>Ga0315541_1002096_pt1 | contig 17181 bp, 15 predicted proteins | sample SalMarSW160190MG_FD_203095 | JGI IMG/M metagenome (GOLD analysis project Ga0315541, IMG submission 203095) | Salt marsh sediment microbial communities from the Plum Island Ecosystem LTER, Massachusetts, United States - Salt Marsh Sediment SW1601-190 ...
CTCCTCGCTTCGGCGGAGGGCCTCTTCAGCCCGCCCACGCCTGCCGGCGTACACCGAAAGGACGAACCCGAAGGCAAGGAAGGAGACGAGTGTCACGGCGCGCGTGTACAGCTCCCCTGGCGGCACGGCGCTGTAAAGAATATCCCAGAACGTCCCTTCGTGGAAGACCAGGCAGTCCACGGTTGCGTCAGCCAGCCAGGTGAGCAGCCCGATGCCCAGGGCGGCGGCAACGAACACGGGTTCTCGTTTCATGGATTTCCCCTCTGGACTGGACGGGTGGCAACTTGCGCAACCGCTGTGCGGGAGCGGCTGCATTCGCCGGGCACAGGGAAGGCGGAGACCGGGAGCAATGAAGAACGTTGCGTTGCGGGACGAGTCAGCAGCCGACCCGGCCGGACGGCCCGCGAGCAAGCGATGGCGAACCTGGCGCACACGTACGCACCCCTTCTTCCGTCAGGCTGCGCCACGCAGGTTCCCCCCCACCGCTTGGCATCGCTTGTCGACGTACGGCCCGCATTCTACCGCATTCCCGCGCCGATTGGAATCCCTGGGATGGCGACGGCAGCCTTTCAGGATGGGAGGCCGCGACGCGTTCATTCGCCTCGACGTGCCGGCGGCCGGTAGGGGACGGTCTTGCCGGGGAAGGCCATCGGGCCGAGGACTCGCGCAGTCTCGTCGTCAATGCGCTTCAGGACGAACATCACGACGCCGTGCGCGCCCTGGCGGCGGCAGACCTCGACCTGTTCGCGGATCGCGCGGGCGCGCTCGGCGGGCGAGCCCTCCGGCTCAAGCTGCCAGGCGCCGACGGCCGGGATGACGCGCCTCAGTTCGGGATCGATGCTCTTCCACCAGGCGAACGCCCCGTCGAGGGCCTCCGGTGTCTTGACGTAGGACATGGGGATGACGTAGTCGCAGAGCCCCTCGCGGATCCAGCGGGGCCAGTCCTGGAGGACGTTGTCGGCGCCCCGTTCGTTGTAGAAAACGGCCGCCGTGACGAGCGCGTCCGGGCGGATCTTCCGCGCCCGGCGCCGGACTGACTCGACGAGCCTGGTCACCTGATCCCTGCGCCACCTGTCCCAAAGGGCGAGCTTCGCCTTCTCGCCGGCGACGGAGAAGGGGCGATCCGTGGCGGGCACGATCTGCGGCGCAACGCCGGTCGCGACCATCATGCGCTCGCCGTTGAAGTACTTCCCCATCCGCTTGAAGCCCAGCAGCGCCTGCGCCGGGGGGTACTTCATGGCGAAGACCGGCCCGTCGATGAAGGCGGCTCCGCCCCCGGCCCGAACGTGCCTCAGGAGCGCCGCCGCCATTTCGTCCGTCATCATGTAGAAGCCGGAGAGCACCACGGTCGCCCCCTGCGGCAGTTGCGCGAGGCCCTCGTCGGTCGTCCTCTCCACGCGGTAGCCGAACGACTCGACCCACGGCTTGACCTCCCAGAAGTCCCGCCTGTACCGCGTGGCGTTGACGTCCGAGTCCAGAAGGAAGACGCGGTCGCCCGCCTCAACTCCCATGCCGGCCAACGCCCTGCGCACGGCCGTGATGACGGCGTTGGGACACCAGCTTCGCACGTGCCAGTTCAACAGCAGCACGCTGCCCTTGCCGACGCGGTTGAGGGCGATGGCGGGGACGCCGTCGTCGAACTCGGCCAGCACCTGCGCCGTGGTCGGCTCGACGATCGGGTTTCCGCTCAGCCACGCGCAGGCGGGCAGGGCCGCATACGTGAGGGACGCAATGTCCAGTCCGACCTCGGCCATCGCGTTCTTCCGGCACTCGGGGCACGTGCACACGCTCTTGTCGTGAAAGCGAATGTAGTCGAAGTGGACGCCCGCCACGTCGTAACGTTCGAGCACTTCGCACATGAGCTGAGTCTGCCATTCACGCACTTCGGGCTGGCACAGGTCGTACCAGTCCGTGCGCTCCCCCCGCAGGTCCATCGCGCGCCATTCGGGCCGCTCGTCCAGTATGCCCTTGTGGCTGCCCCATCCGTAGGCGCCGTTGACGAACCACGTGTGGATCTGGATGCCGCGTCGGCGTCCTTCCTCAACGAGATGTTCGAGTGGGTCGAAGCCCTCCGCGACGCCCTCGAGCATGGGGGCGAGATCGCTGCGGAAGATGACCTGGCCGCGCCGGTAGAAGACGAGGACGTAAAGGCTGTTCAGGTTCAGCGTCTCGGCGCGGTCCAGCATGGCGTCGGCGGAGGCCTGGTCCTTGCATTCCTCGCCCGAGAGCCAGGCGCCGCGCAGCTCGACGGGCTGCCCGCTGCAGAACGAACAGAGCAGCATGGCAGCCGTGATCGCCAGCGGGACCCTCATGCCCATTCCCTCGCTCTAGTCTTTGCTGTGCTTCTCGAGGAACTCTGCGTATGCCTTGCTCCAGTTGGGCTTATTGCCGCTGTGCTCGGACAGCGGGTCGAGCGCCATCTGTTTCGGGCCGCTTAGGGCGTTGTAGGCGGCGTAGACGGACGAGGAGGGGCAGATGAGGTCAGCGAATCCGGTCGCGAACAAGGCGGGCGCCGTGATCTTGCGGGCGAAGTTGACGGCGTCGTAGTAGCGCGCCGTCTCGACGTCCACGGGATCGAGCTTCCCGTCCCTCACGCTCACCATCCTGGGCCAGCCGGGCGCCCTGTCCGGCAGGGCCAGGGCGGTCTGGTCGCACATGGCCGGCACGCAGGGGGCCACGGCAGTCACGCGCGGATTGAGCCCGGCGGCGACGATGGCCTGTCCACCTCCCTGGCTGCTGCCGGTCACGATCAGGTGCCGGCCGTCCCAGTCCGGCCGGGACGCCAGGTAGTCGACCGCCCGGTGGCAGGCGAGGTACATCCTGAGGAAGTAGTAGCTTTCGCGGCTCTCCCGCCCCTCCAGGGTGTAGGCCCTCAGCGGGCCCTCGCTCAGCGCTCGGTAATACTCCCTCGGCTTCCCGTTCTCGACCGCGTGGGCGTTGATGTTCAGGGCCAGGAAGCCCTGCTGGGCCGGCCAGCGCACCCAGTTCGGGTCGAGCGAATACACGCCCGACCACTGGAACCGCACGGATCCCGGGAAGGGGCCATTCCCCACGGGCCTGCCCAGGTAGCCGTAGATCTTCGTGTCGTTGATGTTGTCCATGGTGACTGCGTAGATCTCGACCGAGTCGTCGTCGATCTCCACGCGTTCCAGCTTCGCGTTGACGGGTATGCGCGCCAGGCGGGCCTTCTGCTCCTCCCAGAACTCGTCGAAGTCGTCCGGCGGCGGCATGGAGGGCCCGATCCGCTCGGGGCTGAAAACGGCGCCGCTGACCGTCTTGATCGGCTCGTCCGCATCCCGACGGTAGGTGGCCCTGACCCAGAGCACGCAGGGCTTGTCGCGGCTTGCCTGGATCCGCGCTTCGCCGCCGACGATGGCCAACTGTCGCTTCTCGGAGCTCTGAAAAGCGGTGGTGGATACCTCGCAGTCCACCTTGGCGTTCGCCACCGGTTGGTCCTTCTCGGTGAGTTCGATGATGAAAGTCGCGGTCTCGCCCGCCTCGTAGACGGCGCTCGGCCTTTCCGTTCGCACGACCAGCTTGACGGACGGCGCCTCCGGCGCTGCGTTCGCGCTCGCCGCCAGGCCCGCCGCCAGACACACTGAAAGAATGACGCTGAGGAAAGCCAAAAACTGCCCGCGTTGCCTGCCCATGTCCGCGTCCTTTCTATTGGCTGTATCGACGTTCGTAGATCTGTCCGTGGACCTGACGCGCCGCCTCGACCATCTCGGCGTATGGCGTGTCGGTCACGCTGATGAGCCCGATGCTGTAATTCTCCCCGTCCAGGGGGCGTCCCGTCAATGACTCGTCGACGTACTTGAACCAGTGGCAGCCCACAAAGGCCGGGTGGTCGGCCACGCTGTTGACGTAGTCCGTGTACATCCGGCCGCGCCCAGCCTGATCATCCGCCCTGACGAGCCCCGGATGCAGCATGCCCCGATCAGTAGCGCCGAAGTGGAACTCACCGATAATGCAGGGCTTGCCCAGCTCCGAGGCGAATGCCCACTGCTCCGGATCGACGCGCGGCTTGTAGATGTTGAAGCTCACAACGTCGGCGGCCTCCGCGCAGGCCCGCACGCTGATTATGTTCCGCCAGGCGAACCGGCATCCGAGGTAAAGCTGGTTCGGGGCGTGCTTTCGCACGGCGGCGGCGACCGTCTTGAAGTACCTGAGCGAGAACTCGCGGATGAAAGCGTTCAGGTCGTCCTTGCAGCGTTCGGGCTTCTGCTGCGGCACGCGCAAGGCGTCCCAGTCGGCCGCCTCCGTGCCCCAGGCGGCGTTGACGGCGTCGAGCGTGCCGTACTCCTCCCTCAGCATCCGGACGAACTCCTGCCGGCAGGGCTGGTCGGGCGGGGAGGCCAGCGCGCCGACCGCAATGTCGAACCCCTCGTCGCCACCCCAGGCCAACTCGTTGTCCACAAAGTAGCCGATGCAGAGCGGATTGTCGGCGAACTGCTCGGCCGATAGAGCCATGCCGCGCTCGACGTTGCGCGCGAAGTCGGCGTCATAGGGATCGTGCATCTTTCCCCAGTAGCCGGTTCCGCCCTCGACGCGGCGGTGGTCGCCGGGCACCCAGACCGTCGCGGTGAACGGGACCGGCGACTGCTGGAGCACGTCGCGATCCGACCAGTTGGCGACGGTGTTAAAGCCCCAGGCCCGCATCCGCGCGAAGGTCATGTCCGTCCATGGCCCGCGCCAGTCTTCGCCGTACTTCCGCAGCAGGTTCGCCCGGTGGAAGTCGAACGTATCCGCCCCCGTGTCCGCCACCGGTTCGGCGTGGCTGTGAAAACTCCGCCTGAAGCCGAAGAAATCGCCGAACGGGCCGTCGCGCCCGGGCAGCCACTGGAAGTAAGGCTCTCGCTTCGTGATGATGGTCGATCCGCCGAACGGGCTGACGCAGTCGATGCCGTTCGAGAAGAACAGCGTGCCCTTCGGGGTAACCAGCCACCACTTGCCGTTCAGCTTCTCGGTGCGAAACCAGCCTGTTGCCGTCAGCTTCGGTCCGTCGGCCCAGCCGCCGTATTCGTCCCTGCCGGGCAGGGACAGGGGGCTGCCGAGTGCCGCGCGTTCGGCTTCTCGCTGCTGGACGAGATCCTGTTCCTCGTGCACCTTGCCGGGCCAGTTCTGGAGGGTGTACTGGCCGAACCGATCCACGAACGCGGGGACGGCCGCCTCGGGCGAGCCAGCCTCGCCCCACAGGCGCAGGTTGTCCACGATCAGCCTCTGGTCCGGCAGCGGGCCCCAGAGGGCCACGACGACCGCCGTCACTTTGTCCAGGTCGAGGACCGTCCCGGCCGGCGTCGTCAGGGGATAATCGCCGAGGGACGGATATCCCCGCATGCCCCACAGGGGTCCGGCGCCCTCCGTCTTGAACCGTAAGGCGAGCACCTCCGTCTCGCCCGGCTGGAGCCATTTCATCACCTCGTTGCAGTTGATCTTCTGGCTGGGCCGGGCGCCCTCGTTGTCCACCCGCAGGAACACGCGCGCGGCGTTGCCCCCGGGGTTGGTCACGTCGACGGCGACCCCTCCGCAGTCGCTGAAGTCCCACACGTCGGCGGGTCGCACCGTGACGTTCGGCCACTGGGCGTCCGTGCACGTGAGCTGCAGGGCCTGGCCCGTCCCGCCCGGCGAGGGCACTGTGGCGGCCGCCGCTCCCCAGACGTGGACCTGCAGTTCCGCGCCTGGCGTCGTGTCGAAGTTGTAGACGACCTGATCTGCCCGGCCCGGATAGGCGGCAGCCACCAGGAAGGCGGCAACGGCCAGATATGCTTGCATGGGTGCGCTTCCTATCGATTTCGGGCGGCTGCAGGTCTCAAGCCGAAGCGTAAACAAGTGGCGGCAGCTTTGCAAGCTGCGGATGCTGCCCCACGCCTTCAACATGTCGGCAGGTGCCCGGGCCAAATGCGGGGCTACCGGAACCGGCCCGGCAGGATGCAGCCGCAGCCGGGGCAGGCTCTGCCATCCAGGTCGATCCTCGGCGGGCCGGGGGCGGATCGCTCGATCAGCAGCCGGCCGCACTCTGGGCAGCACGTGTTCTCGGCCGGATGGCCGAAGACGTTGCCGATGTAGACGAAGCGCAGCCCTGCTTCCAGCCCGATCTCGCGGGCCCGCTCCAGAGTCGCCACGGGCGTCCGCGGCAGGTGCGAGAGGTCGCCGTGGGGCACGAACCGAGTCACGTGCCACGGCGTCTCCGGCCCCAGCGCCGTCGTGATCCAATCCGCGATGCCCTCCAGCTCGGCCTCGGAGTCGTTCATCGTGGGGATGACGTTCGTCACGCACTCGACGTGCATGCCCCACTTGCTCTTTGCGCGCTCGGCCACTTCCAGGATGCCCCGGAAGGCGGGGAAGTTCGCCACCCGGCGATACGTCTCCTCGGAGAAGCCCTTGACGTCCACCCGGTAGGCGTCCAGGAACGGGCCGATCTCGTCCAGCGCGTCCCGGGTCAACGAGCCGTTGGTGACGTAGTTCGTCAGCAGACCCTCGGCCCTGGCGAGGCGGGCGCCGTCCAGCGTGTACTCGAACCAGATGGCCGGCTCGTTGTAGGTCCAACTGATGCCCAGCAGGCCGCGGCGGAGGGCCTGCTCGACAAGCCGCTCGGGCGGCAGGTAGTCGAGCTGCGACAGTGCCTCCGGGACGCTGGCGTGGGCCAGGTCCCAGTTCTGGCAGCCGGGACACCGGAAGTTGCAGCCCAGGCTGCCCGCCGACAGCATGACCTCGCCGGGATGGAAATGGAACAGCGGCTTGCGCTCGACCTCGGCCAGGTGCAGCGTGGCGACCCGGCCGTACGAGAGCGGCACGAGCTGGCCGTCCCGGTTACGGCGCACGCGGCAGAAGCCCAGCTCGCCCGGCCCGAGCACGCAGCCCCGCTGGCAGGCCATGCACCTGAGCCGCCCGTCTGGCAGAGCTTCTGCGAATCCGCGGGTATCACGGTCGGCTTCTTCCGGCAGCATTCCTGGGCCCCTCAGATTGGCGCGCCGCCAGGCAAGTATACTGCATGGGCATGCCCGGACCGCCGCGAACGGGGCGGGTCCAGCAAGCGGTTCCGCACAGCAATCCGGGAGATTCCTCGTCGTCCCGTCCCGCAAGTGCGCATGCGCGGGACTCAGAATGACATCATTAGTCTGACCGCCCTCAATAACTGAAGGGAATGGCGGAATAGGCGGCAAACGGCTACGATAGTGGCACGTACGGACGCGGGAAGACAGGATACCTTTCGAGGTGAGGAGGCGCAAGATGAGGCGATACCGGGCGGTCTTGCTGGCTTTGTTGGCAATTGTGGTCGTTCTCTCTGTTCATGCCGTCATGGCCCAGAGGGAACGGCGTGACGTGCCCCCCGAGGCACGGGCTGCCGCGATGCACGCCAAGGCCGAGGCGCTCGAACGGGCCGGCAGGCATGAAGAAGCCGACCGCGTCCGCAGGGAGGCCGAGAGGCTGGAGGTCGAAGCCCGGGAGCGCCGGGAGCGTCCGGAAGGGGCGCCATCCCCCGAGGGCATCGAGCGGGCCAAGCACCAGATCCAGGTGCTCATGAAGATGGCGCACATGGCCGAAGAGGCGGACATGCCGGATCTGGCCCAGGGGCTGCGCCAGCAGGCCGAGGAGTGCGAGCGTGCCCTGCGTGAGGTCGTTGAGCGCCACGAACGTCGGCCCGAGCCGGAGAGGCAGCATTTGCTGGCCAGGGCCGAAGAGCTCCGCCGGGAAGCCGGCGAGCTGAAGGAACGGGGCCGGGTGGAACGCGCCAGGAAGCTCTGGGAGGAGGCCGAAAGGCTGGAGGCCGAAGCCCGCGAGATGGGCGGCCCGCCGGAATTGCCGCCCTTCGCGCACGAGCTGTTCCGACAGCAGGAGGAACTGCGCGGGGAGGTCATGGAACTGCGCGAGGCCGTGCACCGTCTGCATGACGAACTGGCCGAGCTGAAGGCCCAGCTCAAGAGGGAGCGGCGCTAGCCCCCGGAACAGCGGCGCACTACCCACTCGGAGCCCGTCCCGCGTCTGCGGGGCGGGCGACATAACGCAACGAGTCCCACATCAGCGGCTGCGCTGCATGGCGAAGCTTCGCCCGCCAGTACGGCCGCCGCACTGCCTGCGTGCATGTGAAAGCTCAAAGTTCCCGCCCCCGAGGCGCTTGACCGCGCCGAACCGGAATGTTAGTATATGCGCACTTACTTAATTGACGCCCATGTCGAAGCCGGATGACATTGCCGGGATCTGTCGCGTGTTCGCGGCCGAAGCGCGCGTGCGGGTGCTTCAGTTGCTCAAGCAGCGCGCCCTATGCGTCGGCGCGCTGGCGGCGCGGCTCCACATGTCGTCCGCGGCCGTCAGCCAGCACCTGCGCGTTCTGCGCGGCGCCGGCCTCGTGGAGGCCGACAGACGGGGCAACTTCGTCCACTACCGCGTGAATGAGAAGCGGCTTGCGGAATGCCGACGTGCGATGGACGGCCTGCTCTCGTAGGCGGTTCGGCGCACGTCCCGCACCGCGGAGCGCGCTGAGATCGCAGACGGCGACAGCGGGAGCATCTGACCGTCGGTTCGTTTCGTGGCCGCGCTCGGCTGCCCGTGCGGTCAGTTCTGTCAACGGTTTTTCAGGAACGGGAGGCAGTGGTCAAATGTGTGAGAAGGAAGTCAGCGGGTGCGAGAACCCCCTGAATCTGAAAGGGAAGCCCCAGGACTGCACTCCAGAGCAGATACGCGATTGCCACGGCGACGTCGCCGAACATCCGTGCGTCTGACCTGGCGGGATCGGCAACGGAAAGGCAGCCGGTGAATGAAACTCGGCATGATCATCACTCAGGCCGACCCCGAGACCGTCTTCAACGCACTGCGCCTGGCGCTTTACAGTCTGGAGCAGGGCGACGAGGTTCGCGTCTTCTTGTCAGGCAGGGGCGTGGAGATCGACCGGATCGAAGACCCGAAGTCTGACGTGAAAGCTCAGGCTGAGAAGGTGCTCGACGCAGGAGGCGAGTTCCTTGCGTGCGGAGCCTGCCTCAAGCTGCGGAACTCCGAGGGTTCCGAAGTCTGCCCACTCTCGACGCTCAAGGATCAATACGAGGTCGTGCGGGACTCGGACAGGGTCATCACCGTGTAAGGTGCCGCATTTCGGTGGACAGGAGAAGCGCGTGCCGTCGCAGAAGACTCAGCAAGAACTGCCCGATTACTACGCCTGCGTCGCCCGCGACGTAGTTGAGATGTGCAGTCCGCGCGAGGGCGTGTGGGTAGACCTGGGTTGCGGAGAGGGGCCGGTGGCCTTCGCACTCGCCAAGCTGTCCGGCAGCGTCTTGGTGCTGGTGGACCCGAAGCGAGAGGCCCTGACGCGGGCGGTGAGTAAGGCTGGGGAATTGGGCCTGAGCCGACGCACTGTGGCCGTCTATGGGCAGGCAGAGAGCCTGCCGCTGGCTGACGACTCGGTCGATCTGGTGGTCAGCCGGGGCTCGATCTTCTTTTGGGACGATCAAGCCGCCGGGGTGCGCGAGGTGCACCGCATTCTGCGCCCGGGAGGCAGGGCCATGCTCGGCGGCGGGCTCGGCAGGACGTACCCGCTTTGGGCGAGGCGCGAATTCATCCGGCGTCGGCGCGAAAGCGTACGGAAGCGCGGCCCGGAGGCTGTCCGTGCTTTTGAGGAAGTCCGCAGCCGGGACGCCTTCCGCCGCTGGGCGGAAGAGGCCGGTCTACGGGGTTTTGACGTGGTCGGTGACGCGGCACTGCCTGAGGACGATCCCGACACTGGCCTGGGACTCTGGCTCATCTGCGGGAAGGAACAGGAGCAGCGATGACAGCCGTGATCGAGGTCCGAGGTCTGACGCGCCGTTTTGGCGACCTGACCGCCGTGGACCACGTCGAGTTCGAGGTGAACGAGGGCGAGGTGTTCGGTTTCCTGGGACCTAACGGGGCCGGCAAGACGACCACGGTGCGGATGTTGACGGGCGTGATCGACCCCACGGAGGGCACCGCCACTGTCCGGGGCCACGACATCCGCAGGGAGCCGTTGGCCGCGCGCGACCATCTGGGCATCGTGCCGGAGGAGGCCAACGTCTATCTGGACCTGAGCGTCTGGCGGAACGTGATGTTGATGGGGGAGCTGCACGGCGTGCCGCGCCAAAGGCGCGTGGCGGAGGGTGACCGCATGCTCGGCCTGATGGGGCTTGGCGAGCGCAAGAAGCAGAAGGCACGTGCCCTCTCGAAGGGCCTCAGGCAGCGGCTGATGCTTTGCACGGCCCTTGTCAGCGGGCCCGAGCTGCTCTTCCTGGACGAGCCGACCAGCGGCCTGGACGTGCAAAGCGCGCGCCTGATCCGGCAGATCGTCCGCGACCTCAATCGTGACGGCCTCACGGTTTTCCTCACCACGCACAATATGGCCGAAGCGGAGGAGATGTGCGACCGGGTCGCCATTATCAACCGGGGGGAGATCGTGGCCATCGACACGCCCGACCAGCTTCGTGATCTCGCGAGGTCGAGCCAGTACGTGGAGGTCAGCTTCGAGGCGGGCGCTCCTTCCGCGGACGACCTGGAGGCCTTGACTGGCGTGGAACGCGTGGTGTCCGAGGGCGACCGCTTGCTGCTCTACACTCAACAGCCCGGCCGCACGGCGGTGGCGCTGGCCGGACTGGCTGATCGGGATGGGCTGGCGGTGGGAGAACTGAGGACCTGCAAACCCAGCCTCGAGGAGGTCTTCCTCTACCTGACCGGGCGAGGCGACGGGGAGGCGGCGCTATGAGTGAGCTGGCACAGACCTGGCGACGGGAAGCGCGCGGAGCCCTGGTCATAGCGAAGAAGAACGCGCTCCTCTACTACCTGAAGCCGCCCGTGCTGATCTTCGGGGTGCTGTTCCCCGTGTTCTTCTTCTTGACGTTCAAGATGGGGCGCCCCGTGGCGGCGGAGAGCATCGTGCCGGGCATGGTCGCCATGGTCCTGTGGTTCACGGCCAGCGCCGTTGGTCCCCTGGTGACTCCCTGGGAGCGGCGCGCGAAGACCTACGAGCGGCTTATCTCCGCGCCCGTGTCGCTCAGGTCCATCCTGGCCGGAGACGTGCTGAGCGGCCTCGTGTTCGGGGCCTGCCTTTCGGTGATCCCCGTGGTCATCGGGCTGGCGCTGACGGACGCGAGGGTGACGGACCCGCTCCTGCTTGCCGGCGGCATCGTGCTTGGCGCGCTGAGCTTTGCGTCGCTGGGGGTGCTGCTGGCCGCGCCCCCGGCCAGCAGCCCGTCCAACATCATGCTGCTCTCGAACCTGGTGCGCCTGCCGCTGCTGTTCGTGAGCGGCGTCTTTCTGCCCATCGCGCAGATGCCGGGGTGGGCGCGGTGGATTGCGCCCGTCTCGCCCCTGTCCTATGCCGGCGACCTGATCCGGTCCGGATTCGGCCAGGCCGCTTACTTCCCGGGCTGGCTGAGCCCCGTCATGCTCGCGGCGTTCACGGCGGTTCTGTTCTGGGGCGCCTGCCGGTTCCACCGGCTTACGCGTGCCCGGGGTCTTTAGGGCAGCGGGCTGGCGGCTAACGCGTTCGGCGCGGGGCTCAATCTGCGCATCCGGGTCCTTCACCTGATCGCGGCAGTGCGAACGGGTGCCGATGACGGCTGGTCGGTGCCCCTCCTTGCGCGGCGTTTTGCGCTTTGACAGCACCGCGTCGTGCGTTACCATAGGTGCCCGAAGCGCGGGCAGGATTGTTGCCTTCTTGGGAGGGGTGCCCGAGAAGGTACGGTGCGTTTCCGCCGTGAGCGCATGGCGCAGGAGAGGGGTGATGGGCATGGGAAGCCGTCCTACGGGGGCCGGACCTGAGCAGCCGGGTCCCCTCGAAAGTCTGAAGCGCGCCAGCCGTCGCTACCGCCGCAGCCGCTCCGCCTTCCGCTTCTTCTGCCGGCTGACGCATCTGGCCGCGCCCGGCGTGGTGGCCGTCATCACGCTGGCCTTCCTCTCGAAGTTGCTCTGGCCGCCCCTGCTCCAGGCGCTCTGGCTCATGCCATTCTGGGTCGCCGCGGCAGCCGGTTACCTGATCGCCAGGGGCAGCGAGTGGCGGATATCCGCCTGGCGGGCCGACGCCCTTGCGGACGTCGCCAGCGGCAGTCAAGGCACCTTCATGGCGCTGGCGGAGGCCCGGGGCGAGGACTGGGCGAGCGGCGTGAGGCGCCTGGACGTGCCCCTGCGCGCGGGCGTGCCCCTCAGGCAGATCGGCACGTGGGCGGCGGCACTGGCGGCCGTGATGGCGGTCATGCTGCTGCCGGACATGCGCCCGCCCCGGGCTCGCGCCGAGATTGCCGTGACCCCGCTGACCCGCATGGAGGACCTGGTAGCCACGGTCAAGGAGGCCGAGCTGGTCGAGGAGAGCTACGTCGAGCGTGCGCAAGAAGTGCTCGAAGAGATGAAGCGGGACGAAGCGCCGAGCCTGACCGCTGCGGATTGGCAGGCCCTGGACGGCCTGCGCGAGGAGCTGAAGCGCCAGTTGGCCGATGGCGAACGGCGGTTCCTGGAGCAGCAGCGCACGCTCGCCTCCCTGCGCAACCTCATGCAGGAGATGAAGGGGTTGACAGAGGAGGAGGTGCAGCGGGCGGCCGAGCTGCTCGCAAGCGACGAGGCCCGCGAAACCGTGCAGCAGCTCGCGAAGGCGGCCGAGCTCAGCGCGGAGGAACTCGATGAGCTGATGAAGAAATGCGCCTCAGGACAGCGCGCTTTCAGCGATAAGGAGCTGGCCTTCCTTCGGTCCCTTTGCACGGGCGGCGGGCTGAGTCCGGACCAGTTGCAGCAGCTCGGACAGTGCCTGGCAGGCATGGACGCTGCGGAGTTGGCCGGCCTCTGCCAGCGGATGGGTCTCGGGGAGCTCTCGCCGGAGGAAGTGGTGCGACTGCTTAAGGCGTGCAAGGCGGGCAAAGCCGGTTTCAACGCCGGGGACGCCGAATCACTGCGAAAGATGATCGCCGCCGCCGAATGCATGTCCGGCGAGAAGGCCGGTTGCTGCTCCGGTCTGTGCGCCAGGCTGGGATTGAACCCCTGCAGCGGGGAGCGGCCGGGCAGGGGCGGCGTGACGCGCGGGCCGGGCCCGGCCGCCCTCGAGGGCTCGGGGCAGACGGGGACCGACTTCGGTGAGTTCGAAGACGAGAAGTTCACGGGCAACCTGGGCGAGGCAGACGTCCCCCTCGGGTTCGCGCTGAGCCCGCCGGAAGAGGCACCGGCGCCCGACGCCGCAGGGGGCGATCAGCCCGGGCCGGCCGTGCAGTTCGGCGCGGGCAACGAACGCATAACCTGGCACAGCCGCCTGCTCCCAAGGCACAACGACGTGATGAAGAACTACTTCGGCCAGCCCACCATCGAGGATTCCCGGTAAATGGTACAGAAAGCTGAGCTAACACCGCGCGCGGAACTGGAGGAGGCAGCGGCGCGCTGCCGCGCCGTTCTCGACGCCGTCAACAACGTGATCCTGGGCAAGGAGAACCTGACGCGCCTGGTCTTCGCCACGGTGCTGGCCCGGGGGCACGTCCTGCTGGAGGGGCTGCCGGGCCTGGGCAAGACCGTCCTGGCCAAGTCTGTGGCCGCCACGCTGGGGCTGAAGTTCAGCCGCGTCCAGTTCACCCCCGACCTGCTGCCGGCGGACATCACGGGCAGCTACGTCCTGGAGAGCCAGGCCGACGGTCGGCAGATGCGGTTCTGCCCCGGGCCCGTGTTCACCAACCTGCTGCTGGCCGATGAAATCAACCGCGCCAGCCCGAAGACGCAGTCCGCCCTGCTGGAGGCGATGAGCGAGCGGCAGGTCACCCAGCTCGGCACGACTATGCCGCTGGAGGAACCGTTCTGCGTGCTGGCCACGCAGAACCCCATAGAGCTGGAGGGCACCTATCCCCTGCCGGAGGCCCAACTGGACCGGTTCGCCTGCAAGATCGACGTGACGGGCACCGACCGCGATGTCCTCAGGACGATCATTACCACGCGCAAAGACGGCCGTCCCACCTTGCCCGGCCAGATACTGGAAAGGGCCGCCGTGCTCAAGCTCCAGGCGATGGCGGACGAGATCCTGATCCCCCAGGCCATCGCGGAGCACATTTCCTCCCTGGTGGCGGTGACCAGCCCGGAGAATAAAGAAGCCGCCGAGGACGTAAGAAGGATAGTGAAGTACGGCGCGTCGCCGCGGGCGGCCATCTGGCTGGCGCAGGTCTGCAAGGGGTTGGCGCTGATCGACTGCCGGCCGGCCGTGGGATTCGAGGACGTGCGGGAAGCCGGCCCGGCGGTGCTGGGTCACCGGATCATCTTGCAGCACGCCGCCCGGCTTGACGGCGAGAGCGGGCGCGCGCTGGCTCTCAGGCTGATCGACGCGAACGAGAAGAGGATCATCGGGACATGACCAGGCGTCTGACGCTGCTGCTCGTCTTATGGGCAGGCGCCGTGCTGGCAGCGCCCGGAGCGCGGGCCCTGCGCGTATCCATCCAGGAGGGGGTGAGTTGCCACGTCACCGCGCCCTTCGCCGACTCGCCCATCAGGGGGAGCCTGGTGCCGGTGAAGCTCCAGTTCGCCAACGCCGGGTCGGACAGGGAGATTCGCGTCGTCCTGGACTGCTATGGCAGCGTCTCGGCCGTCTTCTCCGTGCGAGGCGAGGGCAGCAGCACGCGCTGGCTCTACGTGCCGGTGCCCGGCCAGGCGCTTTACAGCCCGACGCTCAGGTTTTACGACGAGCACAGCGGACAACTCTTGAAGGATTCTGTCTGGAGGGATCTGGGTCTGCCGCACAGCGGCGTGGGTGCGGGCGGCGCTTACGCCATCGGGGGTGTCTCCGAAGGCGTAGCCGTCCTGGTGGTAGCGGGAGCGCGCCCGCCGGTCCTGCCCGCCGGCCTCGCCGGCTTGTCCGGCTTCTCCGTCAGTCGGTCAGGCCCGGGTGACCTGCCCGATAGCTGGCTGGGGCTCTGCGGCTTCAACATCATCCTGGTCACCGGCGAAGCCTGGACCTCCAGCCGGATGGACACAGGCCCCGTGCTGGACTGGGTGGCGATGGGCGGGCTCTGCCTTGTGGCTGGGGCTTCGCCCGAAGAGCAGGAAGCCGCCGTTCGCCAGATCAAGGAGCGCCTGCCGCTCACGTATCACACTGACGGGTCGGTCTGGGCGGGCATGGGCTGCATCCGCTTCGTGGACGAGGAGGAGGCGAGGCAGTTGCCCCTGTCGGATCGGCGCATGGGCGTGCGCAGGAACGTGATCGATGTACGTGCGGGCCGTGCCTCCTGGCATCCGCTCCTCCAGGTTGACGACCGACCGCCGTTCGCCTTCGTCCTGGTCATTCTGATCTCTTTCTCGTTGCTGGTCGGCCCCCTGGGGTGGTGGTACGTGGTCGGCAGAAAGAAGCGGCCGTTGGTCTACTATGCCGTGGTGCCGCTTGCGAGCCTGTCCGTTGTCATCGCCGTCGTCGTGGCGGACATGGTTGCGCAGGGGTTCCGGCCCTGGGCGGCGTGCGTGGGCACGGAACTGCTGGATCAGCGCTCGCAGAGGCGCATCACCATGTCCCAGTTCGCCGTCTACTGCCCTTCCACGATGGGTCGCAGGCTGCGGGGAGCGCCTGGCGAGCTGCCGGGGTTCGTTTCGCTGTCGGAGGGGGATTCGCGCCGGGGTTACGGCCTGTTCGGGCTCGGCGGACTGCAAGTTTTCTACGCGGCCGGCGGGCCGATCTACGATGGCGCCCTTCCGTCACGCACGAAGGCGTGGTACTCCACGCAGCGGCTGCGGCTGGCGCGCGAACGGCTGGAAGTCTGGAAGGAGGACGGCCGCATCCACGTCGAGAACCACCTGGGCGTCCCGTTGCGGAAGCTGATCGTCGCCTGCCGGGGCCAGTTCGCCGCTTTCGAGAGCCTGGCGGAGGGCCAGAGTGCCTCGGCCCGCCCTATGCTGCCGTGGGAAGCCCGTAATCGTTGCCAAGACATTGCGTCGAGGGGACCCAGCCAGTTGTCCGCATACTACGCGTCCGACTACGGGCCGACCGCCATGAACCGCCGGTGGCAGCAGGCATTCGACTCCGCGCAGAACGCCTTCATCGCCGTGCGCGATGGCAAGTGCGAGGAACTGATCTGGCTCGACTCTGCGCGGTTCACTTACTGCAACTCCGTCATAAGGGGCGTCTTCTGATGGACTTGAAGGTCCAGGGACTCACGAAGGTCTTCGGCCGGCTGACCGCCGTGGACCACCTGACCTTCACGCTGAGGGGCGGCCAGATATGGGGCTTCATCGGCCCGAACGGCGCCGGCAAGACGACCACGCTGCGGATGCTGGCAACGGTTGAGGACCCCACCGATGGCGACGCGTGGCTGGACGGCTGCTCCATCCGGCACAACGCCGATCAAGTGAGACGGCACATCGGTTTCATGCCCGACTTCCTGGGCACCTATCCCCACATGCTGGTGCGGGAATACATCGAGTTCTTCAGCCGGGCGTACGGGCTCAAGGGCGAGCATCGCCGCCGCAGGGTGGGCCAGATCGTGGACTTCATCGAGCTTGGCCCCCTGCTGGACAAGCAGGTGGAGGACCTGAGCCGGGGCATGAAGCAGAGGACCAGCTTGGCCCGGGCGCTCCTGCACGACCCGCCGGTGCTCCTGCTGGACGAGCCGGCCGCCGGGCTGGACCCGCAGGCACGCCGCGACTTGCAGGAACTCCTCCGGCTGCTGTCCCGGGAGGACAAGACCATATTCATCAGCTCGCACATCCTGGCCGAGCTGGAGGACCTGGTCGACCAGGTAGTCATCATCGACGAGGGGAAGCTGCTGTACGTCGGTCGTCCCGAGGAGCGCGACGCCGACGGCGTCCGCAGGACAACGCTGACCATGAGGATTGTGGGCGACCTGACTCAGGCCGCCCGCGTGCTGCTCGAGCAGCCGGCCGTCAAGCAGGTGCATTCGTTCGAGCCCGACATACTCCAGGTTGAGATGACCGGCGAGAGCATAGAGGCTGCACCGTTGGTCGCAAGCCTGGTGGCCCGGAAGCTGATCCCCTATCAGATCGTGCCCGAGGGCAAGATGCTGGAACGCGTCTTTCTGAAGGCCACCCAGGCCGGCAGAGGCGATGGGAATGCTCGGAAGGATTAGGGACAAACTGGACGGCGCCGCCAATCCCATCATGCTGAAGGAGATGTGGCAGTCCGTCCACAGCAAGGTGTCCATGGCGTTCTTCTGGCTGCTGCTGGGCGTGGCGCTTCTTTTCTACTGCCTGTTTGCGACGCAGCAAGGCAGCCCCTCGGGG
>Ga0315541_1002098_pt1 | contig 17175 bp, 13 predicted proteins | sample SalMarSW160190MG_FD_203095 | JGI IMG/M metagenome (GOLD analysis project Ga0315541, IMG submission 203095) | Salt marsh sediment microbial communities from the Plum Island Ecosystem LTER, Massachusetts, United States - Salt Marsh Sediment SW1601-190 ...
TTTACGGCTTCATCTTTCCCCAGTATCGTTACCGGCCTATATCCGTGTCATCATAAAGTAGCAAGCTTTACAGATAGACTATCAGGCTCGGTAAACAATATCTTAAAGAGTGAGGGACATACTATTTCGCTTTATACTGAAACTACTTGGTCCGGGGCAAACAAAAATAATGCTTTGAAATCTATACTGCGAACAACACACAGCGTATCACTTAAGGAGATTTCAACACCTTTTATCTTCATCGAACACGATAAAGGAGGGCACTGCCCATATGGGTATACTTTTGAAGAATATAGCGGAAGCTTTAATGACTTCTTCCAAGAATATAGCTACAAAAGCGTAGAAAAATTGCGTGAAGCTTACCAAAAAAGCATTCAAGAAAGCGTAAAGCAGTTCACAAAACGCTTAAATACAGTACACGAACGTGGTCTATCAGGAAGCACCTTGGTTATTTTTACTTCCGACCACGGCGAATTATTAGGAGAATATGGAGGTCTTGTCGGACACGGATATCCAGCCTGTCCTGAGTTGGTTTACGTGCCGACTGTATTCATTCATCCCTCTTTACCTAAGGGGATGGAGATTGATAGCGGTGTCTTCCGACATGTGGATATATATCCCACATTGGCAGATCTTCTGAACATAGATAAACCTGATGATTCCGACGGAATTAGTCTATTTAAAGTAAATAAGTTGCCTCAGTTAGGCTATAGCAGCCGGAAAGGTTTATATATAGAGAATCCAAAAGATAGACTTCGTTCCGCGTTCCAATATTCAGCAAGCAGTATCTGGAATAAGGACGGTGGCTATGTTTTTCATAAACTCACCCCATTTCGTGGTGTTATCCGGGCAATTTACATCACATTGCTAAATTCTGATGGCAATCTTACTCGTTATATAAGGGGAAGGATGAAAAGACGTCCTTGGCGGATATTCACCTATCCCTATACGCTAAGACAGTGTGTGGCCCCTGTTCTAAAATACGGATCCCCAGCAATTAGTCGCAAACGAGCAGAGTTAGAAGTTGAGAAAATTGAAACCAAAACTGTCAATATTGAAAAGGAGACAGCAAAGCTAAGCGAGGAAGTAAAGCAACGTTTGAGAGACCTTGGATATATTGACTAAAAAATAAATGAAAATAATAGTCTTTACTCGAAATACTCCTCGTCAGAAGTATTTTGTTAACAGGATAAATGCTGAATTTGGAGTGGATGCTTTATTCTTGGTGATAAGGCAGAAAATAGCCCCAAAACATTTCATGCATTCTATCCGAACTCACTGGAAGAAAGGAAGAGGAACTCCTTGGGGAGCTATTTGCCATTACTTTTTTTCGAAAAAGCAAACCGGTACCTTGGCAACTCTTTATCCTGAAGAAAATGAAAAAGAGTCTTTGCAAAAAAAAGTGCTGAAGGATAATTATAGGAAGCTCAATTACAACGGACCGATACATAAAGATTACGATGTTAATTCATCCTATCGAAGTGCTATCCATTGGGCTCGCATGAATCCTAGTCCCGATGATGCACTAAGGATACCCGAACAGATATTGGATATGGCGGGAATTTCAAAGACGGAATTGGCAAAAGAACTAGCTCTTTTCATTTCGGATGAAGAGTTAGTGGAAATGAACGGCTTTGATTGGGTTGAAATCGGTGACCATGGCTTTCAACATCTGCCAATGATTAAGCTACCAAATAAGAGATTGAATATTGAAATTGAGCGATCCAACAAAAGAATTAAGTCAATTTTAAAACAGAAAATCGATATGTTTTCGTTTCTATTTGGAGCTAGGGGACCTGATTTTGATGAAAGATGTATCAGGATAGCCATTGGATTCTAAACCGAATTAGTGTTCATGAAACCGATTCTCCTGGAGAAACAAAGGATTCACTTTATCTGTAGGGTTAAATAAAGAACAATGAATTGGAAATCGAAAGCGAAGAGTACCATATCCACTTTCCAGCAAGTTCTTGTTATTGATTCTCTTTGCGACAAGCATAACCCTAGATTACCTGCTTTCATTAAGTATTACAAGGTACCTGGTTCGATCGGTGTGCGGATGACTATTTTTTGCTGTCCACATTAAAGCACTCTTCCGCTTTGTCTTGGCCATACTGCTCCCAACTTTTATCGAAAATGGGCAGAGTTGGAGATTAGTAAGATTGAAGCAAAAACCTTCAAGATTACAGGATCAACAGCCAGTTTGAGTGAGTACGTGGAAGAAAGATTAAGCAATCTTGGGTATATAGATTGAGGATTATATATGAGTGTACCTGAAGCTAGACATCGAGAATTAATAGTTATGTCAATTAGCTTTGGAATTTTGATCGGCTATGTGACGGCGGTGGCGCCAAGTGGTGGTTTTACACTAATCTTACCCTCCCTTTTAGTTATCTTACCAGTATTGCTATTAAAACCCTCATCGCTAATATGGATTTCAATACCTTTGTTAATGTTCTGGTATTGCATTCCAGGAGAGGTTAGGTTGCTAGAAGGAACTGCATTCTCCCTGAATACGCAAGGTTTGCTAAATTTGGTCCTCCTTGCTGGTGCATTTTGGTTTATCCTTAATTCATTCAGTAGGGTGCGGAATATCGTAAGAAATTCATCTTTTAAAATTTATATTCTTTTTATTTTTTATACTATCTTTAACTTTCTGTGGTCAAACTATCCCGACCTAGCCATCAGGAGCTTATTGCATCTTACTATTCCACCAGCTTTAAGTCTGGTATGCATTGCTTACATATGTCATGTTGATGATGAAGTTAAGAAGAAAAAAAGGCGCGATGCTCTTGAGACGTACTTTTTGTTATTCTCAACTTTTGTAATTGTTCACGGATTAGTTGAGTTAGTATTAGAATTTGAACCAATTTATGCTGGAAGTTATAAAAAGACATTTCTTACTGGTGTCTTTGGTCATAGAGGTTCTTATGGGTACTTTCTAGTTCTTGTCTTCCTTGTCAGTCTCCGACGATTCTTTATCAAGCGTGGGAATCAAGCGTGGGTACTAATACTTTTGGCCGGTTGTGGATTACTCATATTATTTAACAATACTAGAATCACCTGGATATCAGCTTTTGTCTCAATTATGACACTGGCTTTCTTGGAAAAGAAGTATAAATATATGGTATTCGGTATGATTGTTGCGGTAGTATTACTTATATCCCTTCCAAATTTAAGTACTAGGGTTGGAAACGTATATGACCTTAAAACATGGTATTTCGACTCCCTTCAAGCTAAAACCTTAAGACAACGCGTTGAATTATGGGGACTAACTTTACAAAATTTAAAGGGGCCAGTTTTACTTTTTATCGGGCACGGTGGTGGATTTGTAGACCACCTCTATTCTACTTCCCCCGCCTATCTCCAAAATGTAGCTTCCCCTCACAACGAGTATGTATCCATGCTTGCCGACTATGGAATAATGGGTCTTGCCTTATATTTTGGGACTTACCTAGGGTTTTTGTTAACATTTGTAAAGAAAACTAAATTATTTACTAGTAGAGCTGACACTACTTACTACTCCCTCGGCGCCAGTGTTATAATTGCGTTTCTAATATTAGCTTCGACAGCAAATATAGTAGGCCACTTTCCCATCGCATTTTTTTATTGGTTTTTCATCGCCTTGGTACAGAGCATCAAACATAAGGGGAGTGGCCAATTGAGACTATCAACCAGTAGCTGAGGGGAGAAATAAGATGTCAGGCAGGAAGCTTAGTAATACGGGTATAAAAATAGCTTTTGTGAATACGAGTAACTTTTTTAAAGTACAAGGATCCACCGAGGCATACTATCTATACAATCATTTAAATCATCACCATAATGTCAAAGTAATCATCCCAATCGATGAGAGGGGACAAAGTAATCCCACACGAAGGAATTCGATCTATTATATTTGTAGGCCGAGATACATTTATGACTTCTTATGGTTCAATGTTGTGGCCTTGCTCAGATTAGTGAGACTGGGTCCTAGAAATGTGGACTTAATTTACTCTTATAAGAATGTCTTTCTTCCTCCGCTCATCTTCAAATTTCTTTTTGGAAAAAAGTGGATTTGTGATCTGCGGGCACCCCCGGTGGAGCAGGAATATGAATTTGCAAAACTCTCTGGAAGGCTAAACTTTAGAAAGAGTTTATACTACAAGGTTAAAGAATATTCATATAAGTTCTCTCTACGCTACTGTGACATGATCGTGACATTAAGTGAGGGTATAAAGGAAATTCTGGTCAGTAAATACGGCATTCCTCCTTCAAAAATCTACATTCAACCACTGGGAGTAGATTTAGCCAAATTTAAACCGGAGAAATCTAGACTAGAGGAATGGAGTTTACGCAATAAACAGCTTGAATTAACATGCGTTACTTCAGCTGCGGGCTGGTGGAGGGCTCAGGAGATTGCAACAGTTTTGAAAGCTATAAGATTGTTATGCAAACGCAGTATAGGTGCAAAATTGACCCTAATTGGCGCGATACCTAACGATGTGGTTGATAAACTGAAAAACGTAGCACAAAAAAATAATATCGCTAGCCGCTTCGAATGGAAGGGGTTTATTCCACATGATAAAGTTTCTATCTTACTGCAGAATTGCGACATTGCGCTGTCTCCCCTCCCGGAGTTAGAGTCTTACAAAGTTGCTTCTCCGGCAAAAGTATTTGAATATCTGGCTATGGAGAGAATAGTTATTGCCTCAGATATCGAATGCAACCGGCGAATAATCGAAGATGGAAAAAATGGACTATTATACGAGCCTGGAAATGCTGAAGATCTAGCGAATAAAATTGAAAAGGTCTATAAAGATGATGAGCTTGTATATAAACTTAAGAAAAATAGTCGGCAAAGTGTGGAAATTTATGAATGGCACAACATGCTGAAAGATCTGGAAAATGAGATGATTTACAAAGTGAAGGAGAAAGAATGAGAAAAACGATCGTTATTGGTCTTGATGGAGCACATTGGGAATTACTAAACCCCTGGATAGAAAAGGGATACCTGCCCAACATAAAGAGAATCCGACACAATGGAGTCTGGGCAGATACAGAAAGCTGCCTTCCCCCAGTCACTTCACCAAATTGGAAATGTTATTCTACTGGGAAGAATCCTGGTAAGTTAGGAGTATTTTGGTGGGAAAAGGTTGATTTAAAGAATAGGAATATTTTCACTCCTCGATCCTATGATTATAAAAGCCGAGAGATATGGGATTACTTAGGGATCCAAGGCCTGAAAACGGCTGTTATCAACATGCCAACAACTTATCCACCACGTAAAATTAACGGTGTTATGATTGCAGGTATCCCCGCTACTCGAGAACAGGTATATACCTATCCAGCTGGTCTTCAACAAAGGTTGGAGCAGAACTTCGGGTATCAAGTGCACCCTAGTCAACCGATCACTAATATTCGAGAAACTTCTCTAAATGCCCAAATTATTGATGAAATTTATGACTTAATTAATCTAAGATTCAAAGTTGCGAAGCATTTCATGAACCAGGGAGATTATCAGTTCGTTCATCTAACCATTTTTTATATCAACGTCCTTCAGCACTTTTTCTGGGATCATGATTATACTAAACAAGGATGGCAGCTGATTGATCAGCGTATCGGCGAACTGCTTAATGATCAGTGGAATCTCGTAGTTATGTCTGATCACGGTTCCAACAAAATCGCCCAAGAGTTTTACATTAATAATTGGCTGATACAGGCGGGGTATCTAAAATTGAGATCCAAAGGTAGTATGTTTGCCAAAGTTGGGCTTAACCGAGAGCGAGCTATTCGCCTTATACAAACTATTCCTTTGGCGCGAACGCTTAAGAAACTTATTCCCGAGCGTATTCGTAATCAATTGCCTTCCGCGGAAGGAATTTTTAAACGTGAGGGGATGGCTAGCAAAATTGACTGGACACATTCAGTAGCCCTAGCAAGTGGACAAGGTCCCATCTATCTTACTTTGAACTCAGATGACCCTCTCTATATCAGCCTTCGAGAGCAAATTATTCAGAAATTGACTCAACTTACCGATCCCCATGGCTGGAAGGTGGCCCGGAGAGTGTACCGAAAAGAAGAAGTTTATTCTGGTCCTTATTTGGAAGAAGCACCAGATATTATTATTGACCAAAACCAGCACTTCCATATTGCAGGCGGTGTAGGTGAAGATTATATCTTTAAGGAACCACAGCGGTGGAAGAGTGAGAACAAGCGTCAGGGACTGTTCGTTGCATATGGAAATGATGTTAAGTCGAACGTCCACATCCCTAAGATATCCATTCTCGACATTGCCCCTACTCTTCTGTACTGGATGGGACTTCGCATTCCCGAAGACATGGATGGAAGGGTACTTCATGAGATCTTCCGGAAGGGATCCAAATTGAGCAAGAGATCACCAAAATATCGCCTCCCATTACAGATATCTCAGAACGCTCATAAGGAAAGTGATGAGCAGAAGCAAATCGAGCAACGACTGAAGGAATTAGGCTATCTTGATTAAAATGAATATTTTATCTCAGCAGTGATGTTCATAATATATCAATGGCAGGGAAGGATCAAAAATTTATGGTAATGACACAAGAAAATTTACAAAATGTTATATCGCAAAGGAAAATAATTTTTTTAACCGGTGATGTTCATCATATGTCAATGGCAGGGAAGGATCAAAAATTTATGCTAATGACAGAGGTAGAAGCCGCACAGAAATATGTAAAAATTGCCGCTCAATATGATGTGAAAGTTACACTTTTTATCTCTGGAAAGTCATTCGAAGAAGAGCCGCAAAATATGAGCAACCTATTGAGGTATGAGAACTTAGAAATTGGAGGACATACTTGGAACTGCTTTAGACCTTTAGGTTTGCATCGCTTTTTTCAACTAGCTTTCGGATCCTTTTACGGACCAAGCTTCCTTCAACGTTGGGATGTAAATAAAACCGTTAGCATAATCGAAAGTTTTGCAAAGAAGAAATGTTTTTCTTGGAGAACTCATTGGTTGTTAGGTGAAGAAACTACCAACATAATTCTCAAAGAAAACGGTATGCAAGTCGTGTCTGATGATCTGGACCCAGATGGTAAATTGAAAGTTACGGAAAGTGGTCTAATATCCTTGCCGATAAATACTATACCGGATCATAATCATATATACCACGGTTTCAAAAGTAGGGAGTTTGTAGCAAGTAAGAATTTTATTCGAGACAACTTAGGACTGCTAACAATATTTAAATTGGGTCATGTAGCTTCTAAGTTTGAATTAGAAGTAATTTTTAAGGAAACCATCAAAAGAGTTTTACACACAAAAACAAAGAGTTTGCCTTTTGAGAACAGGTTTTGGTCCGCTAAAGAATGGCTAACGCTGAATAAAAGGTATATAAAGAATAATATATCTCGAAATGGCTTTGCTACCATCCTAGCACATCCCGGGCATATGGAGCTAATCGATGGTATGAAGACTTTTAAACAATTATGCGCTTTTATAAGTCAGTATAACACATTATTCGTTAGTGATATTTTAAACTTGTAGCTGAATACTTATATTAAGTAAACTATCCTACAGTTTGTTGCGCAATAGCTAGAGGAGGGCTTTTATGAACATGGGTATATTTATAAATCAACCTTTCTTTAATTGTAGAGGAGAGTATACAACTAGTAGAGCTTTCATCAAATTTATTGAGTCTTTTTCCTCATATTTTGATAATATAACTATTTTTGCCCCTACAAAGAGCAGCGGTGATCAGCGAAGCACATACAGAGTCAATTCAAAAAAAATAAATATATGTCCTTTACCTTACTATCTGAATATACAGGATCTTCTGAGAAGATCCTTAGTACTCATTCCAAAGAGTTTAAACGTCTTGATTAGAGAGATTCCTAGGTATGATCTATTTTGGCTAGTACTTCCCCATCCCTTAAGCTTGATTTTCTATATTATTTGCAAAAGATATTCCAAGCCTGTGTTTACGCATATACGAGGTAGTATAGAAAAGGACATATACTATCGGTATAGAGGTATAGCGAAGGTATTGGCAAAATTGTACGCTAGAAGCATGGTTTTTTCTAATCACATTATTTGCAATAGGGAGTTGTCTCTTGCTGTAGGAAGTGAACTCTACCGTAAATATAAGAATGAGAATAACAAGATTTTTACTATCTCACCTTCCCTGATTACTTTGGATGATATAGAGCAAGGTCGAGAATCTATTGAATCTCACTTTAAGAATGAGAAAGAAACTAAATTATTGTTCGTTGGTCGAGTGGAACCAGAAAAAGGGTTAGAATATCTCTTCCAAGCGATTAGAATTTTGAATCAGGAATCCAAAAAAAACTATTCGCTGAGTGTGGTGGGTAAAAGCCATCTTGGAAATGAGGAAAAGGAAAGGCGGATAAAAGCTCTTGCAAACAAGAAAGGCTTGTCTGAATTGATTAATTTTTCAGGTTATATCCCCCACGGCCATAAACTATTTAACTTATACAAAAAATCGGATATTTTCGTTCTGCCTTCTTTAATAGAGGGGATACCAAAAGTATTATATGAGGCTATGGCTAAAGGTTTACCTATAATTGCTACTAAAGTGGGTGGGATTCCAGATATCATCGAGGATTGTCACAACGGTTTGCTGATTAAACCCGGAAGTGTTGACACTATTGTGAAAGCTGTTGGTTTACTTGAAGAAGATAAAGAATTTCGCCATAGGATAATAAAAAACGGATTAGAAACCGCTAGACAACATACAATCGAGAAAGCCAGGGATCAAATGATTCGTTATTTAAATGAGAATTTAACCAGTTTGGATATCTCTTTGGCTATGGAAGGTGGGGAATGAATACAAAGCAGGAAAAAGTGGTGATTATAGGTTGGGATGGTGGTACCTTCGATGTTCTAAATAGATGGGTAGATATAATGCCTAATTTTAGAAAACTTATAAATAATGGGGTGACTGGTGAGCTCAGATCTACGATACCGCCAGTTACTGCTCCTGCTTGGTCATCCTTTATGACCGGCAAAAATCCAGGTAAACATGGCGTATTTGGCTTTGTTCGACAAAATCCCAAGGATCAAGAACTTTCCTTGAACAATCTGAGCTCGATTGATAGCTATAAGCTTTGGACAGTGATAAACTACTACGGGAAAAAAGTAGGAGTAGCCGATTTGCCTATGACCTATCCTCCCGAGAAATTAGATGGTTTCATGGTATCTGATCTAATGACTTCGGGAAAGCAAAAGGCTTCAACTTATCCCTCCTCATTGAAGAAAAAAATTCTCAGTCAGACAAATCGGTCCTTTGATCGAGCCATTATGGATAATCTCTCTCAAACTGCTGAGTATCTAAAACAATTGATATCCTCCATTGAATCTAAAGAAGAACTTGATAGTTATCTATTGAACAACTTTGAGTGGGATTGTTTTATAACCGTCTACCCGCAGCTCGATATTCTCCAACATTACTTCTGGAGGTTTCTTGATGAAACACATCCTAAACATGAGCCAAATAAAGCAGCAAAATTTCAGAGGTTCTTTACAGACTTTTTCACAAAATTAGATAAAGCGCTGGGAAATGTTATTGAACAGGTGGAGGGAGAACCGACAGTGATCATGATTTCCGACCACGGATTTGGTCCAGTAGACAAAGTTGTATACATCAATAATTTCTTATGGGAGAAAGGTTATCTTAAGGTTAAGAAAGATACTAAGGGATTCATAAAATTACTGTTGAGCGTACTTGGACTAACGCCACAAACAATAAAGAAATTGCTTTACCAGCTTGACTTTTTGAATATTCAAGGAAAATTGAGTAAACAAATTCGTATCCAGTTTAGAGAAGCTCTAAATCAGGGGTTTAGTCCCGCAGTAGATTGGAACAGAAGCAGGGCACACTTCAGATTTAAGGGAGAAGAGGGTATCTATATCAACAGGAAAAATAGTAGCAATCCTGATGGACTAATCAAGAATGATCAGGAGTATGGAGAATTTAGGGAACATCTTGTAAAGGAATTAGCAGAACTGGTTGATCCAGAAACAGGTAAGCCGATTATTGAGAAAATATATAGAAAAGAAGAGATTTATTCTGGAAAGTATGTCAAAAAGGCTCCTGATGTCATTATTCAGCCTGAAAATCACTATTGGACCGATGACTCCTTGGAGACCATGATTCTCATAAAAGAACAAGGAAGTCAATTTGCCAGTGGCTATCACCGACCTAATGGTATCTTTATCGCTTGGGGGAAAAATATTAGAAGAGGAAAATCTTTAGAGAACGCAGAAATCATTGATATTGCACCGACAGTTCTTTATCTAATGGGACTTCCTGTCCCAAAAGATATGGATGGAAAACTTCTAAAGGATATATTTGTATCCCCATATGTAGAGAGTACACCAATAAAATACGTGGATCCATCAGTAATGAAACAAGTATTTACAGAAGGTACGGACGTTTATTCCGAAGAAGATTCGGAGGAAATCAAGGAAAGACTGCGGAAACTAGGATATTTATGAAATTATTGTGCTAAAATAACCAAGAATTAACGTAATCAAACTAATATTTCTTGAACAGACTTAGCAATCAATGATCAGATATACATGCCGAACTTATAGTAAGAATGTCGCTTAAGAATCACTGAAGTCAAGTTAAAAATAATTGGTGAAGGGTGGAAGGAAGCGAAAAGGTAGATAATGTTGGGTTTTTGGCATATAAAAAAGGTGAAAAATTAAAAGAAGAGATTAGGAAATGAATGTTTGTGGTTTTACCCTCAGAATGGTGTGAAAATAATCCCCTCACAGTTATCGAAGCATTCGCTCTTTGGGTAAATCTGTGATTGGAGTAAGAATTGGTGGTATTCCAGAGTTAGTGCGAGACGGGGAAACGGGTTTTACTTTTGAGCTGGGAAATGTAGAGAATTTGAGAGATAAGCAATCCTGAAAAAATTAGTGAAATGGGAAAAAATACAACCTTTTCATTTCTTTTATAGGACCGAAGCCGGAGGAAACAATTCTGGATGTGGGAGTGGCTCCTTATAGTTTTAGAACTACAAATTTTTTGGAGGAGGGGTATCCATATCCAGAGAAGATTACTGCTTTAACAAATGATAATCCAGAAAGATTTAGAGAGTTCAAGAAATATTTTCCAGAAATAAAACTCATTTTTGGTGATGGAAAAAATTTAAACTTCCCAGATGATCATTTTGATATCGTTTTTTGCAATACAGTTGTTGAACATGTTGGTTGTAATCTGGAGCAAAAGAAGTTTATTGAAGAGATTTGTCGGATGGGGAAAAGAATTTTTGTAACTACACCAAATTATTGGTTTCCCTTGGATCCCCATACCTTAATTCCTTGTGTACATTGGTTACCACAAAAAATAAAATATTGGATTTACAGAAAATTAGGAAGAGGTTTTTGGGCTAATATAAATCACCTTAATCTTTTGGCATCAAAAAGATTTCTTTCACTTTTTCCAAAAGGAATCAAGGTAAGACTGTATAAACAAAGAATGTTTGGGATTACAAGCAGTTTAATTGCATTAGTGGAGAAGAATTAATGGAAGCAGCAATAATTACAACTTATAGATGTAATGCAAGATGCAAGATGTGCAATATTTGGAAATTTCCTACCAAGAAAGAGGAAGAATTTAAAGCGGAAATTTTGAATAAACTCCCAAAGCTGTCTTTTTGTAATATTACAGGTGGAGAACCCTTTTTAAGAGATGATATTGAAGAGATTATCTATATTTTGAAAAAAAAGGCCAAAAGAATTGTTATTAGTACCAATGGATATCTTACCGATAAAATCGTCAATATTGCCAAAAAAAATAGAGATATTGGAATAAGAATAAGTATTGAGGGATTGCCTGCCGCAAATGATGAATTAAGAGGTATTAAAGGCGGCTTCGACTATGGCTTAAGAACCTTATTAGAACTTCAAAAATTGAAATTAAAAGATATTGGATTTGGAATAACCGTTTCTGATAGAAACGCTAAAGATATGTTAGAACTTTATCAATTGGCGAAAGTAATGAATGTGGAATTTGCTACTGCTGCAGTGCATAATTCTTATTATTTTCACAGTTATAACAACAAGATATTAAATAAAGAAGAAGCTATCTCATGTTTTAAAGAACTTATTTATGATTTACTAAAAACAAAAAGAGTAAAAAATTGGTTTAGGGCATATTTCAATTATGGATTGATTAATTACATCAAAGGAAATAGAAGGCTTTTACCCTGTGGAGCAGGAACAGATATGTTTTTCCTCGATCCCTGGGGAGAAGTCAGGCCATGTAATGGGATGGATAATGATACTTTGGATAATAGTATGGGAAATCTGAATGAAGAACCTTTTGAAGAAATTTGGAATGGTAAAAAAGCAGAAAAGATAAGAGAGAAGGTTGCTAAGTGCCAAAAGAATTGCTGGATGATAGGAAGTGCGAGCCCGGCAATGGAAAAACATTTTTGGAAGCCTACAATTTGGATAATTAAAAATAAATGGTTTAAGAAGGATTTGGAAAAAAACTTGTGAAAATAGCTCATATTGGACAAAAAGGTATTCCTGCTGCTTTTGGAGGGGTGGACTTCCATGTAGAAGAACTATCAAAAAGGCTCGTGCAGAGAGGGCATAAGGTATATGTTTATGTACGAAACTGGCATACTGATAGAAACTTAAGAGAATATCAGAGAGTAAAGTTAATCCATACCCCCACTATTAGAACTAAGCATCTTGATGCTTTTATACATAGCTTGACCTCATCGCTTCATTCTGTCTTTCAGGATTATGATATTATCCATTATCATACCTTGGGACCCACCATATTTTGTTGGCTCCCCAGATTTCTTCGGAGCAAAGTTGTGGCCACTATACACGGACTTGATTGGCAAAGGAGAAAGTGGGGAAGCTTTGCCAAGGTTTTTCTTAAGTTTACAGAAAGGACAGCTACCTATATTCCAGATAAGACGATTGTTGTTTCAATATCTCAAAAAAAATATTTTGAAAGTAAGTATAAAAGAGAATTTATCTATATTCCCAATGGGGTAAATATTCCTCAGGGAAAGCCAGCAAGTGAGATTATAAAAAAAAAGTATGGCTTAAGTGGTGAGGATTATCTTCTCTGGATGGGGCGATTGACCCCAGAAAAAAGGGTAGATTGGTTGATTAAGGCATTTAAAGAGATAAAGGGTAAGATGTCGAGTCTCAAATTGGTTATTGCTGGGGGGACAAGCGCCACCGATGAATACGTAGGGAGGCTTGAAAAGCTTGCTGGTAGTGATAGGCGGATTATCTTTACTGGTTATGTTGCTGGTCGAGAAAAGGAAGAGCTCTTTAGTAACACTTTATTGTTTGTTCTGCCTTCCTATCTTGAGGGGCTGCCTATTGCCTTGCTTGAGGCGATGAGCTATAGGCTACCCTGTCTTGTGAGTGATATCGAGCCACACAGGGAGATTATAAGTGGAGGCGTAGATGGGTTTCTTTTCCAGTCTAATGATTTTTCTGATTTTGCGGGGAAATTAGGAGAATTATTAGAAAGTCCTGAAAAGTTAGAGAATATTGGAGAAAATGCTAGGAGAAAAGTGGAGAAGGAATACGACTGGGATGACGTGGTGAGAAAAACAGAGGAGATTTACCAGGAATTAGTTTGATTGACTGGATTGGTCCAATTAGCTTGATTCGAGAGAAGGGGTTGGCAGTGTTCAAAAAGACAATATGTTTGACTTTCTTGATCGTTTTTGATATTGCTGCTTTACTTTCTTCGATCTTTTTAGCCTACCTGATAAGAAAAGATATTCTTCTCTATATCCATCCTGCTTTTAGAATGGGAACCTTTCCCTTTAGCACCTACCTGGTAAATTATCCCTACTTTCTCGGGATGTGGGTGGTGATTCTTGCCTATGAGAGGCTTTATACCAAGAGATTTGCTATTGGGGAGGAGGTAAAGCGTCTCTGGAAAGGAGCGACTATTTCTTTTCTTATCATAATGGTTTTGACCTTTGCTGCCCGTATCTCCATCAATGTTTCTCGTACGGTGATAGTTCTTGCCTGGGCTTTGAGTCTTTTTCTTTTGCCAAGCCTCAGGCTAATAGCAAAAAAAATATTGAGCAAGGCAGGGTGCTGGCAGAGAAATATACTCATCCTGGGGGCGGGAAGAACAGGAGAGATGGTCCTGGGGAGACTTAAGGGAAATAAGAATATGGGATATGAGCCGATTGGTTTTCTGGATGATGATGAGGCTAAGCTAGGCAAGAGAATAAGTGGAGTTAAAGTGCTGGGAAAGATTTCTGAGATCAAGAACTGGGTGAAAGAGAAAAAAGTGGGAGATGCGGTGATTGCTATGCCAGGGGTCTCTCGGGAAAAGCTTCTGGAGGTGATGGGTCTTTGTGAGGGGGTGGTGGATGAGATAAGGGTCATTCCCGATATGTTTGGCTTAGCTACAGTAGGAGTTAAAGCAGAGGACCTGGATGGCATTCTCTTATTTGATATGGAGTGGAACCTGGCTAAGCCTCATAATATATTCATTAAAAGAGTGATTGATATAATACTTTCTTCTTTAGCTATAGCTATTTCTTCTCCCTTAGTGCTCTTTATTAGCATTAAGATAAGGCGTGGCTCTGAAGGTCCAGTAATCCTTGGTCAAAAAAGGTTATGGAAAGAAGAGACTACTTTTAATTTTCTTAAGTTCAGGAGTATGTATCTTGATGGGGAGCAAAGATTAAAGCGGTTTTTAAAAGAGAATCCTCAGGCCAGGAAAGAATGGGAAAAATTTGCCAAGATAAAATCAGGTGATCCCAGAGTAACTAACTTTGGAAGCTGGCTTCGAAGATACTGCCTGGATGAGCTTCCTCAACTGATACATGTCTTTAAAGGAGAGATGAGTCTGGTAGGGCCTCGTCCCTATCTTCCCCGGGAATATGAAAAAATGGGAGAGTATAAGAAGACCATTCTGAAGGCTCTTCCCGGGATGGCTGGTCTCTGGCAGGTGAGTGGAAAGAATGAACTTACCTTTGAGGATAGATTGAGGCTGGAGGAGTATTATGTGCGTAACTGGTCCCTCTGGCTGGACTTTGTAATTCTGGTGAAGACGGTGAGAGTTGTCTGGAGAGGGGAAGGAGTTTAGGGCAGGATTAGAGGATTAAAGGGGTAGAGGATTAAAGGCATCATTCTAGATAGGGAGAATCTCAAATCCTAAATTTACTTTCTCAAAGTGAGAGTCACCAGTGAAAACTCTCCTTATCCCTCTCTTGTGCATAACAACGAAAGTGGTTAGATCGGTGAAAGAAATATCTGGTTTATCGGTATATTTTTTTCTCAGTGCCCAGGCTTCTTTGAATCCCTTATCAGTTATTTTTTCTAACCCTAATTGGCCATCTTTAATCATAGTAAATAGGGATTCAACAAACTTAACTGCGCTATCGAAGGCCACGTTTATAAATAAAGCAGTTATTAGTTCATCTAGCACGTAATCGGAAGTAATTAACAAATATTTTTCTTTTCTTATCTTGAAATAATATTTGCTGACTCGTTCATGGTAGGTATCTTTCCGATTAGCTAATGCCAACCATGCCCAAGTATCTATAAAAACTAAATTACTTGTCTCCATAGATGTATTTATCATGCCTTTCTGCTAAATCAGGAGGACCTTCGCAGATTCCAATTACTTGAGAAAGAAGATCACTCTCTTCTCTCCTCTTTTTTCCTCTTAATTTTTGAAGTATCTTAATAAATGTACTATATTTGATAATTACTGCTTTCTTTTCTCCTCGCTCATAAATTATCTGTAAGTCCTCTTCCTTAATATCGAAAACTTTCATCTTACATTACACCTCCTAAAAAAAATGGTGGAATTATTTTTGCTTTTTTTAGAATCTTTTCAAGAATTTTTAAAGTTCTTCAAATTCACTGTCTTAATATAGTTCAATTTTGGGTCATGTCAAGTGAATCTCGGGACTTTTCCCCTCCGTTGCTAAACTGAAGTCTGAAGGTTTCATCCGTTGAAATCAGCCCTCCTCGAGTAATCACAAAAAGTTACATTTTCAATGGTATTCTTATACAGACAACCTTTTCTGTGGGAGAAAAAGTTATTTGACAAAATATTCAATAATTTGTAGAATATCCTATAATAAATATTAAATTTGGAGTTTTAAGTTGGTTTTTATCAAAAGAAAAATTTTACTGCGCATTAGCAGGTTTTTAGAGTATAAAGAAGCTATAGTTATCTATGGTGCAAGACAGGTCGGTAAAACTACAATAATGAAAATGCTTATTAAACAGTTGAAAGATAATGGCATTCCTGATGAAGCTGTATTCTATTTTGATTTAGAGGACCTTGATATGTTGAATTTATGCAGTCAGGGCGTTGATTTTCTAATTAGATACATAGATGCGAGAACTTCCTATAAAGGGAAAATCTATGTGTTTATTGATGAAATACAATACCTTGGTAATGCCTCAAGCTTTATAAAACTTATGGTTGATAATCATTCAAATCGATTTAAGTTGATTGCATCGGGCTCTTCTGTGCTTGGTATCAAATCGAAAATTAAAAAATCGTTAGTGGGAAGAATTGTTACTTTTGAGGTTTTTGGATTGGATTTTGAGGAATTTTTGTGGTTTAAAAAGAAGATATTTAATCTGGATAAAGTTGCCGATGAAAAAACGGAGAAGGAATTAAAGCAACTATTTGAGGAGTTTATAATTTTTGGCACTTACCCGAGAATCGCATTAATCTCTAGAATAGATGATAGAAGGTATTATCTAAAAGAGCTTATCCAGACATACATTAAAAAAGATATTAAAGACATTGGCAAAATAAGAAATATTATGAAATTCAATAATTTTTTAAGAATTTTAGCGGATCAAACAGGGAACTTGCTTAATATTGATGAACTTGCATCGAGTGTAGGAATTGCAAGGGAAACCGTTTATGATTATCTTACATTATTAGAAGGCACATATATTGCAAGAAGATTAGCTCCCTTTTTTAGAAATTTAAGAAGTGAACTTACAAAAATGCCTAAGATATACTTTGAAGATAGCGGAGTTTTAAATTATCTAAAATATGATGACATTGTAGAAAAGGTGAGTGGGCAGCTCCTTGAAAATAGCATATATGCTGAATTAAGAAAGGTTGTTGGCTTGGAGTCATTGAGATACTGGAGAACTCAGTCAAAACAAGAAATAGATTTTGTGGTGGAGCACAGGAGGCAACTTTTT
>Ga0315541_1002099_pt1 | contig 17164 bp, 16 predicted proteins | sample SalMarSW160190MG_FD_203095 | JGI IMG/M metagenome (GOLD analysis project Ga0315541, IMG submission 203095) | Salt marsh sediment microbial communities from the Plum Island Ecosystem LTER, Massachusetts, United States - Salt Marsh Sediment SW1601-190 ...
GCTTGTTTAAGAGGGAAGACAAGCAAATGGAATATTCATTACAATACTTCAAGGATAGTATCAAATTTGAAAAGCTTAACTTCGCTTACCCTGGTGGATGGCTAATGTTGGATTCAAGCTTTTCTGCAAGAATAGATGAAGGTATAAAGGCTGATAAAGCAATATTTAAGGGAAATAAAGGTGAGGAAGTTAACCTTTCTTTGGAGGTTTATCAGAAAAAACTCAAAGGAAAGGTAAGGCTTGATAAATTTAACCTTCGAATGTTGGATGAATTTGATATTACGCCTCTTCCCCTCTCCGGGGATCTTGGTGGATTAATTACCTTATCTGGAAGAACAAACGCACCAGAGATTAAATTTAAAGGTAAAAGCAGGGCGAAATGGAAAGGTGAGTCTGTCGGAGATTCATTGAATCTCGAGCTTGGCTATCAGAAGGAGAACATCGTAATCAACAATATTACTTTATTCGAAAATAGCCATCACTCCAGATTCAATGGCGCAATTGACCTGAGTAATGGCTTATTGAATATAAAAGCAGAATTTGATAGCGGGGGGAGGTGGATATCCTACCCTCTGCATGACTATCTTGACACAAGGAGAATAGAGGTCAATGGGAATATAGCAGTGAAGGGAAAACTGCTTACACCAGAGGTGTATGGGGAGATAAAGGTATCAAAAGGTAATATATTACTGGTGAAACCCGGGATTAAAATAGAGGATTTATCGGCAGATGTCGAATTCAACGGGTATAAAGGATTAATAAAATCCTCTCGTGTTTCTTTAAGCGAAGGCAATATCGGTGTAAAAGGAGATTTCGATATTGGCAAAAGGTCTTATAACTTCAAGATTAACATAAACAAAACACCGATAAACTGGCAATATGTAAACGCTCTAATTGATGGGAATGTAACTGTGAGTGAAGAAGAGGAAAAAATAAGAGTTGAGGGTGTGGTAGATCTCAACAAGACGATAATATCCATGCCGTTTCGAATGGAAGGGAATGGAGGCAAAAGGCCTCCAAACCTTTATTTAGATATCAAAGTTGATGCGGGAGAAGGCAATGTGTGGATTCGTAATGATATGGCTGATATGGAGCTTGTAGGAGGAATTGGTGTGCAGTATGATGGGGGACCACTACTTATTTCTGGAAATATGGAAGTAAAACAAGGGAACTTCTATTATTTGTATCGTTCCTTTGATGTGGTTAAAGGTGAATTTGATTTTAAGAATTCTCCGGAGCTGAATCCCAATATTGATATCGAGGCAAAGACCATAGCCCAGGAGAGAGATACCGTATTCTTGGATGTATCAGGAACTATGAAGATGCCAAAATTTGAACTATACTCAAAACCAGCAAGATCAGTAGCAGATATAATGACTCTATTGAATCTTAATATGTCATGGGAAGACCTCTCGTCACTGAAAGCGATTGAGGAATCTGTAACAGAGGTAGCCTTCAATTACTGGGTAAGACAAACATTTAGCAGAAGATTTAAACAGAAATTTGGTATTGATCTGGTACGGATGGAGGGGGAGGGTGGACATTATGAGATTGTGTTAGGGAAATATATTACTGATAGATTATTTGTTAAAGCGAGGACTGACATTCTATTCTATGGGATATCTGAGATACAGGCGGAATATAGAATAAAGAGATGGGGATCTATTGTAGCGGAAAATTACCATTCGGGTGATACTAGGCTTCTCTTTAAACTGGGATGGCGCTATTAATTTGCCATTCTCTTTTCTCCTCGGTCATTTAAATAGTGACCATTCGCGTCGTATTTCAAAACCAGCCGAATTTTCCACTTGACAGGGTGTGAGATACAACTATATTCTGAATGTAAAGATTTGAGGTAACCTAGTCTTTGTTACTAAGAGGATGAGCAGAGTTGTATTTTAACTACTAAGCTATGGTTGAAAGTAAAATCATTCAAAAGGGAGGAGGAAGTGGATACTCTTAAGGAATTTCCCAAATGTCAGAAATGCAATTATGGTGTTCTAATACCTCTATCCGATTACGGACAGAATGGAGCTTCTATTCTGTATAAAGCTTGGGTATGTACGAACCCTGATTGCCATTTTCATATCCGCATAGACAACGGCGAATTGAGTTACGGAACTGATATTGGTGTAAGCCATAAACAATAAATAATTGTCCGGTTGACCAAATTGGTGTGCGTAAAGGACTCGTGCATAACCCTGGAGTTTACCCAGGGTTTGCATTGATTATAGGTTGACAGGGAAACGGATTAATAGTAAGCTTAAAACATGTCAATAGAGGAGGGAGGTTTTGAGACTTTCTAAGATTTTTTCTTACGCTCTCCATGGGGTTGCGGCAGAAACGGTTGAGGTAGAGGTCAGTATCTCAAGAGGGCTACCTTCTTTTTCAATTGTAGGTTTGCCCGAGGCTGCTGTAAGAGAGTCAAGGGAGAGAGTAGAATCTGCAATAAAGAGTTTAAATTATGATTTCCCTCTGAAGAAGATAACAGTAAATCTTGCACCTGCTGATGTAAAGAAGGAAGGAACAGCACTTGACCTTCCTATTGCGCTTGGAATTTTATCTGCTTCAGCGCAGATAAACCCTTCAGGGTTGAAAGATACCCTTGTACTTGGTGAACTTGCACTTGATGGGAGAATTCGTGGAGTGAAAGGCGTGCTACCCGCTTCTATTCTTGCCAGTGAGAATAAATTTGAGAAGATGTTGGTTCCCCTTGTAAATGCTAAGGAAGCAGCAGTTGTTGGTGGTGCGCAAGTTTTCCCGGTTGAAACACTTGGTGAGTGTATTGGGATTCTGGAAAACGGCTTCAAAGATCCCTTTACTGTAGATATTGATAAGATATTTGAATTAAGTTCAAAAAGTAAAATCGATTTTTCAGATGTTAAAGGCCAAGTGGGTGCTAAGAGAGCGATGGAGATAGCTGTTGCGGGTGGGCACAATGTTCTTATGATTGGACCTCCTGGTTCTGGGAAGACGATGCTTGCCAAGCGAATTCCCACTATACTGCCTAAAATGAGTTTAGATGAGTCTGTCGAGACAACAAAGATACATTCTGTAGTTGGAGCACTCCCTCCAAATGAACCTCTGATAGCAAAAAGGCCTTTCAGGGCTCCACACCACACCGTTTCCTATGCTGGACTCATAGGTGGTGGGACATATCCAAATCCAGGTGAAGTAAGTCTTGCACACAATGGAGTACTCTTTCTGGATGAATTACCAGAATTCAACAGGAATGTTTTAGAGGCTTTAAGACAACCCCTTGAGGATGGAGTTGTGACTATCTCACGAGCGAAGAGTACTATAACCTATCCTGCACGATTCATGCTTATTGCAGCTATGAACCCATGCCCTTGTGGATATTTTGGAGATCTATACAGGCAATGCACTTGTACCCCTTCTAAGATAGATCGTTACCGCAGTAAGATTTCCGGGCCACTACTCGATCGCATTGATATGCATATAACAGTGCCAAGGGTAAGGTATGATGATATTATCAATATAGAGCCAGGAGAAGGTTCAGATACAATTCGAAAGAGAATTGAGAGGGCCAGGGAAACACAGGAGGAGAGATACAAAGATGATGATATCTTCTTTAATGCGCACTTAGACTCTAAAAAGATACGTACATATTGTTTAATTGATGACGAAAGTAGGGCTTTGCTCAATACTGCTATGGAGCACTTTGGGTTTTCAGCGCGGGCTTTCGACAGGATTTTGAAGATGGCACGGACAATAGCCGATTTAGAGGGAGAAAGAGATATAAAATCACAGCAGGTAGCAGAAGCAATACAATATCGAACCCTGGATAGGAAATTATGGCTGATGAAATAGAAGACGTAGAGGAAGGAATCTCTTTAGGGGAAAAGATGCCAATACGTAAGAAGGTCCTGCATGTTTTATTCATTGTAGTGGTAGGCGCAATTATGATAATAGCTGGGAGCCATTTCAGATGGGATAAATGGATAGTTGGTGGGGTTCTGTTCCTTATTGGACTGGTGACTCAGGCTTGGTCTAGTCTTGTGGGGCTTATTGGAGGGATACCAGGTGTTGGGCATGTAATTGTGAGGTTCCTTGCTCTTCCATTACTGTTTATAATTAACGGTGTAGGGAATATGATTGCTTTTTTTGCCATAAAGATAGGCTATAAGAAGGAAATAATTGACGTGAAGCTTCTGGCGTGGGCTTTCGCGCTTGGGGCTCTGATTGGATTTATCGGAGGAGAGTTATTATGATTTTGCTTTTTCTTTTATTCTCTCAATACCAGTTTGGACAAAACAAGATTCAATACAGTCAATATAGATGGCTTATAAAAGAGACCGAGCACTTTGAGATATACTATTACAAATCTGAAGAGGTTTTGATACCTTTTGCTCTGGATGTCCTGGAGGAAGCCTACGACAGGCTTAAAGATAGGTTTGGTTATAGAGAGAAAAAGAATGAGGAGAAGATTCCTGTGTTAATCTATAAATCACATCCAGATTTTGAGGGTACAAATGTTATCCTGGGGAGAATCCCAGAGTCAACAGGGGGATTTACAGAGATATTCAAGAATAGAATAGTTCTGCCCTTTGATGGTTCCTATTCGGATTTTCGACATGTCCTTTTCCATGAATTGGTTCACGTGTTTCAGTATCGGATTCTATATGGGCGGGGGATGGGCGCTCTCCGGAATCTGGCTACGTTAAGGGTGCCTTTGTGGTTTATTGAAGGGATGGCAGAGTTTGAATCGTTGAGTTGGGATGAGAGTGCAGAATCATTTATTCGGGATGCTGTGCTAAATAACCGATTATATCCAATTTCGATATTGAACTATGCAGGAGGATATGCTGTCTATAAGGAGGGACAATCTATCCTCTACTTTATCAAGAATCGATATGGAGAAAAGAAGATAGGGGAGTTGATGAATAAAATAAAGGTTACTGGTTCTTTATCTGGTGCGATAAAGCGAGTACTTGGGATAGATGAAGAGAAATTGAATGAGGAATGGATGAAGAGCCTGAAAAAGGAGTATTGGCCACTTGTGGGGGAGAAAGAAGATGTGAATGATATTGCATTGCCTATTATGACCCATAAGGAGTTCAAAAATATATATAACTATGCTCCTTCCATTTCTCCAAAAGGGGAAGAGATAGTCTATTACACAGATAGAGCGGAGGAGGTAGAGATCCGTATTGCTTCTGCTTTAAATGGGGAGGATCTAGGACTTCTCATTAAGGGGGGGCGAAGCCCTAAATTTGAATCCCTACATCTTATGGATGGACATCTTGCCTTTTCGCCGGATGGAAAGTGTATAGCTTTTCCTGCAATGGAAAAGGGGAAAGATGTTCTATATATTTATGATGTAAGAAAAAGGGCTATAAAGAAGAGGTTGGAATTTCCCCTTGATGGAATCCGGTGGCCTGAGTGGTCAGTGGATGGATCGAAGATTGCTTTTATGGGGTTAAGGAATGGGGCTTCAGATATCTATATCTATGACTTAGAGGAGGAGAGCCTTGAGAATGTTACCCACGATAGATATTTTGACGGGGAACCAACATGGAAGGGAGATTCCCTACTCTTTGTGAGTGATCGCCCGGACTTAAAAGAGTGGGATTATTCTAAAAAGAAACTATACATCACTGATTTAAAGGGTAATATAAGAAAGTACCTTGATTTCGGCGAGGAGATTATCAATCCAAAAGTATATGATTCTAAAGTATATTTTATCTCATACAGAGATGGCGGAAAGAACTTGTATAGTTTTGAACCGGATTCGGGCAAGATAAGACAGCTCACTGACCTTATAGGGTCATTAGAATCATTTTCCACATCCCCCTCTGGAAAATTTGCGATCTCGGTATATGCCAATATGGGTTGGGATATATTTCTTATAGATCCTATAGAAGAATTAAAGGGTAAAGAACCGAATCCCCCAAAAGAATTTCCTTCCGAGTATATTGAGGTTTCTTTAGACGAGGAAGAAGAAGAAAGAGAAGCACCCTTGAATTTTGGAATAGATTATGTGGCGACAACCGTAGGCTATTACTCTGATTATGGTGTATACGGCTATATTGATTTGGGTATGAGTGATATGTTGGGGAATCATCGATTATATGTATTATTCAATAATACCGACCTCACAAGAAGCGATTTTTATATTCAGTATTTTTACCTCAAGCATAGATTAGACTATGCTTTTTCTGTGATGAAACAAAGCGACTATTTCCTTTATGGAGGTAATGTTATTAGGGGGAACCTCTGGAGTCTCGGAGGGGAGGTTTGGTATCCATTGGATCGTTTCAATCGATTTGAATTGGGTCTCTCAGGATATCGACTTGGAGAGGAGTTTTTGGAATTCGTGGAGGACGATGGTTGGATACCTGTTGAGTCGGATATCTCTTACGGAAATTTCGGGACCCTTTCCTTTGTGAGGGATAATACTATATGGGGATATACTTCACCAATTAAAGGGTTCAGAGGGCGGATAACTTATGAGAGAAACCTAATTAAGGGAGAGGGTTTCTGGGATGTTGAGAATTTCGGGTTAGATTTAAGGAATTACTGGTATCTTACAAGGGACTGGAACATTGCTGTACGTCTCTTTCTGCTCCACAGCTGGGGTGAGGATAAGAAGCAGTTTTCGACTGTAGCCCTTGGTGGAGGACGTTCTATCCGAGGCTATCCTTATAACTATCTTGTAGGGACGACAGCTGGATTTCTTAATGTTGAGTTTCGGATTCCTCTCATAAAAAGGTTGGAACTTGGTTTTCCACCAATAAACATAGGAAGGGTGGATGGCGCAATTTTTATGGATATTGGAGGGGCTACCTATAATTATAAGGATTTCAGATTCTCCGATACATCTGGTTCCTGGATAAAATTGGTAGATCCTGTTATGTCCTTTGGAATTGAGGTTCGACTTGATTTAGGTTTTACAATGGCTAACTTTGATATTTCGAGGTTGACTGACCTGGACAGGATAATAGATGGTACCAAATTCGACTTCTATCTTGGATTTCCGTTTTGATATTTTTTAGATACAAATCAGCACCAATGTAATAGTGAATGAGTATATAAGTAGATGGGTCAATGAGTTAAAGAGAGAATACAGGAGAATAGTTGATGCGGCCTTTTACTTCATTTTGATCGAACGAGGTGAACATCTTTTACAGGATACCCCAGAAATTCTTCTATAATTCTTGGAAAATCTCTGGGGATATCACTTAAAAATATTTGAAGATTGCCCTTTCTAGTTGCTTTCATATCATTTTCTTGCAGGAAATCTTTTATTATATTTGCTGCTTCCTTCCCAGGCTCAATTATATCTACCTCATCTCCTACTACTCTTTTTACAACTGAATAAAGCAAAGGATAATGAGTACAGCCGAGAATTAAAGCTTCTATCCCCTTTTCAACTAAGTTCGAGAGATATTTCTCTGCTACAAGAAGAGGGACTTTCCCTGAGAGCCAACCTTCTTCTGCAAGAGGTACAAAGAGGGGACAGGTTGTAGAATGTATCTCTACTTCTCCGAGGGAATTTTCCAGCTCTCTTTCAAAAGCGCCGCTTTCAATAGTTGCTTGGGTGCCTATGACGCCAATTTTTCTATAAGATTTCTTTTTTACTGCCTGCACACCCGGTGATATCATACCAATGATTGGTATGTCAAATTCGCTTGCTATATAGGGCAGGGCATTAGAAGAGACAGAAAAGCAAGCGGAAATGATTATTTTCACTGTGTGGCTTAGAAGAAACGCAATGTCTTCTCTTGCGAACCGAATGATGGTTCCACTCGATTTAGTCCCGTAAGGAACTCTTGCAGTGTCGCCAAAGTATACAATAGATTCATTAGGGAGTTCTTTTCTAAGCTCCCTTACTACGGTAAGCCCTCCGATTCCCGAATCGAATACGCCAATAGGGTTATTTTTATAAATGTGCTCTGGCATATTGTTTTATACCGGAAGCTATAGCCTCTACAACCTTTTCGAGGAAATTATCATCTTGCAATTTTTTTCTGTCATTAGAATTGGTAAGGAACCCTATTTCTATTAGAACTGCAGGCATATAATTGAGCCTTAATACGTAAAAGTTTGCCTGTTTTACTCCACGGTTGTATAAACCGCATAATTGGACTAAGCTTTCTTGTATATAAATTGCAGCCTGTTGGGATTCTTCCAAGAATTGCGTCTGAGCAAGGTCATTCAGGATATAATCAAGTTCAGGGATACCCGCATTATCCTCAGATTCAAACTTTATTGCAGAGTTCTCAGTTGCCTCAACAGTTCTTGCCCAGTCGCTTTTTGCTGATGATAAGAAATACGTCTCTGCTCCATGCATACTACTCTTGCGGTATGCTGCATTACAATGGATGGAAACGAAGAAATCGGCCCTCGCTTCATCAGCTATCTCGGCACGCTCTTTAAGTGCAAGGAATTCATCGCTAATTCTGGTTATTATTACATTGAAGCCATCTTCAGTGAGTCTTGATGCTAAATTCTTAGAGACCTTAAGAACAACGTCTTTTTCTTTAACACCTCCATGGACTGCACCTGGGTCTTTACCACCATGCCCAGCATCGATAACTATGGTCTGAATATGTCTTTTATTAAATTTACGGACCTCTACATTTAGTGATTTCCCTTTTCGTATTATATCCATAGGGAGGTTCTCTATTGTCTTGAATCGAAACTTAAGGAATCCATTACCTTCTTCAATATTGATTCCCTCTATAAGTCCTTTTCCGTCTTGATCCATTATCTCCTTGTTGTATATAGGATTGAATAAGGTGAGCACCCATTCTCCGTCATTCTTGCTGAAGAAATACTTCATAGTGGGAGAGCACTCTATTGTGTATCTCGTGAGAGACGATTCTACACACCATTTAATGCCATAAATATTGAGACGGGTTCCTATTTCAAGTGTTCCATCCTTGAAATAGGCTTTCATATTCAAGAGACTTGAGAGGATTAAGTCCAGCGACGAATTGGGTAAGAGTAATTTTCCATTTATCATTATAGGGGAAGAGACCAATTGATGGACATTGCCCTCTATCTTTATAAATGGATTATCGGGAATAATGGATACAACTGTTTCTCTTTGAAGAGTCATTATCTGTCTGTTGTTGTCCCAGTGGGAAGACAAGTCCAATTTTCTAATCAGAGAATCACAGAGAATATAGTTTTTATTTCTAATTTTATATTCGCGCAAGGTATAGATATTTCCACTTTGATTTATAGAAAGGGATAAAAATAATAGAATCACAGATTTCTACTTATCTCTCGAAGTTGTTCTCTTGCAATAATTTTATCTCGTTTTTCAAACTTCTTTTTACCCATCACTAAAGCTATTTTTACTTTCACAAGCCCCCGTTCTATATACACTTCTAAAGGAACAAGAGTCACTCCTTTATTCTGTACCTCGTTCTCTATCCTCTTGATCTGGCCTTTGTGTAATAATAGTTTTCTTTTCCTTTTGGGTTCTATAGAATTTGATGACTTACTATAAGGAGATATATGCATATCATAGAGATAAATTTCTCTTCCTGCTATTCGAGCATACGAATTTTTTATACTTACCTTCCCAAACCGTACTGACTTAACCTCCGAGCCTTTAAGTGCAATACCGGCTTCATAAGTTTTTAAAATATGATAGTAAAAATGTGCCTTTTTGTTCTTAACTACACTTTTCATGACTGACTTGACTTATCCCGATTATTAAATTATAATCTTTTTATGCGACCAGGTATAACTTTATCCATGGTCTTTTTAATAATACTTTCTTTTTATAATTGTGCAAGGCAGATGTCTAAAAAAACATTAACAGATGAAGAACTCTTAGATCAGATACCCCGATGGCCCGAGAAGTTCAAAAAAAAATCTGGTACGGGGGAGATAATAATATCCGGTCCAGAATATCGCTTTTCGTCTTATTTTTCTTTAAACTATGAGGTTAACACGAATGTGCTTTCAGGACAACTCTTGGGGTCCTTTGGTATGGTAGTAGGAAGGTTCTATTTTTCTCCGGATTCTGTATCTGCAGTAGATAGGCATGGCAAAGAAATGAAGGAGCAAGTGCTTTCTATACTGGGAAATATACTATGTAAAGTTCTTCCGCGGTACATCGTCTGGGATATCCCTCTATTGTCTAACTGGAGAGTTATTCCCTTAGAGAGTGGGTGGTCTCTTCTTGGTAGTAACATTGAGGTTTCAATATCTCCCGAATTTCTTCCGAGCCGGGTACTAATATACGGAGAAGATGATTCATCGATTAAATACTCCGATTATAAAACAGTTGAGGGCGTAAAACAACCGTTTAGAATTATAGCTAAGAGGGGAAAGAATTCACTTGAGATAGAGCATTATACAATGAGATTAAAATGATGCTTTTGGTCTTAATTCTTTCCGGTTTAAATTATACTATTCCCGATAGAGACTCAAAGATTAAAGCATTTTTATCACAGAGATGGCTTAATATGAAGAGTGATAGTCTTTCACCTGATTTCCGAGGAGTTATTGATGGGATGAGTTCTATCGATGAGCTTTATTTACTGGATTCATTAATGCTTTCAGCGGCGCTTTATTCTAAAAGTGATTTTGTTGAGAGTAGACTGCTCAAGGTGATAAAATGTGATGATAAGTTCGTTCATTCAAGTATTGCAAGGAATTATGCGAAACGTGGGGTTCTTGATTTAAAAGCCGGGAATGTAGATAAGGCCCAAAGAGAACTCAAGTTCGCTCTAAAGAGTGATCCCTCTAATAGGAATATCCCCATTATTCTTATGAAATGTAATATACCTAAATGGGGTAAAGTGTGCAGAAATCTATGGGAATATTTCTATACATACGGGTTTCTCGATAACAGGGTCAGTCTAATTGAGAATATTATGTTTCTGTTTGTTATATTCTTAGGTTTGGTATACATAGCATTTGTTATTTCTGGTTTGTTTGAATCAGTTCCATTCCTTTCCGAATGGGTAAGACAGAGAATGAAAATTAGTAATTTATGGGTTCCTGCTTTGCTATTTTCTCTTTTCGTCTGGCTTCCAATATTGATTTTTCTTGCAATCCTCGTCGGTATTTCGTTTGTAAAGATGTCAAAGAAGTCCCTTATAAACCTTACCGTCCTTTCAGTGATTTTTCCACTCGCCATTGCCTACACCAACCAAATAAAAGTGAATTTTAGCACAGATAGCCCTACTTATCAAGTGTTCAAAGCTCGTTGTGACCCATACAACTATAGAATAAATGAGTCAGAAAATCCCTATGGTTATGTAGTGAAGGGAATTGAGGCAGCAAGGATGGGCGAACTCACACGTGCAGAATCCCTATTCCAGAAGGGCTACGAAGAGAAAGAGAGTCTTATATTTTTGACAAACGCGGCTTCGGTATATTTTAAAGAGGGTAATTATGATGATGCATTAAGTTTTTGCAAAAAAGTAGTTTCTTTGGATCCTGATAATCCTATATCCAATCTAATTATGGCAACTATATATCTTGACAGACTTGACTTTGATGAGGTTTCTGAGTATATCGAGAGGGCAACGAAAAGTGGTCCAGAATTTGCTGATAGAGAACTTCCGATATATCAATATCCTCCAGATAGCTGGCTTTTGAGTGACATATTTAGAGCAAGTGGAGTAGGACTGTATATTAAGGAGAGCAAATTATATATTTTCTTCATACTAACGGTCTTTTTCGTAATATTGAGTTCAATAAAGCGCTTAAAGGATGGACTTTGCCCTATTTGTGGCAGGATTTTAATTAATAGCGTTAAGATAGGGGAAGAGAAGGTATGTGATATTTGTGCTGATAAATTATCTGTTACTGAGTCGAAAAGCATTCGAGAAAGATTGAAAAGGCGAACAAAAAATAGGTCTCATAGAGTGACAAGATTAAAGAATTTTATTATGAATCTCATATTCCCTGGTAGTGCACATTTATACAATAGAAAATCGTTCACGGGAATAGGGTTACTGCTTTTAGGTTCTGTATTACTTGTTATCTATGTAGCACCGCTCTATTTCTCATCCAGTGATGTAATCCAATATAAAGCGTCGATTGGAAATATTATATACCGATACTCTCTTATCATCTATTATCTTTTAGTGTTGCTTTTAACTTGGAGGCTAGGAGCAAATGGAGATAGAAGGTAGCATAGAGGAATTTTCTGTTCCAGAGATAATGCAATTTTTTTCTCTGCACAAGGCAGATGGAGTCCTTCGGATGAAGACAGAAAAAGAGGAAGTGGACTTTGGGTTTAAGAAGGGAAAAATTGCAGCTGCTGCCCATAAAGGAGAGAACCTCTTTTATTCCATAAACGATTATATTTTCCGTGCGGGCAAGATAACTGAGGAGGAGCTTAAAGATTATAATGAAAAGGCAAAAGAACTGGATATCTCTGTTCTTCAAGTTCTGCTCCAAGAGGGTAAGGTGGGCGGTAAGGAGCTAAGAGAGATAATCTCATTTAAGATTCAGGAGATTGTAGATGAGGTTCTCACTTGGAAGATGGGTAGATATTCATTTCACCCGGGAGAAGCGCTATATGCAAGTTCCAGTATCTCAGTTGAGTTAGAGCCCAACGCATTGGTAATGGAGGGTATGTGGAGGATTGATGAATGGCCGCAGATAAAAGCTGTTATTCCCAATGATAGTGTGGTTCTTCGAAAGAAAGATAAGCCTGAGATTACTCTGGAGCTCGGAGATAGAGAAAAGAAGCTTTTAGAAAAATTCACTGATGGTCTTACAGTAGGAGAACTAATTAGAGTCTCTGGACTTGGGAAGTTCCAGACTTATGATGCAGTATACAAACTCATTGAGATGGGGCTTATCAAGAAAGCAGGTGAAGAATTGGCAAGGAAAATTATGGTTCCCTATAAATCCATATTCAAAGGAGCGATCCTTATTGGATTCATCCTATTCAATTTATTCTTTTTCATTCGATATAAGTTGGATAGGCTAAAGGACTTCTCCAAAGATGTAAAAAAAGTAGTCCAGAGGGTTGACAAATAATGAATTATGGTGTAAAGTATACAAAATAAGGAGGCTATATGAAGAGAATATACATATTTCTTGGAGTTTCTCTTATTTTATTATTTTTACTTTTATCATGTTATGGAATAGCTACACCCGAAGTTCAAATATGGACCACAAATCCCCATGGATTTTCGGTCGCGCAGTTTGATTCTACTATTGTTGATATGCAACCGCGTGGGGGAGGACAGCCTTACTATAATCCTGATTCTATAAGATGGTGGTTAGATACTGAAGGAGTCACGAAAGATAGTGTGGTTGGAATGGGAGAAGTATGGATGGTTCCCTTATCTCACTACTACTCTGAAGTAATTGTTGATTCTGTGACCTTCTGGGTCAGGAATGGCGTAGATTCTTACCTGGAGGGATATTACTGTGAGTTCTACCAGAGTACAGTAGATACACTCCTATATACGAGTCCAAACTATTCCAATCTTGGCCTCCGCATCAAGGCTTCCAGCAGTAGAGAAGATACCCTGAAGGTAAGTCTTTATAATTTTTCTTTTAATGTACGGGAAGCGGTAAAAATGATGTATATTCCCCCCCCTGACCCTTACTGGAAGACGGTACAGGTGAAGGTTCATTTCTACGGAACGGATGATTATGATGAGGGGAAAGAATTCAATGTCAGTCAGGATTATATGTTGTACAGAACAGATTAGAACAATATCTTTTCTTACGTCATTTTAACAGGAAAAAACCTGGGTTCAACCCAGGTTTTTTCCTTAAAAAATATGCGTCAGGGAGGATTTGAACCCCCGGCCCGCGGATTAAGAGTCCGCTGCTCTGCCAACTGAGCTACTGACGCATTTTTATTGGGTGAATGAGGGGACTCGAACCCCCAACCTCTGGAGCCACAGTCCAGCGCTCTTACCACTTGAGCTACATTCACCATATTTTTACGCCTGGGAGGGATCGAACCCCCAACCCTCGGATTAGAAGTCCGATGCTCTATCCAATTGAGCTACAGGCGCTCTCGGGGTGAGTGGATTTGAACCACCGACCCCCTGCTCCCAAAGCAGGTGCGCTAACCGGACTGCGCTACACCCCGTGATCATTCACACAAACCTTCTAATTCTTCTATTTTTCCTTGCAAAAAAGCCATAACTTTTCTTAATGCTTTACTCCTGTGGCTTATTTTATTCTTCTCGCTCTCTTCCATTTCTCCGAAAGTCTTATTGTAACCAGAAGGAATAAATATTGGATCGTATCCAAAGCCGCCATTGCCTTTCTCGACTATACTAATTTTACCTGCCACAATACCTTCAAAGCACTCAATCCAATTGTCCCTAAGTGCCAGTGCCATAACTGTTTTGAAACGAGCGCTTCTTTCAACAGTCTTCCCTAACTCGGCTAATAATTTTTTTCTGTTTTCCCTGTCCTCTCCTCCAGAATAACGTGCTGAATGTATGCCGGGCCTGCCCCCCAAGAAATCTACTTCTAAAGCAGTATCTTCTCCTAAAGTACATAACTCTGTTGTCTTATGGTAAATAAGTGCTTTCTTTATGGCATTCTCCTTAGGGGAATCGCCGTCCTCTAATATAGAAACATCGAGATGTAAGTCAAGAGGAGAGATAATTCTCAAACGCCCTTTTATGATAGACTTTATTTCTTTTATCTTACCTCTGTTCTTTGAAGCGATGAGTAATCTCATTCAACAATAATAGTGGTCTCTACTATGAAAGCTCCTTTATATCCTTTATTTATAACCTGTCTTATATAGCTTACTGCGTCACTTTTAGCGAGGAAGTTTCCAACCCTTAATTTATAGTAGGGTATAATATACTCGATATATACATCCTCACTAAGGGCTATTCGGGCACTCTCTGCTTCCTGCTTGGCTGCAGTTTCGTTTTTATATGCTCCAATCTGCACTCTGAACCCATGTATCTTTGTAACTTCTGTTGTTTTTACCCCCGGCGTTTCTTCTGGTTTTTCTTTAGGCTCTTCTTCAAAGGTAATTTTGGAAAGTTCGGTAGTGTCCTCTGTGATTTCTTCGAATGTTATTTCATTTTCCGATGGCGGTTCCTGACTTACTTCCTGACGTTTTGCGCAACCAAATGGGAGTAAAAGAACGATTGAAAGTATAGCAACAAAATATTTCATTAATACCTCCTTTTATTGTTTTACCATAAAGTAGAATTTGGGATTTAGGGGTTGGAAATTTTAGTATAGAGAACCACACTTTAGCATTGCCTTTATTAACTATATCCCAATCCACAAATCCTAAACCTTATCTTCCCCTGCATTTTTCATCTTGCACTGGAGCGAAATCCGGGCTATTATCCATAGTTGATCCTTTTATCTATATTCCTCAGGGAGGTGCTTTATAATTTCTTTCACCTCCTGAGCATCAGATTTTGGTATTATCAAAGTTGCGTTTTTTGTGTGAACCACTATCATTTTCTCTAGACCTTTTGCTACGATAATGCCACTCTCAGCGTAAAAGATATTATTATGGCTGTTTTTTGAATGTGTAACTCCTATTTCAATATTTCCGCTCTCCTTACTTTTAAAAATCCGTTCTAAAGAGTTCCATGTTCCAATATCGTCCCAGGTAAACTCGGAAACCACCACTAGGACATTCTTACTCCTTTCCAGCACTCCATAATCGATAGAGATTGGTGTGCCCACCCTATAGAATGATTCAATATTCTCATCCGAAGGATTCTCCATGAGCGCGTTTAGCGCTTCTGATAGGCGAGGTTGGTGTTTTTCAATCTCTTCTAATATCGCATGCGCTTTCCATAGAAAAATACCGCTATTCCACAGGTAATTATCACTTTTTAGGTAAGAGGTAGCTTTCTTTATATTCGGTTTTTCTGTGAATCTTTTTACCTTCAGAATTCTATCATCAAGCTCTAATCCCTTCTCGATATATCCATAGCCTGTTTCCGGCCTCGTTGGAACTATCCCATATGTTACCAGATAACCCTTTTCTGCCCATTCTATTCCCCTTTTTATTATTGAAATGAATTCCTTGCTATCAGCTATCCAATGATCAGAGGGTAATATTAACATAAGTGCATCCTTGTCTAAAGCCATAAGTTTCGTAGCTGAAAGGCCAATAGCATATAGAGTATTCATACCTTTAGGCTCTATTATTATATTGCTTTTACTAAACCCAAGTTGCACAATCTTCTGGGCTAACTCTGCTGTTGTTACAACCTTAATATTGTCTGAAGTGGAGAGTTCCAGTATTCTATCCTTGGTCTGCAATAAGAGAGGCTTATCACCTGATATAGGTAGAAATTGTTTGGGTTTTTCTTTTCTGGATAAAGGCCAGAATCGTTCGCCGCTCCCACCAGCCAAGATTACAGAGTAGATCACTTCTTTTCTCCTTTTGATTCTATACTCTCCAACAAAAAACTAACAGTTCCGAATGCCAAACGGCTCTGGATCTTTACAGGCATATGGAAGGAATCTGTGGACACCCAGATTTTTATAGGATCACTGGATCCAAATATCTTTCCTCCAGGGGCATCGGGTGTGAGTAAATATGTTTCGTATTTCCCGAACGGGACTTTGACCCAATAAGGACCCGATACAGGAACGACCATTTTGTGGTTTTTCCCGGATGAATAAAAGGGTATCCTTAATGTATCCCCCGAGGAGAAATTCATAGTTCTCATATAATATAAAGAAGCAAAGATATCCTTTGCCTCGGGAATCTTGCAGGTTTTTTCACCATTACTGTAGAAGACAGAATCATCTTCAAAATCAAGTGTAACTTCATTCTTATAATGACCTTCATGAATCTTTTTTATGAATCGCAAACTTGAGAAAGAACCAGTGTCAACATAAGAGCAGTAAAAATCATCCAGATAAAAGAATAACGAGAAGATTCCCTCTGTTTTCTGTGAACTTTCTATAATGTATACTGGTTTTTCTTTAAATCTCTCCACCCCGCGTATTTCCATATAGGAACTTCCAACCCTAAATGGACCATAAAAGCCGCCATATTTCAGTCTTTCATTTATTGGAATAGTGATAGAGAGGATGGTCAAGAAAATAATACTCATCCGCTTACTTTGTCAGTTCCTCAGGTTTGTAGCCCAATCGATGGAATGGATTGACTACACTGGAAGCCACATTTTTTAGATGGGCACTGACCCTTTTTAGGTATCTTAGGAGGAGTGCATAGATTATTCCCTCCTTA
>Ga0315541_1002100_pt1 | contig 17162 bp, 15 predicted proteins | sample SalMarSW160190MG_FD_203095 | JGI IMG/M metagenome (GOLD analysis project Ga0315541, IMG submission 203095) | Salt marsh sediment microbial communities from the Plum Island Ecosystem LTER, Massachusetts, United States - Salt Marsh Sediment SW1601-190 ...
GCGGCCAATTACGCAGAACTTGTCACGACAGCAACCGGGATTCCCTACGATGAGAAAAACCTTCTCCTTGCCGGGGAAAGGATCTGGAATCTTGAGAGACTCTTCAATTTAAAGGCTGGACTTACCACAGAGGATGATACACTGCCAAAGAGGTTTATGGAGGAACCCATCCCATCTGGTCCATCAAAGGGTGAGATAAATGAACTTGGTAAAATGCTTCCGGAGTACTACAAGGTGAGAGGATGGGATTCTGATGGGCGGCCAACTGACGATAAACTTATGGAGTTAAGCTTGAAGTAAGAAAGAACGCTTGCTGTAGATTCCCAAGAACAGGAGACGTTTATGAAACACCTTATAATTGGAGGTAGCATTGCAGGGCTCTCGTGTGCACGAAAGATACGAGAGCTCGAGAAAGACTCCGAGGTTGTTATCCTCTCCGAGGAGGAGAGATCCTATGCAAAGATGTCCCTCCCATATCTCCTTGCGGGAGAAAGGGACATATGGCTTGAAGTGCCGGCAGGTGTAGAGTTTTGTGGCCAAAAAAGTGTGGTAAAGCTCTTTCCAGACGAGAAGAAAGTGATCACGGAGCAAGGGGAGGAATTTATATTTGACAAACTCCTTGTAGCCTCTGGAGCAGGGGCGGCAGTTTCCGAATTCAAGGGAAGTACCTCCCCCGCTGTATTTACTGTGAGAAACCTTTCTGACATCCAGGGTATACAAAACAGATTGAGGAAGGCACGCCAAAAAAAAGTTATCATCTCCGGCGCCGGCCTTGTGAGCATGGAAATGGGGGATGCGGTGCAAAAGCTTGGTTTCACGCCTCTATTTCTCATATCGTCTCAGAAGGTATTCTCCATGATACTCGATGATGCAGGAAGCGAGGTTGTAACCAAGGATCTGAAAGAAAAGGGAGCAGAGATCCACTTCGGTGAGAGCATTAAGGTGATCGAAGCGAGAGGTGAAGAAGTGGTTGTTGAGACACAATCAGGAAAGGAATTCACCGGGGATGTGGTAATCATCGGAAAAGGAGCAACCCCGAACACCGCATTTCTGGCATCTTCGGGAATCGAAGTTGATCGCGGAGTGATCGTAAATGATTTCCTTGAAACAAATAAAAAAGGGATTTTTGCTGCTGGTGACGTATGCCAGGGATATGACATGGTGTATGGAGAGAAACGGGTAAATGCCCTGTGGCCTGTGGCAATTGAACAGGGTGAGCATACGGCAATGAACATGACCCATTTTAGAATCCCGTATAGAGGAAGTGTGGTCAGGAATATGGTGACAGCCTTTGGAAATACCATTTTCACTGCCGGGCTTTCCAGGGCCAATGATTTGGAGAGCTACCAAAAGAGAGAAAAAAACCAATACGCCAGAATTGTTCTGAGCGATGGTCACCTCGTTGGCGTCATATTTATCAATGTTCGGGTTGAGCCGGGAGCCTATCTTTTTACGATAGAAAAGCAGGTGGATGTTTCCAGATTGAAAGATATCCTCCTATCAGGTTCGCTCTCCTATACCCACCTTTTCCCCTTCCTGAGAGGGGCGTAATCCAGGTGGCCAGGAGAGGTAAACGACGCCTGACCCAAAAGGTCGTTATGCCTCTCCTCGCAGCTTACCTACAATTTGGTTGAACAGATGGAACGATGGGAGGCTTTCAGGCGTAGAACAGCAAGAGCCACAGGTTCGCAATTCCGACGCTGATCAACATATATACGAATCCCACCTTCATGAATTCAAAGAAGCTGATTGGATACCCTTCCCGCTCTGCTATCCCGATAGTGACCACATTCGCTGAAGCTCCCAGCATGGTCCCGTTACCCCCGAAACACGCCCCCAAGGCCAAAGCCCACCAAAGGACATTGTTCTCAGCACCAGGGATGGCCTCGGAAAGATATGCCGCAACAGGGAGCATGGTGGCTGTAAACGGGATATTATCCACAAAGGCGCTTACTATGGCCGAGACCCATAAGACCAGACAAATGGCTGCTGTCAGGTTCCCTTTGGATAGGTTCAGGACCAAATCGGCAATAAGGGCCAGAAGACCTGTCTCCTCAACGCACCCCATGATGATGAACAGAAACAGAAAGAATAGCAAGGTAGGCCATTCAATCTCATTATCGATGAGATCCACCAGTTTTACCTTTTTGGTGAGCACCGCTAAGGCCAAGAGGATGGAGGCACCTGCAAGGGCTGCTACACTTACTTTCATCTGCCCATACCCGTGAGTGACAAAGAGAAACACTACCAAGACCAAAACGCCAAATCCCTGGCATAGCAAGGCTCTATCAGTAAGCTGATACTTATCTCGGAGTTTTTGGACAAAGACATGAACATCTTCTACCTTGACATTAGCATAGAGTTTCCCGTAGTAGAATTTGCTCATGACAAAAAGGGCCAACGTATTGATGGCACAAATGATGGCCAGATTCTGGAGGAAGGCCATGAAGCTGAGTCCTGCGTAAGAGCCGATCATGATGTTGGGGGGATCTCCAATGAGAGTGGCCGTACCCCCTACATTGGCAGCAAGGATCGCAGGGATTAGTAAAACAAAAGGGGAAATCCGCAACGATCGCGCGATTTCTATAGTTACCGGTGTGAGCAAAAGCATGGTAGTTACATTGTCCAGCAATGCAGAGGACAAGGCGGTAAAACTCATCAGCATAAGGCTCAGGATCATAACCTTGCCGCGTGCAATTTGAAAGCACTTGTAAGCGACCCACTGAAAGAACCCCGTTTTCTTAAGGATCCCCACAATGATCATCATGCCCATCAAGAGAAAGATAACATTCACATCGATCTTCTGCATAGCTGTCTCAAATGAGATAATGTGATACTGGGGATTCAGGGTTCCTAAAGTGCTTGAGATGGTTAGGGCGAGCGCTGCTCCCAGCATGGCCGCGATAGTGCGGTGAAGCAGGTCAAAAGAGATGAGTATGTATACCCCCAGCAAGATCGCAGTGGAGATCCAGAAGGCAGGCCCCATGGACCGACGTATGGAAATATTTTGCTGCAAGAAAAAGTTGTTCTCTAAAACAGCAAAGCCCGATCCACTAAACTTCAGACTAGTCATTCGAAAAGAGGCCTTGCTGATCTCCACCTTAACTATTGAGGAAGGCCCAAAGCCCTCGGGAAGCTCCATTTCCGCAAGATATGCCCCATCTGGTTCGGATACTACCTCCTCAGCGCTCTTTCCGAGCACACAGATCTTCTGGCGTTTACCATCAACCCATATGCGAATCACAACATCTCTCACTGGCTCATTATGGAAATCTATGATGTACCCGGAAATGAAAACCCTGTGGACATTATCTATTAACCCCATCTGCGGTTCGCATGCACTATACGCGGAACATAAGAGGAGGGACCACAAGAAGAGAGTAATCCAGGTGATCCTGAAACAACATCTTTTCATTTTGCTCAACCCTTTAACAGAGATATGTGAGATTTCTTGACTTTTCCACCTATGATGGTAAAGGTTTGGTGATCCTATTACTGGGGTGGTGCTTTATCGGAAAGAGCACCGAGGTGCCAAATTCATTCTATTGCGGTCCCGACGCCCACAGGGCAGATTTTTACTATGTCAAAACTCCGACTTACCCGTTTCTGGTAGCTCGGATAATATCATAGTGGTTCATACACGCAGTCGGTTCAACTGGCTTCTTTCCGCCATACTCGTGCAAATAAAGGGATTCAAATACCACAGCATCCTTTTCAATGACCATAAGTTTCGGCATGCTCAATTCGCCTTTACTGACCATACGATACCGAGGCATGGGTTGTTTGTAAGCCCTAAAAATACCTTTTGGGTAGGGGCAAGTATAGGAGAAAGGTCCTTGTGTGTCAAACAATAAAGTATCTCAATTTTATGACAGCTCTGAATCAAGCAACCGCTATAATGTTCGTCTAAATCGTGTCCAGGGTATAGGAGCCGCAATTTTCAACGAGGATTTTTCCCTTGACAATATAATACGTCTTACATAGCATTCATTTTAATTTTTTCGGAATTTCTTGAATCCTAATTCAAAATGGGTAAGGAGAATTGCGATGATTAAGCGTATCTTAATACCTCTTGACACATCCCCCTACACTGAAGCCGCTTTAGAGCTTGGCTGTAATGTTGCTAAGCGACATGGTGCCGAGCTTACCGGTTTGGTGGTATTAGACATTCCGGGGATCGAAAGATCTATCGGGCCTTTACCAATCGGTGGACTGTACTATGTTGAGCCTCTGGAAAAAGCTATGGAAAAAGAAGCTCGTGCCCAGATACAACCATTGTTATATAAATTCAAGGAAAAATGTCAGAAAGAAGGTGTTGCACATCAAGAAGCTGAACATCAAGGAAGTCCAAGTGAGCGGATCATTAGGGAATCTATGTTTTATGACTTCGTGATGGTTGGATTGCGGACATATTTTCATTTCAGAGCTGTCGATAAACCAGGTGATTCTTTGGAAAAAATATTGGATCATTCCATTACACCAATCTATGGGGTGCCAGAGAAATTTTCTATGCCTACTGCTGAGAAAATGAAAGTGCTGATTGCTTTCAATGGTAGTTTACCTTCCGCTCGAGCAATGCAGCGCTTTGCTCAGTTGGCCGTTCCTGAAAATACCGAGGTTACTTTACTTATATCTGACCCAAAGAGGAAAATAGCAGACTACTATCTGGCTCAGGCTGAAGCATATCTCAATAGCCATTTCATATACGACGTAAAAAAGGAATGGACATCAAAAGACATTATTCAGGCCATGGAAGAACAATATCTGGATTGGGCTACTATAGTAGTTGTCGGGGCTCATTCTAAAAAAAGACTGATTGATTTTAAGGTGGGCAGCCTGACCAGGTATTTGATAAATGAGGCAAGGAAACCCATAATAATCGGGCAATAAAAAAGCAGAAGGTTGCCGGCGATCAAAAAAAGATAGATATGAACTCTCTTCTTAAAAACCCTTTTTTAGAAACGTTATCCATGATCCCTCTATGAGTATTGAGTGAATAAAGATTCATGCCTGCCTATGATTCTATTATTTTCCTCTACCACCTTTATTTCCACACTCTATCCCATGCGATACATTTTAAAGGGAACTGCCGTATGGTACCTTCCATAGTCGGATTGAGCCTCTATAATCCTGGTTATTGTTTTTAATCAGATTTAATGCTACCAATGTATAAAAGAGGATTACACAAGTACAGTAAACCTCAGTGGGATCTTTGCTTCAAAGCGGATTGCTCTCGCCTGCGCGAGTTGCGATCTAATGGTATGCTTGTTCAGGGTCAGAGAGGCAGACCGATTATTAGTGTCATGTAAATGGGTTTAGGAGAAAAGAGTACACAAATAGCTGAGATGAAGAGGTTATATCCGAAAAAGCTCGTCCCAGAGGAAAAGGTATTCAGTCATATCCATAGAGGCGACAGAATATTCATTGGTACAGGTTGTGGCGAGCCTCAGTATCTCGTTCGTGCCCTTATAGATTATGTGCAATCTCATCCAAAGGCATTCTTCGATGCAGAGGTAATTCATATTTGGACGCTCGGCGTTGCTCCCTACACGGATGAGAAATTCAAGCATAATTTCCGACATAACTCCTTCTTTATAGGAAAAAATACCAGAGATGCGATTAATCAGGGTTTGGCAGATTACACTCCCATATTCTTGTCCCAGGTTCCTGAGTTATTTTATCACAAACTGGTTCCTATTGATGTAGCACTTATACAGACAACACCACCGGATGATCACGGATATATGAGCTTGGGTATTAGTGTTGATATTACCAAAGCGGCAGTAGAGAATGCCTCGATGGTAATAACCCAGGTCAATTCCCATATGCCTCGTGTGCATGGAGACACCTTTATACATATTGATGACGTGGATTTCATCATACCCAAAGACGAACCATTATTGCAATATGAGACAAAGGTTCCTGACGAGATTGCACAGCGGATCGGGAACTATGTTGGCCGTATCATCAATAATGGGGATACAATCCAGGTTGGATATGGGAGCATACCAAATGCGATTCTCGCCAACCTCCACACCAAAAAGCACCTGGGGGTTCATACAGAACTCTTGAGCGATGGCGTTGTAGAGCTCATGAAAGATGGCATTATTAATAATACAAAAAAGAGCATCGATCGTGGTAAAACAGTGGCAACCTTCTGTATGGGCAAGAAGGAAACCTACGAATACATCCATGATAATCCAGGCGTAGAGTTTAGGGGCATCGACTATACCAATAATCCTCTCATTATTGCCCAGCAGAACAATATGGTTGCGATAAACAGCGCCCTGGAAATTGACCTCACAGGTCAGGCAACCGCAGAATCCATAGGAAAGATATTTTACAGCGGTATAGGAGGGCAGGCTGACTTCATGAGAGGTGCTGTTTTGTCGCCTCACGGCAAGACAATACTTACCATACAATCAACCGCAGAGAATGGTGCGGTTTCAAGAATAGTTCCCTTTCTCAAAGAGGGAGCAGGCGTCACGTTGAACAGAGGTGATATTCACTATGTTATAACAGAATATGGAATAGCATATCTGCATGGAAAAAATATCAGAGAACGTGCAATGGAATTGATATCAATAGCACATCCAAAGTTTAGATCCTGGCTTATAGAAGAGGCGAAGAGCCTGAACCTGATCTATAAAGATCAGGCCTTCATCCCCGGAAAAAAAGGAGAGTACCCTGAAGATCTGGAAACCTATAGAACCACAAAAACCGGACTCGAAATCCTTCTAAGGCCAATAAAAATTAGTGATGAGCCATTACTAAAGGACTTCGTCTATTCCCTTTCAGATCAGAGCATATATCGCAGGTTTTTTTCTCCGCGAACCGATATGCCCCATGAGTTTTTGCAGAAATTAGTGATAATTGACTATACTGAAAAAATGGTGATTCTTGCCGTGATAAGACATGGAGACAAAGAAAAGATTGTTGGAGTAGGACGATATGGCATAGAAGAGGGCACACACACTGCTAATGTGGTCTTTGCTGTCAGGGATGATTATCAGAATAAAGGCGTAGGGAGGGAACTGCTTTCCCATCTTACCTATCTGGCAAAAAGACGGGGGTTTATGGGCTTCACCGCAGAGGTACTCGCTGATAACAAGCCTATGCTTCATCTATTCCGAGAATTTGAAAAAAAAGGATTTGACATTGAAAAGAGGATTGAAGCAGGAGTGTTTTATTTCAGAATAGGTTTTAGGGATATACAATGAAGTCCAGGAGGAATTGTTTAGGTTTAGAGAGGACTGCCCTGTATGGCCTTGCTCTATAAATCCAGTCATCATCATCTCCCTTTGAGTGGACCCCATTCAAGAATACTAACTCGATAGTATAGGAAATCCTATTTTTTAGACAGGATAGATCCACCAAGTTTTGTGGCGGATTCAGCATATAGGGAAAATAAGAAAATCTTGTTAATCGTGGTAATCCCTGGCCCAGACCTGATTTATAAGCACAAGTTCCAAAAACTAATCTCCTGAAATACTACAGCGACAATAGCTTATTCCAAGCAAATCGCACCCCTGGCCCAGACCTGGCATGCAATGCTTAGGCTGTATTGCCAGGACTTATAAATAATATAGAAATTGCAATATTTGCCAAGGAAGTCGCGCCAGGGCGGGCAGGGCGGGCCTGTCAAAAAAGTTCCCCGATATGTTGGGGCTAAGTTCAACGCCTGGAAAAAGCTATAGAAAAAAGAGCTCGTAAGCATATACAATCGTTGTTGGCTAAATTCGATAAAAAGTGCGAGAAAGATGGCATAGTGCATCATCAAGCTGAACGTCAAGGCAACCCACTATTTTGATATCTTGGATAGCACTCCTTGCAGAGAGACATAATTGCGGATATCGTAGCTTTTCAAAAGTTACGGTATGATAAGGATATCAAAACATTAAACCAAGTTGTCCCTTTTTATAGGCTTTTGAAAATATAGTGTCTTTCTAAAATGATATACATATTTGATAAGCGCCTGGATGCAGTCGAAAAGATTGAAACATCTATGGCATATATTCTGACTCTCAGTCTGGTATTCGTTATCATAAGCGCACTTTCTCATCGACAGTGGACCGTTCTTTTTATCAGTACGATCACCTTGTCTCTCTTTTATTTACCAGCAGTGGTGGAGAAAAAGTTCAGAATTCATCTCCCCATTGAAATGCAGTTCGTAATTGTCCTATTCATATATGCATCCTTATTCTTAGGGGAAGTAAAGCACTATTATATCAAATTCTGGTGGTGGGATGTCCTATTACATACAGTCTCAGGTATTGGTTTTGGATTTGCGGGATTCATCATTCTCTATACACTTTACACATACCAGAGGGTGAAGGCTAGTCCACTCCTTATCTCTGTGTTTTCGTTTTGCTTCGCTGTTGCCATTGGAACGGTATGGGAAATCTTTGAATTTTCGATTGATAGTATCTTTGGGTTGAATATGCAAAAATCCGGCCTTGTTGATACGATGTTGGATTTGATAGTCGATTCCGTTGATGCATTATTTACTTCAGTTTCAGGGTTTATGTATATTAAGGGTGGAAAAACTCATCTACTTTCGCGCCTCCTGCGAAGATTTATGGAAAAGAATCCGCGGCTTTTTCGATCGAGTCTTAATCCTTGAGCTGGCCTGTATTGAATGGAAATCTTAACATAACAAAGCGATTGGAATAGTGAGGTGGAGTCAGGTGAGTCCTGTACCCCGTTTCTAATCGGTAACCCCAACGCAAGCGGAGGTAGAGCACTGATAAATCGTGATCAAAGTTAAGCTAATCAATGCCGTTGCCGGGAAAAGAGCTATCAGTAACCAGGATCTGGCAATGAGTATGAAATCCTAAGAAAATCCCCAAAGGTTTTCTATGGCAATAACGGCCCTGAGAGCTGCGTCCTAAACTGTGTACTCCTTCTATAATTCCCAAAGTAGGCCCCAGCAAGGCTTTTCTAGAAGCCATAATCATGCTCACAAAAGCCTGTAAAATGGGATAAATCATTTCCGTGGAGATATCGGTAAAAAAAGACGTAAACTGGCAAGAACAACATTCCGGGTAATTTCCGTTTTCTCTCTTGTCTTTAGCAAAGTTTTCTCCTTATTTTTCTGAAGTTGGTTAACCAGACTTGTGATTTCTCTTTGTAAACCATCAGGATTTTCCCGCTTAACATTAATCGAATACTATTCTCCGATTTCCCATTTACATGCTCACATGTATTTTTTCTGGGTGTAAATATCTTTGCTTCTCCAGTTTATGATAGGCAGATAGGATAGAGCTTCCCGAAAGAGATATTATATCCGTTTCAAATATCTTTTTTTGTCGGCACGTAGAATAAACACAGGTTCATCCTCTCTCACTCAAGGGATATTTACCTTTCCATCGTTTTCTGATAAATCCATGGTGGATTTTCCTTTTGGTGTGTGGAGGGATCCTGCTTTCCTTCTTCGCGCAGCTTTTAAATGCCCCTTGGCTCTTTTATGCCGATGCAGCGGCCTCAGCAATCATAGGATTTCTGATCCTCAGGGGCGCCGTTGAACTGGTGCAGGAGCTTATCAAGGAGCGCGAGGAGGGGACGGATGTCTCCCACTTTATGAAAAAGACAGGGGAAAGGATCAGGGAGAAGATACTCCTAAAGTGGCTTGCCGGGAAGCTTCAGTCTGGATCGCTTACCAAAGAGGAGCTTACGGAACAATTCACCGCTGATTTTTGCGATCAGACCCCCAAGTTCCTGATTCTTTCAGGAATGGGTTATCGGCCCGAGAGCGGTGAGGATCTTCATAGGTATCTAAAGCTCTTCGTGGAGCAAAAGAGGCTCATAAATGATGAGGACAGGTACTGGCTGGTGGCCCGCTCATGAGTTGCCTTATAATCTGTTGACTGGTCTGTAAGTGCCACTGTCGGGTGAAAACCATTGGGAGGCTTGAGATTACTCAAAACGCCAGGATACCCCATCCGGAATGGCAGGGAACTCTACTCATGGCGCAGGGCCTCTATGGGATCCAGTTGAGCGGCCTTGCGGGCTGGAAAGTAGCCGAATAGAACCCCGACGGCCGCTGAAAACAGGAAGGCGATGACCACGATGCCCGAGTTGAATATAAATGGAATACCCAGAGACCCGGCGCCGATACGGGCTGCGGTCAGGCCGAGGGCAATGCCGACAAGACCGCCGAAACAGGACAGTACCACCGCCTCTACCAGAAACTGCATCAACACTTCTCGCTCCAGGGCGCCGATGGCCAGCCGGGTGCCGATCTCCCGGGTTCGTTCGGTCACCGACACCAGCATGATGTTCATGATGCCGATCCCTCCCACCAGCAGGCTCACCGCCGCCACGGCGGCCAGCAGTCCGGTGAGCACCCGGGTCGTGCCGGTAACGGTGCTCATGATTTCCTGCATGTCCCGGACATCGAAATTATCGTCTTCATCATCCGCTATATGGCGGCGCTCACGGATCAGTCGTTCGATATCTGCTTGGACTTTTGTGGTGGAAACGCCGTCCTGGGCCGAAATAAAGATGTCCTGGACATGTTTGTTGCCTGCAATACGCCGCTGGATGGTGCGCACGGGTATAAGCACAAAGTCATCCTGGTCCGATCCCATGCTGGACTGGCCCTTGGATTTGAGCACGCCAATCACCTGGCAGGACAGCTTTTCCAGACGAATCGTGGCACCGATGGGGTTCTGCCCCCCGAAGAGTGCTTCACGCACGGTTTCGCCAAGGATACAGACAGCCCGGCCACTGCGCAACTCCCTGCCGGTAAATTGACGCCCCTTTTCCAGGGTCCAGTTGCGCACCGTGAGAAAGGCATTGGTGCTCCCACTGACCGTGGTGGACCAGTTCTCGTTTCCGTAGATGGCCTGTGCGCCCTGGGAAGAGACCGGCGCCACGGCGGCCAACCCGGAGATCTCCCGGCTGATAGCCTCTGCATCCGCCAGTTTCAAATTTTCAGCTTCCGAGCGCTTGCCGCCGGGTCCGCGCGGCCCTTGGGTGGGCCTGACCTGCAACAGGTTGCTGCCCAGGCTGGAGATCTCGGCGGTCACTTGGGCGGTGGCCCCGTTTCCCAGGGTCACCATGGTGATGACAGCTCCAACCCCGATCACGATACCCAGGATGGTCAGTGACGAACGCAGGACATTGCGACGGATTTCCCGAAGGGCCAAAAAAACGGTTTCCCAAAGCATTATTTTGTCTTTCCCTCCTCTTGGTCGTTGTCGATGAGACCGTCCGTAAAATGGAGCTGACGAGCGGCATACGCTGCCATATCCGGCTCATGCGTTATCATAACGATGGTGATGCCCCTGTCGCGGTTGAAACGACAAAGAAGCTTCATCACCTCTCTGCTGCGAGCCGTGTCAAGGTTTCCCGTCGGCTCATCGGCCAGCAACACTTTTGGCTGGGTGACGATGGCGCGGGCAATAGCGACCCGCTGCTGTTGTCCCCCGGAAAGCTCGCCGGATGTATGGGATTCCCAGCCTGTAAGACCCACGTCATCCAGGGCTTGCCGGGCCTGTTCCCGTCGTCTGGCAACCGGAATGCCGCGATAGATCAACGGGAGTTCCACATTTTCCAGGGCTGAGGTACGTTTTAGAAGGTTGAAGCCCTGAAATACAAAGCCCAGATAATGACGACGTAAGATCGCGCGCTGGTCCCGGGACAGGGCTTCAACTTTAACGCCTTTGAACCGGTAGGTCCCGGAGGTCGGAGGATCCAGACAGCCCAGGATATTCATACAGGTGGATTTGCCCGATCCGCTTGCTCCCATCACAGCCACAAACTCTCCGGAATCAATGCGCAGGTCAATACCCTGCAGGGCGTGCACTGCTGCCTGTCCTTCTCCGTATACCTTGGAGATACCGTCCAGTTCGATAATGGCATTATTTCTTTTCCGGTTTGAATCTATTATATTCATTTGCTTACACTCACTGTATCAACGACAAGCGCCATTCCGGGTGTAAGATCGCCTGATGTCACCTGCGTCATGGTACCGTCAGTCACACCGATAGTCACGGCAATGGAAACGAGACTATCAGCATCGAGCGACCAGACAACCTGTTGGTTATGATCTGTGCTTTTGTGCTGGTTCTCATTCGATGGGGAACTGTGTCCCCCGGGTTTGGGGGGCATGAGTTTACTGACGAAGCTGCCGATGCCGGAGGTACTTTTCTCTGGGTTGATCTCTGTTGCCGGTGGGGTAAAACGCAGGGCAGCATTCGGTACCAGAATCGCCTGTTCGATTTTTTTAACTGTGATATCCGCTGTTGCCGTCATACCCGGTCGCAACAGAAGATCCGTGTTGTCCACACTTAATACAGTCTCATAGGTAACCACACCGTCGGTGGTCTGGGCGCCGTAACGGACCTGACGAAGGGTTGCCGGGAAGGTCCGATCCGGGTAGGCATCAACTGTAAACGAGGCGTGCTGAGCTTCCTTTACCTGGCTGACATCGGCCTCGTCCACATCCACATGGAGTTCCATCTGGGTGAGGTCCTCGGCAAGTGTGAAAAGTACCGGCGCCGAAAAGGAAGCTGCCACGGTCTGTCCGGGGTCCACATCGCGGGAGAGAACAATGCCTTTGATGGGAGATCGAATAACCGCCTTGGATAAATCTGTCTGATTATACGCCAGGGTTGCCCGGGCTTCGGTAACCTGGGCTTTTGCGCAGATAAGATCAGCCTGAGCCCTTTGAAATGCGGCTTCGGCAGCATCCAGCGCATCCTGGGAAGGGGCCTTGTTGTGCGTCAGCTCGCGGGCATATTTTATCCGCGCCAGGTCAGCGCGCGTTTCCGTTACAGTGCTCTGTACCTGCAGAACATTTCCTCCGGCAGCATCCAGAGCGGCTTGGGATTTCATGACCTCAGCTTCGAGTTTTGAGGTATCCAGCCTCGCCAGCACCTGGCCAACGGCAACCAGGTTATTGTAATCCACCTCGACCGTTTCGATGATGCCCGACAGCTCGCTGCCGATATCCACCTGATTGGTCGGTTCCAGTGTGCCGGTTGCGGTAACCGTAACGGTAAGGTCACCCTGCTCAACGGCTTGCGTCTTGAACTGGACTGAACCGGCGTTTTTAGTGCCGGTCCAGTAGATAACGGCCAAGACGATTAGCAGTACCGCAATTCCCCATCCGAACCACCGTTTCAGGTGTCGTTTCGGGCTTGAAGAAGAGGTGAGACCCAGAACCTCTGTGATATCTGAATCCTGATTCGTGTTTTCTTTTGTCATAGGTCTATCCTTCGTTTTGGGTCGCGTTGTCTTTCGGTGAAGCCATTATGGTGGTCCAACCTCCGCCGAGGGCTTTGTACAGCCGCACCAGATTGGATGTGACCGCTCCGTCACTCTGCGCCAGCTCGTCTTCAAAGGACAGCAGCGAGCGCTGCACCTCTAACACATTGATGAAATCCACGAGGCCTGCCTTGTACTGATCCTGTGCCAGTTGGGCGGCCTGTTGCGCCGCGTCCGTGCCTGCTTTGAGGGCTTGACGGCGCTGCTGTTCTTCCGCGTAGGCGATCAGTGCATTTTCCACTTCTTCCAGGGCACCGAGAACCGTGGATTCGTACTGAATCAGGGCTTGTTCCTGCAGGGCCGATTGCACCTGGATGTTTTGCCGGATGGCACCTGCATCAAAAATGTTCCAGGAAAAGCCAGGGCCGATACGCCAGATGTGGCTGGCGGCGGTTATAAAATCCGTGCTGGATACAGATTCAAGTCCGATCGTTCCGGTCAAGGTAAACTTGGGATAAAGGTCTGCCGTGGCGACACCCACCCGGGCGGTCTGGGCCGCCAGTTCACGTTCGGCCATGCGGATGTCGGGTCGGTGTCGCAGGGTGTTGGCCGGTACCCCCACGGCAACTTCCAGGGGAGTGACCGGTATGGGTTTACGTTCTTTCAGTTCCGCATGAACCGAACCGGGCGCTTGCCCCAACAATACGGCCAGGCGATTTTTGGCTTCTTCCAGTCCGGTACGCAAGGTTGGAATTTGGGAACGGGTATTTTCCAGATTGTAGCGTGCCTGTTGTACGGGCAGTTCATCACTCAGTCCGGCATGATACCGCGATTGTATCAACCGATACGTTTCCTGCTGGGCGTCAAGGTTGGCATTGGCTACCGCCAGCCGGGTCTGGTACGTCCGGGTATCGACATAGTTCAGGGCCACTTCGGCCAATAGTGATACCAGAACGTTGTTGAGATCTTCAGCGCTGGCCTGCAAATCGGCATCAGCCGCCTCAATGGAACGCCGCAGACCGCCGAAGATGTCCAGTTCCCAGCCCGCGTCGAAATCTGCGGAATACAGATCCGTTTCGCTGCCGCTGTCATTGTTTTCACTGCTGCGAGATTTAGTGACTGATCCCGCGGCATCAATGGCCGGAAACAACGCCGCCCGGCTGATGCCCCTCCAGGCCCGTGATTCACGCAGGCGCGCCCGGGCTTCTTTAAGATCCAGGTTGCTGGCGACGGCACGATCAATCAGGCTGGATAAAACCGGATCATTGAGTGTCTTCCACCAGGTGGCAAGTTTTGCGGGAGATGCCGTTTTGTCGGTCAGTCCTCCGGCAAGGTCACCGTGCCAGGTTTCCGCTGCTTTGATTTCCACCGGCACATAATTGGGACCGACGGCCGCGCATCCGAACATATCCACCAGCATGAACAAGGCCAAGAGCCCGCCAAGACATCGGTAAAACCTTTGGATAGCCCCACCCCCGGATAACACGCCTTGATTTTTTACGTTCAGGCACAAATACCTATACTTTGCAATCATCCAAAGCGTCCTCATTACTGGGTTCCTCTTTGGGACTCCCCCGCCTTGTTGCCGGGACACGGCTTGGGATGATCGGGTCGAAGGACGAGCCGATCGACTTCCTGCTCACAGTTACCCGTAACCGTTTCCCCACGGGGATTAACAAACTGCGCAGTATCCCCGGCGTTCTTACCTTCACATGCCGTATAGGCCTCCGGAGGCGGGCCGTGATGCCTTCTGCCAGTTTCCTGCGTTGAAGGATCACCCCCAAATGCATTGGTAACGGCAAAAGCTGCCAGCAGAACAAAAGCAATTGATATTTTAATAATGGCTTTCATTGATCAAGCTCCTTTCATTGGTTGTCAAGTAGTGCGACCCTGTTGTGTTTATTCGGTGCCCCTCCTGATTTGCCGAAGGGGCACCATGGCGGATGGCAAGTTGATGTTACTCATTTCAATTTTCAAAAGGCTTTTTATCATCAGGCCGTTCCATCTTATGGCCTCCGGTGATGCGTTTCTCCCCAGGCATTGGACCTTGTTTTCGCGGATGCATCTCATGCTGCCTCAACTTTTTGATTTGATCTGCATTGAGAATTTTCTTAAGGGCCAGGCGCGATTCAATGTCCTGGATAAACATTTTTCCCTTTACATCGGATATCTTTTGCGCCAGTTCAAGTACATCACTCTCAACAACAGTCTCATCGGAAAAGGCCTTCTCCATTTTAAGGCGAAGACCATCGAGTTGCGATTTCAATTTTAACTCCTTTTCACGGAAGGCGAAATCTGCATCCCTGAGCCCCTTGATCTGTTCATCAGTAATCCCCAAATCCTGAACTATTCTCGGGTCCCGCCAAAGCCTGCAAGTCGATATGTGATGCCTTTTCATACCAAATCCCTTGACCGGCTTACTGTCGCCCGGCCTAAATGCCCCTGCATATGTAGGAATAAAAAAGACCGTAATCAATAGAACTACTGCGCATGTGCCTAATTTTTGCCTAAGATTCGTTCTCATCATGTACCTCCTTTTATTGTTTGTGGTTGTTAGTTTTCCGAGGAATCTTTTCCCTCGATTTTGACCCTATAGTAAATGAGAGATGTAAAGGATTTATTTTGATACAGAACAAAATTGTAAAGATTCCTGAATTCAAACAATAAGTGCAACATTGAAGGTCATGCAGCCTGTTTCATGACTGCCTGTAAGAATACTTCATTCGGTGTCTTATATCCAAGAGTTTTTCTTGGTCTGTTATTGAGGCGATTCATTGTCACGTGGACATGTTCATCGGTGATTGTTTCAAAGCTCATTCCTTTAGGGAAGTATTGCCGAATAAGGCCATTGGTATTTTCACAGAGCCCACGCTCCCATGCATGATAGGGATGGGCAAAGTAAACTGTAGTGTGTAACTGCTCTTTGATATATTCATGATGAGCGAATTCCTGACCATTATCGGAAGTGATGGTACACACCGTTTCCTTATAGGGTTTCAGTAAATGTATAGCGGCTTCAGCAACCAGATTAACCTGTTTCTTTTCAAGCTTTCTGATAAGGGTAAACTTCGTCTTCCTCTCAACCAGGGTGAGCAATGCTCCTTTGTGTCGTTTCCCAATAATAGTGTCGATCTCCCAATCACCTATCCGCCCTCTGGTATCCACGATGGCCGGTCGCTCATCGATACTGACACGGCCTTGTATCTGTCCTCGACGATCATGGGAACCGTAGCGTTTTCTGCGTTTTTTGTGGGAGAGGCGCAGATGGCGATAGAGCGTACCTCCTTTGGTCTTATCGTTGAGAATATGCTGATAGATAGTCTCTGACTGATTCGGAGATGGTGCATTCGTGCCAAAACACCAGAAATCTGTTCAGGACTGAAATCCTGCCGGATGTACTCATTAATACGGGCAATCACCGGAGGGGTCAGCTTGACGAATTTATGTGCCCTTGTGCGTCGTTCAAGGGCCATAGCATGGGCCTGTTTTGGTCGGTAGCCTTTTTTCCCTTGGTTCCTTCTCATTTCCCTGCTTACCGTGGATGTGTGAACACCAATTTCCGTGGCAATGGCTGTTTGAAAAAAACCTGCTTTCATAAATGCGTAGATGTGGTATCGTTGCTCTTGAGTTAACTGTGTGTATTGACTCATAAGCACTCCTTTCACTTAGCGGTTTTAGGATGCGTAGTATACCGCAGTTAACTCGCATCCTTAACCACTTTGTTGTGTTGCACTTATGAGTTGAATTCAGGTAATACTAATAAATCTCTTTGATAAGAAGTCGCTTTTTGGAAGCGGATTTATCGAAAATTGTGAATTGTGTATCGGATTCAGCGGCAGCCCAAAAGATAGAAGCGTCAAATAAATAAAAGCAAGTAACAACCCACTACTGTAATATCCATAATAGCAAACCATCTGTTCGCCTTTATTGCGAACATGACTGGTCATTGC
>Ga0315541_1002101_pt1 | contig 17155 bp, 17 predicted proteins | sample SalMarSW160190MG_FD_203095 | JGI IMG/M metagenome (GOLD analysis project Ga0315541, IMG submission 203095) | Salt marsh sediment microbial communities from the Plum Island Ecosystem LTER, Massachusetts, United States - Salt Marsh Sediment SW1601-190 ...
AAACTTTTTCTGTAATCTATGAGCTTTTGGATTACTTGCAAGAGGAGTTAAAAAAGATTGCTCGCCAAAAGGTTCGTTATTCTATCGGGAGATTGGAAGTCCTGGCTATCTTCTGGACAAAGAAAAACCGCCAGATTGTTGGAGGAAAAGTCGTGGAAGGAGAATTGACTTCCGGTCTTTCCTTGGATGTTTTCCGGGGAGCGGAAAAGATAGGAGAAGGAAAGATTATCAGCCTGGAAAGGGACCAGAAGAAGACAGAAAAGGTGAAGAAAGAACAGACGGCCGGTATTCTCTATGAAGGAAGCGGAAAGATTGAAAAGGGAGATATGATAGAGGCTTATCTTTACCGTTACGAATAATAGAAAGATGGGACGAAGAGTGATTCAATTAAGCAAGGAGATAGAGAAGAATTTGGGAAAAATTCTGGAGGAAATAGATTTTTCTCCTGCCCAATTGGTAACGGTAACTGAAGTTTCCTTGTCGCCTCTTTTAGACCAAGCCCGAGTTTTCCTAGGAGTTATCCCTTCTCAATATCGAGAGGAAACCTTGGTCAGGGTGAAAAAAGAAAAGGGGAGGATTAAGAGAGAACTGGCTCACTTTCTTAGGGTGAGGAAAATGCCCGAAGTTGATTTTTATCTTGACACTGGGCTGGAAAAGGCAGAAAATGTAGAAAGAATCCTTCGTCAGCTGGAGGAAGAAAACTAAAGGCGCGGTAGCCAAGGAGTAAGGCAGCAGTCTGCAAAACTGCTACACATGGGTGCAATTCCCGTCCGCGCCTCAGGCTTTACAAAATTAGAAAAGGGCCGCGGTGGCGAAATTGGTAGCACGCGAGAGACTTAAAATCTCTTGGGAGAAGTCCCGTGTGGGTTCGAGTCCCACCCGCGGCACAATATTTTGGAGCTTATGGGGATGATATTTAAAAAACATATTAATCAAGATTTCTTTAAAAACTGGACTTCTGAAATGGCTTATGTTTTAGGTTATATTACGGCAGATGGTTGTATTAGCGTGAGTAAAGATAGAGAAAAGAATCGTTTTACGCTGAACATAACTTCCGCCGAAAAGAGGAATCTGTTTCGTATCAAAAAGGCATTAGAATCTCAACATAAAATTAGTAAAAAATCGGGAGGAGGAAAGCGAAAATATCTTGCTTACCAATTACAAATTCGTCATCCGGTGATAACTAAAGATTTAATGGATTTAGGAATATTCCCTCGAAAAACATATAATTTAAATCCCATAAAAGTTCCTGATAAATATTTCCCCGATTTTGTCCGGGGATTTTTTGATGGTGATGGAACGGTTTACATCTATAAAGTGAATGGGGTTTGGCAGATAAAGGCTGGATTTGTAAGTTCTTCTCTGTTGTTTCTCCAAGACTTGAATCATCGACTTTGTGCTCATTTAGGGATCCCAGAAAAAACAATTCATAAAGCAAAAGACAAGAGAGGTAAAATTCCTTTATACTCTATTATTTTTTATGTTGAGGATTGTAGGAAACTTGCCAAATTTATGTATGGGAATAATCCCATCTTGTATCTTCCTCGAAAGCGCAAAGTTTTCGAAAAATGGGAAACTATAAAAAGACACCCTTATATAAAACAACATTATCCGTCAAAGATTGGTTGGCGCTTAAAGGAAGGAATTTCTAATTAAAAATGGTTAGAGAGTCTTATTCCGTAAAAAGCCTTAGAATTTGTTTCTAAAAACCAATTTAAATTTTTCTTTTTATTTTGTATAAAAGCGAAAAAATTATGGGAAAATCTCTTGCTCAATTAATTCCTAAAAATTGGTTGCCGACAAAAAATTGGGAAGAAATTTCACGTGCACTTAGCGAAAGTAATATTGCTATTCGGCTTCGTCATCTTAATCCGGAAATCCATATCATCCCCGAATTAACCAAGGGCGCCGGGCAAGGGAAAAGCGTTTCAGAAACTGAATCAATAGTTTATCATGGGATTGCCACTCGGAAAGGATTAGGAATGAAAGATTTCTTTACGGTGATGACTAGCTTGGCCGAAAGCGGTTTGGCGTCTAGCGTCACGCCAGCGTCCATTCAAAACTTAAAAAATCAATACCAGAAAGCAGATGTTGATGTTAGCGGAAAATATGATTTAGACGTTGTTGTGGTCATAACAAAGTTCCCTAACGAAAAATTGGCTGAAGCTCAATTACTTTCTTTTCAGGTTCTTCCGACTCAGGGTTTGACGGCCATGCCTATTCCCGGCTTAGAAAATGCGGGCATTAAAAATTTCGGTGAACTTTTTAAAAGTGATTATTATAAATCGGCGATGAAATCTTCACTTTCCGAAGAACAATTCAAACGGTTTGAAAAAGGTCTTCCCAAAATGAAAGAGGAAATGGAAAAAGTTTCAAAACAAGTAAAAGAACAATATCAAAAATCAAAGGCAGAAAGTGGAGTTCAATACCATCAGGGAAAATATCTTGGCTTTCCAGCGGTCTTTATCCAAGCAAATAATCCAGAATTTAAACGATATTCAGCTCCGAAGCCAGTAAAAAGTAGTGTCCAAGCGACGGGAATGGGTAAAGGAGGCGGTTTTAAGTCCTATGTTAAACTTTCCCCTCGGCCAAAAGTTATCCCGTCAAAATATGTGAAAATGTGTTTAGGGCTTAGAGTCGGCAATTTTGTGGTTTCTGGAAATATGTTATATACAATATCGTCTTTTCCTCCGGGCAATACTTTTTGTCACTCGCTGACAAAGTTCCAAACTAAAATTGAAACGGAAAGAATTGAAGAAAGAACTTACCGCACGACTCATATTCTTCCGGTCAACAGCACTTTAGCCCGGGAAGGATATTCTAATCGGGAAGAGGCAGAAAAAATATTAAACAAGCTTTTGACTTTGCTCAAGAGATAAATTATGATTATAGAATAATATTTATGCCAATTATAGACAAGAAGGATAAAGACGAAAAAGTTTTAGAGTTAACCGGTAGTATTGTTTTACAAAACGAGAGAGAAATCCAAATTTCTGAAACGTCAGCCAAGATAATTTTGGGCAAAGAGAATTTTTCTATTTCTCCAGGAAACTCGGAAACTTACCTATTTTCTTATCGGGAAATTCTTGATTTAATTCCGGCGGACCACCGATTAAAGCTTTCTTTCGGCGGGGGGAAGGAACTGCAGATTTTCCAGCTCGGCTATCAATACGAGGATTTTGCGAGAGTTTTTGTGAAACTAAGGAACGAGGTGCTTTTGAAAGACTTTTTGTTTCAAGAAACCTTAAAAAAATCTGGGCTAGAAGCCGATTTTACGTATTTGGATAAATCAGGCGCGGAAACACAAAAAGGAAAAGCCGAGTTTAGATTTTACCAAACTTCTCTGGTGATTTTACCAGAACGGGGAGAACTGGTGAGAATTCCCTTTAGCGATATTGTAGAAACAAAAACAGGCAATTTTCAAATTGAAATTCTTTTGGAAGAAGGTGGAAAAATTACCGTTTCAAAATTAGGTGAAAAATTTGATTTATTTAAAGAAACTTTAAAGGTGTGCCTTAATGAAATTTCTTTAAACATTCAGAATTTTATCAAGGGAATTTGGCCAGAAATTGATTTTTCCACTTTGAAGAAAGTTTCTGGGTTAATTAAGGAAGGAAAAGCGGTCAGCAAACAAAATGTTGAGGCCGTTTCTCCAGAATTCTGGCAAAAATTAGAGGCAAGGTTAATGAAGACGGCTGTAAAAGAAGAATATGAATTTTTGAAATCAATAGGCAAGCCAGGCAAAATTTATATTGGCTTTAAAAAGGGGTTGATGGGAGAATTGACCGGCGATTATTTTTGGTTCTTTATCCCTATTTATAGTGAAGATAGATTAAAAGCCGGTAACGCTATTGCTTTTGAAACGGCTGGTGAAAAAGAAACTGGCCGGGCTACTTATTTTTTCAGAATTATTAGCCGAGAGGAGTATAAAGAAACCGACCAGGCAAAAATTAATAGCCAGATTGATGGTTTAATCTCAAAAATTAATCGGGGACTGGCGGCCATTAATTTTAGAAGAGAGCCAATTTATTTGCCAGCAGGGAAATTAGAGGAACCGGAATATGCCAAATATAAGTTTTCTATGGCTAAAATTCCGGAAATTAAACTAATGCGAGAACTTTTTATCGGTCGGGTCATCCATCGAGATAATGAGCAGTGGCAAGAAGATGTAAAGAATTTACTTCAATTTAATGTCTCTGGCAAAGATGATGCGGTTTAATTCATTAATTTAAAAAATCATGTCCCCAAAAGTTAAAGTTTGTTTAAGTTTGGCTCTTTGTTTTGTTGGCATTTTATTTTTTAGCTCGGCTTTTGCCCAACAATCTCTGCCAGCTAGCGGAAGCAGTTTTGAAACAGCTGTTAAATTAGAACCGGGAACTTATCAAGGAGGAGCTACAGCAAAATGGCAGGAATTATATTACTATGTCCAGGTAAAAGCCGGACAGCAGCTTAGATCAAAACTTAAATTCGAGAGCGGCAATTGGGATGTGGCTATTTTTGATGAAGGCGAAGAAGAGATAACTTCTGGTTTTGGAAGTGATTTTTCAATTGACTGGCTGACTAATGCTGACAAGAGCTTGTACAAGTATTACCTTAAAATTTCTTCCAATGAATGGAAAGTGGATTCTTTTTCTTTGGAAATTTCTTTAGTCAATTATTACGACGCCGGCAGTCAAACTGATGCCGGTGATGATTTTAATAAGGCATTAAGCATTGTTCCCGGTGATTATGAAAGTTATTTGGGAGGCGATTACGGCTTAGCAAGCTGGGCCGGAGACGACTATAAGGATTACTATAAAATTCCAGTTGAGAAAGGAGTAACTTATGAGTTTAAATTGATTCCGCCAGTGGAAGATGCGATGGATTTGAAAATTTTTAATTTGAATCGCACCTTAATAAAAGAAGAAAGTTCCCAAAATGCCGGAGCTGTTGTGGCTCTTTCTCTCACTCCGGCCGCCAATACTAATATTTTTTTGAGAGCCGGGCGTGCTCAATATACTCGGGTTTCTAATAAAATTCAGAATTATCAACTCAATATTAAAGTCTCAGTTCCTTTGGTAAAATTTTATACTTGCGAAGGCGCGACTTGTAAATTAGCCGGCGAATTTACTTCCTTGGGGAATTGTCAAGAAACAACGACCAAAACCTGTTATCAAACAACAGGTTGTGATGGAGAATGCGAGGAGGGAAATGGCGGTGGAAATGGAATCGTGCCACCTTCGTCTTGTCAAGATGAGTGCAGTCTCGGCCAAACAAAATGTTTTGATAATTTTAATTACCATAAATGCGGAAATTATGACGATGACGAATGTTTAGAATGGTCAACTCCGGTTTATTGCGGGGAAGGCAATAAATGCGAAAGCGGAAAATGTGTTCAGGCAGATGATTGCCAATGTTCAGCCTGGATTGATAAGGAATGCGCTGGAAATGGTTGCCAAGAAAACGAAATGTATCAAATAAGAATTTGTGCTCCAGAAGATTGTGATCAAGTAGAACAGTGCCTGGCTGACGCAACTTGCAAAATCATTCCTCCTCCCATCGAATGCCTTAGGGATTCTGATTGTCAAAAAGGATTTATGTGCCAAGAAGGGGGGTGTATTTTTAAAGGAGGAATAAGAGGATGGTGGGGATGGCTCTTCCCGGCAATTTTGGGAGGGAAGACTATTACTGAAGATTTTCTGGTTCTTTATCTGTTATTTTGGCTGGCTTTGTATATTTATTTAGCTCTTTCTTTGCAGGTTTTAGCTAAGAAAACTAATACTCCTAACGGCTGGCTGGCCTGGATCCCTATTGCTAATATCTTTCTGATGCTTCAGATTGCCCAAAAACCTTTATGGTGGTTTGTCTTAATTTTAATTCCGATTGTCAATATCGTTATTGGCATCCTTATCTGGATGAAAATTGCCGAAAGAAGAGGAAAACCAAGTTGGGTGGGAATTTTAATGATTGTCCCGGTGATAGACATTGCTGTTCCCGGTTATTTGGCGTTTTCCAATCATGAAAAAATTGAGCCGACACCAGTTTATGCTTCAACTGGGACTCAAGAAGCGAATAAATCAACAGTTGGCTATAAACATCCCTGCAAGTATTGCGGCAAATTAATTCCACCCAATTCTACTGTTTGCCCTCTTTGCGGGAAAGTGAATCCTTTAGGCCCTTATCGCTGTCCTAAATGCCACGAGCCAGTTGAAAAAGATTGGCAGGTTTGCAGCCATTGCGGTCAAAATCTTCGTATTGTTTGCCCGAAATGCGGTAAAATAACATTTTTCGGCGACTATTGTGAAGATTGCGGCACTCGTCTTCTGGTCACTTGTCCTCATTGCGGCCAAAAGCAGCCGCCTCTAAGTGATAAATGTATTAAGTGTGGGAAACCACTGCAGAAATGAAGGTTAAAATCTTAAAAAATTAATAATTAAAAATTTATGACTTTGCAACCTTTTACTGATAATTTTGCTGATAACAGCACGGAGGCTGGATTCCAATTTACTTTTAACTGCCATATTTGCGGGGAGGGTTACCAGACAAAGTTTATTTCATCAAAATCTTATAAGAGAGGGAAAGTGACCAAGACATTTGGCGGTCTTTTTGGAGCAGCGGCCCAAGTGTTGGGAAAACATAATATAGGTTATGGAGTAGAAAAAGCCACCGATGTTCTTGGGGGAAAATTTGGCCAGATGTCGCCAAAATGGCGCAAAGAACATGATGTGGCTTTTGAAACGGCTCAGACCGAAGCCAAAGCTCATTTCTACCGCTGTCCCAAATGTACAGAATGGGTTTGTGAAAACTGTTGGAATGAGCAAGAGGGGCTTTGCACAAACTGCGCGCCGAGAGAATCTGTTGAAGTGGCGGCTACTCGAGCTCAGAAAAAAGCCAAAGACATCGCTGCTAAAGTAGAAGCAACTCAGGTTTTTACTGGCCCTATTGAAGCTAAGCAAACCTTATGTCCGGTCTGTGGAAAGCCCGCCGGCACTGGCAAATTCTGTGTTAATTGCGGGGCCCCTTTGAGTTTAGTGATTTGCCCAAAATGCGGAGCAAAAAATCCAGCTGGGACTCGTTTTTGCGGCGAATGTGGATATAAACTTCTAAAATAAATCTTAAATTTTTCTTTCCACTACCGCAATAGTATTTTTTGTCCCAAAACGGATGGCATCTTCAGTGGAAGCAAACCAAACATCGACATGGTAATTACTTTGGCGAGGATGCATTCGGTCTTCAACGACAAAAGGCTCGTCACCAAAAAGTTGAGGAAGACGAATGATAGTGCCGAAAGGGAGAAGATTGTTGGCGACAATCCCTTGACGAACCATTTGCCCGCTGGCAGTAATGAAAGGATCATCATCCGTCTCTTCCGGTCGGGAGGAATAAGCAGTAACAACCACCTGGAGAGAATGAAGCGTTCCTTCTCCAGCAGCGAGAGGACTGCTGGCAGCAAGAAAACTATTCTTCCGGATGGAGGGAAGAGAATTTTTACCCGCTGCTTGATTGCCAAAGTCAATTCTTTCTGGACTTATTTGGAGGAGTGGTGCTGAAACCCCAGTGATGATAATAAGGAGAAGAGCGGCGAGGAATCGCCAACTTCCCTTTTCTGTCAACATGGTCTGGAGCGGGAGACGGGATTCGAACCCGCGATCTTCGGCATGGCAAGCCGATGTAATAAACCAACTATACTACTCCCGCGGAAAAGTGCCGAGGCTCGGAGTCGAACCGAGATCCCATCTTTTTCAGAGATGTGCCGTGACCACCTTGGCTACCTCGGCCTCTGGCTTAGTGGGCGCTAAGGGATTCGGACCCCTGACCTTCGGAATGTAAGTCCGATGCTCTAGCCGCTGAGCTAAGCGCCCCCGCTGTTTTAAAAGTTCTGTTTCTATAAAAGCTTGGTGAGCGAGGAGGGACTTGAACCCTCATGAGAAAAATCTCCTTGGAACCTCAATCCAAGCTGTATACCAGTTCCAGCACTCGCCCACAAAGTTTATTATGAACTTCTTTTAACGAGCTTTCAAGCCTCTTTTTCTTCTTCCGGAGCGGAAGAAGGTTTTTTCTTTTCAATCTGGGTTTTGACTTTCTTTTTCTTTCCCTTAGCTTCTCGCAAGTAATAGAGTTTAGCTCTCCGAACTTTTTCTCTCTTGATGACTTCAATTTTTTCTACCAAAGGAGAGTGGAGAGGAAAGATTCTCTCAACTCCGATTCCCTTGATTTCCCTGCGAACAGTAATGGTCGCCGTTAATCCTTGGCCGTGCTTTTTGGCTAAGATCAGTCCTTCAAATACTTGAGGTTTCCCCCCTTCTTTCTCCAGGTTTTTTTGATAAACCTTGACCAAGTCTCCCGCTTTAAGGCGGGGGTTATCTTTTTTCAAATAGTTTTTTTCGAAGGTGTCGATATCAGACATGTTAAAACTTTCTTAAGATTACTGGGAAGGGGCAAGGAAAATTCTTTTTCCTCTCCGTCCATCAATTGGATTTTAAGGTAAAAAGCATGCAGGAATTGATGCTCTAGATATTTTACCCTAGATTGTTGTTTAAAGCCATACCTTTTGTCGCCAACGAGGGGGTGATGCTTCCAGGCGAGATGAACTCTCAATTGATGCCGCCGGCCGGTCTTCGGAGAGAGTTCTAAAAGACTGAAGCGGGAAAATTCCTGGAGGACTTTGTAACAAGTAATAGCTTCCCGGGCAGAAGAAGATTGGGGGTCGGCCGGCAGAAAGACTTTCTGCCGGCGGAAATCTTTTTTCGAGCGGCCGATTAAGGTTTGAATAATTCCTTCTCGAGACCGAAGATGGCCAACGACCAAAGCTAAATATTTTTTTTCCGCTTTTCTCTCCTTAAATTGTTTTTGGAAGAAAGAAAGAGCTTGATTGTTTCTGGCTACTAAAATCAGTCCGGAAGTTTCTTTGTCCAGGCGGTGAATTAGGCCGTAACGCGGGGGAGAACCAGCTTGCTTTAAACTGGGGAATTCCTCGGTTAATTTCCGAAGAAGACTTTCTCCTTCCGTTTGATAAACAGGTAAACCGGCCGGCTTTTCAACGACGAGAAGATTTTTATTTTTATAGACGAGGTTGATTTCTTTCATTCTTGATCTAAGCGGTTTTTTAAATTGGCCTCGCCATCTCCTGGTGGGCGACACAGGACTCGAACCTGTAACCTTTTCTACGTCAAAGAAATGCTCTGCCTTTGAGCTAGCCGCCCCCAAAGTGGGCACGGTTGGATTCGAACCAACGAAACCTCGACTTTATAAGAGTCGCGCTCTAACCAACTGAGCTACGTGCCCGATTTTAATTATAAATTTTTCTTTAAATAATAAGTGCTGATGAGTTTTAATCCCATTAGAGTTCTCTCAGCTAATCTTGCCCCTCCAACTTCTACATTACAGGTTCCGTATCCAAATCCTCCTTTATGATTTATGGCAGTAAGGAAGCTTTTCTTTATATAAGGTTTTGTAAATTGTTTATAGGATATGTTCAAAATTTTTGACCAGAATTGAATTTCTTTTTTAACATCCATATCTTTATATAAGTGTAATTGGACTTTTAATTTTTCTTTAGAAACTTTTAAAGATTTAGTGAGCCAATCAATAAAAAATTTAATAACAGAAGGGTCAGTGTTTGAAATAGAAAGTTTAGTAAGCTGAGTTTTCGATCCTTCTCCCCAATAAAGAAATAATCCAGCGAGGTAAAGTTCTCGTTTATTAAAAGGAAAAATAATTTTTTTCTGTTCTTGATAAAAACCTTCTAATCGTTTTTCTTTCTTTTTTCGCTTTGTTTCTCGGCATTTTTCAATCCGTTGTTCATTCCAATCCCTAAGTTCTCTCATTCTCTGTCTTGATAGAGGATAATCTCTAAGCCAAAGACTTAAGGTACTTTTACTTACCTTTAAGATTTTTTTGATTTGACTGTAACTCATCCCTTGCTTTCTTAAAATTAGTGCCTTTTGGTGATCTCGAAAGCGGGCCATAATTGAACCTTTAAGTTATTTTAATCTAATAACTAATCATTGGTTCATTATAACACTAACATTTTGAAAGAACATGGAGAAGATTTTGTTTTACTGATAAACTACATGCCTAATATTTATTTCTTTAATTTTCTTTTCTTTTTAGTAATTTTCTTAGGTCTCTTTTTCAAGATTTTTTCAAATTCTTTTTGGCTAAGAGTTTCTTTCTTTATTAATTCCTTTGCCAACTGGGTTATTAACTTCTTCTGGCGGCGGAGGAGTTTCTGATCCTGGCGCAGGGCTTGATAGAGGAATTTTTTTACTTCGCTGTCAATCTTTCGGGCTACTTCTTCAGAGTAGTTCTGGCGCTGGAAAAAATCTTCCTGCCACCAGTTGGGCAGAGTAGAAGAAGAGAAATTGATAGGTCCCAGCTCGGACATTCCATATTCCACCACCATTCTTCTGGCTAAGCTGGTGGCTCTCTGCAGGTCATTGGAGGCACCGGTGGTAACTTCCCGGAAGAAAAGCTTCTCGGTAGCGTATCCTCCGAGGAGAGTGGCCAGTTGGGCGGTTAATTGGGATTGGCTCAGCATTCCTCTCTCTGTTGTTGGGACGGTGAGCGTGTGGCCGGCACTTAACCCCCGGGCAATAATAGAAATCTTCCTTACCCGATCAGCTTTGGGCGTCAAGGCGGAAACTAGGGCATGGCCGGCTTCGTGATAAGCGGCCACCTCCTTTTCTTTTTTAGAAAGAAGATGACTCTTTCTCTCCGGCCCCAAGAGAACTTTTTCGATTGATTCTAAGAAATCAGTTTGTTCAATTTGGTTTCTTTGCCGCCGGGTAGCTAGAACTGCCGCCTCGTTAGCCAAGTCTTCTAGGTCTGCTCCGGAGAATCCCGCTGTCTGTTCAGCTACTTCGGCGAGGTTGACCTTGGAGTCTAAGGGCTTATTCCGGCAATGAATCTTAATGATTGCTTCCCGGCTTTTCACGTCGGGGAGATCAATAACAATCCGCCGGTCAAAACGTCCCGGCCGGAGCAAAGCCGGATCCAAGACGTCCGGACGATTAGAGGCGGCTAAAATAATGCATCTTGCTTCCCTCTGGAAACCGTCCATTTCTGTAAGGATCTGATTCAAAGTTTGTTCTCTTTCGTTATGGCCTTCAATAAATCCCGCTCCCCGGCGCCGGCCGATAGCGTCTAATTCATCAATAAAGATAATGCTTGGCTGGCTCTGTTTGGCTTTGGAAAAAAGGTTTTTTACTCTTCGGCTGCCGACGCCGACAAAAAGCTCAATGAACTCTGAACCGGAGATGTAGTAGAAGGGAACCTTGGCGGTAGAGGCAATGGCCCGGGCAAGAAGAGTTTTTCCGCAGCCCGGCGGACCAACAAGGAGAACTCCCCGGGGAATTTTTGCTCCCATCTTTAAGAATTTCTGGGGGCTCTTCAGGAAATCAGTAATCTCCATTAATTCTTCTTTCGCCTCCACCAGATTGCCAATGTCGTCAAAACTGACTTTCTCTTTGGTTGCTTGAGGATTAAACTGCCGGTCCGGAGATTGAAGAATGCTCAAAGTCTGATCTATGCCTCCCCGGGCCCGGCGAAAGATGAGCCAAAAGAAAAAGACAAAGAAAAGAACTGGGATGATGAAGGAAAGAAGGACGGGAAGAAAGGCGGACCAGAAACTGGTCGTTTCCGGTTCCACTTTGATATCGGTCAATTGAAGCTGCTCCGGGGCAAGGCCAAGTCGGGCGAGGGAGTCAGTCAAAGCCACTCCTTCCTCTTTGTAGGCTTGGGAAAGCTGGTCATTCTGATCGATGACAAGAAGAGTTTCTCCAGAGACGGTAATTTCTTTCACTTCTCCAGCCTGAATCTGTTGCGCTAACTGGCTCAAGCTTATTTCTTGAGGAGGTTCAGCAGGAGTCGAGGGAGCGAAAAGGGAAAAAACGGCCGAGAGGGCGACAAGGATAAGAAGCACCCAGCCGATCTGTTTAATTATCTTGGACATCTTCTTTCTTAGAAACTTTCTTCTGAGGAGAAGACTTTTTTAGTTCTTTTAAGGAGAGAGAAACTCGATTCCGGCTGATGTCAATAATCTTCGCCTTTATCTTTTGGCCGACCTTGACTACTTCGGTCGGATCTTTTACTAATCCCCAACCCAGTTCAGAAACATGAATTAATCCTTCCAGGGGAGGAGAGCCAAAGGACATAAAGGCGCCGAAGTCAGCCAAGCCGGTAATCTCTCCCTGGACGATGTCTCCGGCCTTGTATTGGCTAAGAACTGATTTCGTTTTCTCTAATTCTTCCAGTTTTTCCGAGAGAATAATCTTTTCCTCTTTGGGGTTGATATCGAGAATCCTTACTTTCAGGCTTTGGCCGATTAATTCTTCCAGCTTGGAAAGGATTTTTGACTTATTGGCGTTTTCCACTCGGGGAAAATGATCGGTGGCTAATTGAGAAGCGGGGATGAAAGCCGGTAAGTCATGGATTTTCGTTAGCAATCCTCCTCGGTTAGCGCCAAAGATTTTTACTTCTAAACCCTTTCCCTTTTCTTTCCGGTTTTTTAATTCTTCCCAGACTTCTTGGTAGATGGCGCGCTTAATAGAGAGTTCCCGATAGCCGTCTTCATTTTCGACGGAAATAATTTCTCCGGTAATCTGATTTCCCACCTTCAGCTTTTTGAAGGCGCTTTTCACTTCGTAGAATTCCCGGCCGTAAATAATACCTATCCCCTGAGGGCCAAGGTCAATAAAGACGGCGGAACGACCAAAATCAATAATCTTTCCCTTGACCATATCTCCTTGGGAAACTGGCCGCAGGCTGTCTTGTTTTTCTTTAAGGTTAAGGGCGGTTTTTATCATCGGTGAATATAATAGAGCAGAAAAGAAGATTTGGCAAGTTCTTCTCCTAGAAAATTTGCCCCCTTTAGGAAGAAAGGGTAAAGGTCATTGACTTTCCCTCTCAATATGCTATTACCTGAAGCGGTTGAGGTCTAACCTCAATCAATCTAAAAGGTAATATAAAGAATTTTGAAGGATATCAAGAAAAACAAAATGAGGAAGGGGTTAAGGGAGGGGTTAAGATCAATTAGAGGTTTTTTCTTAGATATATTTTTCCCGAGAAACTGCCTCAGTTGCGGGAAGGAAGGGAAATATATTTGTAAAAATTGCCGTATCTTTTTAGGAGAGACGCCATTAATCTGCCCGGTTTGCGGGAGGGGCAGTTTTAGCGGCCAAAGGCATATTGATTGCCCTTCAAGGTATAAATTAGACGGTCTGGTGGCTGTTTGGGAATACGAAGGATTAGCCAAAACCGTTATTTATAATGTTAAGTATCGAAAACTGGGAGATGCTGTTTCAGAATTGGTAGAGTTGTCATTGAAAACAATGGCTAAAGACAAAGAAAGATTTGCCTCTTTCTTCTCTTATCTCTTTTCTGGAAAACCTTTAATTACCTTTATTCCCCTGTCCTTTAGAAAAGAAAGAAAAAGAGGGTTTAACCAGTCTGAATTAATAGCGAGAGCGTTGGGGAAAATAACTGGTTTAGAAACAATCTCTTTATTAAAAAAGACAAAGGAAACTCAATCTCAAACAAAATTAAAAAGGGAAGAAAGATTAAAAAATATAGAAGGGGCCTTTTCCTTAAAGACAGGTAATTTAAAACTGCCGGAAAATTTAATTTTGGTTGATGATATCTGGACAACAGGGGCGACAATGAAAGAAGGCAGTAAAATTTTGAAGCAATCCGGGGCAAAAAAGATATGGGGCTTTGTTCTTGCCCGCACCGTATGATATTGACTTTTCTCCCTCAATATGCTATTGTCTGAAGCGGTTGAGGTTAAACCTCAACCGACTACGAAAATTATGGAAGAGGGGGTTATAAATATTGAAGAGGAAAAATATCCTGAATTATTGGGGAAAATTGACCATCCTCCCCGAAAACTTTACCATCGCGGCCATTGGGACGAGGATATATTTAAAAATTGTCTGGCGGTGGTCGGGAGCAGGAAAATGACAAATTACGGCCTGATGGCGGTAGAAAAAATAGTGAAAGAAGTGGCCGCGGCCGGAGTAACTATTGTTTCAGGATTTATGTTTGGGATTGACGCCGCTTCTCATCGAGCCGCTTTAGACGGGGGTGGCCGGACAATAGCCGTTATGCCCTGCGGGATAAATTTAGTGCATCCAGAATACCAGGGAGAACTTTATGGTGATATTTTGGAAAACCAGGGCTTAATAATCTCGGAGTTTGAGGGAGATTTTCCTCCGGATAGCTGGACCTATCCCAAAAGAAACAGAATAGTGGCCGGACTTTCAAAAGCAACATTAATCGTAGAAGCGGCGATGAAGAGCGGTTCTCTAATTACCGCCGGATTTGCCAAAAAGTACAAAAGAAAACTTTTTGCTTTGCCAGGGCCAATCACCAGCAAAGTTTCGGAAGGGACAAACCATCTTCTGAAAAACGGAGCTTCTCTGGTTACCTCCAGTAAAGATATTTTAGATTTTTACGGATTGAGAAATTCCCCTCTAAGAAATTCCAATGGCCAAAAAACAGAAGGAAGGGAAAGAGAAATTTTAGAATTATTAAAAAGCGAAGCGATGGAAATAGATGATATTTCCAGAAAATTTGGGCTTTCCGCTTCAGAAATTGGCGCTACTCTTTCCTTAATGGCGATGAAAGGTTTGGTTTTCCAAAAGGGAAGAAGATATTTTGCTAATTTTAATTGAAAGGCAAATAAATACATTATGTTAATCAAAATTCCCTCTGCTTTAAATATTGGACTTAAAACTTTAGGGGTGGATGTCGAAGTAAATATAGCTAGCCGGGGGATGCCTAGTTTTGATATCGTTGGGCTGGCCAGCAAGGCAGTAGATGAGAGCAAAGAAAGGGTGAGAACGGCCATTGGTAATTCCGGGATAAGTTTTCCCTCAAAGAAGATTACGGTTAATTTAGCTCCGGCTGACGTTCCCAAAGAAGGATCTTTTTACGACCTGCCTATGGCTGTTGGCATTCTTTCTAGTATTGTCCAATTTAAAATACCCGAAAGTTCCTTGTTTTTTGGCGAGCTTTCCTTGGACGGCTCTCTAAGGCGTATTCGGGGGGTCTTTTTAATGGCCATATTTGCCAAAGAATCGGGGATTAAGAATATTTTTGTTTCTAAGCAATCAGCTAACGAAGCCGCTCTTTTTAAAGAGATAAAGGTTTATCCGGTAGAAAGACTTTCTCAAATTGTCGCCCATTTAGGCGGGAAACAATTAATAAGACCGGTTGAGTGCCAAGAAATAGAACTTGAGTTGGAAAAGAGAACCGCCGAATTCGATATGTCAGAAATCTTAGGCCAGGAACAGGCAAAAAGGGCGGTAGAAATTGCTGCCGCTGGAGGCCATAACATTATAATGATTGGGAGTCCCGGTTCTGGAAAGACAATGTTGGCCAGGGCCATTCCTGGCATTCTCCCTTCTTTAAATAAGGAGGAGTCTTTAGAGGTTACTAAAATTTATTCCGTTACGGGAAATATTCCTTCTGGGGGTTCTATTATTAGGAACCGTCCCTTTAGAAGTCCTCACCATTCTACTTCCCTGGTGGGGCTTGTCGGTGGAGGGGATAAGCCCCATCCCGGAGAAATTAGCTTGGCTCACCGAGGAGTTTTGTTTTTAGATGAGTTTAACGAATTTCCTCGCTCGGTTTTAGAATCCCTTCGCCAGCCCTTAGAGGATGGTCATGTTTCTATTACCAGGGCTGGAGGGAGGGCTAAATATCCGGCGGAATTTATGCTCGTTGCTTCTGCTAATCCTTGCCCTTGCGGATATTTAAACCATCCGACCAAGTCTTGTGCTTGCACCCCTCGGGAAATTAGAAATTACCGAAAAAGAATTTCCGGCCCCTTAATGGATAGAATAGATTTATATGTTGAAGTTCCTTCAGTTGATACCAGGAATCTCTCTCAAGACAAAAGAGCGTCAAAATTTTTAGAAACTTCAGCTACTATCAAGAAACGGGTAGAAAAAGCTAGAAGTCTTCAGAAAAATCGTTTTCAAGAGGAACCAATTCATTGCAACGCCGAAATGAAAAATTCTCATATTAAGAAGCACTGTTTTCTTTCACCGGCCGTTGAAGGATTATTATCTAAAGCTGGCTCAAGTTTCCAATTATCGGCCCGCTCCTATTTTAAAATGATAAAAGTGGCCAGAACCATCGCCGACCTTGAAAATTCAAAAGAAATTGAGCCGACTCATATGGCGGAAGCCCTGCAATACCGTTCCCACTTCCACGACGAATTAAATTGATTTGATTTTTTGATGGAGAAGAAATTTAATTTGAAAACGGGAAGATTAGGAGAAGATATGGCCAAAAAGTTTTTGAGAGAAGAAGGTTATCAGATTATTTCTCGGAATTTCAAAACAAGGTACTCGGAAATTGATTTAATCGCCAAAAAAGATAATTCTCTGGTTTTTGTTGAAGTAAAAACCAGAGTGGGAAATAATTTCGGCTCGCCGGAAGAGGCGATAAATAAAAGGAAAAGAAATCGGTTAAAAAGAGCGGCTCAAGCTTTTGTGGCTTTCCATCACTGGGAAGGCCCTTTCAGAATTGACGCTGTCTGTATTGTTTTAAATAAAGAGGGCGAAATCAGTCAATTTCGCCACCACGAAAACATCGTGAAGTGATCGAAGTTAAACCTCGGAGGTTAAACCTCAATCAATAAGGTCACGAAAACTAATTAAGCCAAGAGCGGTTGAGGTTTAATCTCACTCAATCACATAATCGGAAGTCCAACTTCCGATTGTTAAGATTAATGATTAAGTTGCATCGTCACAAACAGGCAGGAAGGGAGAATATCTTTTCTTTTATTCTGACGAGGGAAGTGTTATAATTTCTCTAAGGTGTTTTCCTTGTATTTTATATTACTAAATTAATTTTTTTAAAATAATTTAAAAATGAAATATTCAAAAATTTCTCGTTTATTTTTAGCTTGGCTTACTCTTTTCGTTTTGATGGGAAGCTTCCTTCCTTGGAGAGGATTAGTCCCTAGTGCTCAAGCGGCAACTTTAGACCCTGCTCAATGGGCGCATATGCGGCCGATTACGATTGATAATACCGGTAATGCTAATGCCTTAACTGATTATCAGGTTAAAATAGATATTGATTTTGATCCTGATATGAATTCCGATTTTTCTGACTTGAGATTTACCGACAGTGATGGAACATCCGAGCTGAATTACTGGATTGAGAA
>Ga0315541_1002102_pt1 | contig 17153 bp, 15 predicted proteins | sample SalMarSW160190MG_FD_203095 | JGI IMG/M metagenome (GOLD analysis project Ga0315541, IMG submission 203095) | Salt marsh sediment microbial communities from the Plum Island Ecosystem LTER, Massachusetts, United States - Salt Marsh Sediment SW1601-190 ...
GTGGGTGAACGGTTCATTTATTTTTATTATCAGCTTCACATTACCTGATGTTGCATTCATAGGTTTCAGCTCAGTAACAGTGCTTAACAGGTCGTTCATTGTTTGGAGATATGCAGCGCCCGAATAATCCTGATACCTTTGAATAAGCCCTTTAGCCCTGCTAAGCAGGTCGGTTGGTTGTGGTTGAGCGTAAAGAATTGAACTATCGCCAAGTCTATTCATACCTAGCGAAACCAAAGCATTGTTTCTAAACTGGCAACTCACTTCTACTTTGCCTTCTGCCGACTCAAGCCTGTAATTAGCATGAGCGGCAACAACACCGTTTGTATCAGCGGGATAACTATTGTAAACGACGACTGTTGTGTTATACTTAGCCATGTCAAGCCCAACCACATCCGCCAAGAAGGCTGCCGCATTTTCTTGATCAGTCAATTCTGTTGAGTATGCTTTAGGCATCTGTAAAAGCGGAAACGCTAAGACCAGCAATAGAACAATTGTTGACATAATTTTCTTCACTTCAGATTCCCCCAGATTACATTTTTCGTTTATAACTAACTGCAATTACTGTGACGGCAAGCAGCATAATCAGCAACGGTGTCCATGAAGGAAACTCTGGGATGTCGTCGGGGTATCCTAACATCGAAATTAATGTGCTAATATCATTTACTTCTCCTGTGTCTGCCCAGATTCCGATGTTCAGTCCATAAACGTTACCGGGATAAAGTTTGTCGAAGTATAATTTGACATGCCAGCCCGGATACAATGTTAGAGGGTTTCCGCCTCGTGACTCGTTTTTGGTAGGATAATTGCCGAAGGATAAATCTGTTTCAATTACGCCCATTATGTTGAATTCGGTTACTGTTACTGGAGGGTTGTCTCCTCCCATGCTTACGCTCCATGAGTAGTTTTCTGCGGCGTTCATGGCAAGTTCTATAGCTTCTTCCTCAGAGATGTTTAGATCTGTGCTGCCAATAGTATAGAGTTTCCATGTGTCAATGAAGTACTTCAGAAAACCGTCTTTAAAATTTAGAACTACACATTTTGATGTGGTTTCAACGCCATTGAAACAATATTTCCACCTGAAATCTGTGCGGTTTGCGGTGACTGTGACTTCAAGCTTTATGTTTTCGACGGTTTTTGTGGTGTTTTTGTTTGCTTCAATATTGTCCAGCATAGACCGCATTGTACTGTAATAGGAAGCCTCAGAATATGTTGGGTATTTGTCGAGGAAGTCTTTAGCCATTTCAAGGGGAATGGTGGCGGGTTGAGTTGTAATTGGCGAGCCATCATTTATGTAGATGTTTAGTGAACGTAATTTCTGGTCTGCAAAGGCACAAATCACTTCCAGTTTGCTTTCGTTGGACTCCAAGGTGTATTTTACGTCTTCTTGCGGTAGAACTTCAAAGTACAAAAAAGGAGCCTGCGCGTAAAATTCCAAGTCCGTGCTGTACCTTGCAATATCAAGACCCACCACCTCTTCTAATACAGTCAACACTTTTTCGGGAGAGGTTAATTCCGAGTATTCTGGATTGGCTGCCTGACCTAGAGGGATAGAAAATGCTGATAGCCCTAAAGAAAGAAACAATAATAGAACAAGCACAGATGCCGATTTTTTCACTTCAGCACCTTTCCTGATTTTCTCTTCCGGTTTAAAACTAGGACTAAAGTAACAATTATCATTGACGTAGCTATTATCATGAATAATCCAAAGATGTATGAGTCTAGCCAAGGATTTGTATTCAGTTTGTCTGAATCATCTTTTGGTGAAGGGGGTTCTGTTGGTTGCTTTTCTTCAGGTTCAGGTTCTGTAGGTTCAGGTTCAGCTGGCTCTGGTTCAGGCATATCGGGCATTACATAATTGTAAAGGATTGTCGCATTTGAGTTTGCATCTGTAACGGTTACCCAACGTTCATTTGTAACAATCCAGCCATCATTTTTCACTCTTTCAACACCATCAATTATTACTGTATAGTTGATCCAGCCACCCGTACTTTCCCAATTATTGTCAAAGGTTTGATTCCCCACTCCATTTACTGTGTAGTTGATGAAGGGTTTAACCCCGCTAGACACATGTGTTGGATAATAGCTGGTAATCGTGACGTTGCAGTTATGGGCGGACATCGCAAAGTAAAATATTGGGAGGTTTATTCCTGCATGACCGTCAACAATCAGATTCTGGAATCTCCAAATATTACCAGTAAGAATAGCGTAAACGTATGTTCCGTCAAATTCGAAGGTGAAAGAACTGTTATATTCTGGAATAAAAAAAACGTCTCCAGACTTCATTGTACTGGATGCTTGTTCATAATAGATTTTAACGTTGGAACTTGCACCTGTAACCGTTAACCATCCACCGTCTGAGATTGACCAACCATCGTTTTGGGCTTTTTCTTCACCATCAATATAAACTGTATAGGTTAGCCACCTTGGCTCACGATAGTGCATATTGACTGTTTGGTTACCTACTCCAGAAACCGTATATTCTATCCATCCTGATGAGGGCGGGAGGATAAATAGCATATCAAACCGAGTGATGTTTAGGTTACAGTCTTGGGTTGAGATACTAAAATCTACCCCTGGAATAGTTGGGAAAATGCTTGTGGCACCTTCGAATTTTAGACCCGTAAAGTGCCATATGTTGTCGATGAGAGACGCATTAATGTAAGATCCCTCAATGGCATAGCTGATGTACGTGTTGTATTCGGGTATATAGAATTGGGTTTCCTGAGTAAATATATCGGCACCATGCACAGGAATAGAGGAAAAGATTGTAAATACGGAAAAAAGAACCAACACTAGAATGAGAGCTGCCCTTTTATCTCCCACCATGGGCACCACTAATACCTATGTTAACGACCATGAAAAGGGTTTTTGTCAAGAAACCTTGACCAAAACTGACTTGATGATTCATTCGTTTAGTCAAGAAACCTTTACTAGAGAAACTTGCACCTCACCTTATGAGTTGTGGGTGATTATTTTTCCGCATCTGGGGCAGTGTATGTGGCGTAGGCTGCTTTGCGAGTCCCATCCAGAAATTTTTGCTGCCTTTTTGGGCTTGGTTGGTGCGGCAGGTTTCGGGTTTTCCGTTGCCTTTTTGGTTTCGTTCTTCTCGTTTTTGGCGTGCGCCTTCGAGTTGTAAACATTTTTTGTTCAGGCATGATTTTTCGCATCCTTTACGTTTGAGGTGGGAAGCTAAGGCTCAGATCATGTAATTGTATTCACTAAAGATTTGGAGAATTCGATTATATCAAACAAATTATGCTGTTTTTTCTGATGTTTACGAATGCACCTTTCAGCTTAAAAGTTTCAATTTAATTCTTTTCTTTATCGAATATAGCGAAATAAACGATAACAACGCCGAGTGCCACTAAACAGTAGCATACAAAGATGAAACTGTTATAAAATGGACCTAAAGTTCTAACGACTTCCTTTTGCAACTCGTGCAAATAAGATGCTTCCCTATCTAACCAATATAAACTAACAAAAAAAGCGCCAACAATAATTATTACGCCAAGCATTAACGTAATTTTTTCTTTAATTTTTTCCTTCATGTTGATTTTTTCCTCACATAAACTTGAAGCAAGTTTTGCGGTTTTAAAGGCGAAATTAAGGTTTAAAACTGAGCAGTTATACCCATTTGGTCTTATTTTTTGGTTGCATAGATCAAGGGCACGCAAACAGTTAATGTCCTCGTCGTATCTGTCCATCCTCGACCAATATTGTTTTTAGAAAGTACTATATGTAAGACCTTGGGAAAAGATAGGGGCGAATTCTGGGGGAAATTCATGAAACCGCGCGCAAGGAGAACATGATTCAATTCTTAAGGGTTTCTCACATCTTCAATGATTTTGATTTTGCGAAATACTTCTGGTAGAATAAAGATAGTCGGCCTTTTTACTACGAGTGCACGATCTCGGAGTACTCGATCCCCTGTTAACAAGACAGAATTTGTTAGTTGTGCTAGATCCAAAATAATCTTATCTTCATCTCTTGTGTCAATATTAATAACGTTGTTCTTCAAACCAACAATTTTGCAGATTTCTTTCTGTTCTAGCATTCTCAGATTTCTCAATTCTTGGGAAACAGCTTTCTTACTTCCGGTTCCTTTGAATTGATCAATCACATCAAAAATGAATTCAGGTATTACTATCTCAAATCCTTTAAAGTAACCAAGGTTGATGAGTCTAGAAAGAGATTTGGAGATTAATATATTAATGTCAGGGAGAACCCTGCTGTTAATCATTGTAAGGGGGGCTGTCAATTTATCAACATGACCGCACTCTTTCTTGAAAACAATATCTAGTCCTTCCACAGTTCCCTCTATTTCGAGAGAACACGATCTACATTCATCACAAAAAATCGCATTTTGAGATGAAGGAAATATTTGTCGCAGTTTGGCAGCATTCTTTGCATCTAAACTCAATCCGTCAATTCTTTCAATTTCCGAGAGTAACTTTTTGTTATAATCGTTTACGTTCCCCTGAACTGACAGTTTTTTTCCATACAGTTTGATGGTCAGCCCATCAACTTTCCAAAATCCAAGTTCATACTCGCCCTTCGGTGTTCTCTCTTCTGCTTTGAATTCAGTTAAAATTCGATTTAAATCCCTTGGTTGAAACCTTGAAGTGATATCCCAAACAACGACAATCTGTTGAGCCATAAGCATTATTATATCATCTGCCAATATAAAAGTTGACAGATAATGCCAAAAACAATTACAATAAGCTTTAAGGAACTTGAAAAACTGAAAAATTACATATTAGCATCTAGAATCAAACGAGTGCCTACTAGTAACGAATATGAACTTCTTAGGATACATGACGGCAAAGCTAGTCTAATTGTTTACAAATCGGGAAAAGTTGTGTATGAAGATAATGAAGCAACACAGAAAATAATTGATTCAATAATGGTTGAAGAAAGAGGGGATTACTCCTACATTCTAGGAAGCGATGAAACTGGAAAAGGCGAGTGGTATGGACCGCTAGTAGTAGCTTGCACTGCGTTAAAACCTCAACAGATTAAGAACTTTCGAAAAATGGGTGTAAGAGATAGCAAAGCAATCGGCAAAAAGGAACTTTTTCAGATTGAACGGAAGGTGCTAAAAACAAACTTTCCTAAACAAATTAGTTATTTTTTGCCAGAAACATACAATAGAATGTATGAGGATTTCAGAAAAGAGAACAAGACTCTCAATGACCTGTTGGCCTGGGCTCATTCAGCTGCGATTAAGACAGTTCTAGATTTAATACAGTATAAAAAGGTGAAGGTTGTCATTGACAAGTTTGATGTTGAAAAAACATACCGTAGATTATACACTATTGATAATTCAAAAGTAAAAATTATCCAAAAATCTCGAGGAGAAAGTGAGATACCTGTTGCTATGGCTAGCATTTTAGCTAAGGTCCGCTTTGAAAATTTGGTGGACTCTTTGGATAGAAAATATAATCTGGATCTTCGAAATTCCAAACCAGAAGATATCCCAGACGAAATTCTACCACATGTTGCGAAACTTCACTTCAAAAACGTGAAAAGAATTCTTGAAGAAAAACGATTATAAAAACGACGATAACTAGAAACAGAACATTTAAGGCGGAGCTTCGCGCGCACGTTCCCATAATACTTTTGTTTTAAGAGCACTAATTATGGAACCGATTATATCTCCTCCCAACATTGCAGCAAGGATTGATTATTTACTATGATACCATACAGCTGTCTGCAATAGAAATTTTCAATTCATGTTTTCCTCGTCTTACAAAAAGGATCAAGTCTAGAAACTTTCTACCACTAAATGTTGTGGCTTCATATGCATGAATCGAAGTCTTCGGTTTGAACAGGGGTATGAAATTTTGGTTCTTCACCCTATTGATGATATCTTTGCCTCTTTTAATAGATTGTTTTACATCTTCTTCATTCATAATCCAAGAGAACTTGGGATCTCTGTTTCTTATCTCTTCTATTTGTTCTTCGAGTTCATTGATATACACAGTTTTTACAATATTGATTATTTCTTTCCTAAATTCACTTTGATATTCAGGTGGATGATAGATCGTTACAGTCTCGCCAAAGCCTCCCCTTTTTGTTGTAAAATGATTTGTAATGACACCTTCCAGATAGATTAAGTCAAAAGGTATTGTCAAGATATCAGATTTGTTTTGGTATATATTGAAGGATAACCTTGAAAGATTCTTGGAAGATAATTCCTTCACAGTTGCTTTGTCTATCTGCGTTAAAGCAAACGTTTGTTTCCGGATATGGTCGAAGATATCATTTGTAGAATTAAAAGTGAAAGATTTTGTGTCTGTGGATTTTGCGGGAATAAGTCTTAGTACAGGTCTTACTTTTTCAGCTATTCTTTCTGTTGATCTGTTTAATAAGTCACAAGAATTCTTGAGATCGAAAATCAACATTTTTTTTATGGTCGGGTCTGAAGAATGAGGACAGGTCACGAAAAAATCATAGTGTATGTGGACTTTTCCAACTACATCGGCTAGATTGTACTTGAAACAAAATCGGTATTCAAGATCAAGTCCTTTCTCTATTTCCTTTTCTTTTAATCCGCAAGTGAGTTCTAGCAAAATCTCCTTTTCTGTACTTTCTAATGTCAATTTCCTCCTCAACCTGGCGATTTGTATCATGATTAGAAATTTGTCTCTGACGGCATTTTTTTCATCAAATTCAAATTCCACTTCGACTGGTGTTACATTTGTAACGGTTAGGGTTTTCTGTCGAAAGTTGATCTTAGGCGGATTTTTAAGTAAACGATAATTAATTTTCCCAAGAGGAACATATGTAGTCCAACTTGCTTTCTTAACTGCATACACCCAAGTCTCGACATCAGTAGGTGGGTTAGATGGAAAATCATTTTTCAACCTTACTTTGTCCCGCAATTCGACTTCGCAGACATCAGGTTGAACAGTTCGTTGTATCCCAATCAATTCAGAGTAGCTAAAATCTCTTACAACCATAATATGATCTATTTTCAGTTGTTTCAGGATTTTTCTATTTGTTCTTATTTGTATTTCAGTTTCACACCTTGGACATAATGTATTCTCATCACTAGTTAACTGTAAAGAACAATTCTTATCGAATTTTATCAATGGATTTTCTTTTGGTTCTGTGAATATCTTTGGTTCACGGGAAAAGTTGAGCGTCACCATAGTTTCGTTTTCATACTTTGCCGTTATCTTCATCAATTTTTTATTACGATGAAACTCCTCTGACCATAAGACAAATCTAATAGTCCTTTTATGATCAATTTTCTCTCTGATTAAAAGGATCTTTGTGGATGCGATCTCTTCAGCAGAATACAATTCGAAACTGATTCTTGCCAAGTCGATCTTGGATATGCCTTTACCAATCTGAACAATCAATTCAATAGGGATAGTCCCACCAACAAAATCTTCAGGAATCCCCATATGAGATATGATGCGACCAGATATCTTGGGAAATTTTTCAATTACACTAATTCTCTTTTGAATGATATAAACAAGAGACCCATCCACCATTTCGGCAAATACATCACAAAAGACGTTGCCGAGATGTTCTTCCTTAAGCGTGAAACTGACAACAAACTCTTTTCCTTCTTTCTGGAATCTCTTCTCAATATTCTTAACTGGTTTTTCTTTTTTAGGAAAACTTAGCACAATCTTCATTGACCTTATTTGTCTATTCTTCAGATTCCTTACTTTGATAACATTTCTTCGATATGTATAGAGATCAGCTAACCCCTCTACGTTGAAATCTTCCGATTCTTCTTCAGCTTCTGTAAGTCTATCATACCATTTCTGAAGTTCGCTCCATATCTTATCTTCTCTGGATCTAGGTAAATATTCAGCTTTCCAACGCTCTTCAACCCAGTTGAATAAATCCTCCGTATAGTCTGTATGGTTCTCAATGACACCGACTTCTAGATTCTTACGCAAATCGAAACTAAAACCAGGTGAAGTTAAATTTGCTGATGTAATAAGAATGACTTTTCTATCTCCAACTTTGACACTATAGATTTTTGCATGAATAAAATCTTCATTTTCAGGGGTGTATCCCCAAAACTTAACTTTAAAATCATCTATTTTTTCGGAAGAAAACATTTTATTCCTGAGGTAAGTTGGATCAGAAAAACTTGTTTTGGTTTGTTCGCTGGAGACATTGAAGCTGTTTGTTAGAAATCTTAGAGAGAACTTAACGTTATTAACGGCTATATCCTTCAGTATCTGGTTCTTGAGGTTGAATAGGTTTTCTATAGCTACTTCTGTATGAAAAGGTGTTATGATCGTCAACTGAACCTCCTTTTTGGTTTTGTCCGCGTATACAAAAGCAGACCTAAGCACTTCTGCAAAATAATGCAGCAAAGAATTATTGCCAAAAGTGGTTACGAATATTCTGCTATTTAATCCGTTAAAAAAATCTATATGATTCAAACTCTTCTCGGACTTCACCGAAATATCTTTGAACCAATGTTGGAACAATAAAAGAAGAATTTCATATCCTATCTCCTTATCCTCTCCAGAAAGGCACTCTTTTAGATCGTTCATGTCAATGATGGGTTTTTCTTCGAAACCAAAAAAATCGATAAAATTCTTCACGTTATAACTTTTTAAAAGCTTTTTATCAACAACAAAGGTGTATGATCCATAGAGTTCTACGCTGTTCAAAGTGTTATAAGTCAGGTTGAATGATCCCAATATCACCCTTATCAGTATGCCCTCTTTGCGTCTTTTTGTGAAAAGATATATTTTCGCATGAGAAGATTCGTAACGGTCATTAGCGATAGTCGTTTCAACAGGTTTAGAGTATTTCTTGTTTAGAATCTTTAGTTGGTTTATTGTTCTTTGAGCATTTGACTTGATTGAGTACATTATACGGATATTTTTTTTCGAGTCTTTCATCCGAGATATGATTGAACTGATAAACGGCAGACTTAAAGAATAGGTAAGAATAACAGAACCATCAGCGTCGGATGCGAACTCATCTATCTTATCGAAAGCATTGACTAGTTCTAAGGATCTTAGCATTCAAATCACATTAAATTTAACACGTTTGTGAGCTTATCTACCCAAGATTCGAAAGAATCCATGCTTGGGAAGAATGGAGGCCCTGCGGGTTCTTCTGAAATTCTCGAACTGGCTATTCCAAACAAATAATCGTAGATAATATCGGGTGTTGGTTTACCAAATTCACAAATCTCTTCCAACTGCATTTGAATCTTTTCAAAATCTTTGTCTTTCCTCAGAGCATCCACATACTCGTCACTATTAGAAAGATATGTTTTTAGAAAATCTAACATAATACCAATGTCTCTCTGATCCACAATCTTATGTATCTCATCAGGGTTATTGTCCCCCAATAGAAGTCGATGAATACTTCTGGTTAACCTTTCTCCTATGAATGAGAACTGGTAATACTCCCACCATATAACTAAGAAACTTAGGAATTCTTTGTCCAAGTTGGACTTGAATTCACCATACTTCGACAGAGATTTTATCACATCTCTTACATGATTTTGAAAATCCTTTGTCTTCAACTTTTTATGGATGTTTAGATATTCGTGTGAGGTTGAAAAACTATAATCCGGTTCCTGTTTCATTAGATAACTTGCGATCAGAAGAGAATAGAAGTGTGAAGGGGAATTCTCTCTAATGAGTTTTAGGATGAAGAACGCATCATAACCTTCGTCAGATAGAGAAGGTTTTAGAGCAGACGGTTGTTGGAAAATGCTTGACAGTTCCTTTTCTGTCCTCTTTAATTTGTTCAGGAGGTCCTTCTTATCACAAATTTTTAGTTCCTCCGTGACAAAATATATGTAAAATTGAAGCATGTTGTCTCTTACAATTCCGCTGCTTTCAATTTTTGATGTTGTCCTGAACTCTTTGAGAAATTCGTGAATAAAAAAGGAGACGAACTCTTGTCTTTGTGTACTGAAATGTTCTATTTTAATATGCGAAAGTACATTCCTTAAAAAATTCGTAACTGGAAATTGTGAGAGATTAATGCCAAGAACATTATGAACGAAGTTTTTTTCTATGAACAAGAAATCCTGAGGGGTCTCTGAAATATTTCCTCTAGAATATTTCTTAGCATTATTTATAAAATCATGTGGATCGGGAGTATCTAGAATGTCTTTTAAGAATCTCCCAAAACTTGTATAACTGAAGAAATCTCTATTTTTAGCTCTTGCTCTCACTCCATAGTTCCAGTCTCTCCCAAGCAAAACACCACTTGGAGGGTCTACATTCCGTTCTGCATATTCAAAAGCCCATGCTAGTGCTCTGTTATATGCTCCAAAATCCGGGGATAAAATCATCTCATTGAGGTCTTTCTGATTGGTTATATCATAATCTTTGTGTAAAATACAAGAAAGAATGAATTTGATCCAAACTAGTTCGATAGTTATTAGAGCGACGTTTCGAACCACGTGATTCAAAGGACCAAGTGATACGCTTAGAAAGAGTTTCGTCCTCTTATTATTTTTAGGAAGAGAAATGAAATAGGTCATAAGACAACAATTAGTTTTAGTTTTTTAAAACTCTTAAAAATTGCTGTCTCGGCATTATCGGAATTCTTTGGCAGAAATTATGTCAGGTCTATCTCTTGAAATGTTCATGAGAATAGGGAGTAACGCTCCCACATCTGGTTTTTCTGGCATTCCCCAGTTCAGTCGGCAATCAGCCTGCATAACCATTGGAGCAAAAACGTTTACGACCAGTAACCGGACAGTCTTAGCTTAAGGCCAAATTAACACATCATACAAACGTTCGTCATCTTTGCTATGGAACTTTCCAAACGCTCTATTTTCTTCTCTTTCGCTTGCGCCAACCCAACTCGACGGCTTCCTTCTCGGAAATCGGTGTCACAATCAATCGACCGTTCTCCTCGTCAATCTCAACCAAACATGGCATGCCAACCTCGAAAGGAAAAGCCGTATCTTCGCTTACTTTTGTGGGTACATAAATCCGCACTTGTCAAAGGTCATGGAGACATCCCCCGCAACTCCCCTTTTTTTGTTTCCAAAGTGGCTCCAAAAAGAAGTGGCGCCGTGAAGGTTAGTTTATCATGAAAGATCGAGAGCGGAACATTCTCCGCAGAAACATTTTGGAACTACTCGTGAAAGGCAGTGTGCATTACACGGACTTGGACAAAAAAGTATGCGCCACATGCCATTCATTTGCGACAACAAACACCTTCAAATCACAACTACATTATCTATTAAGTAATGGGTACATCGCGCGAATCGCCAGAAGCATCTACCAAATAACATCAAGAGGTAAAAAGTATCTAGCTCTCTTAACGTCTTATAGCGCGCATTCATGAAAATTTCAAGTATCTAAAACCCAAATTGGCTATATCTTCTTTATCGAGTTGAGCAGATTCTGATGCATATTTGTTGCTTATATACACTGCTTTCTCAGGGTCTCTATCAAAAATTACAACTCCACTAAGATTAGCTTCCCTGTTCTCCTTGAAAAAATTCGTTATTTTCAAATGTAATGCTCCACCGAGATCAGACAAATCAAATCCAAACATAGTCCAGTTATGACCTTGGACTAATATGATGTTAGGTGCATTATGCTGGAGTTGCTCCTCTGTTATCTGAGTTTTGATGTTTCTAACAATATGGTTCAAAAATGATTTCTGTTCAGATATTGCTGCTTTTGAAGGAAAGAAAAGCTCAAGGTGAATTTCTACAAGTCGAGTACTTGTTCCGGGAATGGCCATGATTCCTTTAACAAGCTTTGCCTTCCCAAGAAGTTTTGTATCAAAAGTACTAAGCCAGCTTTTTACTTTCTTGTCATTCATTAAATTCAATAACCTGTGGTCATGAGGAGTTAACCACTGTTTCATTTTTTTATGTATTAATTGATTAGCGACTATGTAAGCTAAATCGTCTAAATGAAAAAAGCCTTTAAATCCTGCTAATTCGTGGAGGTTCAGCATGTCTATTTCAGAATTGAGTTGTCTAATAGAAGCATCAACTATTATTTTTCCATCACTACTGAACACAAATTCGGAAGTATCTATATTCACTTGTAGGTAGCATTGGGCACTAATTTTTTCACCCAAATATCTTGCCGATGCATTAATTATCTCTTGGATTTTTTTCTCTGGAAGGCTAATATCCAGATTACCGACTTCTATGAACACATTTTTACCGTTTACTTTTACACATATGTCTGAGAAACGCCCACCTGTAAGCTGAGGATATAACTCAACATTATCTTTGCCCAACTTCTCAACCATTTCAGAAGCCACTTCCAATTCAGTGACCACAGATAAGCTTTGGATGTACTTTTCACTCGCAAGCCTCGATCTAAAGGGAGAAAGTTTCTTCGCGCCCCAGTTCACCACATCAAATAGTTGTATGGCTTTTTCTAACCTAGCTAAGCGGTTAACAGATCTACCTGTGATGCCTCCCCCTACTGCAGGTAGACACATAAACATAACAGCATTTCTTACGTCACGGTAACGTTTGGTTTCATAGTTTTTAAAACCTTTAAGCAATTCATTCAATGATAGAAAGTTCATTAGCACATTTCTTGCAATTGGGAGATTATTGACAAACCACTTCTGCATCAAGTCTTCAGTATAGTAAACGCCTATCAGAATGGATAATCCCCAATAGATTCTATTATAGAACTCTTAAAAAGGATGAGGCTAGTGCGCGTGCAAGTTTGGATACCGAAAACAATATAGAAATTAAGCTTTGAGTTTAACTAGGCTATATAACATGTCGAATCATCAAAAGTTGATAAACGAAATAGTTGGGAAAATCGAGACCCGAAGGGATAGCTATGGCTCTATATTAGTGAAGAGTGCAATAGTAAAGAGTAACGATGTCTGGGAAAACATTGTTACAAAAATTCTTCCGCTACACAAATCCGATTCATACGTTCCTAATGAGAAACTTGATTACGGAGATTTGATAATTTTTGAGGAGTTCATTTCTCTTGATAGCTTAATTAAAATAATTAAAGACTTACCTGAAAAAGGAATAACAAAAATTACTTTGGAAAATTATGAAATCAAAGTTGAGGGTGAGTATTTTCAGAATGGATACAAATACGATAGTGGTGAAGTATACCTTAATGTTGGATGGTTTTTCGAAAGATATCACTATAGGAGCCGACTGAAAGTCCGTCCAAAAGAACCATTAGTATCAAAGGATTTGCCGCTCTTTCCAGATTTCAGAGAGGCTATTCATGAATACATGGGCATAGATATGAGGCGTTACTCGGAGTCTTATGGTATTATTATTTGCTTGCCAAGATATGATGCGAGAATAGTAGAGGTGAATATAGGTTCTAAGGAAATTAGGCTAACAGTCGAGCCTAAAGAGGTAGATATTGAAAATTTAGTGGCAAAGCTCTATTGTGAAAGGGGTGGAGAAGTAAAGCATGCAGATATCGAGTTTGAAGAAGACACTGGAGTCGCCTCGATTGGTTTCAAACCAGAGACGATGTACGTCGCGCTAGTATTAAAAACCGACAATGAAGTAATTGATAGGAGGCAATACTATTCTAGTTGGGAATCGGTACCTAAAGGAGTTGTCATTGACATTCCAGAGTATGGGATAAAAGAACTAATATTGCATGGAGAAGGAGAAACCATAGAATTCAAGGAAAAAATCGGCAGACCTGAAAAAATCGCTGTAACAGCTGTCGCATTTGCTAACAATCGAGGAGGCGTTATCCTCTTTGGTGTTAACGACTCCTCTGTAGTCGTTGGTATAACTGAAGAAAAGGCTGAAGAAACTATTACCAACATTCTCAGAAGTCACTGTAATCCTCAACTTAAATTTGAAATCAACAAAAGAAAAATCAAAGAAAACGACATAATCCTTGTTCATATAGAAGAAGGCAGAGATAAACCGTATTTTGTTAGGGATAAAGGTCCATATATACGTGCACATTCCACAAACAGAGTTATGACCAAACAAGAATTGGACGAAATATATGAACAGAAACAACCAAAATATCGGCCAGCCTACTAACACGCACCTCGCTTGCGCCGAAGTTATGGTTGAAACAGGTAGAACGACTGATTATCAAAACTGTGATCAGGTTGAAGCTTCTTGCATAACTGATCTTGCTGCATTCTATCGCCTAACACATCTAAAGGTGCGTGCGTATCCGCACATATCGCCGCTTCAACGCTTAACCTGATCGCCCATAATTTTCGTTCCCAGACGGTGCGACTTGTCCATACTCTCAGTGATTCGGAAATTCTTGAAATTTTTTCCGTTCCCTAGCGATGCAATCTGTTGGCTGGTCTTGAGGAGCATACTTTTTTGGGGTTTTTGGTGCTTTGGTTGGTTTGAGGTGCTGGTGCTGTGAAAGCGTTAACATACTCTGGACCACTTTTACATCTTAGCGGGCTGAAGCATTGGTTTGTACTATGGGAATTTGAGGGAATCACGTATAGTATATAGTACGTGGTTCACTCTGTTTTCTGTTGTACATCTAGGCTAAAGGCACGTTAAATTCAGATTGACTCAAGGCTTTTGCAACGTTATAATAGGATAATTACGTTTCCACGGTTGCATGTCAAAACGAAATGATGGGGCTCTTCCATCGGCTCTTCGCCTTGCTCCCACTCACCCTCCATAAGTCTCTGGATTTAATCTTTTACATGTGTGTAAACATAATCCACAATTTTTCGAGATGGTAAGTGGCTCAACATCATTTATATCACATATATATTTAATTTACAAAATAGCACAAAATTTATATATGATGATAAGATTGTTAAATTATCATAAATTGGTGAAAATCATTGATTAATTCTGACATAGAAAGCAAAAAGCTTCTTGAGAAGATCCTATCCGTTCTAAAACTTGCCAACAGCAAAACCATACTTCAAGAGAAAGAAAAGATTTTGAAGAATGCAACAAAACGCAGAATATACGAATTATGCGATGGAAAGCATACTGTCAATGACATCGCCTCAGAACTTAATACAACACAACCTAACGTATCCTATCATTTATCATCTCTTTCAGAATCAGGCTTAGTTCTATACGACGAATTAGGAGGAAAGCGATATTACTTCAAGAGTTTGGAGTGAGTTAATTTGAGTGATAGCACATTTCTATCCGAGAAATTGGATGAACTGATTTTTTGGACAAAATTCTCAGCATTGCCTACATTTTCAGCATTGCTTAAGAACGCTCTAAGAGACGACGTTGACAAACTTATTTACGAACTCTCTGATGGTGAACGAAGTACCCGCGAGATTGAACGACTAATTACTGGAGGAGGACGGAGAGTCACCCATGCGACAGTGGCAAACCTGTGGCAAAAATGGAACCTAACAAATTTGGTAATGCCAGCTATGAGAAGAGGTCGATACAAGAGAGTAGTTCCATTGGAATCAATCGGAATTGATGTTCCACCTCTTAGAGTAACAACTACAGAGGAGGGCACTGATGGAGAGGAAGAGACATGAAAGACGACGAGTTTAGAAAAATGTTGATTGAGAAGCTCGACGATTTAGGAAAAAAAATAGACGCACTTGTTCAGGTAGTTGCTATTAGTTCAAGGAAAGAAAGAATGCTCAAAGGAAAAACGAAAACAGAGCAAATAATTCAACTATCTAACCTTGGTCTATCTAGAACTGTAGTTGCTTGGATAGTTGGAACAACTCCAGAAGTGGTAAGTGTCAGGTTGAGCGAAATGAAAAACAAAGAGAAAAAGAGGGAAAGAAAGGCTGGTAAAGAAAGTGGCAAGGAAAAATCTAGGTGATAACTATGAATGAAGAATACAAGAAGATTATAAAACAAAACGAGATTATAATTTCTTTACTTGGAAGAATGGCTTTTGACAAGAAAGAGGTCAGAAATCTAGTTACTGAAAAGAAACGAAATCCCGAGGGGTATGTCGAAGGATATAACGCTTGTGATGGAAACCGTTCTGTTTCAGACCTCACAGAAATTATTGGAGTAACTCAAGGGACTCTATCACCTATACTCTCTGATTGGGAGGAAATTGGGATAATCTATGAAGTAGAAAAGAAGGGCGGTAAATTTTACAAAAAACTCTTTCCCCTTTAATCTGTTCGTAAAATAGGAATAATCTAAGAATGGTAATAGAAACTTCTGATGTTCGTTCCAGTCCAAATGAACAAATAGTTCATTGTGCAAGAGTTCTTGGTAGATCCATAGCGCGCAAAAAAGTCTTTGAAGAGATCCACCGAGGAAAAAAACCAGTTAAAACGGTTGATGAAATCGCAGAAAGAACAGGTCTCAAAAGGATTAGAGTTCTTCAAGAGGCAGGAGTTCTCGTTAATAATAAAATTGTGAAAAAGACTAAAGTTAACAAAAAGACGGCTTATGAAAAAGATGCCTTCTATTCTCAGAATAAGACAAGAATTCTGCGACTTGCAGGAAATAAGAAAGCCTTAGCAAAAGTTCCTACGAAATGGAGTCCAAAAGTTCCCCCAATAACTGTCGAGGTTGCTATCCCTCAGAATAAAATTAACATCAAGCAATTATCAGTTGATGATATAGATTCCTTTAGCAGAGTACACGAAGTTCAATTGTCACCACAATTAGAGCTTTATCCCCTATTGGAAGAGACATTCCAGAAAGGACTTCAGAGAATCTTGGGAGAAGAGGGAAAATTTACTGATTGGGGAGGAGAAAATGATGATTTATTCTCTACTAGATTAGTTTTGGATGGCAAACGAATTAACGTAGCATTTGGACTTAAGGGGAGAGGTACGAAAGGTAAGTTAACACCCAAGAAGATGGGAAAACAAGGTGATCAAATTCAGAGACTATTTCGAACTCCCGCCGACTTATTTATTGTTCAGTACTGGGGGCAAATCGATCAAAGCATTTTGGAACAGATGAAAGCTTTTGCAATAATGAAGTCAGTACTTGAAGGGAAGCGAATTTTCTATTGTGTTATCGATGGACAAGACACCTTGCGAATTGCAATTGCTTACAAAGAATATTTTGATTCGAATAATTCTAATTTTTTGAAGACATAGAGTTTTTTTAATGGAATAACGCAGGGAACCTTTTCTGATACCCTGCCCTCCCGCCCTAAACTGCCTCGCCAATCCGATCGGCACAGACGCGACTCGCTGTTATTTATATTAAAATGAAGCACACGCTTATTCGACTGTTTTGCTAAATATCGTTTCAAATGAATCTTCTG
>Ga0315541_1002114_pt1 | contig 17074 bp, 13 predicted proteins | sample SalMarSW160190MG_FD_203095 | JGI IMG/M metagenome (GOLD analysis project Ga0315541, IMG submission 203095) | Salt marsh sediment microbial communities from the Plum Island Ecosystem LTER, Massachusetts, United States - Salt Marsh Sediment SW1601-190 ...
TCTTCTCCATCTCCTTGGTGCCCTCATAAATCTCTAAAATCTTTGCAGCACGGTAAAGACGATTTACCTTATATTCATCAATATAACCATAACCGCCATGTATTTGAACGGCCTCGTCAACACAACGCACTGCTATTTCGGCGGAAAACCACTTAGCCATTGCAATCAGGGCATGATCTACCTTACCCTGATCCACAAGCCAGGCCGCCTCATAATAGAGATTTCTGGCAGCTCTTGCCCAGGTCGCCATCTCGGCAATTTTAAATTGAGTAACCTGAAAGGAAGCTAAGGGCTTACCAAACTGATGTCGATCCTTGGCATGGCGGATTGACTCCTCAAGTGCAGCACGCGCAACTCCGACCGCCTGTGCACAGATATGAAGTCGTGTCCGATTAAAAAAAGCCATTAACTCATGAAATCCTTCGCCTTCTTTACCCACCAGGTTGGCCAATGGCACTCGGACATTACGGAGAACAATTTCAGAAGTATCTGATGCCCGAATGCCCATCTTGCCCCGGATCTTTTTAGATGTGTACCCTGGTGTATCTGTTTCAACCAAAATGAAACTGTGGCGTTCATGACGGCTCGGATTTTCCGGCTCAGTTTGGCAGAAAACCACTATATAGTTGGCAATGTCACCGTTTGTGGCAAACATCTTGTTACCGTTAATCACCCAATTATTTCCCTCTTTGACTGCCGTGGTGGTAGCGCTGGTCACATCTGAACCTGCATCAGGCTCTGTAATGGCATTCCCCATAATTGCCTGTCCTGACACCAATTGAGAAAGTATCGTCTTTTTCTGATCCTCGGAACCAAAAAGACCAATAAGCTCAGAGCCGAATGTAGTGGACAAAATAGCCTGTCCTATGCCTGGATCCACCGCCCAGAACTCCTCATTTATGAGACAATGTTCTAAGAAGCCCATACCTGCACCACCATAATCCGGGGATATAAAGACGCCAACAAAACCCAGCTCACATGCCTTACGCCATAATTCCAGGTCAAAGGTCTCTTCACGATCAAATTCAAGCGCCCGATCAGGAAACTCCCCCAGGGCAAATTTTCGGGAAGCCCTCACTATATCCCGTTGTTCCTTGCTGAGTGTAAAATCCATGATCTACTCCTATAGAAACAAAGTGTTCTCTAAAAGTTCAGTTTTATGTCTGAAAGCCGACTGCTGATTCCTAAAGGCCTACTTACTTTTTCGCAAATTTTTCGGTCAACAAAGACAATACCTGGAACATATCTTCCACAATACCATAATGGGCAATAGTAAAGATGGGAGCCCTTGGGTCTGTGTTGACAGCGATAATTGTGTCAGCATTTTTCATGCCAGCCTGGTGTTGATATGCCCCACTAATGCCAAAAGCGATATATATTTTTGGCCTGACTGTCTTTCCTGATGTTCCCACCTGCCTACTTTTTGGAAGCCATTCCTCATCGGCAACCGGACGAGAACAAGAAAGGGTTGCCCCTATTGAATCAGCAAATTCCTGCGCAAGAGGGATATTCTCCGGTTTTCCTATTCCTCTCCCTATGGAAACGAGGATATCAGCAGCGGAGATATCCACATCCTCGAGTGCAGCTTCCAAGTAGCCCAAGAATTGTCGCCCCTTTATGTTCGTCCAGGAAGGTGCAGGAACAGTTTGTACATCAGCAGATTTACCCTGTTCCACTTCAGCATCAAAGGAGCCTGTTCTTACCGTTATCAGATATTGATCAGACGGTTTCATGGTTAACCAGGCGTTGATCTTGCCACCATAAATCTGCCTAAGAACATCAAGCCTTCTTTCTGTTAAGTTTATCTCCACGCAATCACTTGCCAGCGGAAGAGACAGGCGTGCTGCCATGGAAGGTGCCAGGTCCATGCCCATTGCTGTATGACCAATCAGGGTTAAGGTGGGATTGCGGGTTTTTATGACCGTTTCCATGGCCATAAGATACTGATCTGCATTATAATTAGCCAGTTCAGAATCCTCCATTAAAAGGATCGTATCGCATGCACCTTTCAATCTTTCTGACAAATCAAATGCCTCATGCCCCAAAAAGAGAGTGGTAACTACCATGTCATTTTCTTTGCCAAGTCTGTTTGCCATGGTAAGCATTTCAAAGGTGATATCTCGAAGCTCTCCACCTCTATGTTCAGCGAGTACCATAATTTCATCCATTTATATCACCCCCTTATCTCGGACAATTTGAGCCGTCTTTTCACAGATTTCATCAAGGCTCCCTTCTAAGATTTCGGCCCCTTCACCAACTGGAGGAAGCGAAAGTTTCTGCGAAGCCACACTGGAGCCCTTTAATCCAATCTCCTCTTCGGATAGCCCAAGCTCTTCTGAATCGGTTTCCCTGATCTCAATTTTTCGCACCTTTTGGATCCCCATAATAGAGACATACCGTGGATTATTTATACCTGTTTGGATAGTAAGGACTGCTGGCATTGGTATTTCCAGCTTCTCCTCGGTATTAGACTCCAGCTCCCTGCGTACTATCATTGTGCCTTCATTGATCTCAACTCCAACAACAAGAGAGGCATAGGGAAGACCTAAAAATTCCGCAAGGATAACGCCCACCTGGGCCCACCCATCATCAGAACACTGAGCACCAGTTAAAAGCAAATCAAAGGACAAATCCCTGACTGCACGATAAATACCCTGTGCAATGCCTGCTGCGTCGGATAACTCAAATCCTTCCTCGTTAATGAGGATGGCCTCGTCCGCTCCCATTGCCAGGGATATTCTTAACGCATTCTCACTATCCTCGTCTCCTAAGGTAACCACAGTTACCTTTCCACCATGCGCCTCTTTGATTCGCACAGCTTCCTCAACAGCATAGTTATCCCATTCATTGATATCCATTACCAGGTCTTCCTTGAGAATCTCTGTTCCGTCTTTATTGATCTCAAGTTCGGCATCGGTAACCTCTGGTACCTGTCTTACACATACTACAATATCCATTCTTCTCACCTCCGTATTCGCTCAATAAAGTGTGGAAAATAAATTTCCAGATTTATCGGGAATGCCTTAGGGCGATTTAACAGGGCCCGTTTCGTTACTCCTTATCATTTGACATTTGAGCTTCGTCATTTGTCATTTTTCAGACCTAATGCCATTGCTACCAATTCATTTAAGTCCATTACCTGCAAGGAATCCTCCAGACCAGTGGTCTTGCGGGCATCTTCAAGCATAATCAGACACAGTGGACAGGCGGTGATAAGGATCTCTGCACCGGTGGCCTCAGCCTCCCTGATACGGATTTCGGACATCTTTACATCCGCATCCAGATCTTCCTGCCACATCCTGTCTCCTCCTCCGCCGCAGCAAAGGCTGTTCGCTCTGTTATGGGCCATTTCCACCATCTGCACCCCAGGTATTGCGCCGATGACCTCTCGGGGGGCATCATAAACTTGATTGTGCCGGCCCAGATAACAGGGATCATGATAGGTCACTTTTACATTAAGGGACCTTTCAAATTTCAGAGAACCTGATGCAATAAGATCTCTTAAAAGCTGTGTATAGTGACGAACACGGAACTCCACCTGCTCATCAGGAGGCTTTAAGGTCTGAAACGGCGGGTATTCATTCCGAAAGGTATGAAAGCAATGGGGAGATGAAACAACTATATTATGGATTTTATAACGTTGGAATAATTCTACACAATCCTCCATCTGCTTCTCAAAAAGCCCATCTTCTCCTGCACGGCGGGCGATGTCTCCACAGCATGGCTCCTTTTTACCCAAAGTACCAAAGGGAATTCGCGCATACATCAATATCCTTGCAAATGAGCGGGCCAATTCCTGGGCCCGAATATCCATTGAGGTCGTGCACCCCACAAAATAACAAAGCCCTTCTATCTCCTCACTCTGGCTGATGTCTGGTATCTCCAGATCTCCTGACCATTGTGCACGCTTTTTCTTTGTGGCCTCCCAGGGATTATTATATTTATAAAGATTTTTCAAGGTTTGGGTCAAAAGTGGGGATACCTGGGTACCCTCTTCCACCAATTTGCTTCTAGCCTGTCGAATAATACCCGGTATGTCTACATATATAGGGCACACATCAAGACAGGCCCTACAGGTGGTACAATGCCAGACTTTTTGTGGCTCGAATACCTGCTCCTTAGTATACCTATGGCTAATCCAGCCTTTAAACCAGTTAAAATAGTTTAAGGGATGATACTTCATCAAGAGATTATTCCTGGCCCAGGCAATAAAATCTCTGGGAGAAAAAGGTTCTCCAGCACCAGTTGAAGGGCATACCTCCACACAACGACCGCAACGGCTACAGGCGCCAAAAGAGATCATATCCCGGTAGGAAAAAACTTCATCATCCGGGGATCGCGTCTCCACCGGGATTGCCTGAAGAGGTTGGTTCTCCAGGTAAATGCTGGCCGGTGCAGCCAGAATATGGAAAAGCTTACAGAAAGGAATATATGCGATGAGACTCAGGCTCAGAAGTGCGTGGACCCACCATAAATAAGGGTAGATAGACTGAGCGCTCTGCGGTTGAGTGAAAAGAATACTCACCCAATGACCTGCAAATGACCACCTGGCCCACTCGGGTCTTTGGCCAGCAAGCCGGACTCCTTCTACTACAAATCCTGAAAGGGCTACTACAAAAAGCCAGATTACCACAGTGAGGTCTTCAACACGCCTTTCCATCCGTGGCACACGCTGAAGATATCGGCGGATCAGCGACCAAACGAGACCTATTATTAACATCAATCCCGCAAACTCAAGGGATGTTGAGTACCAGATATAAACAGATCCGCTAAGAAAATGAAACAACCAATAATCCACAGAGATGAGCACAGTGCCCACAAAAAGGATGAAAAACCCCCACATGATGAGGATATGCATGGTCCCGGCAGCAATATCTCCCTTAAAAATACGTCGGCCGAATACACCGTCTAAAAAAAGATTTGAAATGCCACGCCACGAGAAGGGTATTTTTTGACGCTTGATGCCCCTTATCCACACAGATACATGGATAACGACCCCAAAGAGAAATATGCCCGCTGCCAGGCACGCTAAAAGATAGAAAACCCAGACATGTTGGATCAACCAGTACGAGGTGCGAGAAGGCGTCATGACAGATATATTACCTCAAAAATAGCCCTTGTAAAGACTTCTCGTTATGCACTTTCAATGCCATTTATTGTGTCTCTACCCTTCTCTTTTCCTCGCTCCGTATCTCACGCCTTAAGAGTTTCCCTACTTTCGACTTGGGCAACATGTCCCTAAATTCAATGTATTGGGGAATCTTATAAGAAACTAGTCTTTCCCTGCACCATCTAATAAGGTCATAGCCAGTAATACCTTTAATATCTTCCTTGAGAACCACAAAGGCCTTGATTCTCTCCCCTACCTTTGGATCTGCCACACCAACAACACACGAGCCCATGACTGCTGGATGTTCCTGTAATATCGCTTCTATCTCACTTGATGATACCCTGTAGCCTTTATGTTTTATGGTATCTACGGTCCTGTCGATAAAATAGAGGTTTCCTTGCTGATCCATGGACATAATGTCAGCCGTCCTATACCACTTATTGCCATCCAGATCAATGAAAGACTCGGCCGTTTCTTCCGGTTTGTTTAGATAAGCAGTAACCATGTGATCAGAAGAAACAAGTAGTTCTCCAGGCTCTCCCATCTTTACAGATTTCAGAGTTACTGGGTCTAAAATTTTAACCTTTTTACTTGCAACAATTTTACCCACACTTTTCGCTGGATTTTCAATATCCACAGGGCACATAGATACCCCGCCACAGGTCTCAGTTGCACCATATCCCTGATAGATGCACTTGCCAAATTTATCATACCAGCGCTTTCCAACCTCTACTGGAAGCACATCTCCTGCACTATACCAGTATTCAACAGAGCTAAGGTCATAGTAGTCAAGGCGATCGTGTTCCAGAATCATCCGATAAAGGGTAGGAACACCAATCATTGTCTTGGCCCTAAATCCCTGTATGGATTCAAATACTGCGTCAAGGTTTACCCGTGGCTGGAGCATTAAAGTCCCTCCTACTAAAATTGTGCTCAGACCACATGTTTGACCCAGTATATGAAAAAGGGGGGCGTTACATAGGATGATATTCTCTTCAACAGGAAAAAATGGCTCACTGACCCTGATCTGCTCATCTGCAGAGATCAAGAAATCGCCGTGGGTAATAGGGACACCCTTGGGAAATTTGGTGGTCCCACCTGTATAGAGTATCTCAGCTAAATCTCCCAGGTTTTGTTTTAGCTCAGGCAATTGATCGGTCTTCCTATATCTGGATAGTAATTTCCTTAATGAATATGTATTCTTGCCAGACGCTATCATTCCCTTTGGTATTACGTCAAAGAGGTAACCAAAATATCTCTTCCACCAGGGTAGAAGATCAGCCATCTTTGTGACAATAATCCTTTTTATCTTGGTTTCACCAAGAACACTAACTACATATCCAAAGTTAGTATCAGCACAAGCAACAGTTTCTGAGCCACTATCGTTTACGATATATTTAAGATCGTAAGGTGTATATATTGGTGTTATTGGTACAGATATCCCGCCTGCTCTTAAGATGCCCAGCCAAACTACAACCCATTGGATACTGTTGGGGATATAAATAATTATTCTATCCCCGTAATTCACCCCAATATCGGATAGGGATGCGGCAAATCTCTCGGACATATCTTTTAGCCTGTTATAAGAGTATTTAGCACCTAAATATATAACAGCAGTTTGCTGCCCCTGTTTCTTTGCCATAGCATCAAAAGAGGCAAATATGTTGTTTGATTTTTTCTCTTCCATGAAATCAGATCCCGAAGTAGGCGGCTTTTATCTCTGGATTTTCCATTAATTCAGCTCCTGTACCTGTCAGGGTAAGCATCCCATTTTCGATTATATATCCCCTATCTATTATTGGCAAAACCGGTCTGGCAAATTGCTCACTTATCAGGATAGTAATCCCGGATTCACTCCTTAAATTCTTAATTGCCCCTACAAGGGCGGTTTGCAGATGTGGACTTAAGCCCAGGAGAGGTTCATCAAGGAGCAGCAGGGCTGGTTTAACAATGAGAGCCATCCCTATTGCAAGCATCTGCTGCTCTCCCCCGCTTAGAAATCCTGCCCTCCGCTTTTTAAGATCAAATAGGGTAGGGAAAAGATGGAAGACATACTCTATCATTTCCCTTAGTTCTGACATTTTCTTCATATGACCGGCTATCTTTAAATTCTCCATGACATCACTCTCTGGAAATATTGGATGTCTTTCCCGGGAAAGAACAATTCCCCTTTTCACCCTATCGTTAGGTTTAGCATTTGTAATATCTTCACCCTGGAAGATTATTTGACCATATATAGTTATTCTCTCTCCGCCTTTCCTTTGCTCTTTTATCTTCATATCTATGATCAAACCAGAAACTGTATTCATCAAAGTGGTTTTACCAGCGCTATTGGAGCCGATAACTCCAACTATTTCACCTTCATTTACCATCATGGAAAGGTCATTTAAGGCCAAAGCATTTTCGAAGAAAACCATGAGATTCTTAATATCAAGCACCTTAATCCTCCTCACTCCCTAAGTAGGCCTTTTTGACCTCATCACTCTCCATAACCTCTTTTGATAATCCATCAGCAATCTTTTCTCCAAAATTAAGTACAATCACCCTGTCAGCGATCCTGAAAAGCTCTTTCAGCCGGTGCTCGATCATAATGATTGTCATCCCACCATAACGTAGTTTTTCAATTATAGGCACAATACTGGCCACTTCAGCCAGACTTAGGCCTGAGAAAAGCTCATCTAATATCAGGAGATCGGGTTGCAATGCGATCCCTTTTGCCAATTCCAGTCTCTTAAGGTATCCCTGGGGAAGAACACTGGCTATCTTATATGCAACAAAAGAGTCTCTCTCAAAACCTACTTCTTCCAGGAGATCTAAGGCAATAGCGTCCCGGTCCCCGTATTTCCCTCCTGCTATCCCTTTGACTCTGGGTGAATACAAGGGGATGATCATATTTTTGAAGGCAGGGAGTTGGTAAAAGGGCCTGACCATTTGAAAAGTCCTCGCAATACCCAGCCTGACTATCTTATATGGGGGCCAACCAGTTATATTTTGGCCCCTATATAAAACCTCTCCATCTGTTGGTTTTACAAAACCACTTATAAGATTAACAACTGTTGTCTTTCCAGAGCCATTGGGCCCAATAAAACCCAAGAGTTCTCCCTGCATAAGCTCAAAACTAAAAGCATTCACTGCCCTCACACCACCAAAATATTTGGAAAGTTTAGACACCTTAAGCAAAGGAAAAGTACTCATTTTTCCACCTCAACCCATCTTTCAAATTGATGATATTTCCTCTGAATATAGTGAAAAATGCCTTCAGGTAATGCAACGATAAATACTACAAGAAATAATCCATATAATACTATTCTTAGTCCACCAAGCCCCCTTAAAACCTCTGATAGAGGTACCAGTATAAAGGCCCCAAACATAGAGCCGGCAAATGTTCCTGCTCCCCCCACAACAGCAGCTGCAATAGGAAGGATAGAATAATCAAGGGCAAAAACAGGCATTCCAACAAACATATAGACATGGGTCATATAGGCACCGGCAAAGGCCCCAACAGAGCCGGCAATAAATAAAGCCTGGGCCTTAAACCAGTAAATATTGATCCCTGCGTTCATAACAGATAGATCATTATCGTTTATGCCCTTTAAAACCAGACCAAAATCTGAACCCATAAGGCGTCTAAATCCAAAAAGGGCAGCCAAAAGGGCGACAATAATGATATATAGTTCAAACCATCTCGATGGAAGAGGGGTTAGACCACTTATCCCCTCTGTTCCCCCAAAGATCTTTGTAGCCTCAATTACACGAACGAGCATAACTGGTAATATCAAAGTAACCATAGCAAAGTAGATTCCTCTCAATCTTAAAACGGGAAGAAGAAGCACAGTACAGAAAATTCCGCCTAAAATAGTAGCCATAGGGATAGTTAGAAACGGAGACAAGCCCCAGTAATGATTCATAATACCAGCTAAATAGGCACCCATACCAAAAAAGAGTGCCTGCCCTAAGGATACCATCCCGCTTTGAGCCAAAAGATCCCAACTGATGGCTAAAAGGGCAATTACAGATACAGAGAGCAATACCTTTTGCCAATAAAGGCTCAAAACGAATGACAACACTAATAAACCTACTATCGGTAATAGTCTTGGGGTAGATAGATAGAGCATCTCTTTCCAGGAGCAAAGGGCAAATATATCCTCTGATCTTACCTTGATGCCTCTATCTATCCTCTCTTTTCTCTTTTTCATCTGTCCGATTTTTCCTTGCTCATGGACCAGCTGCCTATGAGAATTGCGCTTTTTTAGATCAGCAAAGTTACTGACCTACCCACAATCCGCCTTCCCAATTCCTCAATCGGCAATCGAAAATCTAAAATCCACAATTCTTTGGCTATATCCTTTCCTCCAGCTCCTTCTGTTCTCCGAAGAGACCTGATGGTTTGATAACCAATATAGCCAGTATTGCAACTAATGGAACTACCATTACCCAGTGGCTCTCTATGTAGGTTGCTGTAAATGTTTGAGCATAGCCAAGCAGAAAAGAGGCAATTACTACTCCTCCGGTGGAGCCTAAACCGCCAACAATACATACAGCCAGGGCATTTATAAGAACTTCATAACCATGATCCACCGTTATAGTGCCTAAGGGCAAAATAACAATGGCTGCTATTGCTGCATAAGCTGCTCCAAAGGAAACACTCAGAGTAGCTACCAAGTCAGAGTTGATGCCCAGACTCAATGCTGTTCTCTCATCCTGGGCAATACCTCTGAAGCGGAGACCTATCTTGGTATAGTGAGTAAAAAACCAGAGAAAAACTGCCAGAGCAATACCTATAATCACGATAAATATCCTCTGCATATCAATAGTTACCTGGCCAATATCTATGCTGGAATCTATAAAAACTGGTAGGGTATATTCAAAACCAATAAAACCAAGATATTTAAATAATTCCAGGATGGACAGCCCAATGCCAAAGGTAGCTATTACCTCGGATAACACCATACCCCTGATTCTCAACAAGACAAAACGATACATCAGGGCCCCGGCAATGGCTGTTAATAGAACCGAAAAGGGGGCGGCAAGGATATAGGGAAGGCCAACTGAATTGAATAATAACCAGCTTAAAAATCCAGCGAGAATGTACAGGGCACCATATGCAAAATTTGCAACCCCGCTTATTCCAAAGGTTAGGCTAAATCCAAGAGCCACCAGGGCGAGTATTATGCTGTTGACAAAACCGTATATTAAGGTGCCAAGTAACACAGATAAATTAAGAAATTGCGAATTGTGAATTGAGGAATTCTTTCAGCCATGAATCCCTCAATTCCCAAATTCTATTTAACCTTTTTCACCCAGGGGGGCAGCACTATCTCACCCTCAGCCAAGGTCTTGGGGTAGACGATCTTTCTTTTTCCATCTTCCGTCCACTGGAAAAAACATGCAGTTGCTGTTTGGCTTGGATTGGTGCCATAGATTACCTGGTGTCCTTTATCAAACTTGATCCGACCCATGACACCCATCTTGTCAGTCTTCTCTATAGCTGCCACAATAGCGTCTGGGTCAAGTGAGCCTGCCCTCTCAATAGCCTCTTTCAAGATGTAAACAGACTCATATGAAGGCGCAGGACCGTGTCCGGACTGAATCGCTTTTCCGTATCTTTTCTTGTAGGAATCATAGAATTTCTTAGCCGGGGCGTAGTATTCTGAAGGGATGTTTCCAATCTCAAAAATTGCATTCATAAGTCCGCCGATCTTTCCATCAAAGGTCTTCCATGCCACCTCTCCAGCCATAGGAGATATAAACCCGGCAACCAATGCCGGGACCTTCATGCTCTTCCACTGTTTTACCAGGACCCCGCTTTCAGGCATATCGAAGCAGGTAAACAGTACACCGGCACCCTTGCTCTTGGCCTTCATCAACGCTGAAGAGAAATCGGATGATCCTGTAGGATACTGGTCATGACCCAAGACTTCCCAACCGGTTTTCAGGAAAAATCTGTTCTTCATGGCATTAGCAGTACCCCGGGCCCAGAGTATATCCTGGTTCATCAGGTAAACCTTGTTGAAGCCAAATTGATTTTTCAGAGACGCCATTGTTCCCCCTAAAAGTTTGGCCCAGTAAATTACATTGAGGGAAACCCTGAACACATACTTGTACTTTTCAGGATTCTTCTTAATCTTGGCCTCAGAGCCAGGGGTCATAGCGATAGTACCTAACATGGGCATCTTATACTTTGCAATAATATCCATACCTGCTAACAATGCCTCAGAGCGAAAAGGACCGACTACAATGGCTACAGGCTTCTTTTCCAGGATTATCTTTTCGATTCCCAAAAGGGCCTCAGGTACAGGTACACCTGGCGCTGCATCACGGATATCTATTGACTCTATCTTAAACGGTCTTTTCACAGATCCGACCATGACGCCACCTTTGGCATTAATCTCCTCTACAGCCATCTCGACAGCCTTAAGGGACTCCTTGCCTTCCAGAAACCCTATAGAGGTAGGTACCCCGATGACTATAGGTTTGGCAGCTAAGGCATAACTGCCTGGAAAGGCAATAAAAGGGGTAAGAAAAAGTAATAAAATTGAAAAAAAAAGACTCTTTTTCATAATCAACCTCCTCCTTTAAATTACATTAAAGATTTTACTAACTTACAAGATTTCTACCAAAGCTTATTTTTTTAGTCAACTAAATAGAATTCATTTGTCATATTTGTTTAAGTAGAAAGGATGCCTCAAGCTTACCCCTCCCCCAACACCTCCCTTATTGCCTTTGATACCTCCCCTAAAGTAAATGGCTTTTGTATAAACCCATCACATCCTCTCTTGAGTATCTCTTTTGCCTGTCCATTTATGCTATAGCCACTGGAAAGCAGCACCTTGATAGTGGGGGAAAACTCTTTCATTCTGTCATAGGTCTCTCCTCCTCCCATACTCGGCATAATCATATCAAGGATGACCAGGTCAGGGGGAGAGGATGGAAGGGTAGTGCGTACTATCTCCAGGGCCTCTTTTCCCCCATGTGCGATGAGTACGGTATAGCCTAAGGAGGTAAGTAAGGCCTCACCTACATCAAGGATGATCTCTTCATCATCCACAAGAAGGATGGTTTCTTTTCCCTTTTCAATCACACCTGGTATTTTTATCTCTTCACCTATTGTCTCTTTTGATGCAGGAAGATAGATAAAGAAGGTGGTGCCCTGACCTTTTTGTGATTCGAGATCAATATAGCCACCATGCGCCTTTATAATACCATAGACAGAGGCCAGGCCAAGACCTGTGCCTTTGGCAAGGCCCTTTGTGGTAAAGAAGGGATCAAAGACCTTTGCCTGTGTGGCCTTATCCATGCCTGTGCCTGTATCTCTGATAGTAAGAAGGATATAGTTGCCTGGTTTTATCGTATAGGGTTTTTTCTTGATATCCTTGTGTGATATATTTCGTGTGGTGATAAAAAGCTTTCCTCCCCCAATCATGGCCTCTGCTGCATTGACATAGATATTAAGGATGATCTGCTCAATCTGGCCTTGGTCTGCCTTAACACCAGAGAGGGTATGTTCAAGGTCTTGATGGAGGGTAATATCTTTTCTTGTCATAGAAAAGGTAGCAGAGGTATCAGTAATGATGCGATTGATACTGATTGGTTTTACCTCATATCTTCCTCCTCTTGCATATCCAAGGAGTTGAGATGTGAGTTTTGAGCCACTCTGCACTGATTTTTCAATATTGGTGAGTCGTTCATAGTGGGGATGATTGGCATTGGTATCTAAGAGCATCAAGGAGGTGTTTCCCTGGATACCCATAAGGAGGTTATTGAAGTTATGGGCAATGCCTCCTGCAAGGGTACCAATCGCTTCCATCTTCTGGGCCTGGAGGAGTTGGGATTCGAGGAGCTTTTTTTCTGTGATGTCTCGAATTATACCCTGGTATCCTACGATGCTTCCATCATCTGCTGTGCGAACATTTGCAGTAATCAGACACTCTCTCTCTGCGCCATCCTTTTTGCACAGCGTTACTTCAAAGTCTTTTGCAGAGCCGGTCTTTTCTAACTCGCGTTGAAACCTGGATCGGTCTGCGGGATTGGCATACATATCCTGTGCCTTTAGATTTGCTATCTCTTCTTTTGTGTAGCCAAAGAGATCTAAAAAAGATTGGTTGATGTAGGAAAGCTCACCTTCCCTGGTGGTAATGTAGATTGCATCTGTAGACTGCTCAGAGAGGGTGCGGTATTTCTCCTCGCTCTCCTTGAGGGCTTCCTCTGCCTTTCTACGTGAGGTGATATCACGAATAACGCCACGAAACCCAACTGGTGCACCTGCAGGATTCCGAATAAGGGAGGTGGACATCTCAAGGACGATTATCTTCCCATCTTTTAAAATAATTTCATAGTCCATTATACGTAAGGGCTTTCCTGTCCGATAAACTTGATTAAATATTCGGTACATTTTTTTTGCTGTTTCCGGAGTGGTATACTCACGGTTGTTCATACCAAATAGCTCATCACGCTTGTAGCCAGTTATTTTACACAATGCGTCATTAAAAAAGGTGAGATTCCCTGTGAGTTCAACCTCGAAATAGCCATCATCAATGCTTTCAAGGATGGTTCGGTATTTTTCCTCGCTTTCTTTCAATGTATCTTCAGCCTGCTTCCATTTCGTAATGTCTCTAACCCAGACTTGTACTCCGGTTTCTTCTTCGAAACTGATATCCCGGGCATTGATCTCCCCATAAAGCCATGATCCATCTTTGCGCTGCAATTTGACTTCGTATTGGCTTGTTGTCTTTTCCCCTCGCATACGGGCCTGTGCACGCGTTCTTGTTATCTCCTGGTAATCAGGGTGGTATACCAGCCAATGATCTAAGCCCAATAGCTCGCCTTCATCATAGCCAAGCATCTCGTTTAAACGCTGGTTGGTAAATATAATCGTAGGGCCTTTTTGGACAAAAATACCGTCGAAACTATTCTCTACCAAGCCTCGGTATTTTTCTTCACTCTGCTCAAGCACCTTCTCTGTTTGCTTGAGCTTAGAGACTTCTTTTTTTAACTCACTAACCCTTTGCTCCAATTCTTCGTAGGTTGGTTTTTTGGCCATCAAAAAATCCTCCAATTATCCAAAATACAAAAAAGTTCATAACCTATGCTAAATTATCTACATCAATAAAAAAATCTCAAGCCTTTTATTTCTATGGACTCCTGCCTACCTTGACAGACCACTATACCACATTCATTGAAAAAAAAACTACCTCCCCATTGCTTAATGTTGCTATATTTGTTATTAAGTTTAGATCGATGCAGAGACATTTGTCTATTATCCTTATTCTACACGAGTCATAATGAAAGGTATCAGAAGCCAGATATCATTAATTATATTGATTATATTATTTTCCCTGTTTTTGCCTGCCAAAGCTGATAATGACCGGTTAATCATTGAGAGTTTTTCTAAGGGTGTGGACAAAAAAGGAGTCCCCCTTAACTGGGAGCTTAAAGAAAAAGAGGGTACTCCTATCATTAGACTGGAAAAGGAAGAAGATATATATGTTTTACATCTTACAAGTGAGAAGAGCTCCTTTGGCTTAACAAAAAAGGTAAATATAGATATCAAAGAATATCCTTATATTAATTTCAGATGGAAGGTAATAGAGCTACCCAGAAATGGAGATTTCAGGAAAAAGGAAACAGATGATCAAGCTGCCCAGATCTATATTGCCTTTGGCAGGTTCAAACTAACTGCCAAAATAGTAGGCTATTTGTGGGAAAACAAGGCGCCTAAATTAATAACTGGCGTTAGTCCTGCCTGGAGCAAAACTCGCTTAATTGTTCTGGAAAGTGGGCCTGAAAAAATAGGGAAATGGGTTTGTGAAAAAAGAAATATCTATAATGATTATAAAGACCTCTTTGAAAAAGAACCACCGAAAGCAAAACTCATATCTCTATATATCAACTCCCAGCATTCAAAAAGCAGAGCCGAGAGCTATTTCGGAGAAATATATTTTTCAAAGAAATAGACACGCAAGCTTTTAATTCAATCAACTATAGTTGCACCGAGGATTTTTTCCATCCTCTTTAAGGCAAAGCTATGGGCCTCTTGATCAATATCAGCCACACCCCTGCGAAAAATAAATGTAGGATAATCTCTGTTTCTTAAGCCTGCCACAGTTTCCATGACACAAATAGATGTACAGACACCAGCAAGATAGACATGCTCCACCTTCTCAGAGGTAAGAACATCATCTAAGTTTGTACCATAAAATCCGCTATACCGTGTCTTTGTTATAAAATAGTCCCCTGGCATCAATGTAAGTTCATCAATCAATTCCGCTCCCTCAGTATTAATAATACAGTGAGGGGGGAAAAGGGTGAACTCTTTGTCATCCTTATCATGACAATCACCCAGAAAGATAACAGTGGCCCCTTCATTTCTCATATTCTCTAAGGTTTCCGAAATAAATGGAATTATCTTCCTGCACTCATTACCGCAAAACAAAGCGCCCTTTTCTTCTATAAAATCTTTTAGCATATCAACGACAATGAATCCTTTTTTACTCATCAATCTCCTTCTTTCATATTCTAATAAAAGAATTTATTCCTCGAGCCATGTAATAAATCAGTTTGGTCAAGATCAGGAAATTTCTTGACAACCATAGAAAAAAAATCGTAAGTAATTTTTTATGTTATCATTCATTGATAATCAACCTTTATTAAGGAGGGGACAATTGAAACCTAAGGCTCTTTATATTGGTATTTCTTTGTTTTTTACTCTTTTTTTAGGCCTGTCTCCATCAATATCAGCAGGAAAAAAACTAACGCATACAGTTAACAAGGGGGATACTCTTTGGTCAATCTGTGAAAAATACTATGGTGATCCGTATCTCTGGCCTGAATTATGGGAAATGAATCAATTCGTTACTAACCCTCACTGGATTAGCCCTGGTGATATCATAAAACTTCTCGAGCATAAAGAAATAAAATTACCGCCTGTGAAGAAGGTAGTTAAGCAAAAAAAACAGCCTGTGACAATAAGAAAATTAATGGGAGTAGATGTTTCAAGCTTTACCAATGTGAACGCCCTCGGCCTTCTTCTGCATGAAATGATTGTGCCATGGGGTAAGATATTTGACTTTAAGACCGAAAAGATACTGCTTAGTGAAGGTGATACAGTTTATGTAAAGATGTATAAAGAAGATATCAAACCCGGAGACAAATTTACCATCTACAGTATCTCAGATATTATTAACCATCCCTTGACCAGACAAGAATTTGGATATATCTATTTCTTTAAAGGAATACTGGAGATGGGTAAAGCTCAGAAAGGTTACCATATTGCTAAAATAAGTGAATCATTCAAAACTATCTACAAAAATGATCTCCTTATTCCCTATCATCCGGTTTCCTCTTGTATACTCCCAATTCCATATAAGGATGATATTGCTGCCCATATTGTGGCCGCAAAAGACAAATTAGAACTCCTCGGGCAGTATTCCGTGGTCTATATTGATGCTGGTTCTAAAAAAAATATTCAGAAAGGCAACATCTTTGAGGCTATACAAGAAAGAGAATCCACTTCTGAACCACTAACAAAAGAGACAGTTGCACTGCCCCCCACTATTCTTGGGAAAATACTCATACTGAGAACCACTGAAGATACCTCTGCAGGAGTAGTATTTTGGGCCTCGAAAAACTTCACAAATGGGGTTACGGTTAGACCTATGAGCTGGCAAAAGCAACCAAAAAAATTCGCTAATTTACCAAGTTGCCCTATTGATTAGCCGTGTTATAAACTTAAAAACAGTTTTCTCAAAGCTTTTGAATATTTTTTAAACGCTTCTGCTGCCACATCACATGTATCTTCAGTTGGCCCTATATTCATTTGACCTCCTATACACTCTAACCCCCCAACACCGCCCGTATTGCCTTTGATACCTCCCCTAAAGTAAATGGCTTTTGTATAAACCCATCACATCCTCTCTTGAGTATCTCTTTTGCCTGTCCATTTATGCTATAGCCACTGGAAAGCAG
>Ga0315541_1002118_pt1 | contig 17070 bp, 14 predicted proteins | sample SalMarSW160190MG_FD_203095 | JGI IMG/M metagenome (GOLD analysis project Ga0315541, IMG submission 203095) | Salt marsh sediment microbial communities from the Plum Island Ecosystem LTER, Massachusetts, United States - Salt Marsh Sediment SW1601-190 ...
GTGGATATTCGGATTTCGAAATTTTCATAATCTCTGTGTTCTCTGTGACCTCTGTGGCTTTTTAATTATTTTTTTTCTTCTATTTTTCGATTTATAATTGTTGCCGTTACTGCTGCTGAAAATCCGTTATCAATATTTACCACAGTAACACCCGCAGCACAACTATTTAACATCGTCAAAAGGGCGCTCAATCCCTCGAAACTGGAACCATACCCGACGCTCGTCGGAACTGCAATCACAGGACAGCTTACCAGCCCTCCAACCACAGACGCCAGTGCCCCTTCCATCCCCGCTATAACAATTATGACATTTGCCTTCTGTAATTTTGGCAGGTGTTCGAATAATCTGTGAATCCCCGCTACTCCCACATCGCAAATCAGCTCTGTCCGCTGGCCCATAATCTCCGCCGTTACTTTTGCCTCAGCCGCTACCGGCAAATCGGAAGTCCCTGCTGTAACTATTGGAAGGGTGGTTTTCGAAGTGGGCAGCTTCTTCTGCTCAAAGACAATCGCCTTAGCTGTTTCTTCATATCTTGCCTTGGGGAATTTCTTTGTTTGAGCCAGCGATTCAAAAACTTCCGGCTCGGCTCTGGTTGCCAGAACATTATTACCTTTTGCAGCCAAGCTCTCGAAGATTTTGATTATTTGTTCGGTGGTTTTGCCGGGGCAGTAAATGACTTCCGGGAAACCCTGCCGGATTTGACGGTGGTGGTCTATGCAGGCAAAGCCCAAATCTTCGAACGGCAGATGCCGAAGCCTCTCAACCGCCTCGTTGATACTGATATCGCCGTTTTTAACCTGCTCTAATAACTCTTTTAATTGCTCTGCTCGAATATTTCACCTGCCTTTCCTGCTGGTTTTCCCGCGTTTTTATTAGGCAGGAACTTTTTAATTAGTGTCCCGACTGCTTCGTCACATGCTTTGGATACTTCACCTTTACCTTGATTGGAAGTTACAAGAACAGCAAAGTAGCGTTTTGGTGCCATCCAGACAACTGCAAAGTTCATACCATTCGTTCCCTGGTGTGTCAATACACGGCCTCCTCCCCAATCCCGCTCGGTTACCTCCCAGCCAGGTGCATAATTCCCCCCGAATGCGGGAGTATGTAGTACCTGGAATGTTTCGGGCTTGAGCTTGAGTAAACTTGCCTCTCCTCTTGCACCATTCAGATGTGTCCTTATGAACTTTGCCCAATCCTTAATTGAGCAGTGTACTGTGCTGCTAGGTCCTATTGCCGGTGGATTATCACTAAAACGTCCCGGTTCAATAGGGTGGAGCTTGCCATCGATAAATTTATGCTGCCACGGTTGGTCGACTTTTCCGAGCGAGCCCATCGCACCAAATCCGGCCGTCTTCATGTGAAGGGTATTGAACAGCATTTCTTTCATCAGAGTTTCCCATGGCGTATCCATGGTTTGCTCAGCAATTATACCGGCAATAGTATACCCTGCATTTGAGTAAATATATTTTGTACCGGGCTTAGCTTCCGGTTCTTGACGAAGTATCATCTCTGCATAAGCCAGTCGCTGTTGCATAGGTGGGCCGGGTAAATTGTGCATATCCATAAACGATTTGCCTTTCGGCCAGGTTTGTTTGGATGGAGGCAAGCTGGCACGATGGGCTAGCAGATGTTGCAAAGTGACGTTTCGGTACACTGGGTGCATACTCTCCATAATATTGGGAAATGCTTCTGCCAGTGTTATATCCCATCTAAGTTTGCCACGCTCGACTAACATACCAATGAGGGTGGCTGTTATGGTCTTCGTACATGATCCGAGATGGAATTTATCATCGCATGTTACTTTCACATCGCTCCCGACCTTGCGCAACCCGGTAGCACCCGAGGCAGCGGTACGTCCGTTAAGAATCACAACTGCGGCTATCGCTGGTAAGTTATATTTCTTACGAATTGGCTCAAGAACCGGATAGAGATTCTTTGAGCGACCAGAACGAGCATATAGAATCTCGGTACCCCGCCCAACAGATAATACAACCATGAAAAAGATTATGATAGTTGTATTTCGTTGTGTACGCATAATTTGCTTTTGTTATTTTGTTAGCCGGTTGCTTTCGGCTCCAGTGTTAAATCTGCAAAAAGTTCTGCCTTGAATTTATGATAACCCAGAGAAGCTACCATAACCGCATTGTCAGTGCAATATTGTTTTGGCGCAACAAACAGTTTTTTCACCGGTTTATACGAGTCACATAACTTTTGTAGAGCAGTTCGCAGATGGCTGTTGGCTGCGACACCACCGCCAAGAAGTACCGTTTCTGCACCGATTCTTTCAACGGCCCGCTTTGTTTTTTTCACGAGCACATCAATCACCGCCGCCTGAAATGAAGACGCGACGTCAGCTATCTCCTGCTCGCTCATCGACTCGACTTTATCTTCGCCCTTCATATCCTGGCCGCGGCAGTGATACAAAACCGCGGTCTTAATTCCGCTAAAAGAAAAATCCAGAGAATCACGTCCGAGCATTGAACGCGGAAATTTAATTGCCTTTGGATTTCCTTTTTCTGCTGTCTTTTCGATACTCGGCCCGCCGGGGTAGGGCAGTCTCAGAATTGTTGCAACCTTATCGAACGCCTCACCTGCGGCGTCATCGATTGTGCTACCCAGAAGTTTCGGCTGCAAAGGCGAATGATAATCGTACAGACACGTATGTCCGCCGGATACAATTAGGGCTACCGCCGGCAGCTTTGGCTTTTCTTCGGCCATAATTGCCGATTGCAGATGTGCGTGTAGATGATTGATTGCTATCAGCGGTTTATCCCAGGCAAAGCTCAAAGTCTTTGCAGCAGTAACACCGACCACCAGTGCGATTGTCAGGCCCGGCTGATTGGCAACTGCTATTGCGTCAATATCATCTTTATTTATCTTTGCCTGCTCCATCGCTTCGGTTATGACCTGATATATATTTTCGATATGCGCTCGGGAGGCAATCTCAGGCACAACTCCGCCGTATTTTTCGTGCAGTTTTGTTTGTGAAGCGACCACGGATGATTTGACCGTGTGCCCATCCGCAACCACCGCCGCTGCAGTCTCATCGCAGCTCGTCTCAATCCCCAGGATATTTATGCACCTTTCCTGCATGGAGTTGGATATTAACCGGATAACCAATTGCTGTCAACGTTACGGGGATTAATGTTTTTTTACTGCGGATTTTGTAAGTAATAATATCTGTTTGCCAATGCTTTTGCAGACGTGCGCAAGTGAAAATCTTAGTGGTATAAGTTTAGCTGTTTTAAAATCTGTACATACAATTTTAGGAAAACCGTCCCCAGTAATTTTTATCTTGTCCGCATCCGGACATTCGAGCCCCATTTGCCTCGCTGTTTTAATCATCGGCAGTTCTTCTGGTTTGATGTTAACGAGCTTACAGCAGACTGTTTCACATGCAATCGGCTCGGTCCCGCCTATAAGCCAGCCGAGAGGTCTTGTCCTGCCGCGAATCGGACCGGCACCATCCATCGCCATCACACCGTCGATTATCGTCAGGGCAGGATTCATAAACTTGAATATCTCGATAAGTAATTCACAGAAATCATCGAAGTTACCTCCTTTTCTGAAGTGCCACAGTGCCTTTCGCTTGCCGGCCACACAGCCGAACATATTTTTAACCGCAAATGTCGCCACCAATTGCTGATGTGTCTTGAACTTTGGCAAATTTATTATCTTGTCGGCATCCAGTGCAATCGTACTTATTCCTACTTTAATATTACCTGTTCCAATGCTGCACCATTTTGGTTTATTAAGTTGTTTTACCGGAACGTTTAATTTCTTCAGGTCTTCTTCCAGCTTCAATACCTTTACGCACGTAAACACATTACTCCAGGCCGGTGAATCACCGACAAATGGTCTTGCTCCAAAATCCTTTAACAGACGGGCTGTCTCGATAATTACCGCAGGATGCGTTTGAGTGGCATGTCGGCGGGACCTCGGAGCAATAAAATTCGGCTTGAGCAGGACGCTGTCGCCACGGCTGATAAATTTGTCCAGTCCGCCGAGCAGTTCGAACTGTCTTTTTATTGCCTCGGCAATATTGGGCTGGCTGTAGTCACTGCATCGAATTAATGTTACTATAGGTTCGCCCATACAGCAGCTCAATCGCTTATACTGGTACAGACCAGTAAGAATACCCTGACAGCCGGTTTAAGTTCAGGTGGTTTAAGTCTGGTTTCGTCAAAAAACAAGCTGCCTTGCGGTTCGCTGAAGAAAAGGCCGCTTAATGTTCTTTGGTCGCTGATGTATTTCCCCGGCCCTAACAGAACAAATTCTCCCGGGCTCATTTTCAAGCCGAAGGCCGCAGGGGAAAAAATAAATTCATGCCTCTGTGAACGTTCGGTTAGGCCTGGAATTGGCCCGTTTTTTGGTACCGAAGATGCCGGCTCGGCAATAACGTTACACACACCTCTTAAGCCGGCGATTTTCTCGGCTCTTATTCGCAGAGAAAGTATTCCCGGCCCGATGCTCGTTTTTTCCGTTACATTGCCTCTCGAAATATAGAGAATCTCTCGCTGGTTGTTCAGTCCCACCACTACCACATCACTGCTCTGACCGTCACGCAGCAATAGTTTAACAGTTACTACCTTTTGCCCTTTAGCGGCATGCAGCAAATTAAGGACATTATTCGCCATTGGAATTTGGCCGAAGCGGACGACAAATGAATTCGCTCGGAAAGATTTGTAATCCCGAAATCGCAATGGCTGAGTGGGCAGAATCTTCCATATATCGTATAGTTTGCTGATGTTTTCAGCTGGGATTTCAAAGATATGCACGTCAAAATTTATCGTCTTTAAAAATTGTGGACCAGCCGGTTTGCTGCTGCCCGAGGGGGCTATATCACCGATTTTGACCCGCTCCCATATCGGCTTCCGCTTTTCAGGAACTTCGCATCCCGTTAGCAACAAGCTCATACAGATCAAAACCGCAATTTGAAAAACACGAATCATAGATATAGATTAACGCTTGGATATATAGCTGTCAATGCGCTCCTGATTTGCTTTATCCGAATACTTGCTGTAACATCGGCCAATCAGAATCCGGCAGACGGAAATTCTTGACCTGTTATTGTATTTGTAATATCATTGTTTGCTAAAGCAGAATTGGTTTTTGAAAGGTGAATAAGTATGAAAATCAGCAAACGTGCTCAGGATGTGCCGCCTTCGGCAACTTTGGCTGTGTCCAGCCGTGCCGCTGAACTGAAAGCTCAGGGCGTGGATGTAATCGGTTTCGGTGCGGGCGAGCCGGATTTCGACACGCCCGATTACATTAAGGCCTCTGCCATAGAGGCGATAAAAGCGGGCAAAACAAAATACACGCCCGCCTCCGGAATAATCGAGCTGCGCTCTGCCATCGCAAAAAAGCTCCAAAAAGAAAATGGCCTAAAATATACTCCTGACCAGATTATCGTTAATATCGGAGGCAAACACTCGGTTTACGAGGCAATGCAGGCTGTGCTTGACCCGGGTGACGAGGTTATTCTGCCGATGCCATATTGGGTAACATATCCTGAAGCTATTAAGCTTGCCGCCGCTGCTGCAAAGATTATACAAACCGATAAAAGTAACAGCTACAAAATTACACCTTCGCAGTTGAAACAAGCCATCACAGAGAAAACGGCTATGCTTGTTCTTAACTCGCCGAACAATCCGGGTGGCTTCACGTATACTCCGGAGGAACTAAAGGCAATTGCGAAAGTCCTCGAGGGTACAAAAGTATATGTGATTTCGGATGAAATATATGAGAAGCTGATATACGGTGACACTAAATTTGTAAGTTTCGCTTCACTGAGCGAAGATGCCTACAACAGAACTCTGACTCTCAATGGCTTCAGCAAGACTTTTTCTATGACCGGCTGGCGGCTCGGATACACGGCAGGGCCGTTGGATGTTATAAAGGCAATGGGACGTCTTCAATCTCATATGACCTCGAACCCTGTAACTTTCGGACAGTATGCGGCAATTACTGCTCTCGGTGACCCTGCCGATGAAGTAATAGAAAAGATGCGTATGGAATTTGAGCGTCGGGGGAAATATATGGCCGAGCGACTGAACAGCATTGATGGCGTGCAATGCCCCCAACCCACCGGTGCTTTTTACTGTTTTCCTGATGTCTCCAGCCATTATGGACGAAATATAAATGGTACAAAAATTAATGGCAGTATGGACTTTGCAAAAGCTCTTTTGGAACAGGCCAATGTCGCTCTTGTACCTGGCCTGCCGTTTGGTTGTGACAATAATGTTCGCTTGAGCTTTGCCTGCTCTCTCGAAAATATTACTAAAGGATTAGATAGACTTCAAAAATGGCTAAGTCAATAAAGAAAAAAGAGCAGGATTCTTTATCTACTTTAAAGGCGGATAATTCGACGACTTCCGAAAAGCCGACAAAAGCTGTTGGGCGCGCTGCTTTATCTGGTTGGCCTATGATTTTCGGCTGGCTCGCTATGATGATTTTTGCCTTACATGCCTGCACGCATATGGTTGCTGCAGGCGATACCTGGGTCGCAATGGCCTGTGGAAGACATTTTCTAAATCATGGTGTCGACACTGTCGAACCCTTCAGTGCGAATTCACATAAAGCAGGACCAACGGAAGAGGAAATTAAAACCTGGCCCGGGTGGGCGCAGTGGCTCACCGACAAAGTTGGCCTCGAGACGGTTAAAAAATGGCATCCTACCGGCTGGGTCAATCAGAACTGGCTCACACACGTCATCTTTTACTGGTTAACAACCAAATCACCTTTCGCCGATGCTGAAACCTTTTCATTTAACACCCTCGTTTACTGGAAATTTGCAATTTACATTATTACCGTGATTTGTGTTTATTACACCGGCAGATTATTAGGCGCCAATCCCGCCCTCTCTACAGTTTCCGCATGTGCTGCAATGTTCATAGGCCGCTCTTTACTTGATGTTCGTCCTGCTGGTTTCTCGAATATGCTGGTGGCAATTTTTCTTTTGCTCCTTGTCCTCGCTACATATCGAAATATCCTGTACATCTGGCTCATCGTCCCCGTGTCGGTCTTTTGGTGCAATGTCCACGGCGGATATATCTATGTGTTCATTATGCTCGTACCGTACCTGCTAACGTGCATATCTAAAAAAAGATTTATGTCTATTGGCCTCAAAGGCATATACCACACTATCGCCGCGGGCATTGTTACTTTTTTAGCTGTTGTCTTGTTCAATCCTTTTCATTTAACCAACCTGACTCATACCTTCGTCATCAGCTTCAGCAAACACGCAGAGAGGTGGCGTGACGTCCACGAGTGGCACCCGGCTTTCGACTGGGCAAATCCTGTCGGTACAGCCGTACCTTTTTTGGTCATGTACATTATCGCTTGGGCCGTTCTTTTGCTTTGGATTTGTCTTCTGATGTACACTTCGCTTTCTGTGCTGTCGTCACGCAGGAGTAAGGTAAAGGTTTCTGACGAGTATCAATTACCCAAAGTCGATTTGGCCCTGATAGCTATTGCTGCACTTACAATTTATATGGCCATTAGGTCCCGAAGATTTATTCCTATAGCAGCTATCGCTGCCTGTCCCCTTATAGTAATGTTTATTGACCACCTAATTCGTATAATTTCGGCTACACACAGCTTGTCGAAGCACTCTCGTTTCACAGTCTCGCTAATGCCGCGTAACTTACAATTATTTTTCACCATTATTGGTGCTGCTGCCGTCGTATATTTTGGCTCCTGGTGGGGGCTTAAATTTAAGCGTGTTTATCTCGACCCCTGGCCCGGAGACCCGGAATTTACCTCTGTTTTTATGCGAATGACCGCCTCCGATGCCAAACCTTTTCACGCTGGTGAGTTTATAAAGATGAACAAATTAAAAGGCAAAATGTTTAATTACTGGACCGAAGGTGGTTTCATTGGCTGGGCACAGGAGCCGGACCCGAACACCGGCAAAACACCTCTGCAGTTATTTATGGATGGAAGGGCACAGGCCGCTTATAACCGGACAACTTTTGACCTTTGGACTCGTATTATGTCTGGCGGCCCGGTCGTCAGAAGCGCGCAGTTAAGAAGACGTAGGCTGACCGCTGATAATTATAAAGAAATCGGCGAGTGGATAGATGAGCAGTTAAAAGACCATAATGTCTGGGTAGTCTTAATGCCCGCCAATCAGCTTGATAAACCTTTCGTAAAGGGACTTGATTATAATCCCAAATGGTACCCTGTTTTCTTTAATAACAAACAAAAACTACTCATTGATGTAACAACTCCTCAGGGAAAGGAGCTTTTCGACGGTATATTTAACGGAAAAACTCTTTATCCTGATGATTTTTCACAAAACCTTGCAAAAGCACGTGCTTGGCTTTTATACACACAGGGAGAGAATGTAAAACAGCGGGGACTTGATTTTGCTTTCGAGGCCTTCAATATAAATCCTTCTCCTGTCGCAATGATGGAAATAATCCTTGTTGCCGCAAGATTTGAAGAGCTAAAACCTCGCATTGAAGCTTTTTGTAAAAACTATGTTGACAGCTTCACAAAACATAAGAATGATTGGGCTAAAAAGCCCGGCTATCGACATAGAGTCGAAGCCGCCAGATTAGCATGCGTTTATTTGCATAAGCTCGCTCGAGCACAGAATAATGTCAAGCTTGTGAATTTTTACTCTGCTCAAATAGAAAAATGCGTTGATGAACGAACTGAGTTGTTTAAGAATGCAAGGTGGTAATACGGGATTCTCTACTCACAATCTGTCTTCTGAGCAACAGACAGCAAATGACGAGCGACAGGGAACGAATTCTATCAGCGTTTTTTTCCCCTGTTATAATGAACAGGACAATATCACCCCCACAGTTGAAAAGGCGCTTGCCGTTTTGCAAAAACTGAATGTTGACTTTGAAATAATCATTGTTGACGACGGCAGCTCCGACTCCACGGGCCAAATTGCTGATGAAATCGCACGTAAAAATAGTAATGTACGAGTGGTGCATCATCAGACCAACCTTGGTTATGGTGCCGCCCTTACGTCCGGCTTTAAAGCTGCTGAAAAAGAGCTTGTTTTTTACACCGATGGCGATGGACAGTTTGACATTAGTGAATTGCCCCCGTTGCTGCCTTTGATGATACAGTATGATATCGTTAGTTGCTACCGATTAAACCGTCAGGACAGCTTAATACGCAAAATTAACGGCTGGTGTTGGACAAAGCTCACTTGCCTGCTCTTCGGTATGAAAGTCCGGGATATTGATTGTGCTTTCAAATTATACAAAAGAGAAATTTTTGATAATATTGAATTATCAAGTTCCGGTGCTCTAATCGACGCCGAGATACTCGCGCGTGCTCTCAGAAAGGGCTATAGCATAACTCAGAAAGGCGTACATCATTATCCGCGGGCTGCCGGTGTACAAACAGGCGCTAATTTGCGGGTCATTTTTCGTGCCTTCGGGGAGCTGTTCAAACTGTACAACCGCATTCGCAAAGAAAACACCGGAACAAAATCAGGTGATTAATAGTATTTAATAAATGGTCGATAGATTTTAACTATGCACGGTCGGTACAGCTTGAAAAATTAACGACATACGAAATAAAATATGCAGGTATATGGGCGAATCAAAGGTCAATCTGTTCATTTATGGTTCATTACGTGACCGTAGAATTTTTCAGTCCGTTTGCGGCCTGAGTTTTACCAGAAAACCCGCTAAAGTCACCGATAAGACCCTTTTTGCCGAGCCGGCGCTGCTGCCGCACTATCGAAGTGTTAGCCCGGATAACGTCTATTTCTACGCCGTCAAAGCGCCGTCTTCAAGGATTGAGGGTTTTATAATCCACGATGTACCGGACTGGGCAATGGCTGAAATCGATAGATATGAAGGAAAACGCTACGAAAGGGAAACAGTAAAGGTAAACACCGCAGGTGGTTCCGTCGAGGCACAGGCTTATTTAGTAAGTCACGAGTTAATGGAAAAACACTTTGGTGACAGGTTCCATGTCAATTTGATACACGAGCTCTGGCTGAGAAAACGAATTGAAAAATTTATCAAAAGACACACTCGTCCGGGTGAAAGAACTATAGACGCCGAGCTGGAAAGACGCGCTGAAAGAGAGTTGCTCGCAACTACCGAGCGCGACCTGGTTATGAGCCATTATCGAACAGATGCCGTCAGCGATTATTATCTCGAGCGCGAGCTTGACCGTCCAAGACCAAGCATAAGGTATTTATACGGTGACTCACAGGCAAAGCCGTTTATCAACAATTACCTGGCTTTGGTTGTAAAGCAGGTTTTGCTTAATCAGCTCGATGAGCAAATCCAGTCCAGGTATCGATTTGAGCTTGAGCACATGCGCACTTCGGAAAGATATTTCAAACGCTCCATTAGTTTGCTTGCAGCTTTACGAATGATGAATGAAAACAGTAAAGTAGTTGATTTGATTATTGGGCAATGTCTTCAAACAATGCCGTATGACAAACACGACCTCATCGACTACGTCAAATATGCCGTACGCGCGGCTAAAAGCATGTTTGATACTCGTATTGCACGAGCGTACCTGGATAGAATTAGTGTAAATTTCCAGCCGGGCCTTATGCCGCTCGGAACCGAGATAGAATTGAGTAATCTTGGCCACGCTGCCGTTGACCCGCAAAGGACCGCCCAAAAGGCGTCTGATTCTGTATATGACGGTTTTCGGTATTTTCACGATTTTCACCTGGACGTCTTATCCTGGAAACTTGGTGGTTATGTTGACGACCACACCGGCTCGACAGACCTGGCAAGACGCATCGGATTTTTAGAGCTTGCACCGGGTAGGCTGAACATCGAAGGAGAGCTGTCACGACCGGCGACTTCTGACCCCTGGCTTCTTAATCAGTTGATTCAGGAAATCATCCTTTTTTATCCTGTTCGTCCACACAGTTTGCATTTGTCATTCCAGCTTCGAAAACGTCAAATCGGCAATCAAAAAGTCCTGCCTTTAGGTTTTGTCAAGTGCCTGCTTGTCCTTGGCGGAGGCCCGGAATTAAAAGGTGCCGGACGCCTGTGGGTCTCAAGAATGGGATATGATGAAATAAAGCATTATGATTATGGCGAAGAGCTTGTTTTTGCAAGGACGAACAAACGCAGATGGTATCTCGGGGGCGACGATATTGCAAACAAACCCCCGGCTCAGGCAACTGCCTGCGTCCAGCAGTATAAGTTTATACGTCTGGAGGAAAGAGCAAATTATGAGCCCTTAATTATGTGTCTTAAAGGACTGCAGTTGGCTTACAACCCAGCCGATTATTTGACCGTTGAACAGTTAAGAAGCAGCAGAAAATTGCAGCGGGAGTATGATGAATTGAAAAAATGGGCCGTCGAACCGACCGAAATCAGCCCGCACACGATAGGAAAATTCTTGAATACTATACGTGACGGCCTGATGAATGAAGGGCACCATCAACCCGTTCACAAATTGCACTATATTGATTGGGCGCTAAGCGCTATTGATGTTCAGTTGCGTATATTCAATGAGCAGCTCAAAAAAATCGAATGACCTTACTTGCCGCGAATTAATGTCCCGGATTCCGTATCACTCTCTTGGATGGAAAAGGAAAATTCGTGGTTTTCACGATACGATGTTCAGCTTCAGCTCGGCCGTACTTTGACCGCACAGGGGCGGTCCTTTTCGCCTTTACCAGTCTCGTATTCGACCTTCTGACCTTGAACAAGGGATGCTTTACCCTCCGATAGGATTTCCGAGTGATGAACAAATAAATCGTCACCGCCTTCGTCGGGGACAATAAAGCCGTATCCCTTTTTTTCGTTAAACCATTTTACTGTACCTGTACTCACGTGTTCTTCTCCAAATGGCCCTGTTTTGGGCCCTAATACAAATTCTGTCCTTTTTATTAGGAGTAAGCTGACGCAATACTCCTGACCAGGACTATTATTGAGCAAAAGATAGGCCGATGCAAATAAATATTTTAAAAATATTCTGCGAGAAACTCCCCCTGCGATTCGTGCTTTTTGACTCTGACCCCTCTTCTGTGAACATAGGCAATAATAAAAGCAAAAAGTCTTGAATTATCCCTTAAGCTTTTTGATAGTAAACCGAATTACTTCATCATGGTCGAACGCCAAATCCTTCGGCAGTTTTTCTATATCGAACCATCGGGCTTCTGCCGCATCGTCGCCTGCCTTGATTTTATTCTGTCCTTCTGTTGCGATACCCATAAACACTATGGTAATCTGCCTGCCCCTGGGGTCCCGCCCGCATTTACCAAAAGTATGCATCTGCTCAAGTGTCACGCCTGATAGTCCTGTCTCCTCTTCTAATTCTCGCACTGCTGCGTCCTTCAGCTCCTCATCCATATCCACAAATCCTCCCGGCACAGCCCATTTGCCTTTGAACGGCTCATTTTTTCGCTTGATAAGAAGCAGCTTGGCCTTGTCTTCGCAAAAGGTAAATACAGCCGCATCAACGGAGACCATCGGCCTCGGCCAGTCATAAATATATTTGCCCTTCTTAGCCATAGTGCACCATAAACGCCTAAGCTCGCTATTTTAATATGTAATTTTGCTTTTTGCATTTTAATTTTTAATTTTCTTATACCAATTGCTTAAAATCTCCTTTTTGCTTACAATTGTCCAGTTATGCCGGAAAGTTTCAAAAACATTCTTATAATAAAGCCCAGCTCCCTCGGTGACATTGTTCACACCTTGCCGGCCCTTTCTGCCTTGCGCAGCAGTTTCCCGTATGCGAAGATTAGCTGGCTCATCAAGCCCGCCTTTGCCGCGATTCTGGAAAATCATCCTCACATAGACGAGATAATCCATTTCGACCGCAAGTTTCTCGGCAAGGCCTGGTTTCATCCCTGCGCGTTTGCATCTCTGATATCTCTTATTCGTCGGCTGCGTCGCGGCAAGTACGATGCCGTATTTGATTTTCAGGGCCTTTTCAGGACCGCTTCTTTGGCATGGCTCTCCGGCTGTAAAAAGCGTTTCGGAGTAGCAGACACCAGAGAACCCGCACGCTTCTTTTATACGGATACCCTCCCTCAGGACGAGGATTGTATTCATGTGGTAGATTATTACCTGAAGATTGTCCGGTCCGCCGGTGTTTCCGTCCCCGGCGTCCAGTTTACAGTGTCCCGAAATCCTGTCGCCGCCGATTCAATTGCCAGGTTGTTAAAAAGTGAAGGTATCGCACCCGGCAATTTCGCGGTCTTTGTACCGAGCTCTGCCCATCGCTACAAATGTTGGCCGATAGAGCGTTTTGCTGCCCTTGCCGATAAAGTTTCATCGCAGTTTGGTTTGTCCATCGTTGCCACCGCAGCCGTATCCGAGGCCGGCGTCATTGAAAGGATGAAAAGTCTTGCCAATGTCTTCGTAGTAAACCTTGCAGGCCGAACATCTCTTAGTGAGCTGATAGCTTTAATGGATTCTGCCCGGCTGGTTGTAAGCAACGACACCGGCCCGGGCCACATCGCCGCCGCTTTGGGTAAGCCGCTCGTTATGCTCTTTGGCCGCTCCAACCCGAAAAGGCTGGCCCCTTATGGCAGGAGCGATTGTGTTGTTGCTATCGACCCCGGCTCCCGGGGCCTCGCTGTAACCAGCTCCGACCCGAAACACGATATCAATCTCATAACAGTGGACGAAGTCTTCCAAAAAGTCCGCGAACAATTAAATTCATAGTTACTCTTGTCATTGCGAGGCCGCAGGCTGCGGCAATCTCGTTTTGAACATTTTGTAATTAGAATTTTGATATTATTTAGGATTTAGAGTTTAGGATTTTTTTCTTCTTGTCTATCGTCCGTCGTTTACCCCGTGAGATGTGATAACTATCTCACCGGGGTCCTCCCTCGCTTGCCCCGTACCAATTGAGCTTGAGCTCATGTCTAATTGGTGCGTGGGTCCCTCATCCATCGTCCATCGTTTCCCTCGGCCTCGGGCCGGGGTTTGCCTGCCCTCCATAGCCCAAAGGGCGTCGGAGGGTCATTCCTGCACACGCAGGAATCCAGTTTACCCCGTGAGATGTTATTTATCCCGTGAGGTGCGGTAACTACCTCATCGGGACTATCTCACCGGGGTTATATTTAGCCCCCACACCTGCTTGCCCTCCGTAGTGCTAACGAAGGATGGGTGGTGGGGATTTTCGTTTTTCGTGACCTTGCAATGCAAGGGGTTTTTCTTTTGCCTTCTTCCCTGTTCTGACGTATATTTATATCAATTCACAATACGGGATTTATCCGCCTGCTTGTCCGCCGTAGTCCTTAAGGGACGAAGGCGGATGGCGGAAAGGAGAAATTTCATGAACCTCGAAGAATTAAAGCAATTCATAAAACAGCTTGGCTGGGGTTTTTTGGCCACAACCGATGGCCGAAAGGTCGGCGTTAGGCCGATGGGCGGCTTCGCCTGGAAGGATAACCAGTTTCTATGTGCGACATTTGCTTCTTCCGACAAGGTCGCTCAGCTTGGAAAGGTCCCTTATGCCGAGTATTGTTTCTGCGATTCTACCGGTAAGCACGTCCGTATCGCAGGCCATTGTTCTATCAGCGCCGACAACGCCGAGAAGCTCTGGCTGTACAACGCCGTCCCCGCCTTGAAGGACCATATCACCGACCCCGAAGCACCTGAGTATGTTATCATAAAAATGTCACCGGATAATGTTCGCGTAATGGATAGTGCTGGTATGGCGTACAAGCAAGTAGAACTTAAATAATCAACATTTGCGAACCGTGGTAATTTGATACATGGATAAAGACCATATTATGAAGAAAGAAGATACAAAGGAAAATGTGAAGGAAGCACAAAGGGTATTTGTTGAGAACTTGCCTAAGCCGAAAGGGTGGTTGCGAGAAAATGTACCCATTATTATCGCTGTTCTCGCCATCATTGCTTCGATATATTCAATAAATTTGTCAACAAAGGATTTCATCGCCACCCATAGACCGTACGTTTATGCGGTTTCACGGCGAAAACCGGAGAATAACAAAAGTGTTATGGATGTAAAAACGGTTTTATATCCCTGCCTCAATGTACCAGCCAAAATAACTAACCATGAGATATATTATGAGATTGTCAAAACAAACAAAAATGACGAAGAAGAAATTCGTAAGATACCTATAGAGTCGCTGGGTCCTATTGTACTGTATCCCACCGCTACGCCAGAGACACAGCAGACAATATTATACGACTTTGAAAAAGAAGTTTTAGACCCAAATGTCAAATTAAAAAGAAAAATTAAAATAGAGTACAAAGAACTTTCCAGTGATAGAACGTATCATTTTGAGGGTATTTGGGACTATAACAAAGTTTGCAATGTTTGGGAAGTCAACGATATGTTTGGAGACTGACCAGAACATTCAGATAAATAAGTTAGGGAATAAACCGTGGCCGTTTATTTTTCCCTACTCCGCGTTTTGCATTCACCCAGTGTCGCGGCGGCTTGTCCGCCGCTTGCCCGCTTGTAGCGTGGTTCGACGTTTTATTTTCTTTTTGCCTTAACAAGACACCTGCTTTTTATTGCTTCAACTTTTTCGGCGCAGCCGCAAAAAATATTCAGATTTGAAATCCGGTCGCAAACTTGTTTGCAGGACTGGTTGATAATTTGAATTTAAGCTGTTCGCAAAACTGCTTAGTTGAAGCAATCCTCTGTGCCGCTCTGTGAGCTCTCCATAAGGAGTCCCAAGGACTGTGGCTAATAATTAATCCGTGATAATCTGCGTTAACTTGTCTCGCCGTAGCCTTGGCGAAGGCGGATGTCTTCGTGGCTAATTTCTAATTTTGTTTATTAGAATTTAGATATTGTTTAGAGTTCTTGCCTCGGTGTAGCCGAAGGCGAAGCCTGGGTCTCCTGTCTTCTGTCGTCCGTCGTCCGTCCGTGACTACTGCAACACATCTTTCGCACAAATCTGGATATTCGCTATCGCTTCCAACGCTTGGCCAGTAGTTCCAGCACCGCTGGCATTTTTGATAGCTGCTCTTTTCTGCTGCAACCGTCGTCTCGCCCGCTCCTTTTATTAGCTTTACTTCACTGACAATACAAAGCGCTGTGAACTCCTCTAGCCCGAACTCATTTAGAATCCCCATTAATTCTTCATCTTCGCAGTAGATAGTAACGCTCGCCTCTAAGTTGCTTGCAATCTTTTTCTCTCGTCTTAGTCCTTCCAGGACCCGCAGGACCTCATCTCGCAGCCCCATTAACTTCTCCCACCTCGGCTCCTCGCTCGCAAAATCGATTGTTCCATCGACCTTCGGCATCTTAATCAGGTGCACACTCTCGGCCTTTTGTGACTTGAGCTTCATCACCGCCCACACCTCTTCTGCTGTATGCACTAATATCGGCGCAAGCATTCGAACCAGGCCGTCCAGTATCTTATACATCGCCGTCTGCGTGCTTCGTCGTGACCTGCTGTCTCTCGCATCGCAGTACATCCTGTCCTTGAGCATGTCCATATAGATATTACTCATCTCGACCGTACAGAAGTTATAAATCAGCGAAAACACCCTGTGGAATACGAAGTTCTCGTATGCCTCCGTAACACTTGCGATGAGTTTTTGCAACTGCTGCATCGCCCACTTATCAATCTCGAACATATCGTTATATGCAACGCACATCTCCAGCTCGAAATCGTCGGTATTGCCGAGCAGGTATCTCAGCGTATTTCTGATTTTTCTGTACGCATCTTGCGTTCGCCCGATTAGTTCATCGTTACAGCGTATATCTTCCTGATAATTCACGCTCGCAACCCAAAGCCGAAGAATATCTGCACCGTATTTTTCCACTTCCTCCTGTGCATTGACGTAATTACCTAAAGACTTCGACTGCTTTCTGCCTTCCTCATCGACGGTAAATCCATGTGTCAGAACGCTCTTAAACGGCTCTTTGCCCGTCGCTCCAAGTGCCGGCAAAAGTGATAGCTGGAACCACCCGCGATGCTGGTCCGACCCTTCGAGGTACAAATCCACAGGTGCTTCCCAGCCCGCATCTTTGACACATACGCTGTACCAGCTGCACCCCGCCTCGAACCACACATCGAAGATATTTTCTTCTTTTTGCAAATCATCGAAGCTGAAACCCTCCGGCAGCTCAAAATCTTCGCCGAGAATCTCACGCGGCGAATCCGTAAACCAG
>Ga0315541_1002119_pt1 | contig 17070 bp, 13 predicted proteins | sample SalMarSW160190MG_FD_203095 | JGI IMG/M metagenome (GOLD analysis project Ga0315541, IMG submission 203095) | Salt marsh sediment microbial communities from the Plum Island Ecosystem LTER, Massachusetts, United States - Salt Marsh Sediment SW1601-190 ...
CGCCGGTGTCGGTGACGGTGACGCAGGCGGTGGCGAGCGTGGAGGTGACGGCGCCGAAGACGGCGTTCACGGCGCTGGGGGAGACGTCGACGTACACGGCGGTGGCGAAGGACGCGGGCGGGAACGTGATCCCGGGGACGAGCTTCACGTGGGCGGCGACGGGGTCGGTGGACGTGGGTGAAACAACGGGGGTGGTGACGGCCAACGCGGCGGGTCCGGGGACGGTGACGGCGACGTCGGGCGGGGTGCCGTCTTCGTCGGTGAGCGTGACGGTGACGCAGGCGGTGGCGAGCGTGGAGGTGACGGCACCGAAGACGGTGTTCACGGCGCTGGGGGAGACGTCGACGTACACGGCGGTGGCGAAGGACGCGGGCGGGAACGTGATCCCGGGGGCGGGCTTCACGTGGGCGTCGACGGGCTCGGTGGTCGTGGGTGAAGCAACGGGGGTGGTGACGGCCAACGCGACGGGCTCGGGGACGGTGACGGCGACGTCGGGCGGGGTGCCGTCTTCGTCGGTGAACGTGACGGTGACGCAGGTGGTGGCGTCCGTGGAGATCAGTCCTTCCTCCCCGGAGCCGCTCACCGCGCAGGGCGCCACGCTGCAGCTCACAGCCCAGGCCCGGGACGCCCTCGGCCAGCCGATGTCCGCCACCGTGACCTGGACCTCGCGCGCGGACACCGTCGCCAGGGTGAGCTCCGGCGGCCTGGTCACGGCGGCGTGGCCCGGGACCGCCTTCATCGTGGCCGGCGTCGGGGACAAGGCCGACTCGGTCTCCGTGACCGTCCAGCCGGCCGTGGCGAGCGTGGCCGTGACGCCGGCGTCGGTGGCCATGGAATCGACGGCTGCGGACCTCCAGCTCACGGCCACGGCGAAGGATGCCGGCGGAGCTACCGTGGACGGCGTGGCCTTCACGTGGGCCTCCAGCAACACCGGCGTGGTCATGGTCAGTGCGTCCGGCGTCCTCACCCCGGTTGCCGACGGCACCGCCAGCGTGACCGCCACGGCGGCCGGCGTCAGCGGGACCACGTCGGTGACCATCACGTCCGAAGTGCTGACCCGGACTTTCACCGGCGATTCCTCGGGCGATCTGCTGGACCCGGCCAATTGGGAACCCGCCGGCGTGCCCGGACCTGCCGACTCGCTCGTCATCGCCACGGGGACCGCCCCGGTGCTCACCGGTGACTTCTCCATCGGCACGCTCACCCTGGAGGAGGGCGCCACGCTCGACATCGGCACCTTCGACCTCACGGTGAGCGGCGACCTCGTCTCCGGCGGCGTCATCGAGGGGAGCGGAACCGTGGCCATGTCGGGCACGGACGCGGACATCGCGGGAACCGTGCCCAACCTCCTCGTCACCGGCTCGGTGACCGCCGTGGGCGACGTCACGGTGAGCGGAGACTTCACCGTGGACGGGAACGCATCGTCCTTCGACGTGGGCTCGGAGACCGTGGCGATCGATGGAGACCTGTCCACGGACAACGGGGCGCTGCTGGTCATGTCCGATCCAGGCGCCGTGCTGGACATCGAGGGCGATCTCCTGCTGGGCGGCGGCGACACCGACGGCCTCCTGTCGGACGGGATCATCTATCTGTCGGGTGAGCTGGTGACCGTGAGCGTGTCCTTCAAGACGTTCAACCCCGACGGGAACCACACGGTGGTGCTGAACGGAACAACCGAGCAGCACATCACGCTTGAGTTCCCGGGAGAGCGGTACAATCGATTCCAGAACCTGATCGTTGATAACCCTGCCGGGGTGGTCTTCGAGACCAACATTCCCATCCTCGGCGACGCGACCATCCTCCAGGGGACCGTCCAGTCCAAGGCCGGGACCACGACCACGGTGTGGGCGTACGGGGCCATCAACGATGCAGCGGGCGGACGGTGGCAGATCGCCCACACGGTCATCAGCGGGGCCGCGACGTCGCTGCCCTCCACGCTCGTCACCAACCTGGAGTTCGAGACGGCTACGGCGCTGCAGAGCAGCTTCAACGTGGAGGGGAACCTCACGGTGGTCGGCAGGGAAGCCGTCCTCGATCTGAACGGCCAGGACGTGACGGTAGCCGGGGATTTCTCGATCACGGACAGGGGTCGTCTCTCCATGACTGCTGCCGCTGCCGATCTCACGGTGAAGGGGAACACCTCCTTTGACGGCACCAGCGGGAGTCTCTTCTCCGCCGGGCGGATCTGGGCTGAAGGTGACTTCACTTGGGTGGGCAATCAGGCCTACGTCTTCGCCCCCAGCGGCACCCACGAGGTGGTCTTCAGCGGGACGGCGCCCCAGCAGCTCAAGGGCGTCAGCTCCGGGGCGAGCGCCTTCCAGAACGTTCGCGTGAACGCCGGTGCCGACGTGACCATGGTGGAGAGCATCACGGTGAATGGGGACATGCTCCAGGACGGCACCTTCCGCATCCCCGCCGCCAAGATCCTCACCCTGGTGGGGACCCTCACCAACAACGGGACCATCTACAAGAACGGCACCGGCCAGATCGTCGGGACGGTGGTGAACAACGGCACCATCGTGCCGTAGCGCCCTCGCGTAAGAGGGCTGCCTCGAGCCGGTGCGGCGCCACCGGCACGGGCGTTCGGAAATCCGAACCCCGGGCGCCGCGGTAGCCGTAGGGACTCACGAACCTCAACCCCAGGACGCACCCCATGGGCCTCGAATTCCTCGTCCCCATCTTCGGCATCCTCATCGTTCTGGTCCCCGTGACCGGGCTCACCGTGGTGCTCACGGCGAAGTTCGCCACCAAACCGATCGTGCAGGCCATCACGGAGTTGCGGAGCGGGCAGGGATACGCCGGTCCTGCGGAGATGCAGTTGCAGATCCAGGATCTGTCCGAGTCGGTGGAGGCCTTGACCGCGGAGGTGCAGCGCCTGCGCGAGGCGGAGTCCTTCGACCGCAAGCTGCTCCAGGAGCGGGCGGGAAAGGCTGCGGGCGGCCCTCAATCCATGTAGGGATCGTAGGTGTCGCCGCTCGCCATGCACACGATGAGGGGACGCAGCCGGTGCACCACCTCCACCGTGGCTCCCTGCGCCGCGAGCACGTCGTCGAGCCTCCGGTAGACCTGGGGCGCCTCGTCCAAGTCCCCCCCGCGGAGCACTACGCCTTTCTGGTCCAGCCAGCGGCGCATCTCCTCCGGGTCCACCTCGGGCGCGCGCAGTACCTTTCCCTTGCGGATCTTCCCCTTCGCAGCCGTGCGACTCAGCACACGTCCCGCGCCGTGGACCGTGGAGTGGAGGGCGCGGCCCTGGATCTCCCGCGCCTCGGGTGAGGTGGCGCCGCGCAGGATGACCGCGTCGTCCCCCATCGAGCCGCCCACGAAGCCCATCTGGCCGGGGAAGGCGGGAGTTGCGCCCTTGCGGATGACGTTCATGCGCTCGGGCCCGTCGGGCCCCTCCACTTCCTCCACCCAGCAGAAGTTGTGGTGGTTGTGCACCAGCTCCAGCTCCCTGCCGCCCAGGAGCTCCACCACCTTGCGCACCACCCACTCGCGGCCGGCGTAGGCGTAGCGTCCGGCCAGCGTCATGAGCTGCCAGTAGTCGTGGCCCAACGGCTCGGCGACTGGAAGCAGGACCTCCACCTCCCGGGCCCGGGTGCCCCAGGAGAGGCCCTGGGAGAGGGCGATGAAGTTGGAGGCCACGGTGTGCCCGAAGCCCCGGCTCCCGAAGTGGACGCCCACCCAGACGGTGTCGTGCTCGTCGGCGAAGACGTCCACGTAGTGGTTGCCGGCTCCCACGGTGCCCAGCTGGGACCGGGCCTTCTCCCTCAACTCGTGCCGGTGGCTCACGGCCACGGCGTGCCATGCGTCGTCCGCGAAGAGCGGGTGGTCCACCGGGGCGTCGCCGGAGCGATTCTTGCGGCCGATCCCGAAGCTCACCGTCTCGAAGATGGCGTCGGCGATCTGGCCCCGGCGGTGCGGGCCTCCCAGCGCGCGCACGTGGAGGTCCGTGCGGATCGCAGCATTTCCGCACGCGATGTCGAACCCCACGCCCACCACGCTCACCTTCCCCCGGTACGCCGCCACGCCGCCGATGGGCATGACGTAGCCCACGTGCCCGTCGGCCATGAGCGCGGAGCGCACGGCCCGTGACGAGACGTCGCGGAACTGCTCCAGCGTGGCGGCGTCGTGGGTTCCGAAGATCATGGGCCCGGTCCCGCTTCTACGCGCCGAGCAGCACCAGCAGGCGCCGGTTCTCCTCCACGTCTTCGAAGGTGTCCCACTCCAGGAAGTACCCCTCGGGATCGTACCCCACGAACGTGCGCACGCGCCCGCTCTCGTCGGTGACCTCGGGGGTGCGGAGGGGGAAGTCGGGGTGGCCACGCAGGGCCGCGAACCACCCGTCCACGTCGTCGGTGAAGAACGCCACGGTCACGGCCTTCTTCTCCGTGGCCTGGTGGAGCCCCCGGCTGCCGTCCACGAACCCCAGGTATCCGGTGCCGGACACGCCCACCACCTTCGCCCAACCCTGGTCCACCAGGAGCCGGGCACCCAGGGTACGCTCGTACCACGCCAGCACGGCCTGGAGGTCGCGGTAATAGAGCCAGAGCACCGTCGCCTGGATGCGCAGGCCCGCGGGACGAGGCGTGGCGACGCCGGGGGCGGGCCCCAGCGCCTCGATGGCCGCTAGCCTGGGCAGCAGCTCCGTGTTCTCCTCATGCGGGTTGAAGCGCTCGAACTCGAGCAGGTACCCCTCAGGGTCCACGGCCACAAAGCCGTTGTGGGCCCGGGCCGTGTCCACGGGCCCGAGCTCGGAGCGCATGGGAACGCCCTGCTCCTCGAGGTACGCCCACCACCCCTCGACGTCGTCGGTGACCAGCGCCAGGGTGACGCTCTTGGGCTCGTCAGCCCCGTGCATGCCGTGCGCCGCGTCCACGAGGGTGAGGTACGACGAAGCGGCAACCCGGAGGATCTTGGCGAACCCGTAATCGGCGACGGTCTCCAGCCCCAGGACGCGGGTGTAGAAGTCCCAGGCCGCGTCCACGTCCCGGTAGTAGTAGAAGGCGTTGGCGGCCTGGATGGCGGGCTTGCTCATGGTGGCCTCGGGAGGCCGGGCGGACGGAGGTGCATCGGGTGCGCAGCCGGCGAGCGCCACCACCGCCGACAGGACCGACAGGCGGCTCGCCCACACCCGGGGGCTCACCGCCGGCCCCGGAACAAGGGGAAGACCTCCCGCACCACCCGGGTGCGAGCGTCGAGGCGCAGCTCGTCGGCGCGCGGCGGGCCGTCACCCGCCCCCACGCTGTTGAGCACCCAGATGGCGGCGACCTTCGCCTCCGGGTCCATGACGAAGAACGAGTAGAACGCCCTCTGGGTGCCGGTGTGCCCCACCAGGCGCCGCCCGTCCTGGTCGTAGAGGAAGAACGACAATCCCATAGTCTCCCGGCCGATGTCGCTCTCCCCGATGGGCACCACCGTGCGCCACATCTCCTCCAGGCTGCTCCGGGAGAGGATGGCGTCGGCGTCCACGCCCTCGGGAGGCGAGCCCATGAGGAACCCCAGCCAGCGCGCCATGTCGGGGATGGGGGCGTTCAGCCCGCCGTTGCTCACCGTGATCCCCGTGTTGAAGTCCAGCCCGCCGGCCTCGGGCTCGCCGTCGCGCACGAAGTAGTGGTTGGAGCGGTAGGGAAGGAGGTGCCAGGGCGTCATGTCGTAGTACGTGCGGCGCATCCCCAGGGGGCGGAAGAGGTTCTTCTCCATGTGCGCCTCGAACACATCGCCGGTGACCTTCTCGATGACGCGCCCCAGGAAGATGATCCCCGGGTTCGAGTAGCTGTACCGGGAGCCGGGCGCGAACAGGATGCGTGTGTAGGGCATCATGGCCACGAGCTGGCTCCACTCGGTGGGCTCGTAGGGCTCCCAGGGCTCGCCTTCGCTCCATGGCCAGGTGCCGGCGCGAAAGCCCGCGGAGTGGGAGAGGAGATGGCGCAGCGTGATCCCCTCCATGGAGCCGAAGGGGTCGTGGACGTCGCGGAGCTCGGGCACGTACCGCACCACCGGGTCGTCCAGGGAGAGGAGCCCTCGGTCGCGGAGCTGCAGGATGGCGACGGCGGTGAACGTCTTGGTGATGGAGGCCCAGTGGTAGATGGTCTCCTCGTCCACGGGCCGGCCGGTGTCCAGGTCCGCCATCCCATGGGTCGCCAGCCGGACCAACTGCCCCTCGTGGACCAGGCCGAGGCTCGCACCCACAACGCCCTGGGCGGTGACGTCGGCCCGCCAGGCTGCGACGGCCCGGTCCCATGCGGCGGGAAGCCCCACCGGGAGCTGCCCGGCGGCCGGTGACGGGAAGGCGGTGGCGAGGAGGAGGGTGGTGGTGAGGGGAGGGAGTGCGCTGCGGCGCGCCCGGCGCGCGGGGACAAGGTTGCGCATGGAGTCCTCATGAAGGATGCGGATCATGGGGCAATTTGCTCCCCCTGTCCCGGAGGGCGAAAGGGACGGCGGGTCTGGAGGCGGGTCGGCCCTTGCCGCTCCAGGAGGCGTCGCTCAACGTTCGCCGGGAAGCGACCACGCAGGCACGGAGGAGCAGGGTGGCAGCCGAGGGTCGAGCACCGTTGCCGCCGGCGACGGACGGAAGGCGAGGGGCCGCGCGCCCAGGCGTTCTGCCGGCCTTCCTGGTGCTGGCCGGCTTCCTCCTCGCCTCCTTCTCCTGGTGGGTCTTCGCGTCGGCGGACCATCGGCGCTCGGAGGACGCGCGCCTGGTGGACGGGATCCGCCTCGAGTTCGAGAGCACCGAGCACGCGTTGCACAGCCTGGAGGGCTCGGTGCGCGCCCAGGAGTTCGCTCCCAACGCCGTTGCGTGGGCCGAGCAGACCGACCGCATCGTGCCGTATCTAGGCCCCGGGTTCGAGGGGCTCGGGTTCGTGCGCCGCCTCCCCGTGTCCGAACTGGACGCCTTCGAGGCCCGCCACCGGGCGGAGTCGGGCTACGGGGAGTTCATCGCCCAGCGTGGGTCGGAGCGCGACCAGGTCTACCTCGTGGTGAACTACGCCAGTCCCGTGGGAAGCCCCGACGCCCTGGGGTTCGACGTGGGATCCGGCAACACCCGGCGCGCGGCGGCGGAGCGGGCGGCGAGGGAAGGCGACTTCGCCATGTCGCGGCGCATCCGGCTGGTGGCGGGCGACGGGGAGGTCCCGGGCGTCCTGCTCTTCTATCCGGTCTATTCGGGCACGAAGGCGCCCGAGACCCGGGAAGAGCGCGAGGTCGCGCTGGTGGGGTGGGTGTACGCCGCGGTGCGCGTGGACGGGCAACTGGCCGGGGTCAGCCTGAACGAGGGTCAGATCGAGTTCGAGGTGTTCGAGGGAGGCTCGGTCGCACCGGCTGCCCGGCTGGCGACGGTCACGGACCGGAGCAGGTCTCCCGCCCCAGTCGAGGAGCTCCGCACCACCACCCGCTCGCTCGTGATCCACGGGCAGCCGTGGCTGCTCCTCGTGCGCTCGACGCAGCGCTTCGACGAGCTCGGGCGCACATACGTGCCCGTGCTCGGCCTGGCGGGCGGCATGCTGCTCTCGATGCTCACCGCCTGGCTCACGTACCTGCTCCTCAGCGGGAGGGAGCGGGCCACGGCGCTGGCGCGGCGCATGACGCTGGACCTGCAGGCGGCCAAGGACGCAGCCGAGGCCGCGAACCAGGCCAAGAGCCGGTTCCTGGCCATGATGAGCCACGAGATCCGCACGCCCATGAACGGCGTCATCGGCATGACCTCCCTGCTGTTGGATTCGCCCCTGAACCGGGCGCAGCAGGAGTACGCGGAGATCATCCGCAGGAGCGGCGAGGATCTGCTCACGGTGATCGGCGACATCCTCGACTTCTCCAAGATCGAGTCGGGGCGCATGGAGCTGGAGGAGGAGACCATCGGCATCCGGGGCACGGTGGAGGGCGTTCTCGACCTGCTGGCGCACAGGGCCCAGGACAAGGGGCTCGAGCTGCTGTACGAGATCGACGACGCCGTTCCCGAGGAGGTGCGCGGGGATGGGACGCGGCTCCGCCAGGTCCTGGTCAACCTGGTGGGCAATGCCTTGAAGTTCACGGAGCGGGGCGAGGTGAAGGTGACCGTCGGGGCCGGCGAGCGCGAAGCGGGCATGGTCGAGTTGGTGTTCTGCGTGTCCGACACCGGGATCGGGATCCCCGAGGACGCGCAGTCACGCCTCTTCCGGTCGTTCACCCAGGTGGACGCTTCCACCACGCGCCGCTTCGGGGGCACCGGGCTGGGTCTGGCCATCAGCCGCCGCCTCACCGAGCTCATGGGCGGCCGCATCTGGGTCGAGAGCGAGGTGGGGCGTGGATCCCGCTTCCACTTCACCGTCCGCATGGCCGAGGTGCCTCCCCGGCGGCGTCCGGAGCGCCCTGCGGCCCTGCCCGTGGTCACCGGGCGCCGCCTGCTCATCGTGGACGACAACGAGTCGAGCCGGCGCACCCTCACCGCTTCGGCGCTGAGCTGGGGGATGCAGCCCACGGCGGTGGCCGGAGGGCAGGAAGCCCTGTCCCTTCTGGACGCCGGAGAGCGCTTCGACGCATGCATCTCCGACATGATGATGCCCGGGATGGACGGCGTGGCCCTGGCGCGGGCCGTGCGCCAGCGCGTGGGCGCGGACGCCATGCCCATGGTGCTGCTGTCGTCCCATGGGAAGCGGGAGCTGGGAGAGGACGCGGACCTCTTCCAGGCGCACCTCACCAAGCCGGCCAAGCCGCTCCGCATCCTGGCCGCTCTGGGAGCGCTGTCGGGGAGCGAGGCGCCCCCGGGGAACAAGGCCGAGCCACCGGGGCACCCAGGGGACGCCGGGCCGGGGATCCGGCCGGAGCGGGACACGCACCCCGAGCGCGTCCTCCTCGCCGAGGACAACCGGGTGAACCAGACCGTGGCGCTGCACCTGCTCGGACGCCTCGGGTACCGGACCGACGCGGTGGCCAACGGCCTGGAGGTCCTGCGCGCCTTCGATCTCGCACCCTACGACATCGTGCTCATGGACATGCACATGCCGGAGATGGACGGGGTGGAGGCGGCCAGAGAGCTCAGAGCGCGGGGCGCCGCGACGGCCGGCGGGCGCAGACCGTGGATCATCGCCCTCACGGCCAGCACTGCGGACGCCGACCGGGACATCTGCCTCGCCGCTGGCATGGACGACTTCGTGAGCAAGCCGGTGAGCTTCAACCACCTGGCCGAGGCGATGGCGAGGGCCCACGCCCGGGGAGGCGAGGGGTGATCGTCCTGGGCGCTTCCTTGCTCTCGGGCGTTCCCCGGCCTATCTGTAGGCTCGACGCGCGGTCGGCGTCGCCTTGCACCAGGCCCCTCACGCTGGAGGAGTGACGATGTCGGAACGGCCCCGCCTGGCCCAACACTCCATCCCGGGGCGCCGGCCCTACCAGGAGGACTCGATCCATGTTGGCGAGCTCGCCGATGGGAGGCTCCTGGTGGCCGTCGCCGACGGCATGGGCGGCCACGCCGCCGGAGAAGTGGCCAGCGCCCTGGCGCTGGAGACTTTGAAGGCTTCCCTGGAGGCCGGCATCGAGTTGGGCGAGGCCTTCCGGCTGGCGAACCAGCAGGTCCACGGCAAGTCCAAGGAGCCGGGCAAGCAGGGGATGGGGACCACGCTGGTCGCCGTGCTGGTGGACGGAGACCAGTACCAGGTGGCCAACGTGGGCGACAGCCGTGGCTACCGGCTTTCCGCAGATGGGATCGAGCGCATCACCCAGGACCACTCCTTCGTCGCCGAGGCCATGAAGCGGGGCCAGTCGGAGGAGGAGGCCACCGCGTCTCAGTGGCGCGACGCGCTCACCCGCGCCATAGGCACCGACCCGAAGGTGGAGGTGGACGTCTTCGGCCCCTTCCCGGTGGAGAACGACACGGCGCTCCTCCTGTGCTCGGACGGGCTCTACAAGACGCTCAAGGACCCCGACATCCGCGGGATCTTCGCCCGCTCCGGCGGTCCGAAGGGCGCGGCCAACAACCTGGTCACCGCGGCCTACGAGAGAGGGAGCGACGACAACATCTCCGTCGTCATCGCCGAGTTCGGACAGGTTCCCAGGGAGCAGGCCCAGGGCACCATGCCCCTGGAGTTCCAGCCTCCCGAGCCGGAGGCGGAACCGGAGGCGGAACCGGAGCCGGCCAGCGACGAACCGCCCGCGCCGGAGCAGGCCAAGGGTTCCTGGTGGCAGCGCTGGAAGAAGTGAGGCGCCGGCGTCCCGGGTGACGCACGCGAGAGGGGGCGCCTCCCGCCGGGAGGCGCCCCCTCTTGATTCCGGGCGCCGATCTGCGGCGTGGGACGGTCAGGCGATGTCGGCCACGTAGTTGACCACCAGGCCTTTCATCTGCACCACGTCGCCGTCCTTCAGGGGGGCCCTCTTCGTGGTCTTTCCCGCCACCTTCATGCTGTCGAACATCCCGCCCAGGTTGCGGGCCTCGTACCCGTCCTTGCTCCTGATGATGAGAAGGTGGTGCTTGGGTCCGGAGGGCACCTTCACGTCGCAGAGCTCGTCGGTGCCGAAGAGCACCGCAGGCGAGTCCGACAGGTAGCACGTTCCCTTCCGGCCGCCCGACTCCCACTGGAGGTGGGCCCGGCGCTTCCGCTCCGATTCCTTGAGAAGCTCCTTCACCTCGTGGGACTTGATCTGCATCGTGCCGCCGGTCGCATCCGTGGCCGCCGGCTTCGCGGCGGGCTTGGCGGCCGCCTGGTCCACGGCATCGCCCACGGCCTTTCCGAAGACCACGGAGAACTTCCCGAACCCGATCTCGTCGCCCTCCTTCACCGGCTTTGCGGACGAGATCTTCTCGCCGTGGAGGAACGTCCCGTTGGACGACCCCAGATCCTCCACGACCCACCCCGCGCCTTCCTTGCGGATCTGGGCGTGCTTGCGCGAGACCGACGGGTTGTCGATGACGATGTCCACGTCGTCCTCGCGACCGATCAGGATGGTCTCCTTGTCCAGATCGTAGACTTGCATCGCCTTGCGGCCGATGAGGAGGGTGAGCTTCGGCATCGTGCTTCTCCTGCCCTGGCTGGCGTCGGTGCTGTGGATCGTCGGGGGCGGGCCCGGGAGCGGCCCGTCCCTCAAGGCAGATTAATACGGTCTCACGCGGGCCGCCATTCGCCCGCTGGGCGCCGTCAGCTCCCGCCGCCCACCGCCGCGCACCGCGGATGCGCGGGGACCAGGGCGAGGCATGCCTGCTTGAGCTCCTGGGCGCGTTCGGTTTCCCCCTCCTGCTGCGCGGCGTCGGCGTCCCAGGCCATGCGCTCCGCCACCTTCAGGAGGAGGGACTTGGCCTCGGCGCTGGCCGGGTCGAGGGCCGCCAGGCGCTGGGCGTAGCTCTTCACGTCTTCCCCATCCCGGCCGAAGTAGCGGCCCGCCGCCTGGGCTTCCGCCGCCAGGCCGACGATGCGCGCTGCCTCCCATGAGGTGTCCAACTCGACTCCGGCGCCTCTCAGGTCCGCCACCGTGGTGGCCATCGCGGCCTCGGGCAGCGGCACCTTGAAGGGTACGGTGACAGGTCCGAGGCGCAGGCTTCCCCGCACGCCGTCGGGCGCCAGGCGCGCGGACGCGAGGCCGCCGGCAGCGCTCCGGTCCTTGACGGCCTGGACGTCGAGGGTCCGTCCCCACGGCTGGAGCACCCCCACCGCCACGAGGGCCACGACGGCGACACCGGCGGCTACCATGACGCCCGGGCGGCGCCGCACGCCCGCCGCCACGCCGGTGGCCCGGGGGGTGACGGCGAGGGTGATGTCCTCCATGGCGCCCGCGTCGAGCGCGACGACCGTTTCCGCGGGCTCGAACCGCTCGTCGTTCAGGACGACGCGGTAGCTGCCCGCGGCGAGGGCGTTGGCCACGCACGGAGTGGGCCCTTCGGTGACGGTGCGCCGTCCGTGTCGGATCTCCACCCGGACACCCTTGGGCTCCGTCATGACGCGGAGCGATCCGAGCGCCGCATCGAGGCCTCCGGCCTGGACGCGGAGGAGCGCTTCCTTGAGATCCTTGGCGGACTGGTACCGCTGGTCGGGTTCCCGCCGGAGGAGCTTCATGACGATGCTCTCCATGGCCGGCGGGACGTTCACGCCCGTCTCGGACATGGGGGTGACCTCGCAGCGGTCGGTGGCCACCATGAGCTGATAGATCTCGGTGGTGGATTCGCCCGCCCGGTTCCCCAGCCAGGGGTCCCGTCCGGTGAGCAGCCCGTAGAGCACGACGCCGAACGCGAAAAGGTCCGTGCGCGCGTCCACCGGTTCCGCGCGGAGCTGCTCGGGCGCCGCGTACCCGGGCGTGCCCAAGGTGCCCACGGTGGTCAGGCGGCTGTCCGCCTCCTTCTCCGCGAGCTTGGCGATCCCGAAGTCGAGGACCTTCACGATCTCCTGACCGGCGCGGTCCTTGGTCAGCATGAAGTTCTCGAGCTTCAGGTCCCGGTGGACCACGCCGTCGGGTCCCTCGTGGGCCACGATGAGCGCCTCGCACGCCTGCAGCGCTAGCCGCAGCGTACGCTCCAACGGGAGCGGACCCTCCGCCAGCACCGTGTCGGCGAGGCTCTTTCCCTCCACGAACTCCATGAGGAAGTAGATGAGCCCAGCCTCCAGATCCTCTTCGTACGTGGAGAGGCCCACGATGTGCTGGGACTCCGTGCCCAGCCGCTTCATGATCTGGGCTTCGCGCAGGAATCGCTTCCTCGCGGTCTCGACCTCGGACCCGGTGATGCGGTCCACGCTCAGGATCTTCAGCGCCTCGATCCAGCCGCCCTTCTCGTCGCGCACCTTGTAGACCGTGCCGAAGCCCCCGGCACCGATGCGCTTCAGGACCCGCCACTTGTTGCGCAGCAGCTGGCCGATGAGGGGATCCTCCTCGGGGGGCTCCGGCGGCTGTGCCTCCGGGGTGGCGTCCTTGAGGGCCGCCACGTCCTCCGGGGTGAACGCCATGGTGCCGCCGGCTGCCGGCGCCTTCTTGGGGGGCTGGGCGCCGCCGGCCGACTGGGCGGCGGCCTCCAGATCCTCGGGCGTCCAGGCTATGGTGGACTTGGGCGGCTGCTTCTTCGGATCGTCGGGGGTGGACACGGAGGGGGCCTCGAAGCGGTGGGTTCGACGAACGCAAGCTACGGAGCCGGGTGGAGCCGGGTCAAACGTTTCGGCGGCCTTGCCCCGGGGGCCCTTTCGCCTCCCTATTGGGAGCGCGCTCCACGTCTTCCAGGCAGCCAGGCCATGCTCCGTCGCCGACTCCTCCCGCTGTTCCCCGTCGCCCTCGCCGCCGCGTGCTCCGGTGACGCCGAACTTCCCACCCGGGCGCCCCTGGGCCCCGCCGAGGAGAGCCGGCTCGTCTTCCAGGCCGTGGATGCCGGGACCGGCGCGGCGCTCACCAACGACCAGATGACGGTCCGGTATCTGGTGCGCGCGCCCATCACGCTGGACGCGGCGGCGGTGGAGCCGGCCTCGTCCTTGGAGCCGTACGCCATCGCCCATGCGGTGGCGGAGGACAGCCTGGTGGTGGAGGTGCGGCTGGAGGCGGCCTCGTACCACCGGCTGGACACGGTGCTCGCCGTCGCCCGCGGCGACGACGCGGGGCCCTTCACCCTCCGCATGGCCCGCCGCCTGGCTCGGGCCGGGGGCGGTGGGCGCACGTCTGCCGGGGGAGGGACTCCCGCGGGCGTGGGAGCCGGGGGCGCGCCCGGGGGCGCGGCGGCGGTGCCTGCCGGCTCGGTGACGCTGGACAGGAGCGCCCTCTCCGCCGGAGACCGCGCGTACCAGGCGGGCAACTGGGTCCAGGCCATCCAGGCGTACGAGGGTCTCCAGCTCCCCGACGGAGCTGCCGACGCGGACGTGCGGGCGTACCAGCAGGCGCGGGTCCGCCAGGGCGTGAGCCACCTGAACCGGAGCGAGTACGCGGCTGCGCTGGACGCGCTGGAGGAGGCTGCAGGGTTGAGGATCCCCAGCGGCGCGGCCAGCCTTCGCCTCGCCCAGGCCCAGTGTGCCGTGAGCCGTGTGGACGAGGGCCGGCGGACCATCTCGAACGTGGAGCGCATGGCGCCGCAGCTCGACGCCGGCGAGCGCGCGTCGGCGCTGGCCATGACCCAGTACGTCAGCGCCCTGTGCGGCCTCGGCGACCTGGACCGGGCGTCGACGGCCATGGACAGGGTCCGCGTGGGGAACCGCCTCGTCCAGGAGCTCCAGGCGTTCATCGACCGCGCCGGAACCGTGTCGCCCAAGACCGACGACCTGACCGCCGCCGTGACCGACGCCCAGCGCCGGATCGAAGCCATCCGTGCGCGCATGCGCCGCGGTGGGGAGGATGGGGATTCCTGAGGCGCCCCGGGGCGTCCGCCTGATCCGGCTGGACGCCCATGCTTGGGGGGACGCCCGCGGGTGGGGGCTCCGCCCGTTCGAGGCGGCGGGGTCGGACGTGGGCCGCGTGGGCGACGTCCACGTCGTGTCCCTCCTGCCCGGGGCCGTGCGGGGCAACCACCGCCACCCCAACGTCACCGAGTGGCTCCTCATCCTCGGAGCGCCCGTCACCGTGGCGTGGCGCACGCCCGACGGCACCGAGGAGCGCGTGAGGGCGGACGGCGAAGAGCCTTTCCTCCTGGAGCTCCCGCCGGGGACTCCCCACGCGCTGCTCGCCGAGGGCCCGGCGAGCGCCTACCTCGTCTCCTGGGCCGACGGCGTTCCTGATACGGAATCGGTGCCGCCGCTGCTGTAGCTCCATGCCGTCTTGCCCGGCCGGAGTCTGCCGCGCGATTGTTCGCCCTTCGTTCCCCGCCATCCGGAGAGACCCGAGCGCCATGATCCGAACGACCCTCCTCCTCGCCGCCCTCCTCGCTGCCGCAGCGCCGGCGGCCCCGCCCACCTCCGCCCAGGAGGACCCGCACCTGGCCAAGGCCGTGCGCGTGCTCACCCGCACACCCCTGGTGGACGGCCACAACGACCTCCCCTGGGCCATCCGCGGGAGCGCCGCCGGGCCCCGCGACGTCCACGCGCCGGCCCACGACCTGTGGGCTCGCACGCCCTTCCACACCGACATCCCCCGGCTCCGTAAGGGGATGGTGGGGGCCCAGTTCTGGTCGGTGTACATCCCCTTCGGGGCCACGGAAGAGGGCGCGGCCAAGGTGCAGCTCGAACAGATCGACATCGCCGAGCAGATGATCGCCGCCTATCCCGACGTCTTCGAGAAGGCCCTCACCGCGTCGGACGTGAACCGGATCTTCGGCGCCGGCCGCATCGCCTCCATCCTGGGGATGGAGGGAGGCCACGCCCTGGAGAACTCCCTGGGGGCGCTCCGGGCGTACTACGCCATGGGCGTGCGCTACCTGACGCTGACCCACAACGGCACGCTGGACTGGGCCGACGCGGCCACCGGCGAGCCCCGCCACGGCGGGCTCACCGAGTTCGGCAAGGAAGTGGTGCGGGAGATGAACCGCCTGGGGATGCTGGTGGACCTCTCCCACACCTCCCCCGACGCCATGCACGATGCGCTGGACGTGTCGGCGGCGCCGGTGATCTGGTCCCACGCCAACGCCCGGGCGCTGCACGATCACCCCAGGAACGTCCCGGACGACGTGCTGCGCAGGGTCCCGGCCAACGGCGGCGTGGTGATGGTGACGTTCGTGCCCGGCTTCCTCACCTCCCGGGAGCGGGCCACCATCGGCGACGTGGCCGACCACATCGAGCATGTGGTGAAGCTGGCGGGGATCGACCACGTGGGGATCGGCTCGGACTTCGACGGAATCTCCTCCACTCCCGTGGGCCTCGAGGACGTGTCCACCTATCCGGCGCTCTTCGCCGAGCTCTCCCGGCGAGGGTGGAGCGAGGAGGCTCTGGCCAAGCTCGCGGGCGAGAACGTGCTCCGCGTCATGCGCGACGCCGAGTCGGTGGCCCGGCGCCTGCAGCGCGAGCGCACGCCGTCCATGGCCACCATCGAGGAGCTCGACGGCAGGAAGACAGGAGGCTGACGTGGGCGTGCCAGCACTGGGCCGGCCCGAGGCCGGGGAGTACAACGAGCACTACGCGCGCTACATCGCCCTCGTCCCGGAGGGGAACATCATCGACATCCTCTCCCGGGAGATGGATGCCACCCAGGCGCTCTTGGCCGCGGTCCCCGCAGAGCGGGAGGAGTACCGCTACGCCCCAGGGAAGTGGAGCCTGCGGGAGGTGGTGGGACACCTCGTGGACACGGAGCGCCTCTTCGCCTTCCGCGCCCTCTGGTTCGCCCGGGGTGGCGGCGGGGAGCTGGTGGGGATGGATCAGGAGGCCTGGGCCCGGGCCTCCAGGGCGCATGCACGCCCCCTGGCCGAGCTCGCCGAGGAGTGGCGCTGCCTCAGGGGGGCGAACGTCCTCATGTTCGGTGCCTTCACCCCCGAGGACGGGGCGCGCCGGGGGGTGGCCGGCGGCTACGGGGTGACGGTGCGCGCGCTCCCGTGGATGATCGCCGGGCACGAGCTGTACCATCGCGCCCTGATCCGGCGTGACTACCTGGGGGAAGGCTGATGACCGGCACCGCCACCCCGCAGCCGGCCGGCGCGACGCCCGACCCCCGCGTCCGGATGCGCCGCGAGGACCGGGGCAAGGATGAGCCCTGGATCCGCGCCTACCTCCGCGCGGCGACGTGGGGCTTCCTGGGCATGGTCGGCGAGGACGGCCGGCCCTACGTGCACACCAACCTCTTCGTCTTCGACGAGGAGCGCCGCTGCCTTTGGATGCACGGGTACCGCACCGGCCGCATGCGGAGCAGCGTGGACGCCTGCGCGCAGGTGGCGTTCAGCGCCGCCGGGATGGGGCGTCTCCTGCCGGGTGCCACCGCCCTGAACTTCAGCCTGGAGTACGCCAGCGTGGTGGTGTTCGGCACCGCCCATGTGGTGGGGGACCCCGAGGAGGCCAGCCACGGCCTCCGGATGCTCATGGAGAAGTACGCGCCGCACCTGCGCTACGGCGAGGACTACCGGGGGATCCCCCCGGAGGACCTGGAGCGCACCGCCGTGTACCGGCTGGACATCGAGGCGTGGAGCGGGAAGCAGAAGGAGGCCGCGGCGGATTTTCCGGGCGCGTACACGCTGCCGGAGCCGCCGGTGCCGTTCCCGGGGCGGACGGGGTAGGGGGTAGCTCAGGGGTG
>Ga0315541_1002120_pt1 | contig 17068 bp, 16 predicted proteins | sample SalMarSW160190MG_FD_203095 | JGI IMG/M metagenome (GOLD analysis project Ga0315541, IMG submission 203095) | Salt marsh sediment microbial communities from the Plum Island Ecosystem LTER, Massachusetts, United States - Salt Marsh Sediment SW1601-190 ...
TGTGGATAGTCCTCCGACTTATCCGCCAAGAGAGGTGCTGTCACAACGGCCACTGACAGAATCGCTAATCATTTAACCCTGACATTATCCCTTGACAACGACAAGATTGTTTATACCAAAGCTCCTAGTGAGTTCCACTTTCTTGTTTTAGGCACGGATGGTGTTGACAAATATTAGGGAATTGGAATTGTTAGGCCGTTGACTATATAGATAGTCTTTTTGTAGCTACGAAATAGCTTGAACTGGATTTGAACTGTATCTCACTAACCGAAAAAGTATTTTAGGATTAAGAATTTCTAGCCCATTTCTTCTTCTCATTGAACAAAATAAGCGATTGTTATTCCTATGCACAATACAGGCCATTGTGGAACTTGGCGCTTTGCCAAGTTCCACAATTTAGCTAGTCTGAATGTAATATTACGGCGACAATCAATTCTTTTGGATATCTATTGGATAACCAGTTCGGCAAAAGGCGTGGGGTAATATTTACCCTGGCTGACGTACCTTATTCCTCTGATGAGGTCCGAGCTGGCCGCCTTTTTGGGAATAAAACCGTAAGCCCCCGACTGCTTGGCAATAATCATATTCTCTTCCTCATCATACTGGGTTAAGATTAAAACCTTTGTCTCTGGGCATTCCTTGTGTATTAGCTTTGTCGCTTCTATCCCGCTCATTACCGGCATAACAATATCCACCAGCGCCACATGCGGCAAAAGGCGCAGCACCTTGTCGAACGCGTCCCGTCCATCGACCGCCTCACCCACCACTTCCATATCCTTTTGCAGGGAAACGACCGAACATATTCCGGTCCTGACCATGGTATGGTCATCTACGACAAGCACTCTTATTTTTTTGGTGGCAGCTTCGAGCAAGCTCTGGATTCGGGGAATAAGAGAAGCTGGCTCAATGGGCTTAAACAAATACTCGTCACCGTCTACCTGTAATCCCTCGAACCTTCTCCATCCCCTGATTGGTCGTTCCTCGTACCGGGCATCGACGACAAGCAACGGTATATCCTTGTATCTCGGATGCTCTCCCAGCCATTTATACATGGCAAATGCCTGCCCGGCTGGCGCCAGTGTACCCAGGATAATTAGAGCCGGCTCCGCTTTTATCACCTCCTGGGCCTGTGTTTTGTTCGATGCCGTCACAACACGGTAAGCCTTAGCTTCCAGAGTTCGCCGACAGGCTTCTACGAAAGTGGGTTCGTCATCAATGATGAGGACTCTTTCCTTCTTCTTTCGTTTACTTACTCCCTTTGTACTGGATGTAGCTGTCCTTTTTACCTTATCAGTACTCATTTTATTCTCCTCCCCTGCCGCGAATTTGGCCATTATGGCCGCCCTAGAATAGACTTGATTGAAGGTGCTTTAGCCGGGCGTATTAACAAGTTCAGCCACCTCCAAAATATCGGGCACAATGCCTTCGTTGCCCACCGCCATGATATGCACACCATGACACAGTTTTTCTTCCTTTATGGTCTTGATGAATCTGGCAGCAATTTCGATTCCTTTCTGAAGTCCCTTACCCTTTTCCACAGCCACCATCTCATCAATAATAGCCTGAGAAATTATTATCCCGGGGACATTATTATTCATGTACTTAGCCATGCCGGCTGATGAGAGGACGATAATGCCGGCCAGGATTTTAACGTCGAACTGGGAAGCATATTGCATGAAGCGGCGGAGACTCGCTAGGTCAAATATACCCTGGGTCTGCATGAATTGTGCCCCGGCAGCGACCTTCTTATCGAATTTAATAAGCTGCGGCTCGATGAAGTCTGCTTCTGGGTGGACGGTGGCGCCGATGCAAAAACTTGGGGCAGCTTTAAGCTCATTACCTCCCATGTCGGTCCCGGATTCCAGAGTCCTTATCATCTTCAATAATTGCACGGAATCCAGGTCGAAAACAGGCTTGGCTTCTTTATGGTCGCCCACGTCAACTGAATCTCCGGTAAGGCAGAGCACGTTAACGATATCTCTGGAGTAAGCCAGAAGAAGCTCAGCCTCCAGCGCTAGACGGTTTCGGTCACGGCAGGTCATTTGCAGGATGGGTTCGCCGCCAAGCTCCTTAACTATCAGACAGCCCCCAATCGAAGGGAAGCGCATTACGGAACTCTGGTGGTCCGTGATGTTGATGGCGTCGACCTTGTCCTTGAGCAGCTCGATGTGGTGCACCATTTCCGAAACATCCACGCTTTTAGGTGGTCCGACCTCTGTTGTCACGATAAAGTCATTCGAGCTGAGTTTCTCTTCAAATAACGAATTAGCCATCGCCTTCTCCCACAACAGTATCTACTTTACTTACGATTCTTCTCGGTCTGGGAATTGGCCGATAATTCCGGGGAGGGTAATAGCGGCGCATCTTGTCCAGTTGCTGCAGTCTTTCGAGACGCTGGTAAATCAAAATCCAGGCGCAGTCCATATCTTTATTGGCCTCGCATTTGCCGTTCTTGGTGCCGGCACAGGGACCGTTGAGTATACCTTTGGTGCATCTGGTAATAGGGCAGATGCCGGCTGTGTCTTCCAGGCGGCAATCGCCACAGGCGGCGCAGCGCTCGTCCCAGACCCCCGATTCTTTGGTCATGCCCATGAAGGAGGTATTCACGCCGGGCAGCACCGGCATATCCGGGAGGCGTTCCGCTATTGCCTGCACGCCGATGCCACAACCAAGAGACAGAATTACGTCCACGTCAGCCGTTTTTTCGTCAAGCAGCTCAAGGAACTCGGGGTCGCACTGCCTCTTTAAAGTATGTTCGGAAAAGGTATGGGCTCCATCTCCACTCCTTGTTTGCGCCAGCTGTAACGCATTATGGAGAAAGGAGACCTCGCGCTCACCGCCGGCGTCACAAACCGTCATACAGGTGCCGCAACCGAGTATCAATACTCGTCTATAAGGGGCAATCATCCGGATTATCTCTTCCAGGGGTTTTTGTTCTGCGACTATCAACTTTTCACCTCCCCCTTTATTACTGATGCTAAACGGAGAGCACTTATTTGCTCAACAAATTTATCCAGTTCCTCGGCAGGGTCTTCCGCGGCGGTGCCCAGGGCGAAAACCTGGAGTCGCTCGGGCTCGATGCCAATTGGCCCCAGCACCTTTCTAACCTTCTCTACACGTTGCTGTACCCAGTAGGTGGTATTTTCCCGGGCGCATTGTTCCCCACACCCGGCGATGAAGACCCCTTCGGCGCCTGTCTCGAAGGCAGATAATATGTGAGACGTCTCTACCTTGGCGACACAGAGAACCGGTATGATACTGACACCTGCCTTGGCTCCCCTCCACAGTCTGGCCAGAGTGCCGGTGCCGAAGAGCCCGTACTGGCAGCAAAAACCGATGATGAGGGGCTTGGTTTTCGATTCGGCAGCCGATTTAACGGTATGATCAAGCTCCTCGGTTACCTGCCGTCGGTCAAACGGCTTTCTCAAGACTATCGCCTTGGCAGGGCACTCAGCCACGCATATACCGCAGGCCTGACACTGGTCAGCCGGTATACGGATGGTACCGCTTTCATCCAGGAAGGGCACATGATACGGACATACCCTCAGGCAGGTAAGGCAGGTGGCGCACTTATCTTGAAACAGGATTTCCGCGCCCACACCGCATCGCAGACACCTTCGAGCTTCGTTGATGGCCTGTTCCCAGCCGTAAACAAGCTCAATAGTCTCGAAGTCTTTTGCCCTGACTTCACTTGCCAGACTTGGCGGCTCAACTCGCTCGATTTTTCTTATCATCTCTATTGTTTCCGGCAGCAGGTCTCCGCTTAACTTTTCTTTAGCCTCTTTTACGGGCAGCGGGTACCTGTGCTGGAGGTAATCATCGATGCGAAGTGCCGCGAGTCTGCCCGCCGCCAGCGCCTCGGTTACCGTAGCCGGTCCGGTGACGGCATCACCCCCGGCAAAGACCCCGGCTCTGTTGGTGGTAAGCGTACTCGGGTCAACCTGAATCGTGCTGCCCCTGCCGATACGGACACCAAAATCGTCGGGGGTCTGGGGTGCCTGTCCGATAGCGGCAATCAGGGTATCGAATTCCTCGCTGAATTCGCTACCCTTGACCGGCACCGGCCGCTGCCGGCCACTCTCGTCAGGCTCACCGAGCTTCATTTTAACGCAGGTTACATTCAGCCTCTTATTTTCTCTTTTAATGGAGAACGGCGTTACCAGGTACTTTATTTTTATCCCCTCTTCTAGGGCTTCCTCCGCCTCTTTGGGGTCGGCGGGCATCTCCGCCCGTGAGCGTCGGTAGAGGATACTTACCTTTTTTACGCCCAAGCGGGTTGCCGTACGAGCCGCGTCAATGGCTACATTCCCCCCTCCCACCACGGCCACCCTCCTCCCTAAAGATGGCTTGAGTCCCAGGTTTACCTCTCGGAGAAAAGTCGCCCCATCAATTACACCAAGGCTTTCCTCGCCATCTATTCCCAGCCTGAGGCTTTGATGAGCGCCGATAGTAATGAAAATGGCCTTGTAGCCCAGCTCGAACAGGAGGTCGAGAGATACCACCCGGGTATTCGTCCTTATTTCAACCCCCATGCGTGTTAACCTCTGGACTTCAATATCCAGAACTTCACGTGGGAGTCGATACTGGGGGATGCCCACGCGGAGCATACCTCCCATCTCGGAATGAGCTTCGAGTATCGTTACAGGATAACCGATTTTTTTAAGGTAGTAAGCGCAGGCCAGACCGGCCGGTCCGGACCCTACGATGGCAACCTTTTCAGCGTGTTTAGTCTCAGCTTCAGCCAGGACCATTCTGTCGCCACCGAATTCCACGGCGAATCTCTTCAGGGAACGGATAGCGATGGGTTTATCTACCTGGGAGCGCCGGCAGGCATCTTCACACGGGTGCGTGCATACATAGGCGCAAATGGAAGGGAAAGGGTTGCCCGTCCTGATGACCTGTAGCGCTTCCATAATCCTGCCCTGAGAAACCAGACCGACGTATTCTCTGATATCCATATGCAGGGGGCAGGCATACTGGCAGGGGGGTATCAGGCTATGGTCCGGAGTATTCTCCGGACGATTTTCCGGGTAGCTCGTATTGGCCACGTTCATCAGTACCTACCTCTAATCCTGTTGAGTGGCAACAACCGGTGGCTAACTGGTTATCTTATTATGCCACCGGACTACGGGAGCCGGACAATAGGAAATTCAATGGAAAGCAGGGGGTGACGTCTTTGGAATATCTACCGGAAAATACCCTGATATGCTCCTGGGGAAAGTACTGGTTATCGCCAGATTTGGGGGACTCTATATTGTGCTGTTATATCGTAATAATACGCTTGCGAATGGCATACTTAATAAGGTCGGTCCGGCTGTGAATGTTCAGTTTATTCATCAGGCTGCTTTTATACCACTCCACCGTCTTGGGGCTGACGACAAGTATATCAGCGATTTCCCGGCTGGTATGTCCTTCCGCGACCAGTTTAAGTACTTCTCTTTCCCGGTCTGTTAGCTGTTGATACGGGTCCTGTTCCCCTTCCGATGGAATTTTCTGCTGGTATTCTTCAACCAGAGCCGTGGCGGCTGTAGAAGAAAGGTAGGACTCTCCTTTGTAGGCGGCCTCAATGGCCGCAGCAAGTTCCGAAAATGCCGACATCTTGGTAATAAAGCCGCTGGCACCTGCCTCGATGATGGGGATGACGTATTCGCTGTCGTCATACTGCGTCAGCGCCAGCACTTTTATTGCCGGGAATTCTTTTCGCAGGCGGCGCGTGGCTTCCAGTCCACCCATAACAGGCATGGCCAGGTCCATAAGTACCACGTCAGGCATGAGATGCCTTACCTTTCCCAGGGCTTCTTTTCCGTCTGAGGCCTCACCGACCACTTCGATATCGTCAACAAGCGCCAGCAGGGAACGGATTCCGGCCCGTACGAGGGTATGGTCGTCGACTATCAGTACCTTTATCTTCTTCATGTATCACATTTGCGTCAGCGGGACTTTCACGGTTACCCTGGTGCCCTGCCCCAGACGGGAGTCAATATGGCAGTGACCCCCGGTCAGGCTTACTCTCTCCTTGAGGGTGAATAAACCCGCACCCCGGCCGCTGGGGTCCACGCGAGTCAGTTTTTTAACATCAAAGCCTTTGCCGTCGTCCTCTATATACAGCATACACTCTTTTTCATCACATTCCAGTTTAATTAAGGTATTCTTAGCCCCGGAATGCTCGAGGATGTTGCCGATTAATCCCTGGGCGACGCGGAAAAGAGTAACTTCTACTTCCGAGGGGAACCGTTCGTCCGTACCCTTGAACTCCGCAGATACATCAATCCCTTGAGATTGAAGCGTATCCTTGGCATAGCGGTGGATAGCCGCCGGCATACCGAGTTCGTCCAGTAAGCTCGGGCGGAGCTCCTTCATGAGCCGTACAATTTCATAGCCGGCATGAACCGCAAAAGAGTGCGTTGTTCTAACCTTTTCAATAAAATCAGCATCTCCGATACCCTTCATTTCCGCAATTGTCATGATGGCCTGCAGGCTCAGGGTCAGACTGGTAATTGCCTGGCTGGTTTCGTCGTGTAATTCACGTGCAATTCTCTTTCGTTCCTGCTCCTGTGCCGTCAGAGCATGTTGAAGAAGCGCTCGATATCTCTCTCCCGCCTGAGCCAGCCGGTCATATAACGTTGCCTGCTCGATTGCCGTACCCAGATAGTCGCCAATCGACTTGAGCAAAGAGACATCGTCGGCAGCGAATCGATTCGCCACGTGGCTGGCGATATTCATCACCCCGGTTACCCTGTCCTTAGCCTTCAAAGGAATGCTGACAAATCCCCTGAGTCCCTCTGCCAGCACCAGGTCGGGCCGTGTAATACGCGGGTCCTTGGAGATGTCTTCCACTATTATGGGCTCACCGAATTCAGCCGCTTGTCCCGCTATGCTCTCACCGGGCGAAACCTGTGTTTCTTCAACGTATTTGGCAGATAAGCCCCGTTGTACACGGTAGCTGAGGGTTTTTGACTCTTCGTCGAAGAGCAGAATTCCTCCGATGTCGCTGTTAACAAGCTGCAGGACATTATCCAGGGCGGTTTTTAATATGGTGTCCAGGTCGTATAGTCCGCTTACGGCACTGGAAATATGGTTCAACGCTAAAAGCTGGTGATGCCTCCTCAGAATTTGCGTCTCCAGCTCTCTTTCCGCAGTAACGTCTCTCCTCAGCTCGACTATTGCTCTGGTGTTACCCTGCTTATCAAGAAGGGGATATGCCGTAATCTTTACGTAACTATGAACTCCGTGCAGGGTGACCGGATGAATAACCGTCATCATGTTGCCCGTTTCAATGACCTGTTGAAGCGGGCAGTCCCATAAAGGCTCGTGGCAGGGGCCATTCCTGTCATGAAAAACTTTGTAGCACAATTTACTAATAGGGGATTTGCCTTTCCCATGATATTTGTTAAGCATAGCGGTGTTGGCAAACCTGACACGGTACTCGGGGTCGACTACCAGTAGTTCATCTTCCACGGCATCGATTATTTCCTGCAGGTCAGCTTTCAAACCCGTGTCTTTCTTATCTTGCATCCCTGTTTTTTTCATGTCCGTAGTTGCTTTCGCTTTATATGAATTAAAGTACAGCGACATCCATATATTGTCAAGATGAGTTAAGCATAGACATTTGCTGATGATAAGACACTTGACTATGGTAATAGGCAAGGACTGAACAATCCGCTATGTTGTTCAATTAAAAGGGGGAGCATTGCTGCCCCCCGTTCTTGTACAATTGCCGCTATGTCCCTGGTAGTTTTCTATTGGCGTTCAAAAATGAGCACTTTATCACCACTGAATATTTGCAATTGGTCGTCTTCTATCTCATGAGTTTCGGCATTCTGGAGCATTGCTAAATACACTTGTTCCTGCTCCATGATCCCGTCAGGTTCCATACAATACATTCCCGTAGCACCTATCGGTCCGGGGATTGAGAGTTGACCCCCTTCGGCTTCATAACTACCGAAATAGGAGTTACAGTCGGCCGAACCAGCGATCCTGATATCTATGCCGCCGGGGATTGTCTGGAGAACTGGGATATTATGACTAGCTCGAAGACCCGCCGCCTTATGGTTACCACCGCTGGCAGGACAGGCAATGTGGCTGGTGGAAACCTGGTTAAAGGTAATTCCATCCCCTATGAAGGCACCCTCAATGAGCTATCTCTGGCCATAGCTGAGAAAGTACCGCTACACAGGCTGGCCTTGCTTGAAACCCCCTATTCGCCTGCCGTCGGAAGGGACCCGATAGTGGACGGGGTAATGAGGCTGATACGTAAGCTTGGCTGAAGTGATTGGTTGACAGAGGAATATTTAAGAACTTTCAAAGACAAATGGTTTAGCCGCGCCTAATCAAAACGACGTGGTTCTACTGAGGTGCTCCGTAGGGAGGCCATCGGCGATATGTTCAAAAAGTAAAGCTAAAAAGCGGTTGCCGAGTCTACATTATAGAAGTAAGGGGAGACTCTGTAGCTTCCAAAGTTCGCTACATCGAACTGGCTGACTCACCGGATTTTGTGCAGATATTTACCCAGTCTTGCTATATGGGGCCATGCCGAGAAAAGGCGGCTAAAACTAAGACCAGTAGCGAAAGTTGATGGCAATGCAGAAATGTCAGACACATAAGGCTTCGTTGATAAGCTCAGAAATATCTTTTACAGCGATGTTATCTTCCAGTCCTTCTCCTTTTACCGCCTCATCAAGCATAATAGCACACACCGGGCAAGCTATTGCTAAGATGCTGGCGTCTGTCTCAACTGCTTCCCTCACCCTGATTCTTGCTGGACTATTTTGACCACCGCCGAAGAAATCTGTGTAGAAATTACCACTGCCCCCCCCACAGCAAAAGGAGTTCTCCCGGTTCCTTTCCATTTCTACAAACTCAACTCCGGGTACAGCATTCAGCACTTGGCGCGGTGCCTCGTACTCAGCATTGTGCCTTCCCAGAAAGCAGGGGTCATGGTAGGTAACTTTAGCATTAAGTCTGTCGGTAAGACTTAGCGCACCTTTGCTGATGAGGTCCCAAAGAATTTGCGTGTAGTGAAATACTTCAAATTTGTTTGGGTAATAGTTTTTAAGAGCATTATAGGAGTGCGGAGAGAGGGTAATTATTTTCTTCACGCTGAGCTTGTCAAACAAGCTGAGATTTTTATCCATTAACATCTCGAAGATGCGTTTTTCACCGAGTAGATAGGTTTCATTGCCATCGCATTCTTCCTCAGAACCCAGAATACCAAAGGAGACACCGGCCTTCAGTAGTACTTCTCCTAATGCTCTGGCAGATTTCTGTCCCGTCTCATCAAAGGAGCCCACACAACCAACGTACAGGAGGAATTCTTGTCCTTGGTAGTCTTGTATCCCGGTGCCTTCCGCCCACTTGCCCCTGTTTTCCCTCAACTCTCTATACGGATTGCCATAAGCTTCAATTGCCCTGAAAAATCGGGCTACATTCGGTAAGACCAAGCCATTTTCTACCATCTCTTCCCGTGCCCCCAAGATTATGTTGACAATATCTTTATTAAAGGGGAATTTGCAGCTTTGAACGCAGTTATTGCAGGTCGAGCACGAGTATAATGCCTTAGCCAGAGACTCGCTCCATTCAAGCTCTCCTGTCATCCAGGCTCTTATCAGCCACAGCAATCCGCCCGGAGTGTAGCTCCTCAGGCTGAACCTTTTCTGAATGGGGCAATTAAATGCTGAATAGTCAGGAGTAAGCTGGCAGTACCCGCAATTAAAACACCGGTGAATGATATCTTTATAATCTGCCAGTGGAATTTAAACCACCTCCCAGTTTCCGGGGTTCATAATGCCGTTTGGGTCCAGAGCCTTCTTAATTCTTTTCATCAACTCACGAGTATTGGGGTCCATATTTTCCAGTATTAATTTCTGTGCCTGGAGCTCCGGTTTCCAGACTATGCCACCCAACTCCAATCCTAACCGGTTTGTATCGTCCAGAGCCTTCCTCGCCCTTTCCATATCTTCCTCATCGGCCCGATTAAAGGAATAAACCGGGCCAAACATTACGCTATGACCGTTACTAAGCAGTTGGTGACCGAATGAATAAGGCATTTTGTGATTACGGGCAATCTCTAGTGCCTTTCGCCAGGCCTCCGGCACTTTCTCTACTGGCAATATGACACCACTATAACCAAAACCACCCCCCTTTCTGAAATCAGCTGCCGTAGCTGCGAATGGAGGGACATCCAAAAACCTGTTCCTTAATGGTGTCAGCGCCGGTTCTTCCTCTACGAGTTCAACCTCACTCTCATGCTTCAGGAGGAACTGCTTATGCAGTTCTAACTTAAATTCAAGCTCCTCCTCAGAGTGCCCAGAGACGGGAATCACGAAGAAGACGCGCTGTGCCCACTCTGGTTTCTCCTGGGAAATGACGAAACAATTTTCCATAAGGTTAATCTGAGCCATGCCAAACAAGAGCTCCGGAATGAGGTCGAGATTATCAGTTACGAATATCAGTAAGTCTTTAAAGTTCATCTTGGGGAAAAGTTGAATTGAGAGCTTGGTGACAATACCGGTAGTGCCTAACCAGCCGAGGAACAAGCCCATAAGGTCAGGAAGCGGGTCCCGGCTGAACCAGTATTGGCTGACTGCTCCAGAGCCCAATTTGCATATTTCCCCGGTGGGCAGTACTACTTCCATGCCGTTGACCATTTGCGAATTAACCCCATATCTTGGAGTAAGGTGACCATGCCCCTGAATAAGAATATTCCCGACAATAGTGGCCGTGGGCGGCGCTTCAGGTGTTGAGTGCTGTAAGTGGGGGTAATTTTTCTTAAGATAGGCCGCTAAAGCGGCCTGAGTGACACCTGCCTCGACCACTACGTAACGGCTGGTTTCATTTACCTCGATGATTTCGTCCATCCTTTTTGTATCCAGTGCAATGCCACCTCTGACGGGAACAGTCAGGGCAGACAAGGTGAGCCCCGCCCCCATTGGTGTAATGGATATTTTTTCTTCATTCGCCAGCAGCGTTATTTTTTGTATCTCTTCAACCGTTTTTGGCATGACAACGTAGTCGGCTCGTCGAGGTTCCCGCACCCCTGAGTCGCGAGAATAAAGGTAAAGCTCCTCCGGGCGATTTGAAACGTAGTCTTCACCCACAATACTAACCAGCGCACTTAAAATACTGTCCTGCATATTCACCTATATTGTAACATACTAATAACTTTCGGGGCAGGCAAACGGGCAATCTAGAAGTCAGCTTTCCATATCTGGCCAGTATCCAGCACTATAGTGCGGACCTCAGAAATGTGAGAAAGTGCAAGAAAATGGGATTGACACCCTTTAATATTTTATTAAGCTTTACCAATCTTAAACATCTTGGTCCGGCCTAAATGTTATTTATAAAGTCAACCTGCTTTGGAACAGTCGATGGGCTCCACCAAAGCAAAGCAGAGCGCATGCCATCAGGCCAAACATAGCGATTATTCGATAGAATTAAGCGTTTGCAAAGTGTATCTCGAATGAGTCCATCATAGGCACTAGTCGACTCCAAATGAAGATGCCGTTTGGCTCTAATAAAAGCTTCTTCAAGAGTATTATTGACCCAATAGTAAATACCATTTTCCACTAGTACGTTGGTGTAAATACCCAAAGAATAAAGAGCATTATAAGCTATAACGGCATTGGCGCTATCATGAAGACGGCCATAAATGGCGTGTGATAGCTCACCGATGACTCCATCGACTGGGGGTAAACGTATAGCCATATAACAAGTCTTTCTGGCATGTTGCTCCATTTTATGAACAAATAAGGCGAGGTCGGGGATTGAATACATAGCATGAGCACAAACGACAATGTCATGGGCTTTAACATTAGCTTCTTCCCATGAGGACTGCATTATTTGAACGCTTACCTGTGCGGCTTTAATATTTTCCCGTAATACGTCCAGCATATCCCCGGCAGGCTCGACTGCAGTAACGATTCTAGCTATCTTGGCAAGAGGGATAGTCCATCGCCCATTACCTGCGCCAATATCTAGAACTGTTACTCTGCTATCAATGGATTTAAGAACGAAGTCAAGAAGAAAGTCGGGTCTCTGTCGTCTTTGGCGTGCGTGAGCTTTGTACCTTTTCATTGGCTCGCTATTGGGGGTATGTGGATTGGCGATGATAAGTTCTCGCCACAATTCAAGCCAATCAATTTCCATCGGATATAGTCACTTTCAGTGAAATACTAATCGGATATCCGTATAATCCCATTGTGGTGATTCTAACATACTCTCCCCCGTTTCGTCTGTTAGAATCCCTGAGTCTGGTGTAAATCCCAGGACTTGAAAAGAAAGGCCGCTGTGTGGTCTCTAAAAGGAAGCGAGTAATTCTTCTTCAGAGGTTACAAGATGAGTATTTGTTAACAAAGCAGTTTATTATTGAAGTGCATTGCCTAATTGTGCGGCTTGTTATCCGGAAAATCTACTGAGTTCAAACTCAGACAACGATGGCTTCGCTTTTGCTAGCAGCATTTCCAAATATTGAATTGGGCACCGCCACGGTATATTACCAAACTACGCTGACATCAGCAGGCGATAACTGCTATGATGTAGCAAGGTCAATAATAAGGAGGTAAAAATGATTCCCAAAATCGAGATCGACGAGGCAAAGAAGCAAAGAATAATAGACAAAGCAGGTCACCTTGGGGCTGGAGAGGGAGTAAATTACGGGGCTTGAGCACCGTCTACTTTCGCATCAATATGCGAAGCCTTCAGGTCTGAAGGCATAGAGTTATTCAAACCCGAAGTACAAGGAATAATACTTCAGGGGTTGATGGGGCTCCATTCCGGTATAGCCTATACAGGAACCGGCACTTGTGGTGGTGTTATCGGCAGTGCATTCGCTATCGCTTATGTAGTTGGCGTTACCGCCGAAGATATAGCGAAAAATCATCGTACTTTTATTGCTCCGTGTATTCCTGTCGTAGAAGATATAGTGGATAGATTTGAGGAGACATACGGCGCTATAGATTGTCTTAAATTGCGCTATAACCGAATTCAACGGGCTTATGACTTTCTTGACCCCGACGCCGCGGTATATGAAGTGCTTTTTGCCTCTTCTCAAAGACAAAAATGTGGAGTATTCGCGGATTGTTACGAGTGCGGGCGTGACCAGGGGATGCCTTCGGTAGGTGCGCGCTGGGGAGCAGAGTCAATTTGCGACTTATTAAATAAGGAACCTGAAGAGAGGAAGAAGCTCCCGCCACATCTAGAAGGTTATGACATGGAAACACTCATGCCTAAAGTCCAGAAAGTCTCCGAGCTAATGAAAGAACTGGGGCTCGGACGCCCTGACGAGAAAATTTCCTGGCGGGAATACCGAACGCTTAAGCTGAAAGGGAAAAAGGGAGTAGAAGAAAGCAGGCCGTGTGGAGTAGATGCCCCAAAGAAGGAGAAATATAAGACTTCTAAAGGAGAGTAGGCATAACGTAAATCTGTAAACTATCAAGGTAAATGAGTTTTTTTGTTAAACACCTGAGGCTGAACAAAACCGAGGAATGTGCAATCGGCGAGATTGAACAAAAGTCAGAATTGTTAAGTGTGATTACGGGGTATTAAACAAAACGTCATATTGTGTAATGAGGAAAATAATGAAGATGAGCCACATACCCCATTGGGATACCGGCTATCGGCTCCTGAGGTTAGAATACCGATAACTCTAACTCTATAAGTGGTATCCTTTATGGAGGCATGCCAGTCAGTTGAATCCGATTAGCTAGTCTATCCTTCAAATCATTTATGAAGTGGTTGGGCATATATCTTCTGGTCCATCATCAGGGATGGGAAGATTACCATGGGACAGACACTTTTTCTGTATGTGCGTGAGTTACTACCCGGGCTTCATCAGCTCGGGGAGAAATAGCACGATATCCGGGAACGCAATCAGGAAAGCAAGGCATACTATCATCGAAATCAGGAACGGTAACACTCCCTTAAAAATGGTGTACATAGAAACATCCTTTATCACCCCGGAAAGGGCAAAGACCACTATCCCCACCGGCGGGGTTATCCCTCCCATCAAGATTGTTATCACTATCAGCACCGATATCCATATAGGGTCATATCCCATTCCAACCAGCACGGGGTGCAATACCGGTGCCGTAATAAGGACAATCGGAATGATATCCACCACAAAGCCGAGAATGATATAGATTACCAGCGTAATTGCCAGGATGGTAAAACGGGAAAGTTCGAGGGCGGCTATCACTTCTGACAGGTGTAGCGGTATCTCTGATACTGTGATAAACCGCATGAATATCATTGCACCAATGATGAGGAGAAAGAGCTTACCCGTAAGGGCAGCTGAGTCCTTGATGCCGCCGGCAAAAGCAGGCCATGTCAGGCGTTTGAATATCAGGCCGATGAGCAGCGCTCCGAAAACCCCGATTGCAGCCGCTTCGGTCGGCGTGAAAACACCGCCGTAGATACCTCCCAGCACCAGGACAATCAGCAGGAAACTGCCTAGGATGTAACGGATTGACTTCACCCGCTCTCCCCAGGTCGCCGGAGGCGAAGGCGTGGCCAGTGAAGGGTTTATTTTGCACCATATCATGATTGTTATTATGAAGAGTGTAGCCAGTAATATACCGGGGAATACACCTGCTATGAAGAGCTGGCCAATAGACTGCTCGGTTACAATCGCGTATATAACGAACGCTAGACTCGGAGGTATCAACAGTCCTAGATTGCCAGCCGAAGCGAGGATTCCGGTAGACAGTATATCCTTATACTTGTACTTTCTCATCTCGGGCAAGGCTATCGTCCCCACCGCAGCCGCCGTAGCCACGGCGTCCCCGCATATTGCGCCGAATATGGCACAGGCCAAGGTCGCGGCCATAGCCAGACCTCCCCTGAGGTGCCCTATCCACTTGTTCATGACGTAAAACAGGTCCGAACTCAACCCGAAACGCATGGCCAGGAAACCCATGGCAATGAACAGCGGTATCACCCCCAGGTTGAAGTCTGAAGCTGTCCGAAAGGCCTGCACGCTCAAGACCGAGAGCCCGGCGCCCCAGCCCCTTATGAGGCTAAAACCCACAAGGCCGACGAGCGCCATGACAATGCCTATGGGCATGTTGAGGAATAAGAGTACAAAAAACATGCACAGGCCTATTACGCCTATTAGTGCGAGACTCATATCTCTCCCTTACCTCTTAAGGAATTGACAAAATGGACGAATAGCATAAGACCCCCCAGTATCGCACCGAAAGCCACTATGTATATGAAAGGGTAAAGGGGTACATCCAGTATCATAGAAATCGCATTCATATCATGTTGTTGCATGGCATAGATGATACTCTGCCAGCCGATAAGAAGTAGAATTACGGCACTGACAAAGTCAAAGGCACACCTTAAGATAAGCCTCACCTTTTCCGGGAAACGGGCTACCAGCACGTCAACGCTTATATGTCTTTCCCTGGCAGTGCTGTATAAAATGGAGCTCCAGACCATGATGACGAGGCCAAATCCCATAACCTCGAAGCTGAATGACAGCGGATTATTGAAAACACGCCGCAGGGTAACGTCCACCACCACCATGAGGACCACGAAAATCATCACGGCACCCATGGCGACGATGGAACGATTTCCTATCTGAAAAAGTATTTTGCTGATGAAGCTACCAATCCGGGAGAGCATCTTTTACTTTCCAAACTCCTCGGCAAAGGCATATGCATCCTCCAGCATAGCCCTCGCAGGTATGCCTTTAGCTTCATTCTCCTCCACCCAATTCTCACGGACACTCTCTGTAACCTCTATCCACCTGGCTCTCTCCTCGGGAGAAATATCGTAAAACGGAGGGTTGCCGACTTCTTTATCATGCTCGGCTATTATCCCTCGGAACTTCTGGTCCTCTTCATCGAATATAGCGCCACACTGCTGGGAAAATCCTATTCCTGAAATTTCATCGAAGATTTTCTGGATATCTGCTGGCAGCTCGTTCCAAGCACTCTTATTCATATACATAGGCATTACATTAACCCACATGTTAATGCCACCAGTGCGGTACTTGGTAACCTCGTACTCTTTGAACACAAACGCCTTCTCCCAGTTAGTCGCCAGACCATCCACAAGCCCTCTCTCAAGCGCCGTGTACATTTCCCCCGAGGCTATATATGTGGGGGTCGCTCCCAGTGCTTCCAGCGTATCCAGCCCGATGTCCTGTCCCGTAGCCAGCTTCATGCCTTTCAGGTCTTCCATGTTCTTTACCTGTTTCTTGTTGTTGCAGAGGTTATCCGGGGCTACGGGAATCAGCCAGAGGGGCTTTACATCTTTCAGGTCGGTATCCATCATGTATTTTTCCATTAACTTCCAGTGCACCCAGCCCGCCTCTTCCGCCGAGTTATACAGGAACGGTAAAGCGCTGACATTATTGCGTTGCATTATACCGGCCTGCCCTCCGGAAAGCACGATATCGGCCTGGCGGTTTACCACCATCTGGTAATGGTCCTCCTGTGCACCAAGTGAAGAAGCGTGATAAACGGTTATCTTGACCCTGCCGCCAGTTTTGTTATGTATCTCCTCAATCCACGGGTCTATAATTGCCGCGGCGGGCAGAGACATTGGCGGTATCCATGTGCTCAATTTGAGCTCTATCGGCGTTTCCGGCTCTGGAGCTGGTGCGGGCGCTGGAGCTGGTGCGGGCGCTGGAGCCGGTGTTTCCTTGGCACAGCCGCCAAAAATCAAAACAGCAACCAGTACAATCGTTAGTATAATCAAGATTAATTTTTTCACTATCAGTTCTCCTTTCAAGCATTTTTAATTAACCCTGTTTCTCTTTCAAGCTGACATTTTTCACCTCCTTTTATTTGTTAGACTGGAAAATTTACGACATAAATGAAAAAGGCACCAGCCACCGCCGTATTACTTAGCGTTTCCAGTGCCCTTTGTTCATCCTCATCATCTTCCCTAACCTGATTTTATTTTTTTAAAGCTATTTTCACATGTTGTGACTTGAGTCTAGAAATCTGGCCGAAAAGTGGCATCGTGTAGCCTGGCTTGATATACTTAGACAAACGAAGTAAGGAGGGCTGGAGTATGCTGGGAGAGCGCACTGAGCAGCGGGGTTTATTCGAAGCAGACCACA
>Ga0315541_1002123_pt1 | contig 17059 bp, 11 predicted proteins | sample SalMarSW160190MG_FD_203095 | JGI IMG/M metagenome (GOLD analysis project Ga0315541, IMG submission 203095) | Salt marsh sediment microbial communities from the Plum Island Ecosystem LTER, Massachusetts, United States - Salt Marsh Sediment SW1601-190 ...
CCCAATCCCTTGCGAAAAAAGCCGACCCGCCGTCTCGACCCGCTTCGCTGCCCCTAAATCCTACCCCATCATGCGCCTGCCCGCGCCCCGCTCCCACTCCGCCAGCCTCCCGTTCCGAAATCGCTGGGCGCGTCCTGCCCGCCTGGATGAAAGCGCCGGCTTCCTTATACCTTCGGGGGTCCGCGCCGGGGGGGGTGCGGACCCCGAGCATTCGAGGATCCGCCGGGTCCTCCCGGCCGCCATCGCGATTGGAGCACTCATGTCCGCCAAGAAGGGCACCATCGGAATCCTCACCGGAGGCGGTGACGTCCCCGGGCTGAACCCGGCCATCCGCTCGGTCACCATCCGGGCGCTGAGGGAGGGGTACCGTGTCATCGGCGTCCGCCGGGGGTGGCGGGGCCTGGTGGACTTCGTCCCGGAGAAGGGCGCGGACAACTCGGGGTGCTTCCTCGAGCTCACCGAGGAGATCGTGAACCGTGCCGGCCGTACCGGAGGCACTTTCCTCCACTCGTCCCGGACCCGGGCCAGCCACCTGCCCCCCGCCTACGTCCCCGACCATCTCAAGTCCAAGTACACCGCGCCCATCAACGACATCACCCAGGAGGTGCTGAAGAACCTGGACTTCATGGGTGTGGACACGCTGGTGCCCATCGGCGGAGACGACACTCTGTCGTACGCGCTCCGGCTCCACCAGGAGGGCGTGAAGGTGGTGGCCATCCCCAAGACCATGGACAACGACGTCCCCGGGACGGACTACTGCATCGGCTTCAGCACGTGCGTGACGCGCACCATCGAGCTCACGCACAAACTGCGCACGTCGGCCGGGTCCCACGAGCGCATCCTGGTCATCGAGGTGTTCGGCCGCTACGCGGGGTTCACCGCGCTCCTCCCCACCATGGCCGGCGCGGCCGACCGGTGCGTCATCCCCGAGCACCCCTTCGATCCCGAGCTGCTCACCGAGCTGCTCATACGGGATCGAGCCCGCAATCCGAGCCATTATTCGGTGGCGCTGGTCTCCGAGGGGGCCACGGAGAAGCACCAGGAGGACATGATCTTCTCCAGCGAGGAGGCGGACCAGTTCGGGCACAAGAAGCTGGGCGGGATCGGCGACAAGGTCTCCGACTCCATCAAGCGCCTTTCGCCCAAGTTCAATGGGGGCAGGGAGGTCAACGTCATCAACCAGCGCCTGGGCTACCTGGTGCGGTCGGGAGAGCCGGACGCCCTCGACTCCATCGTCCCCATGGCCTTCGGCAACCTGGCCCTCGACCTCATCATCGAGGGCCGGAGCGGGCTTCTCGTGGCGGTGCGCAATGGCGTGTACGGTCCGGTGCCCATCGAGTCGGTGATGGGGACCAAGAAGACGGTGGACGTGAATCTGTACTACGACGTGGAACGGATGCGCCCCAGGTACGACTTCCGTGGGCGCCCTCTCTTCATCATGACGAGCGGGAGCTGATTGGACCGGATCAACGACATCCTCCTGGGGCCCCTCGAGCGGCCGGCGCTGGCCTGGCTCTGCCGCCGGATGCCGGCGTGGGTGACCCCCGACATGCTGACCGTGGTCGGCATCGCCGGAGGCGCGATCACCATGGCCGGCTTCGCGCTGACCGTGGTGGACAGGGACTTCCTCTGGCTCGGGTGCGCGGGGGTGGTGGTGAACTGGCTCGGGGACAGCCTGGACGGGAACCTGGCCCGGCACCGGGGGATCGAGCGCCCCAAGTACGGCTATTTCGTGGATCACGTCACCGACGGGTTCGTGACGGCGATGATCTGCCTGGGGATCGGGATGTCGGTCTACGTGGACATGGTGTACGCGCTGGCCGCGCTGGCCGTGTACCTCCTCATGTCCATCCTCACCTACGTCACGAGCCAGGTCACGGGCGTCTTCCGCATTTCCTACGGGAAGTTCGGCCCCACCGAGGTCCGGGTGGTCCTCATCGTCGCGAGCGCGGTGTGCTTCTTCGCGCCGAACCCGATGCTCCATCTGGGGGCGCTGGATATCCGCGCCTTCGAGTTGGTCACCCTGGCGGTGTCCGTGCTCCTGGCGCTGGCGTGCGTGGCCTCGGCGTGGCGTACCAGCCGGGCGTTGGCCGCCTTGGAGCCGCCGCCCCCCTGGCGCTCCTGACCCGGCCATGAGCGGCGGGGCCCCAAGGCGCTACCTCCTCGTCTCCCCCTACTTCCCTCCCATGTCGCGCATCGGCGGGAAACGGGCGCTGCACCTCTGCCGCAACCTCCCGGCGTTCGGGTGGGAGCCGGTGGTGCTGGCGGCGCCGCCCCGGGACGGCCACGTGGACCCGGAGTTGGAGGAGATGCTTCCCCCGGGGCTCGTGGTGTCGCGGGGGTACGCGGGGCCTCTCCGCTCCCTGGCCCACCGGTGGCTGCGCCCCGAGCGGCTCCCCTTCCAGGAGACGCGCTCGGTGGGGAGGGCACCGCGCATGCGGGACCGGACGATCCTGGGGCAGGACATGGGCTTCGTGACCCCCCTGGACCAGTACGTCTTCGATCTCCCGGGGGCGGTGCGGGAAGGTGTGGCGCTGATACGCCGTCGCGGGCTCGAGGCGATCCAGGTAAGCGCGGACCCGTGGTCGGGGTTCCTGGCGGGGCTGGAGATGCGCCGGCGCACGGGGGTGCCCCTCATCCTCGACCTCCGGGACCCCTGGTCGCTCCAGGAGGCGAAGATGGCGCTCCGCCCGGCGCCGACCCGGGCGGCCGTGCGCTGGATCGAGCACGCCGCCTTCCGCCGCGCCGCGCGCATCGTGTTGAACTCCGAGGAAGCGTATCGGGCCTACCGTGAGGCGTACCGGGGCCGCATTCCCGAGGAGCGCTTCACCTGGGTGCGGAACGCTTTCGACCTGGGGCTCTTCCGGCGCACCGACGCGGCGCCGCCGGCGACGTTCACGGTGCTGTACTTCGGCCGCTTCCAGCGCTTCGTGCGCCCCCACGCGCTGCTCACCGCGTTCGCGAACTTCGTGGCGCGGGCCGGGGTGGATCCCTCCGAGGCGCGGCTGGCGTTCGCGGGAGGGCTGCGCACCCAGGACGCGGCGCCCATCCGGGAGCTGGGCCTGGAGGACCGGGTGGACCGGGTGGGGTTCGTGCCCTACCGGGACGGCCTGGGCGCGCTCCGCTCCTCCCACGTGCTCGCGCTCGTCGTGCCTCCGTCGGTGCAGCTCCAGATCCCGGGAAAGCTCTTCGACTACCTCGCCGCCCGCCGCCCCATCCTGGCGCTCTCGGCGAACCGGGAGGTGGATGCCATCCTCGCCGAGACCGGGTCGGGGCTGAGCGCCCCCTACGGCGATGAGGGAGCGGCGGCGGCTCGCCTGGGCGAGTTGTATGCTCGCTTCCGCCGCGGCGAGTCCCTCGACCTCGATCCCGCCGCCGTGGAGACATACTCGGCGCAGGCGCAGGCGCGGGCCATGGCGGCGGTCCTGGACGAGGCGACGGCGTGAGCGTCCGCCCGGAGGGCACGCCCCCGGCCCCCGTGGACCTGGTCTTCACCTGGGTGGACGGGGACGACCCGGCGCACCGGGCCAAGCGGCGGGCCTGGCACGGCGGAGCGGCCACGGCGGAGCGGGAGCGCTGGTACCAAGGGGTGGGTGAGATCACCTTCGCCGTGCGCAGCGTGGTGAGGTACATGCCCTGGGTGCGCACGATCCACGTGGTCACCGACGCCCAGACGCCTCCCGTGGATGCCGCGCTCCTGGAGAGCGGCCGGGTGCGGGTGGTGGACCACGCCGAGATCGTCCCCGACGCCTACCGCCCCCTCTTCGCCAGCACGCTCATCGAGTCCTGCCTGCACCGCATCCCCGGGCTCTCCGAGATCTGGCTGTACGACAACGACGACTTCCTCCATTTCGCCCCCGTGCCGCCCTCGGTATTCTTCACGCCCGTGCCGAGTGGGGGAGTGGCGCTGAGGCTCAAGGCGTACCGAGCGGTGGCACGGGAAGCGATCCGGAGGGTGTCGGACGCTGCGCCCTCGTTCCTGCCCCGGGCCAACCCGTACACCACGGGGATCTCCAATGCGCTCCGGATGCTCCGGGCCCGCTTCGGGGTGAGGTGGCACGACGCGCTGGTGCCGCGCCACGCCACGCAGGTCTACCGCACGTCCACCGCGCTCCGCCTGGAGGAGGAGCTTGCCGACGTCCTGCATGCGAACCGGTCTCTTCGGTTCCGGGACCACCGGCAGGTGTCATGGGCGACACTGGCCTATACCCTGGAGCGACTCTGGCACCCGGAGGACCACCTGCGCCCCTGGAGCCTCCTCGCGCCCGACCCGGACCTGGCCGTCTTCGACTTCCTCCACTGCACCCGTCCGGGGGCGTGCGAGTCGCGCTGGAAGGCGGTGGCGGCGTCCCGTGCGCGCCTGGCGTGCCTGAACAACGTGCCCGCCTTCGAGGGGGAGCGGTTCCAGCGGGTGATGATGGCGAAGGGGCTCGGGGAGGTGGTCCAGCACGGCCGGGTGGGGGAGGGGGGGGCGTGAGGGGCGAGCGCCCCCAGGGTGCTCTCCTCCGGGAGCGCACGCTCACCTCCGTCTTCTGGATCCTGGCGGTGAACGTGGCCCGCGCCGGTCTCCTCTTCCTGGTGCCCTGGGTCATCGCCTGGCTGGGCGGGCCCACGGAGATGGGTCTGGCCCAGCTCGCCTGGGGCGTCTACGCCGTGGCTCTCCCGGTGGTATCCCTGGGGACCCGGGCCGCGGTGCTCCAGCGCCAGGAGCTGAGCCAGTCGTACCTCTCGTCGGTGTTCGTGGTGAACCTGGCCATGGGGGCTCTGACCGGGGCGATGCTGGCTTTGGGCGCGCCCTGGATCGCCGGAATCGGGGACGGAGACCCGCGCCTGGTGACGGTCCTCAGGTGGATGGGGGCCGTCTGTTTCGTCTTCTCCCTCACCGTGGTGCAGAGCTCCCTCCTGGCCCGGCGCCTGGAGTTCCGCTTCCTCTCCCTGGCCAACATCGCGGGCTCGGTGGCGGGAGGCGCAGCGGGTGGTGCGGCAGCGCTCCTGGGCGCCCGTTTGGGGGCCGTGGGAGCGGCGGTGGCCGCGTACCTGGCGGTGAGCACCACCCTCCTGTGGATCGCCGGGCGCTGGCGTCCCACCCTGGCCTTCGTCCCCTCCGAGGCCCTGAGCGCGGTCCGCTTCGGGGTCACCGCCTCCATGGCCTCTTTCGCGTTCAATTTCTCGCTGCAGCTCGAGCGCTTCCTCTTCTCGGCCCTCTTCGGACAGGCGGCGCTGGGCCTCTACGGCGCGGCGCGCAACGTGAACCGCGATACGCTGCGCAACCTCATGAAGATCAGCGACGAGGTGCTCATGCCCGGCCTCTCGGCGCTCCAGTCGGACTTGGCCGGGGCTCGCGCCTACTACCTGAAGGCCATGCGCTACGAGTTCCTGGCGTTCGCGCCCATCGCTCTCTTCATCGCCGTGTTCGCGAGGGAGATCGTCCTCCTCGTATACGGCCTCGAGTGGCTGGAGGTGGTGCCCCTGGTACGGATGCTCACGCCCCTCGTGCTCTTCACCATCACGCGCCACACGGTGGGGGCCGTGTTCCTCTCGCAGGGGCGCCCTGAGGTGCAGCTCCGCTGGTCCCTGCTCATGGTGGTGCTCGTGGCGGCGTATACGCTGGCAGGCGCACCCTGGGGGCTCTTCGGGGCGGTGGCCGCCGTGTCCACGCTGGAGGTGGTGGGGTGGGTCATCTCCCACCGCTGGGCCAACCGACTCCTCGAGCTCCCCTTCCGCCGCTTCCTGGCCAACCTGCGCACTCCGCTGGGCGCGGCGCTCCTCTTCGGCGCCGGCCTGTACCTCCTGAAGAGCGTCACGGCGGCGGGCGCCGCCGGCCCGTCATGGCCGGTCCTGGCCGTCTGGGCCGCGGGAGCCGTTCCGCTCTACGCGGCGGTGGTGCACGTGCTGGACGCGGAGCTCTCCCGCTCGTTCTGGCGCACGCTGGCGGACGTGCTGCGCTCCGCCGCGGCGGGCAGAGGGCGCGCGGCGTAGGCCGCGGACGCGGCCCGCGGTGCCTAAGCCCGCAGCACCAGCCGCGCCTCTCCCAGCGCCGCCGGCCACAGGGGCGTCACAGAGGCTCCCTGCACCGAGGTGTCCGCGCCCTTCTCCGACTTGGATACGGTGGCGATGTCGAAGCGCCACACCTCCTTCGGTTCGGGGTGGAGCTCCATCGCCACCTCCCCGTTGAGGGACAGCTCCGGCGCGAAGAGGGCATCCCGGGGGAAGGCCCCCGGGTCCCACCGGTAGGCAATGGAGATGGTCCCGTCGGGGGCCAGCCCAACCTCCACACGGAGCGCCCCGGCCCCGGCGGCCGAGAGGTGGACCGTCACCCCGGCCGTGTCCTGGACGATGCGGTGGGCGAGCCTCTCCCGGGCCCAGCTCCGCAGCGGGTCGTAGTCCGCCGCCTGGTACGCTGCCTGATCCAGCCCCGCCGCCAGCATTCTCACCACCCCGATGGCGCGCTCGTCCCGGTCCGCAGGCGGGAGGGTGTCGAAGCGGAGCCCTTCCTCCAGGGCATGGATGGATGGCATGCCTCCCTCGTCCGCGGGCGCGTGGGCGGGAGAGGGGGCCACATCGCGGTGGTATGCCTCCCTTCTGCGTGTGAGGGTGTCGGCCAGGTTCACGCGCCGATCGAAGAGCGTCCACTCTTCCACCGCGCCTCCCCGGGCAGGCGCCACCAGCGCCGAGAACGCGCCGGAGTGGACCCAGATCTCGTCACTCCCGTCCCCGTCCAGGTCGACCACCTCGAACGCCAGGGGCTCGCCACGGCGCAGGATCCCCTCCGCCTCGGCCAGGTTCGCCCACACCGAGCCGCGCAGGTGCCTCAGGTAGAGTCCCCCGAAGACGCCGTGCCAATAGGAGTCGTTGCACTGGGCGCGCCCGACCGCGCGGCGAGCCGCGGCCGGATCCCCGCGGAGGCGGCACAGCTCCGAGAGCGCCGCCGCCTTCTTGTGCATGCGGTTCGACTCGGAGTAGCGGGCCAGGAAGTTCCTCCAGTGACCGCCCCGCACGAGCCCCGCGGCGGAGGCCTGCTCGCCGCTGGCCTCCAGACGCCGGTCGAGTTCCTCCAGGCGCTGGGCGGCCGCGGGGGGGAGGGACCACCCCTCCATCTCCCGGTAGGACGCGGTGGGGAGATAGGCCAGTCCCGCCGGCGTGACCGACGCCAGCGCCTGGGTGGGCGTCACCAGCCGGGCCACCCCGTCGGAGGCCAGCGCCTCCAGGGTGTCGAGGAAGCGGTCCAGCCATCCCTGCTCCCACACCCACTCGGCGGTCCCGGGCCAGCCGCCGAACTTCTCTCCGTCGTCGGCCAGCACCGCCAAGGGAAGCTCCTGGGCCTGGAGCGTGCGCAGATAATCCGCTACCTCCTCGGGGGGCCGGAAGGGGATGAGGTAGCGCAGCCGCTCGTCGATGGGAAGAAGGGAGAGCGCCGCACCCCCGGACTCGGTGCGCCAGGGGCGGTGGAGCTGATGGCGCTCGAACCCGGTGGCCAGAAAGTGGCGGTCGTCGACGAGGGCGTACCTCACTCCGGCGGCGGCCAGATCCTCGGGGAGACCGGGCTCCCAGACCCGCTCGGTGAGCCAGAGTCCCGTGGCCCGGACGCCGAAGCGGCGCTCGAGCCAGTCCTTCATCCAGTGGATCTGTTCCGCCCTGTCGGCCTGGGAGAGGGCGGGGAGGACGGGCTCGTAGAAGCCGGACAGGAGGAGCTCCACCGAACCGTCGGCGGCGAGTCGGCCGATGAGGTCCAGGTACGGGTGGGCGTCGGCCTCGAGCCACTCCAGGAGGGGGCCGGAAACGTGGAGCGCCACGGGGAGCGCGCCCCGGTCGGCCAGGTGGCGGAGGAAGGGGAGGTAGACGTCTTGGGCGTGGCTCCGGAAGACATCGTCGAAGTTCCCCACGGGCTGATGCACGTGGAGCCCGAACACGAAGCCCACGGGCGAAGCCGCGCGCGGGGGCGGGAGGTGGGTGGCGCGGTCGCCGAACCCGAGCTTCAGGGCCACGTCCCGGAGCACGCCGGGTGCCGCCGAGCGCAGGGAGCCCAGGGCACGCCCCAGAGCCGTCTGGGCCTCGAAGGGGACGGGGACGCCCCGGGCCTCCAGCTCCTTGGCACGCTGCAGCACATCGGCGGCGGCGCGTGGGGAAGGCGCGCGCACGAAGCGCTCCACCGCGGCCACCAACGCCGCCGAGATCTCCGCGGTAGGAGGCGCTCCCGCCGTGGTGGAGGCCGACACTTCGCGGGGGGTGGCCAGGAGCGCCACGTCGGCGGCGAAGGACTCGCCCGCGAGGCGCGCGATCCCGTCCCGCACCTCGTGGTCCCACAGGTCCGCGCCCGAGCCCTTGATGGGGTCGTTGCTCGCCGCCTTGGCGAGGCGCTCGCGCAGCCGGCTCTCCAGCTTCCGCCCCGGCGCGCCCGCCAGGTCCAGGGCGTGGGCGGCGTAGCGGAGCACCTGGAGCGGCTCCAGCCCAGCGAGGTCGTCGAAGAACCACCCGCACGAGGTGAACATGCGGAGCGCGTCCCGCTCCATCTCCAGGAGTTCCAGGATCCGCCGCGACTCCTCGTCGCCCAGGGGGCGGCGTGCGTGCTCTGCCACCAGCCGGGACCGTGCCGCGTCCCCCTGGTCGAAGACCGCGCCGTAGGCATCCTTGGCTGCCCAGGGGTCGGCCAGGAGCGCGCCGGCCTCCGTCTCGAAGATCGCATGCAGGTCGCCGGCCAGCTCGTTCAGGGCATCGCGGAGGACGGTCCGCCACTTCTGCTGGGTCGGCTTGGTGGGGTCCATGCGGCACCCGCACTCCGAGCGCCACCGCTCGACCCCGTGCACGCATGACCAGGAGCTGGGCTCCACCAGTGTGACGTCCTCCGTCGCCGGGCTCCGTGCCAGGAACGAGGCGAAATTCTCGAGGCGGACCTCGGGCCGGGCGCGGATGGAGAGCACGGCAGCGGCCAGCGCCATGTCCGCCCATCGGTGATGGTGACCGAAGGTCTCCCCGTCCGTGGCCAGGGCGACCAGGCGCTTGGCGGCGTCGGCGGGCTCGCCGTCTCCCGCCATGCGACCGGCCCAGGCGTGGGCGTCCCGCAGGAGGTGGCCGAAGGCCACGTCGTGGGAGAGGCCCCCGTCGTACACGGCCACGGCCACGGAGCGGCCGGAGGGGAGCGCGACGCGCCCCGGGAGCCCCTGCGCCGGGACCTTCGTCACCTGGCTGGGCCCAAGGATGGTGAAGTGGATCCCCTCCTCGGCCAGGACCTCCAGCGTCTCCGTGTCCACCGCGGCCTCGGGGAGCCACATCCCCTCCGGATCGCGGCCGAAGCGCCGGCGGAAGTCGGCTACGCCCCATCGCACCTCGGTCACCTTGTCACGACGCGAGGCCAGCGGAAGGATGATGTGGTGATAGGGGGCGGCGATCGCGTTCCCGTGCCCCAGGCGCGCGTGGCTGCGCACGTCGGCCTCGAGGAAGGCGCGGTAGGTGTCCGGGGCCTCCCGGGCCAGCCAGGCCAGGAGCGTGGGCCCCGCGTCCCAGCTGATCCACTCCAGCGTGTTCACCACCGCGGCGATGCGCCCGTCTCCGTCCAGGACCCGGGCGGCTACCACCGCGCGGTAGCACTCGTCGTGGATGCGCTGGTTCCAGTCGTGGAAAGGCGCAGCCGAAAGCTCCACGGGGACCTGTCCGGTCCAGGGGTCCTCCCGGGGAGGCTGGTAGAAGTGCCCGTGGACGACGGCGGATCTCACGTGCGACCTGCCAGCGCTTCCGCCCGGCGGCGCACGGCCCGCCGGTAGACCTCCTGGTACTGGCTCACGGAGCGCTCCCACCCGAAGTCGCGCGACATGGCCTCACGCATGTGCTCGTGCCAGAGCCATTCGTCGGCGTACACCGCGAAGGCCGCTCCGAGGGCATCTCGCAGCGCTTGCGGCTCGTATTCGTCGAAGAGGAATCCCGTCACGCGGTCCTCGATGGTATCGGAGAGCCCCCCGACCCGACGCGCCACCGGGAGGGCCCCGTAGCGCTGGGCGCGCATCTGGGTGATCCCGCAGGGCTCGTAGAGCGAGGGCATGAGAAGCACGTCGCCACCTCCCAGGAGGCGGTGCTCGAACTCCTCGGTGAAGTCGAAGCGCACAGCCACCCGGTCCGGGGCGGCCCTGGCCAGCGCGGCCAGGCGCTCATGGTAGCGCGGATCCCCGCTGCCGAGGAAGACCCACTGGGCGTCCGGCTCTTCCACCAGATGGGAATCCAGGAGGATATCGAACCCCTTCTGCTGCACCAGGCGGGCGGTCATCCCCACCAGCGGCATCCGGGGCTCGATGGGGAGCCCGCACTCCCTCTGGAGCGCAGCTTTGCAAAGCGTCTTCCCCAGGAGGTCGTCGGGGCCGAAGGTGTAGGCGATCTCGGCATCGTCGGAGGGATCCCAGAGGTCCAGCTCGATCCCGTTCAGGATCCCCGTGAACCGGCCCAGGAGATCCACGAAGCTGTGGTGGAGCCCGAAGCCGCCCACCTCGGTGCGCAGCTCCCGGGCGTGGGTGGGGCTCACCGTCGTCACCATGTCCGCCGACGCCAGGGCTCCTTTGAGCAGGTTCACCTGGCCGTACCACTCCAGGAAGCGCCAGTGGTAGTGGCGCCGGTCCACGCCCAGCTCATCCAGAACCTCGGGAGCGTACCAGCCCTGGAAGCCGGCGTTGTGCACGGTCATGACGGACGCGGTCCTGTCGAAGAACGGGCGCCCGGCCAGCGACGTGCGCAGGTAGACGAGTGCCAGCGCCGCGTGCCAGTCGTGGGCGTGCACCACCGGAGGTCGGCGCACGATGTGCGGGAGCGCTTCCAGCGCCGCCTTGCAGAAGAAGGCGAAGCGGCGGTGGTTGTCGGGGTACGCGCCCCCGTTTTCCCCATAGAGGCCGGACCGGTCGAAGTAGGCGTCGTGGGCGACGAAATAAACGGTAGGATGCCCGTCCGCGGCCGGGGCGAAGCGGAGGGAGGCCCTCTCGGTCCGCGGACCCACCTGCACGTCGAAGTCGAAGACCGGCTCCAGCCAGGGGTAGTCGCGCCGGATCTTGCGGTAGAGGGGAAGGAACACCAGGGTGGGGACCCCCGAGTTCGCCTGGTACCGGGCGATCCCCCGCACCGCTTCTCCCAAGCCTCCGGAGCGTGCGTAGGGCCAGTACTCCGACGCCAGGTGGATGACCGCCTGGGAGAAGCCGGGGCCGCGCTTGTGACGTCGGTCCACCGTGGGATGCCGGAAGGGGGAGGCGCGTGTCCCGCTGACCGCGCGTCCCAATAAATTAGGGCGCTTGGGGGGCGGATCCCAAGGCCCGGTTGCGCCGGGGGCGCGCCGGGTGGATTGTCCGGTCATGACAGCTCACCTTTCCCACGAAGCGCTCACGTCCCTCCTCGAGGGACGGTGCCGGGATCCCTTCGGCGTGCTGGGGAACCACCCCTTCGAATCCGACGGGAGGAACGGGCGCGTCGTGCGCGTTTTCATCCCCTGGGCAGCCGACGTGGCGTTGGTCCGACAGGACGGCTCGGAGGTCCCGATGGAGGTGGCCCACCCCGGAGGCCTGTTCCAGGCCGTCTTCCCCGACGAGCCGGGGTACTTCACATACGGGCTGGCCGTCACGGACCGCAGAGGCCAGCGCTGGCCCGTGGATGACCCCTACCGGTTCCCGCCCTTCGTGGACGAGGGCCGCGTTTGGAGCTTCCTGCACGGGGAGGAGCAGAGGGTCCACCAGGTCCTGGGGGCCCACCCCATGACGCTGGAGGGGGTGGCGGGGGTGGGGTTCGCCGTGTGGGCGCCCCACGCCCGGGTCGTGAACCTCATGGGCACCTTCAACCGCTGGGAGGGCCGCTGCCATCCCATGCGTCCTCGGGGTGCCACGGGAGTGTGGGAGCTCTTCGTGCCGGGGGTGGGGAAGGGGGCGGTCTACAAGTACGAGGTGGTCACCGCCGGGGGGCGCAAGGTGGACAAGGCGGACCCGTGCGGTTGGGCGATGGAGCTCAGGCCCGCCACGGCCTCGGTGGTGTGGGACTCATCCGGGTACGTCTGGAGCGACGCCGCCTGGATGGAAGCCCGCCGCGGCTGGAACCCGGACACGTCTCCCATGAGCATCTACGAGGTGCACCTGGGCTCGTGGAAGCGCACGCCGCCGGAGGAGCGCGGGGAGGGTGAGTCCGGATGGCCCGGCTACCGGGCCCTGGCCGAGGATCTTCTCCCCTACGTGAAGGAGCTGGGCTTCACCTACGTGGAGCTCCTCCCGATCCTGGAGCATCCCTACGACCAGAGCTGGGGCTATCAGCCCGTCGGCTTCTTCGCGCCCACGTCCCGGTACGGGAACCCCGACGACTTCCGCTACTTCGTGGACCGGGCCCACCAGCTCGGCGTGGGCGTCCTCCTGGACTGGGTCCCGGGGCACTACCCCGAGGACATCCACGGGCTCGTGCGCTTCGACGGGTCCGCGCTCTACGAACATCCCGACCCCCGCCGGGGACGTCACCTGGACTGGGGCACCCGCATCTTCGATTACGGCAAGCCCCCGGTGCGCTCCTTTCTCGCGTCCAGCGCGCTGCACTGGCTGGAGAACTACCACCTGGACGGTCTCCGGGTGGACGCGGTGGCGTCCATGCTCTACCTGGACTACTCCCGGGCCGAGGGGGAATGGCTCCCCAACCAATACGGCGGGAATGAGAACCTGGAGGCCATCGCGTTCCTGAAGGACGTGAACGACACGGTACACCACGCGTGTCCGGGCGCGGTGGTCGTCGCCGAGGAGTCGACCGCCTGGGCGCGCGTCTCCCACGGCACTGACGTGGGAGGCCTGGGCTTCGACCAGAAGTGGAACATGGGGTGGATGAACGACACCCTGGAGTTCATGGAGACCGATCCCCTGTTCCGCTCGGGTGCGTACGAGCGGCTCACCTTCTCCATACTGTACGCGTTCAGCGAGCGCTTCGTACTCCCCTTGGAAAGAGTCCTCGATTGCACGTGGTGGGGCGCCCCGGGCAGGGGTTTTCACCGTCACGCATCCGTTCCACCCGCTGAGTGGCCAGACGTTGGAGGTGCTGGTGGTTCGGCACCTGTGGGGGGCGGATCGGGTGTGCTACGTGGGCTCCGACGGGCGAAGCCGCTCGGTGCCTATGGAGTGGACGGACCTGGCGGGCGTGGATGCGTTCGTGGCGATGGCGCAGGGCCGGGCGCCGTTCCGACTTGAGGATCTGGCAGCGCTTCGAGCGTTGGTCCCTGGCGCGCCGGCGGCGGAGCCCACGGGAGGGTGCCAGTGATAAGCGAATTACGCCGCAAGTGTCTATGGAATGATACCGCAGACAGGTTCGGGGCGGGAGACGGCTGCGGTTCGTCATGGTTGTACTTGCTTACGATACTGGCTGCATGGTGGGTGTCTGGGTTGTGCGGACTAGAGAGGATGTATATTATTAAATATACACACCTTCTCTCTTGGAGGTGGCGCCATGCCGTCCAGACCGTCGTCGCAGCGCCGGGAGGCCCTGAGGGATCGAGGGGCGCTGCACCCCCACCCCGAGCGGGTGAGCGACACGCTCTTCCAGTCGAGCGCGTTCTTCGATCCCCACGATGTCGTACAGGTGAAGTACGAGATGCTGCGACGGGTGCGTGCGGAGGCAGCGAGCGTGTCGCACACAGCGGCGGCGTTCGGCTTCTCCCGTCCCGCGTTCTACCAGGCGCGAGCGGCGTTCGAGCGGGAGGGGCTGGTGGGCCTTCTGCCGCACAAGCGCGGTCCCCGGGGCCCGTACAAGCTCACGGACGAGATCCTGGCGGCGCTGGTGGCCCAGAGGAACGCAGCGGGCTCAGCGTTACCGGCACGGGAACTCGCCCGCTACCTGCGCAACGAGCACGAGATCACCGCGCACCCGCGCAGCATCGAGCGCAGCCTGGCCCGCTATCGTGCGCGCCAGGAAAAAAAACGCCGACAGACCAGGCGCCCGAACTCCTGACGAATGGCGTCGCCGTGGCGGCGCACGAGCGCGGGTGCTACGCGGCTGCCTACGAGCGACTCCGCGCCTGCGTGACCGGCGCGCGCGACGGGGCGCTCACTCAGGGGCGCAGGGCCGTCGGACTCGGGTTCGTTCTCCAGCAGGGCGTCCCGGGTTGGGTGGCTGCCGATGCGGGGCTGTGCTCCGCTCCATCGACCGGCACCGCCGTCTCGCCCGGGGACTCGTTGACGAGACTCCAGGCGCCCCCGCACGGTGTGACGGTGGGGCTATCGCCCGAAGTCCTTCCGCGGATCCAGCAGCCGGAGTTGGCCCTTGTGATGGCCAGTCTCGTCTTGTCGACCCAGCGCACCGCCCACGCCCCGCCGATGGGACGCGGGGGTGTGCACACTCCTGAACCGGGAGGCCTGGCATGTCGCTGAGCACCGAGTCCCACGAGAAGATCACGGCATCCCATCTGGCGCGTACTGCCTACCTGTACGTGCGGCAATCGACGCTGCGGCAGGTTGTGGAGAACACCGAGAGTACCACGCGTCAGTATGCGCTACGCGAGCGTGCCGTCGCGTTGGGTTGGCCCATGGAGCGCGTGGTGGTCATCGGCTCCGATCTCGGTCAGTCTGGGGCGAGCGCCGCTGATCGCGAGGGCTTCCAACGCCTGGTGAGTGAGGTCGGCCTGGGTCACGCCGGGATCGTGCTTGGGCTCGAGGTCTCGCGCCTTGCACGCAACTCCACCGACTGGCATCGCCTGCTCGAACTCTGTGCCCTGGCGGACACGCTGATCCTCGATGAGGATGGCCTCTATGACCCAGCTCACTTCAACGACCGGTTACTCCTGGGCCTCAAAGGCACGATGAGCGAAGCGGAGCTTCATGTGCTCAAGGCACGTCTGCGCGGTGGCATCTTGAGCCGTGCCCGGCGCGGCGAGCTCAAGCAGATGCTGCCCATCGGCTTCGTCTATGACAGCGAGGATCGAGTCATGCTCGATCCCGATGCTCAGGTGCAGGCGGCCGTCCGACTGCTCTTCGCCACGTTCCAGCGAACGGGTTCTTGCCTGGCCGTGGCGAAGGCGTTCCTGGAGCAGAACCTGCTCTTCCCGCGACGCGTACGTAGTGGCCCCAAGAAGGGCCAGCTCCACTGGGGCGAGCTACTTCACTGTCGCGTCACCCAGATCATCCACAATCCTCGCTATGCCGGCGCCTTCGCCTTCGGGCGCACCCGCCAGCGGCACCGCCCCAATGGCAAGATCGAGTCGCGCAAGGTGAAGCCTGAGGACTGGATCCTGATCCGTGACGCCCACCCGGGCTACATTATCTGGTCCCAGTACGAGGACAACGTACGGCGTGTGAAGGCCAACGCCGCCTCGTGGGGACCGGATCGTCGTCAGGGTCCGCCCCGCGAAGGCAACGCACTCCTGCAAGGGCTGGTCATCTGCGGCACCTGTGGAGAGCGCATGACCGTGCGCTACCACTCGTATCGGGGCAGCGCCGTCCCAACCTATTGGTGTGGACGCAGGCGCCTGCAGCGGGGTGAGAGCGGCCTATGCCAGACCATCCATGGCGCCTCGCTCGACGCGGTGATCGGCGACGTTCTCGTCGAGATGATGACGCCCTTGGCGATCGAGGCCGCACTCACCGTCCAGCAAGAACTCGTCAGTCGAGAAGAGGAGGCCGATCGGCTCCGACGTCAACAGGTCGAGCGGGCCCGGTACGAGGCCGATGTTGCCGAGCGCCGCTTCCTCCAGGTCGATCCCGACCACCGGCTCGTGGCCGATGCTCTCGAGGCCGCCTGGAACGCCAGGCTCCGGGCCCTGGCTGCCGCACAAGAGGAGTATGAGCAAACCACTGCCCGCCAAACCCGCCTCGTCGACGATGCCGAGCGGGATAAGCTCTTCGCCCTGACCACTGACTTCCCGCGCCTATGGCACGATCCGGTCACATCCATGAAGGAGAAGAAGCGGATCGCCCGCTTGCTCATCCTCGACGTGACGCTCACGAAGAGTGATGCCTTGCACGCCGATATCCGCTTCACGGGCGGTGCGACACGCTCCCTCGTCATCCCCTTCCCAAAGACCTGTGTCGAGCTCCGTACCACCGACGCCGCGGTCGTGCGCGAGATCGACACTTTGTTGGACACCTACACCGACGGGGAGATCGCCGACCTCCTCAATGAGCGTGGCGTCCGTACCGTCGTAGCCACGCCCTGGACCCCCGCCCGTGTCGGGAGGCTTCGACAGACCTATGCGCTCAAGGACCGGCGCTCTCGGCTCCTGGAGCAGGGGCTTCTCTCGCCCGACGAGTTGGCCGAGCGTTACCATGTTGCCAGAAGCACGGTCCACCTCTGGCGACAGCGTGGACTACTCCGCGCGCACCCCGTCAACGACCGTGGAGACTACCTCTACGAGATCCCGCCCGACGCCCTCCCGGGAAAGTGGGCCCACAAGCACGATTACGAGCCTGACTCCCCAACTTCCCCCTCACCCCGCGCAGGTGGTGCAGTATGAGATCAAGCCCTTCTCCCACGACGAGGTGGTCCACGGCAAGCGCTCCCTCCTGTCGAAGATGCCGGGGGACCACGAGGCGAAGTTCGCCAACCTGCGGGCCCTGCTCGCGTACCAGTGGGCGCACCCCGGCAAGAAGCTTCTCTTCATGGGGTGTGAACTGGCCCAGTGGACCGAGTGGAACGTGGACGCGCCTCTGGACTGGGCCCTCCTGGGATACCCGGCCCACCAGGGGGTGCACCGCCTCGTGGCGCGCCTGAACGGGCTCTATGCCGAGGAACCGTCGCTGCACGGCCAGGACTACCACCCCGAGGGCTTCGAGTGGCTGGACTGCAACGACGCGGCGCGGACCGTGCTGTCGTTCCTGCGGTGGGCGCCAGGCTGGACCGATCCCATGGCGGTGGTGGTGAACTTCACGCCTACGTTCCGTGAGGACTTCCGCATGGCCATCCCCTTCCCGGGGAGATGGCGAGTGGTTCTGGACACCAGCGCACCCGAGTTCGGGGGGCCGGGCTCGCCGGTTCCGGGGGAACTGGAGACGGTGGAGGGGGAGCTCCACGGGCGCGCGCAGCACCTGGTCTTCCCGCTCCCGGGGCTCACCGCGCTCTTCCTGAAGCGCGTGGCCGGATGACG
>Ga0315541_1002125_pt1 | contig 17043 bp, 17 predicted proteins | sample SalMarSW160190MG_FD_203095 | JGI IMG/M metagenome (GOLD analysis project Ga0315541, IMG submission 203095) | Salt marsh sediment microbial communities from the Plum Island Ecosystem LTER, Massachusetts, United States - Salt Marsh Sediment SW1601-190 ...
AATCATAGACCGAATAGCAGCCAAGCTCGGCAAGGCTCACGAAACCATCAGGTACACACTCCTAAACCACGAAAAGGCCAATCCTGATAAACCTATTTCCCACGAGCCACCCGGTGTAGTCAGCCCTGCCGAAGCCGCTGAGCTCTATAAAGCATTCAAACAAGGCTGCGGGGTCAAAGAATTAATGAGTCGCTTCAGTCGCAGTAAAAGCTCGATATACCGAATTATAAATCAACAAAGGGCAAGGGCGCTTCTGGCCAGAAAAATTGAATTTGTCGCCAGCGACGAGTTCCTTGAAGAAAATGCCAGACAGAAGCTTCTCGCAAAACCGGTCAGTGTGGAAAAACCCCTTTCCTCGAAAAGTATTGAGCCATTGGAGTTAGCCAGCGAATCTCTTCTGCCTGAGTATCTGCAGGCGTTAAGAGATACCCCTGTGCTAAATCGAGAACATGAGGTCGAGTTGTTCCGTAGATATAACTATCTAAAACATTTAGCTTGTGTAACCAGAGCGGGCATGAAACCTACCCGGGTTCGCAGCGACCGGCTAAATGAAATAGAGAACTATTTGGCTGAGGCTGAAACAATCAAAAAAATGATAATTGAGGCAAATCTGCGGCTTGTTGTCAGCATCGCAGGCAAACATGCTACCGGCGGGGCTAATTTTCTGGAGTTGGTGAGCAAGGGCAATTTTGCGTTGATTAAAGCAGTCGAAGAATTCGATTATACAAGGGGTATTCGATTCAGCAGAACTGCCTCATTAAGCATAGCCAAAGAGTATGCAAAGGTATCCGGTAAAAGCACAGAACTTACCAGGGAAAAAGCAGGTTCATTGGCAAATATCCTGCCGTTTTTGAAAACAGCAGAAGCGGATTTTGCAGCTATCGAACGAGCACGCCATAGTCTGGTCCAGGTTATCAAGGATGAACTTGACCAGCGTGAGCAGTATATAATCTTAAATCATTTTGGCCTGGTCGGCTCATTGATAAGAAAAAAGAAAAAGACTCTACAGCAAATCGGCGAAGACCTCGGCTTGACTAAGGAAAGGGTCCGGCAGCTCGAATTGATTGCTTTGCAAAAGTTGAGGCACTCACTGAGCATCGAAGAATTTGAATTACTGACCGGCTAATTTTAATAATCCCGACTTACAACATAGCCAAAATCACCTCAATTGCCTCGTAAATCGCAGCTACCACTAAGACTGCCGCCACTAACAAATTACCTCTGACATTCATCAGTAGTGCGTTGCCATATCTACGTAATAGACTTGGGCCTTCGGCCTTTCGGAAAAGATAAACCACAATCAGGAGGGCAAAGAATGTCGCTATAATATAGGCCTCGCCTTCAAGCAATAGGGTAAGACTGTGTGGAAGCATTGCCCCGGCAAGGACATCAAAATTTGGAGCCAGCAGCAACCCCCACATCAAGGCCCTAAAAATAGCAGCTAATATCCCGACACCTGGAATGATTATAGATGGAATAGTTATGTAAGCTAAAGACCCAAGGAAAAAATTAATCGCAAATGTAGCTACAGCCGCCAGCGGGATACTTTTACTCATATAGGCCTTGCCTGCGACGCCCAGAGGCCCTGCACCACCTTCTACCTGTGCTTTTATCTCTGCCAACAAGCAAACCTGGAGCTCAGGTAATAGATAAGCCACAATCATAAACAGAACCGCCACTCCAAAGTAAATAAAATGTAAGCTTAAAAATAAACGCCTGAACTTGCGAATCTCAACCAAAGGCAGACGCAGCCACCTATTGTCGATTCGGTCAGCAAGAATACAATAGAGCCTGAACAGCACAACAGAACCACCTAAAAAAAGAAGTGCCATACCCAGGATATAGAGATAAAATGGGACCTGCTCTGTCCGAATCAGTGGAGCATATGCGGCGAATTGCGACTTCGGAAAAGCTTTTTTAAGCTGCTCGCGAACTTGCGAATCAACCAGCTGCTCCCTGGGCAATTGAAAAATATAGGCATTCTGGACAGCCTCATGAGCAGGGTTGAATAATTCACTCGCCATAGTACTATCGCCAAAAAGATAACTGTCTACAAAAAGCCGAACCTCCTTCTTAAATTGTCCCACCACCTTAAAAACCTGACCATCAACGACAATCTTGTCCTTGTTACTTGCATAAAAACCAGCTACCACCTCATTGGCATCTGGATTTGGTAATCGGCCCCGCTGAAGCATCTGCTCTGTGAAATCAGCGGTAATATCCGGATGAAGGAAGAGTTTCCCCTGAAAAGCAACCCGGTAGTATTTCTCAACATACGAGCCGAAATCGTGGGCTAACTTGGTAAATCTTTGTGCTCGTGGGGATATAGGCAAAAGGCGGATTGGCCTTTTGATATATTCCAGACCTTCGGCTTCCGAATTCGGGTCGGCTTTGCCTATGTACATAAAAGCATCCTTCCACGGATTTGGTCCAGCTTGATACTGATAGTTGAAATATGAAAAAGCCATCAGTATAAAACCGATTGCAACTACAATTAACCAGCTAATCAATCTTTTCATTTTGCATCTTCCTTAAAAAGCCCTTTGTTTGTCAGGGGGCCATAAAGACCCTGACCAGAATAGAGTATAGAAGACCTTTGACCTGCCCGCCAACTAATTTTCAGCCGGAGGCTTTTCGGAAATAGGTTCGACCCTTCGACTCCCTCGACTGCGCTCGGGACAGGCAAGCTCAGGGCGGGCAAGCTCACTACAGGTTGGGTTTGATTGGGTTTGTTTTGGGTTCGTTTTGACATCGCATTGTATCTCCATAAGTCTTTTCTGCATAGTTGGTTAAGTTTATTTTTGTATATCTGAAATTGGGTTCGTTTTGCATAATTTAGTTTGTTCATTGTTCATAGTTCGTAGTTGATAGAGAATCTTCGATGGGGTTTCCGAATGCCTTACAAACAGCGAAACTCCACTACAAGATTACTCATTCCTAAGTCGTTTCTGACCCGGGCCCGCCAGCCCCAAGACCTTGCCCTGCTGGGCGATTAAGGGCAGAATTACACCCCTTCTATAATTGGGTGGACTTGCGCATTTGATGCGAAAATTATGGGTTTTTCGGGAGCTAAAGGATTGTAAATGGTTATATGGAAAGAGATAAAAAAAATTTGAAATTAGCCGTTTTTGGTATCCAAGTAGCTGCGCTTTTGATTGATTTTTTTGCCACAGAGGACACCGAGAACACAGAGATTTTTTAGACAGTCATAATCGTAGTGCGGGGCTTCCATCCTTCGCAGTAGCTCTGCTACGGAGAATGGATGCCCTACCAATTTCGCTTCATCCAAAACCCTTTTCACTTAGGCAATCCATTGTAAATCAATTCCTTGATTGATTGAAGCCAACCGAAATCACCCAAAATATCAATGACTACTGCAACAATAATACCAACAATAATTGCACCAATAACCTTCACAATAATCTTCAATATCTTCCCGACGATGCTTTTCTTTTTCTCCACGGCTGTTGGCTGCTTTTGAATTGATGAATAATCTCCGGTTTGCATATTCTCGGCTTGGACATCTCTCAATACATTCAACTTATCTATATTGATAATTGTCGCAGGAGTAGCATTTCCCCTTGCTTCTTCTGGTTTTAGGTTAGCAATATCGGCTTGAACCTTATCAAAGGCATGGCCGAGATGTGAAAGTTTTTCGTGAACAGTTGCAGTGTGATGAAGCAAGTCGGCGTTTTGATTATCGTAGTAATAGTATGCTCCAACATCATCGCAAAACTCATTTCGCTGAAACCATTTGCCGTTATATTTATCAGAGAAAAGCGGTGTATCGGTCGGTGTCCACGAATATCGCAGTACGAAATCGTGAATAATAGCCAGCCGCACATATTCACACATCAGCGTTTCATTTTCTGTCGGCTTACGTTGTATACTTGCGTCGCCGAAAATTCCGAACCATAGTAAAGGATTCACAGGTTCAAGAGGTCGATAGATAACCCCCATATCAACATTAACGAAAGCATTATTAAGATAATCTGTCTTAATCCAACCATCTGGCGGTAAAAGTTCATTCTGCTTCATTTCCCTCAGAAGCGCATCCCTCTCCCCTTTGCTCATTTCACATCCACCTGGTTGGCTCAGTCTGGCTTTCAATTCCGTAACTTCAGGCGAAAACTTAGCAGGAGGCTGTTCTTTTAGTTGTTTTAGAAGTTTCTCTTGATATGGTTGTAAAGCTTGTCCGTATTTCTCGACCATTTTACAGAGTCGGTCAATACGCTTTGTAAAGCGTGCTCTTACAGTTGTGTCTTTTATTATGAGATGGACAACTTTGTTTGCTATATCTTGGACTTCTTTTTGGTGTTGTGTCATTTTTCACCTGTTTTCTTCGGGCCGGTCGTCCCGATTATTCTTAAAGTTTAAGCTATTTTACCATATTTTTCCTTGCTTGTCAGCATTGAATAAAGTAAGGTTTCACCCAAGTCAATTTTGTGGAAATTTGAAAGGCGATAATAATGAGAATCAAGACAAGCACTATTAAAACATGGTTGCTTTATATCCTGCTGGCACTTGTTGGTTGTTACCACGGTGGCTGCATTCAAACCAAAAACTATAAATGGGAGCCTACTGAATCAGAGAAAAAACAAATCATCGAAAAAGCCGCAGAAAAGATGGCAGAGCAGCAAAAGAATAAATAGTTGCAAGATTTCAAGACTGAAAAGTAACCACGCTCTTTCTGCTCGGCTTCGGTCCGGCCTACGCCGAGACGAGTGCGGTGATTTTAAAAAAATGGACTGGATTCCTGCTCCCTTGGGGATAAATTTCGCAGGAATGACAAAAGAAATAAACCCGCCGAGTAAATCGGCGGGCTTTCGGATTTTTGAGATTGCCGCACTTCCGTCTTCGCTAAAGCTACGCCGGACAGGTCGCTCGCAATGACCACGATGAGTTGGTTTTTCAGGAAACCGAGCCCAATTTATGGCCGGGGCCGATGGTATATAATCGCTTTTTCGGCTCGGTGTTAATGTGAGAGGTAACTATCCGGCCGACAAAAACTATATGGTCACCAGCTTCGGTCTCTGATTCAAGCGTGCATTCAAAATTCGCCACCGCTTCAGTGAGCAGGACCGAATTAATCGCCTTAGCAGATTCGGTTTTGCAATCGAACTCGGCTAATTTATCGACGTCTCGTCCAGACTTTGAGCCGAAGAAAAGTGCTGCATCGGCCATCTCCGAGGAGGGAAACGCAATGGTAAAGCATTTCGAGTGTCTGATGGTCTCGATTGAGTAATGTGTCTTTGCAACGGCTATGGTCATCATCGGCGGCTCGCCGGATACAATCATTGTCCAGCCCAGCGTAACAGGATTGGCACGGCCGTTTTTGTCTCTGGCAATGGCGATTACTACCTGTTCGGGATATTTGGTTTTGATTGCCTCTTCGTATTCGATTTGTTTTTGCATTGCCATTCTCCGTAATTTGTTTTATATTTGCCGTGGAAAAATAAACAATAAAATTGTAAGCTCATAAATGCAAAATGTAAAGTGAGTTCCTTCGACTCCGCTACGCTCCGCTCAGGATGACAAAGGAGAGATAGTTTTATATTTACCTTGAACCTGTTAATAGAATTATAAGTCTATAAGCTGAAAATTGAAAGTGAGATCCCTCGACTTCGCTGCGCCCTTCGACAAGCTCAGGGCGGGCTTCGCTCGGGATGACAGCTGGGGGACGGTTGTTTTTGACAAGGAGAAAGAAGTGAAGACAACTCGTGCTACGTAGCAAGCTACTTCGCAGAGTAGCAAAGGAAATTGCTGTGGCATAAGCCATCTTGGCGATTAAGATTATAAATTCAAGGCTATTTTTGACAAGGAGAAACCCGTGGACACAATTGGCTTTATCGGCAGCGGAAATATGGCTGAAGCTCTGATAAAGGGCACAATCACCGCAGGAATTTACAAACCTGAAAATATCTTTATAAGCGATATCCGTCCGGAGAGACTCGACTTTCTGGCAAAACAGTATGGCGTTCAGAAGGCAGATAGTAACGCAGCTTTGGCTGCAAAGGCCGATATCCTCGTCTTAAGCATCAAGCCTCAGAATATGACTGATGCCCTGCAAAGTATAAAGGATGCTGTCGGAGCCGACACATTTGTAATATCGATCGCAGCAGGTATAAAAGTCGCCAATATTGCCGCTGTCCTCGGCGATACGGCAATAGTTCGTGTTATGCCCAATACGCCGGCATTGATTGGCGAAGGAGCCAGCGCATTGTTTGCTAACGACAAAGCAAAGCCAATGCTGGAGAAGGCAAAATCAATCTTTTCGGCAGTTGGCAAAACCGTTGTTGTTGACGATGAAGGACTAATAGATGCGGTAACGGCTGTAAGCGGCAGTGGGCCTGCTTATTATTTTCTTTTGATGGAGGAAATGATAAAAGCAGCTGTCGAATTAGGCCTATCAGAGACGGTAGCGAAAGATTTGGTGCTGCAAACTGCCAAAGGTGCTGCTTTGCTCGCGGCCGAGGCTGATAAAAATGGTGAAAGCCCAGCACAGCTTCGCCAAAAGGTTACTTCGCCTGGTGGAACAACTGAGGCAGCACTTAAAGCTTTGGCAGAAGGCAAATTCGGCCCACTGATTGCGACGGCTATCAAAAAAGCCCGCGACAGAAGCAGAGAACTGTCAGGCTGATTTACCCCGTTAGAAAGGAAGCTCCGTCCTTCGGGCGAGGTAAAAATACATAGTGAGGGTGGGTTTTAGAGCCCACCTGAGCTCTCTAACGTGGTTTACTCGACGATAATTGCTTCGGAGGGACACTCGTCAGCGGCCTGCTGAACGGCTTCCTCGAACTCCGGTGGAACTTCATCAACGATAACCTGTGCCATATCTGGCCCCATCTCAAAGACCTCAGGACAGGTATCCACACATAATTCGCAGGAAGTACAGGTATCTTCGATTCTGACTTTCATAATAAATCCCCTTGGAAATCGGTTATTTACTATTGATTATTTATTATTGATTACTTATCATTAGGAGAAATATTAAAAATAGTTAGCGGAAAATAGTCAATAGTAAATTTTTTGGCCGGGTCCCATGCAGGCCGAGCCCGTGAATCTGGTCAGGCGGGGAACCGAGCAGCCATAAGCGAGAGCTGGGTTGTGCTGTGGTAAACCCGGCCACCTTTTTTGAAATGCCTTACACTGTTCTTGCAAGAAAATACAGGTCGCAGACGTTCGACGATGTCATCGGCCAGGACCCTATCGCCCAGACACTCAAAAACGCTATAAAGACCGGCAAAGTCGCACACGCTTACTTGTTTACCGGCACCCGCGGCATCGGCAAAACAACTATGGCACGAGTGCTGGCAAAATCTCTCAACTGCCTTGCCGTCGAAGCCCCCACTACAGAGCCGTGCTGCAAGTGCGAAAGCTGCGTCGCAGTCAATCTCGGCGAAGATATCGATGTCATCGAGATTGACGGTGCGTCGAATAACAGTGTCGAGGAAGTCCGCAGACTGCGTGAGAATGCAATTTATCGGCCTGCGCGGGCAAGGTTCAAAATCTATATTATCGACGAAGTTCACATGCTCAGCACGTCAGCATTTAACGCACTTTTGAAAATACTGGAAGAGCCGCCCAGTCACGTTAAGTTCATTTTCGCAACCACCGAGCCGAACAAAGTCATCCCCACAATTCAGTCCAGGTGTCAGAGATTCGATTTTAGCAATATAAATCCTAACCTTATCGCCAGCCAGCTCAAATTCATACTCGAACAGGAAAAAATAAAATACGAAGAGGATTTAATTTTACCCCTGGCAAAAATGGCAAACGGCTCAATGAGAGATGGCTTGAGTTTGCTGGATAGATTAATAAGCACCGGCATCGAACCTCTGACTGCTGAGCTACTTGAGGAGTTTCTCGGCTGTCCCAACAGCGAAAAAATCTGTAATCTCATTGCCAAAATCGGCGACAGCGACGCCGCTGGAACACTTGCTGCAACGGAAGATTTAATCAACGCAGGTCTGGGCGAGGTGCAGCTCATCGATTCGCTAATCGATTATATGCGAGATTTGATGGTGATAAAGAGCGCAGGGACCGAAAGCGAACTTCTGGTTTTGACCGCTGAACAACGGCAACAGGCTGGCCGGTTAGCTGAAAAATTCGATGTCGCCGCCCTTGTTTACAATATAACCACACTTGAAAAGTTGCGATGGTCACTCAAAAACAGCGACACACCCAGGGCACTTTTAGATGCTTCGCTGCTGCGATTTGCCTTAAGCGAGCACTTCCTGAATGTCGATGAGCTTATGTCGCAACTGCAAGGCCGTTCAACGACTACTGTTAAAAAAAAAGAGCCGATAGGCCCGAAGACTGAACCCGCCAACAAGCAACAAACATCAAGCAACGAGCATCGCTTGTCCGCCGTAGCTTCAGCGAAGGCGGAAGAATCAAGTATCCAGCATCAAGCATCCAGCAACCAGCAACGAATATCGAGCATCTCCACAGGACGCCTATCGGCGGAGAAAAGAAGCAAAACCACCGGCCAAAGGAGAAACGAATTGATTAACGACCCGGCGGTAAAAACCATCCTGATGGGACTCGACGCAACAATAACCGGAATCGAAGAAGACTAAATTGATTATTTTGCTCCAACGTACGTTACGAAATGGGTGGCAGCCTCAAGCGCAGTCCCTCGGGGACACCTTATGGCGCTTGGGGATAGCCTATGAGTGATTATGGGTGGCATTTATACTGAAAGTTTGAACAAGCTTATTGAGGAGTTTGGTAAGCTGCCGGGGGTTGGGCCTAAAACGGCGGAACGGCTTGCTTTTTATATACTAAAAGCTGAACCAGTTGAAGCTATGAAACTCGCCAAGGCCATCAGCGATGTCAAAAACAAAATCAAACGCTGCGAAATCTGCTACAATCTCTCGGAGGAAACAATATGTCAAATCTGCTCCGATAAGCGCAGAGATAAAGAGTTGATCTGCGTTGTCGAACATCCAAAAGACGTGATAGCCCTTGAGAAAACAGGCACCTGCAGGTGGGTCTATCATGTTCTCGGCGGCCACATCGCACCTCTGGAAGGGGTCGAGCCAGGCGATTTGACTATCGAGCAGCTCGTCAAAAGGGTGCGCAGCGGCAATGTAAAAGAAGTAATAATGGCGACCAATCCCAATATGGCCGGCGACGGCACATCGCTTTATATAAGCTCGCTGCTTAAAAATGCCGGCGTGAAAATCACCCGCTTGGCAAGGGGACTGCCTACCGGCAGCACTATTGAATATGCAAGCGGTAAAATGCTCACTGACGCTATAACCGGCAGACAGCAATTACAGTAATTCCCATTTCTCTAAAAGTTTTGCATTGCCCCCCCCAAATATTACCTAAATCTACCAACGGATTTATGGTATAATAAGAGTTGATAAACAGGAAATCAGAAGGCTGAATAGAGTTTTTCGGGAGTTTTTATGAAGCTGGAGATGCGGGGTGATATGCGGATGGAGCAGCGGATGGTGCTGGCTCCGCGTATGATTCAATCAATGGAGATTCTCCAGCTTCCAATCCTTGCCCTTCAGGAGAGAATCGAACAGGAGCTCAACAGCAATCCTGTTTTGGAAATAGAGGGATCGTCAAATCCGGATGATGCCAACCCTGTTGACCGGCAGTCTCAGGATGATATTGGCGAAAAAGATTTAGTTGTTGACACTGACAACAATAAAGTTCGGGACTTTGAACGCCTTGACAGTCTTGGCGATGATTACCAAGACTATATGAGCCGGGGCGAGTTCTTCCGCCGACGCACCGGTCTTGACGAAGCCGATAGAAAACTTGAGGCAATAAAGAATACTGCTGCGCCACCTCAATCGCTGCACGAACACTTAACCGGGCAATGGCAGTTAGTCGAGGCCGAGGACGGAGTAAAAAAAGCCGGCAGTATCATCATAGATTATATCGACGAAAAAGGGTATCTGGCCGTAAGACTGGAGCAGTTATACAACAAAGATAAAGCCGATTTTACCCTCGACGATTTGAAACAGGCTCTGCAGCTTGTGCAAAAGTTGGAACCCCCAGGCGTCGGTGCACGCAACCCGGCCGAATGCCTGCTTATCCAAATGGCACAAAGCAGTGAAGATATGAGCTTTGAAGCCCGGCTGGTTGCTGAGCATATGGACGAGTTGCTTGAGAACCACCTGCCCGATATCGCCAAGAAAATGAATTGCAGCGTTGAGGAAATCAATCAGGCCATTGAGCGTATGAGCAAGCTCGACATCTCGCCTGGTCTGCAAATCGCAAGTGTCCGCAACCATCCTATTACCGCCGATGTAATAATGCAATCCCTGGATGATTCAACCGACTATTCTGTGCAACTGGCTGATTCTGATTTACCGGCCTTGAGAGTAAGTAGCTACTATACAAAAATGGCAAAAGATGTCGGTGTTAATGAAAAAACAAAGAAGTTTTTGCAAAATAATATCCGCTCCGCTCAATGGGTTATAGATGCAATCGAGCAGCGAAAGAATACATTGCTCAGAGTTGCAAGGTCGGTGGTCAAATTCCAGCGTGAGTTTTTCGAAAAGGGCCAGCTATATCTTAAGCCGCTGCCGATGTCGAAAGTCGCCGATGATATCGGCGTGCATCTGGCTACTGTTTCCCGTGCCGTCGCCGGCAAATATATCCAGTGCTACTGGGGGATATTGCCGCTGCGAAAATTCTTTAGCGGCGGCACCGAAGACACCAAAGGCCAGGAACATAGCTGGGAAGCCATAAGGGCCAAACTCCAGCAGATTATAGACGCCGAGGATAAAACCAAGCCCTTAAGCGACGACCAGATACGCAAGAAATTAGCTCAAATCGGTATTGAAAATCTGGCCAGAAGAACCATTGCAAAGTATCGCAAGCTTCTCAATATCCCCGCCGCAAGATTCAGAAAAAAATATTAACTTTCCAGCTAACGTCTTAAAAACCCCATCCCAGAAAAAATTTTTGACTTTATTTAAACTATATATTACTATGTGAGTATATAACCATACAGTAACTTAATAGGAGTTGGACAATGTTAACTAAGAAGAAGCAGCTGTTATTTGAAAAGCAGGCTGAGATTGCAAAGGCGATAGCACATCCCTTGCGGATTGCGATTATCGATTTTCTAAAAGATGGTGAGCGATGCGTCTGTGATATCGCCGAATTCGTCGGCTCTGAAAGGTCGAATGTCTCACGGCATCTTTCGGTAATGGTTAACGCCGGCGTGCTGGAGCATCGCAAAGAGGGGCTCAAGGTTATCTACAAACTCAAGACACCCTGCATTCTCGATTTCTTTTCGTGTGTTACCACCTGTTTGAAACAACAGGCAAAAGACAGTGAGAAACTGCTCAGCGCATTGTAGTCTGGCGTTTTGCGGTGAACCGGAAAACCGAATGCAAAAAGCCAGCAGTTATTGTGAGGGAAACTCGCGGCATAGTTGGATGACTAACAGCAGTTAAAGCAATGGCGGAAAAAACATATACAACGAAAAATGTAAAAGGCCTAAGTGTTTTTGAAAAGTACCTGACGGTGTGGGTTTTGCTCTGCATTATAGTCGGCATAGTTTTGGGCAAGGCTGCACCCGCAGTAGCCAGGTTTCTTGACGGTATGGCGATTTACGTTGGCAACGCCCCCATTGTCTCTATTCCAATAGCGGTGTGTCTGTTCTTTATGATGTATCCGATTATGGTAAAGATTGACTTTGCCGAGGTTCTCAAAGCCGGTAAAAGCATCAAGCCCGTCGGCCTGACCCTATTTGTCAACTGGGCAATCAAGCCGTTTACAATGTACGTCATCGCATCGTTTTTCCTCGGAACAGTTTTTTATACTCTGATAGGCCCTGAAGCGGTTGACCGGCTCAGAATGCCTTTTGGGCTTGAGCTGCCTGTTGGTGCTGCCTATGGAGCAGGAAAAGTTATCGAAGTCGAAGGAGTCAGGATGCTTGAAGTACCTTTATGGCGTAGCTATCTGGCTGGCTGTATCCTTTTAGGTATCGCTCCTTGTACCGCTATGGTCCTGGTATGGGGTTATCTTGCGAAGGGTAATGATGGCCATACTTTGGTAATGGTAGCTATTAATTCCCTGACCATGCTGGTTCTTTATGGCCCTCTCGGCGGCTTCCTGCTGGGAGTTGGTCGGCTTCCTGTCCCCTGGCAGGCGCTGCTTTTATCGATAGCCATATACGTTGCTTTACCCCTTGTGGCAGGATATATCTCTCGGAAATGGATTATTGCTGCCAAAGGTAAAGACTGGTTCCAACAGAAATTTCTACACTTTCTTACACCAATTACAATAATCGCCTTGCTTGTTACTCTTGTTTTGCTGTTTTCATTCAAGGGGGATATTATTCTCTCTAATCCTCTGACGATTCTGTGGATAGCGATACCTTTGTTTATTCAGACCAATTTTATCTTCTGGTTAGCTTATGGTATCTCGAAGATTTTGAAGCTTCAATATCGCGATGCAGCTCCGTCAGCTATGATAGGAGCATCCAATCATTTCGAGGTCGCGATAGCTACTGCGACAATGTTATTTGGTCTGTCATCCGGAGCCGCTTTGGCAACGGTCGTTGGTGTGCTTATAGAAGTTCCGGTTATGTTGATGTTGGTCAGGATATGTCTGCGAACCCAAAAATGGTTTCCTGAGCGTCGAAGAACATACGACACCAGTTAAAGCCATCCCACCGTCCTGCAATTCGTTGTTGACATTCCGAACTTCAGGGGTGTATAGTATTGCAGAAGTCTAAACTATTTAAGGAAATATAGTATATGGACTCTGCAATTTTCAAGGCGTATGATATAAGAGGCGTTTATCCCGACCAGCTCAACGAAGAAGATGCGTGGAAGATTGGCTATGCCACAGCACAGTTTTTGCGGTCTATGCTCAGTGGTTTCGAGCGAGGCCAGGCCAATTCTCAATCACTGTGCGTCGGCCGCGATATGAGAACACATAGCAAAGCTTTAGTCGGCGCCCTCATAGAAGGAATGAACAGCTGCGGGGCTAACGTAATTGATATAGGAATGATTGATACACCGCAGATTTATTTTGCCGTCAATCATTTCGGCACCTGTGGAGGGGTGCAGGTAACGGCTTCACATAATCCTGCCAAGTATAACGGCTTTAAGATATCCGGTCTGCGGGCCAGGCCTGTTGGTGTCAATACCGGCTTAAAAGATATAGAGCATATCGCAACGGCTTTGATTCATACAAAAGGCAAAGCTACCGGAACAATAGAGGAATGTGATTTAACCACCGAATACAAAAATCATGTCCTCAAATTCCTTCAGCCCATCAAAGATAAGCTAAAAATTGCCATTGATGCTTCAAATGGAATGGCAGGGAAAATGGTGCCGGCCATCTTTGGTGATTTGCCAATAGAAATCGTTCCTCTTAACTTCGAACATACCGGAAAATTCAAACACGAGCCAAATCCACTGCTTGAAGAAAATCTGGTGGAATTAAAAGCCACGGTAAAGAAAAATAAATGCGATTTCGGAGTCTGCTTCGATGGCGACGCCGATAGATTGATGATGGTCGATGAAAAAGGCCAAACCATCAGCTGCGATTTGCTGACTGCTTTGATGGCGACGTATTTTTTGAAGACCAATCCGAACTCAACGATTGTCTATGATTTGCGCAGCAGCTGGGCTGTTGTTGAAGAAATTCTCAAAAACGGCGGCACGCCGCGAAGAGAACGAGTGGGGCATGCTTTTATGAAGAAAGCCCTGCGAGACTCGCACGCTGTATTCGGCGGGGAGTTTTCCGGCCACTTCTACTATCGCGACAATTACTACGCTGATTCAGCCATGATTACCTTTGTGCACGTATTAAACATTGTCAGTGGCGCCGAAGTGCCGATAAGCGAGCTTATCAGGCCACTGCGAAGATACTATAGCAGCGGTGAGATAAACTTCAGAACCGAAGACAAGCAGGCAAAGATGGATGAGCTTGCGAAAAAATACAGTGACGGCCAAATCGACAATCTGGACGGTGTAACTGTTCAGTATAAAAACTGGTGGTTTAATTGTCGGCCGAGCAACACCGAGCCGCTGCTTAGACTGACTATTGAAGCAAAGAGCAAAGAACTGCTTGAGGAAAAGCTTTCTGAGATTGAAGCCCAGCTCGGCAGGCCGGTATGACAGTTTGGCCATCGCCGGAACGGCGACACAATAATATTTAGCCTCCAATTTATTGGGCAAATCCCAACACAATTTCGGAAAGGGGCGGAAACTATGAAGACCAAAAGGCGTTATCTCGTTTTAGCTGTTGTTGGAATTTTATGCGTTCCCGCTCTTGGCGAGGTAGAGTGTCTCTCGCCAGCTTATATGCCTGTATTACCTGACTTGTCAGAATCGGCAGAGATAGTGGTTATGATTTCGCCGTGCAAATTGAACATAGACAGTCCGGTCTGGGAGGAACTCGCAGACAAAGTAAATCGAAAGATTACAGAGGCAGCTATTAAAAGGTACTCCGGGCCTATTCGTGGCAGTCTCATGGCCTCAAATTTGCCTATATCGATTCTTAGAATTGATATAGATATGTTAACACTCGGTGATTTGCAACGGTACGTGCTACGTATTCAAACATCGTTGGCTACCGAAGTTTCTTTGGCAAATGAGTCAAAACGTTATATGAAGGCCGATATCTGGCGGACCGAGCCGGTGATGCAGGTAATATCCATCGAAAATATGCCTGCTGAAGTAACTGACGTAGTATTGCGTCAGGTTGATAAATTTATTGAATCTTACCTTGCAGCCAATCCTCTAAACAAACGGCCTTGCGATGCAAATGACATTAGTGAAGTTGCGAAAGAACAGCTCAAACCGGCCGCTAAACCGGCAGTGGCTAAATATAAATATGTTGCATCAAAAAACAGTAAGGTCTTCCACAGGCCCGATTGCAGCTCGGCAAAGAGAATCAAACCGGAAAATCTTATTGGTTACAACAGCAGAGATGAAGCAATAAACGCCGGCAAAAGACCATGCAAGCGATGTAAGCCGTAGGAATTCGCCGCCCAAATCAAACGGTCAAATAACAGATGCAGTTGCTCACTATCACAATTATAGCTGCTGGCCTGGCGATGGATGCCTTTGCGGTCTCTATCGTCAGCGGCTCAGCCTATAAGCAATTAAAGATAAAGCACGCTTTTCGCATAGCTGTCTTTTTCGGCGGCTTTCAAGCATTTATGCCTCTAATCGGCTCCCTGGCAGGGATAAGTATAAAAGAACATGTCGCAAATTATGACCATTGGATAGCTTTCGCCCTGCTAAGTGCCGTTGGAGCCAAAATGATTTACGAATCATTCAAAATCGCCTCTGCTGAGGAAAATTTTAATCCAGAGAATATCTTGATTTTACTGGTCCTGTCCGTTGCTACCAGCATCGATGCCTTAGCCGTCGGTATAACACTTTCGTTTTTACAGGTTTCAATCGCAATCGCTGTAGTAATCATCGGCTTGGTAACCTTCGTGCTCTCCTACCTTGGTGTTTTAATCGGCGCGAAAATAGGGCACTTTTTCGAAAACAAAATCGAAGCCGTCGGCGGCTTAGTTCTCATTGCACTTGGCCTGAAAATACTCATCCAGCACCTTTTCTTCTAAACAGTAGTAATTACTTCCTTGCAAAAAACACCATTTTTGTTATAGATAATGCAAGAAAAAGTTACAGGTATGATTAGAACCGATGTGAAAATCACACGCTAATAGTTTTTAAGTAAGGCAGCTTAACAAAGACCCTTATGGTAAAAATAGACTGGAAAAAGCTAACGGATGAGGAAATCCAGCAGATGCGGGTTAGGGACCTCAATCTGCAAATCGGGGGTTCTTCTCTCGAACCGCTTATTAAAAAACTCTATGAGGAACTCGCTTCAAAAGGAATAAGCTTTCATCCTCCGTGCTATCTTGCTGATGAGTGGCTCTGCCCAGACAGGGAGCCTATTATTGGCATTCCCTTTTTCTTAGCCCACCCTCGATTAAAAAGTATTGAGAAGAAAGTTATGCTCGAAGTCGAAGGTGGAACAGAAAAATCGTGTATGAAACTTCTCCGTCACGAGTGTGGGCACGCTTTGAACTACGCATATGAACTGTATAAGAGAACTCGATGGCGTGAATTGTTCGGCCCTTTCTCCGCTAAGTACTCTGATTACTATCACTACCAGCCCTACTCCAAACGCTTCGTTATCCACCTCAAAGACAATTACGCCCAGGCTCATCCGGACGAGGACTTCGCAGAGACTTTTGCCGTTTGGCTTACTCCGAACAGCCACTGGCAGGAAAAATACCGTGGTTGGCCCGTCATTAAGAAACTACGCTATGTCGATAACGTGATGAAAAAGCTCAGCGGCAAGAACCCTATAACTACTGCCAAGAGCAATCCTCCCTGGTCAGCTTCACGAATGACTTCTACCCTTGCCGGATTCTACGACAGAAAGCGAAAAGCACTCGGAAGTGACTTCCACGGATTCTATGATGATAGTCTCAAAGAGCTGTTCAGGACAAGACGTTACGCTTCCACAACAACCAAAGCATCAGCTGCTCTTCGGTTACACCGTCGCCAGATTATTGACAACGTTTCAAGATGGACCGGACATCGTAAATACGATATTCATCAACTAGTCAGTAGAATAATTCTTCGCTGTGATGCACTTGATTTATATGCTAAAAGCGACACCACGGACGACATAATCGCAATAACTGTTCTACTCACAGCTATTGCAAGAAATACTTTTAGAATCAGAAGAAGGCAGCGACGCTAATGAAACGAAAACTGAATATTACCACTCTGGTCGATAAATGGACCATACCTGCTCACGACCCTGACTTCAGACAAGAGCCGAAAGAGCCCACCACAGAGTATCATGTCATCCAGACATTACGCCGCTTGGGGCACAACGTATCTATCCTTGGCAGCGAAGATGACATCACAATCATCGTAACTACACTGAGCGAGAAAAAACCAGACCTCGTTTTCAACCTTACTGAGCAGCTCGGCGGAGACCGCTGCATGGATATGAACATCGCCGCAGTCCTTGAGACGCTCGGCGTCCCTTTTACTGGTTCGGGAGCTATGGGAC
>Ga0315541_1002129_pt1 | contig 17024 bp, 18 predicted proteins | sample SalMarSW160190MG_FD_203095 | JGI IMG/M metagenome (GOLD analysis project Ga0315541, IMG submission 203095) | Salt marsh sediment microbial communities from the Plum Island Ecosystem LTER, Massachusetts, United States - Salt Marsh Sediment SW1601-190 ...
GCTCCGAGGTGGAATTGCTCAGCCAGAGCCTTGGCAACCTCTTCGTAGTTATCCTTCTTGATCCCGAACACCCGCTCTGTGTCCTCCTCAGTGGTGATGAGGATGTCGGCTGCATCCACCAACTCTGTCATCACCGCACGGGCCTCCTGCTGGGACCATAGACAAGCACGGTAGTTGAGGTCGATTGATACCTTGAGGCCAATCTTCTTCGCTGCCTCAACGGCCTCTCTTGTTGCTTCTGCCGCGTTCGGCGAAAGGGCAGGGGTGATTCCGGAGGTGTGGAAGACCTTCCCTCCTTGGAAGACGTCGTTCCAGTCGATTTCTCCAGGGTGGATACGGGCGATCGCGGAGTCTCTGCGATCATATAGGACGGAGTTAGCCCGCGGGGAAGCGCCAAACTCGACGAAGTAAAGTCCCACCCGCTCTTCATCGGTCCACACGATGTGCGAGGTGTCCACCCCGTGTTCGCGCGCCTTGTTTTCAATCATCTGGCCCAAGGGGTTCTTGGTAAGCCGGGTAACGTAGGACGTGTTCAACCCCAAACGCTGTGCTGCGACAGCCGTGTTGAGCTCCGATCCACCAACATGAACATCGAGTCGTTCGGCCTGCTCCAGCCTCCGATGATCGGGAAGAGAGAGGCGGATCATCGTTTCACCAAATGTCACAAGATCATAATTTGTTTTCACGTTTACTCCTTCGGTTGGCATCGCTGTAGCTCGGCCTTTAGCGCGGAGATAACTGTCTCCACTGCCTCGTCAGTCGCCCCAGGACCCATGTGTCCGATCCGAAACACCTTTCCCTTGATGGAGCCGAGGCTTCCAGCAAGGAGCAGCCGATGCCGGTCGCGCAGGTGCAAAAGTAGTTCATCTATATGTCCCTCCGGCCCAAGTACGGCGGTCACCCCATGAGAGGCAATCTCATCGGGAACATACGGTTCGAGGTGAATCTCTCGCAGCTCCCGGCGCAGTCTTTCCGTTATTGAACGATGCCGTGCAAATCGGCGTTCGAGTCCCTCAGCCAGGATCCGTTCAACTCCTACCCGCAGGGCACGCACGTTGTTCACTGCGTGGGTGACAGGATGAGGGTGCCAATTGCCCCACTTTTTCTCGTACTCTTTCCAAACCTTGAGGTTCAGATACCAGCCAGGACTCTCTACCTGGTTGATCCATTTCCAGGCCGCTTTCCCCACCGCTACCAGCCCTAAGCCTGGTGGCGATTCCAGCCCCTTTTGGGAGGCCGACACGCAGAGGTCAATCCCCCAAGCATCCATCTTGAGAGGTTCGATGGCTAGGGAGGAGATGGCATCTACGATAAACAGAGCTCCATAATGTTGACACAGCTTGCTCAGTTCTCGGATTGGGTTGAGCACGCCGGTGGATGTCTCACAATGCACAGCCGCGACGACTTCGAAATGTTCCTTCTGGAGAAATCCTTCGATCACCTCAAGATCTATCGGTTGGCCAGTTGGGAACTTGATTGCGCGAACGTTGGAGGTGTAGGTCCGAGCGATCTCTTCAAGACGTTCGCCGAAGAAGCCGTTTCGGGGGATTAGCACCTTGCCATCAGGGAAGAGGGTGGAACCGAGTGTCATATCCAATCCCGCGCTCCCCGATCCGGGGAACAGGAAGATGTCCCCTTCTGTTCGGAAGACCTTCCGCAGGTGCCCCAGAGTCTCCTTGTAGAAGGCGGTCCACTCCTCACCATAATGGGCCACCAACGGCTCAGCCATAGGTGCCAACACCTCTGGGGCGAGCTCGATCGGCCCAGGGATCATCAGGCGCAGTTTTTCCATTCTGAGTCCTCGTTAGCCACATAACTCTGAAGTTTTGAGGAATAGTCCATCAGCTCATCTCCTTTTTCGCTTTTTGAACCGTTTCTACGAGCTGGCGGGCGCGTTCAGTGAGGACTTCATAGTGTCCTGTAGCCACCGCCTTCTTGTCCACTAGCCATCCACCGGCACAGACCATTGCGGCTCCGGCGTGGATGAACTCACCAGCGTTGTCAGCGGTAATTCCACCGGTGGGGACTAGTGGAATTTGTGGGAGCGGTCCACGTACTGCCTTGAGGTATCCTGGCCCCAGGACGCTTGCCGGAAACACCTTCACCATGTCCGCCCCCATCTCCCATGCAGTGAGGATCTCGGTCGGGGTCATCGCTCCGGGAATAACAACCACCCCATAGCGATGGGCCATCTCGATCACATCGGGCTCCACCGTTGGGGTGACGAGGAACTCTGCCCCGGCGAGGATTGCTTGCCTGGCTGTAGTTCCATCCAATACCGTGCCCGCCCCCATGGTTACCCCTTCGAGCTTTCCGCCTGCCTCCTCGATTGCTCGCAGTGCCCCGGGCGTAGTCATCGTGATCTCGACACATTCGAGGCCACCATTGCGTAGAGCTCGGGCGATTCCGACGAGATCCTCGGCTGCCTGCACCCGGATGACCCCCAACACTCCAGCTTCTCGCATTCGCACAAGAATTTTCACTTTGCTCACGGTTCGCTCCTTATTGTTCATTCCTCAGTTCTTTATTGAATGTACTTTAGAACTAGCATAATCTTACTGCCATTTATCGTATGTTACTATCTCATTTAACTTCTTACGCTTCTTAGGAAGGCTCGGACTGGCAGCTTGAACTGGATATCCAAGTGGAAGCAAAATCACCACTCTGATCTGATCAGGGATATCAAGAATTTTCTTGACTTCATCCTCTTCAAAATCACCTATCCAGCAAGTGCCTAGACCTTCCTCTACTGCCTTAAGTGTCATGTGATCTATAGCTATAGCTAGTTCTATAGAATACGCAACTTGGCCGCAGGGCATGATGCGGCTGGTGTCAGTAGCGCAAGCAGCTATGACGACTGGGGCCTGTCCTACGAATTCTTGGTCATGTGAGGCTTTGGTCAGTTTCTGTCGAGTAGAAGGGTCTCTTACTATCACAAACCGCCACTCCTGACAATTGTACGCTGAGGGAGCCCACCGAGCCGCCCCTAATACTCGCTTGAGTTTATCCTCTTCAACATCTTTGGTCTGATAATTGCGCACAGCATAGCGCTCTTTGATGGCATCCATTATATTCATCGTGTTTACCCCCTTGAAGTTACTCTTCGCGCTTCTTATGGAACCTTTCCACCCTCGAATTGCTCCGGTGTGTCCTTTCCCGTTCTCTATATTCCTTCGGCTAAATGCCCTCCGCTACCTGAAGAAGATTATCGGAAGTCGTGGCCCTTATCACCGCTACAACTCCGGTGTCTAACAGCAGTTGAAGATTCTCTTCGGCTGGGTTCATAAATGCGATCATCTATATCTACTCCTTCTCGTGTTTATAGACCAAAATTCCATTTCTCACGTGGATCGTTTAAATACTCGCTAAACTACCAGTTCGGTTCCCACTTTATGTGATATCAGCAAATCTCGAACGCGGTTCAGATGCTCTCGGGTAGGTGGTTCAAGACTCTGTAGCCCGTATTCTCTTCCTAACATCCTGTACTTTGAGACCCCTAGTCGGTGATATGGCAAAAGATCCACTCTCAAAGCCAAGACCTCTTCAGTTAGTCCAATTACCTCATTGATATTCTCTTCCGAGTCATTTATTTCTGGTATTATAGCGAATCGTATTACTATCGGCATCTTTTTCTGCCCCATTCTTCTAACATTCTCCAATATCAGCTCGTTACTTGCTCCAGTATACGCTTTGTGCTTGAGTGGGTTCATATGTTTAATGTCATAGAGTGTTAAATCGACATACTTCACGATCTCTTCTAAATCTCCCCATCGTCCATAACCACTTGTATCCAATACCGTGTGAATCCCTCTCTCCTTGCATGCTTTAAGGATCTCTCTAGTGAACTCTGGTTGAGCGAGTGGCTCACCTCCTGATATTGTGACGCCGCCATCAGATGATTTATAAAATGGCATGTCTTTCTCAACCTCTTTTAGGAGTTCTCTAACTGACACCATCTGTCCAACGGTCGTTAGGGCGTTAGAGTAGCATACCTTTGCGCACTCGTTACATCCCTTCCTGCACAACTCCCTACCGATCCTAACTCCCTCCTCTTCATCTTTTTCTATTGTACTTACCGGGCATGCCTTTATACATTCCTCGCACCCATCGATATGAAGATTCGCATTGTACATTATCTCAGGCGATGAGCGCTGAGATTCGGGATTACTGCACCATACACACCTAAGGGGACACCCTTTTAGAAACACGGTAGTCCTTATTCCTGGCCCGTCATCTTGCCGAGACCTTTGTATGTCGAATATCAATCCTTCCATTCTCCGCCTTCGGATGTATATCGAAGCTCAAGATGCTTCAAATTCAGTTCTGCTTAAAATCTCATCCTGAAGTTCTTTGCTGAGTTGGTTCCATGGAGCAACGTAAGCTGCAACTCTCACCATAAGCTCGGGGTACCTCTCCGGGTGTTTTTGAGCTTCCTTTAACACTCTAATATCAACAATATTAAATTGTATATGGAATCCGCCAAGGCTCAGATATGTCTTGATCAGCTTCGCGAAGTTTCGAAGCCGTTCTTTACCCGTCAGGGTGTGCACATTAAATCTCATGTTTAACAAAGTTCCATTCGCTACTAGCGCATGATCCTGTTTTACCATCGATTTCAAGACAGCGGTGGGGCCACTCTTCGCTTGCCCTTGTACTGGCGAATGCGCATCCGATAAGGGTGCCTTCGCCTTACGGCCGTCGGGGGTAGCACCAACGTATTCTCCAAGGGCATCATGAGATGACACAGAAAAGGTTCCCGGTAGAAATGGCCCCCCTCTCAGGTTCCTATACCAGTGTACCTCATTGCAGTAATGTCCAACGATCTCGCAGGCCAGGTGATCCACTTCGTCTATATCATTTCCGAACTTTGGTGGCTCGTTCAACAGTCTTTGTTGTAACATTTCCTGCCCGTTAAAGTCGTTTTTCAAGGCTTTTAGCAAAGCCTCCATACCGATCGCTCTCTCGTCGAATACGAGTCTCTTGATAGCCATTAAGGAATCCGCAGTTGTCGCCATCCCTACTCCCTGGATACCTGTGAAGTTATAGAGGGCACCGCCGTGATTTACCTCCCGTCCGCTCTCTAAGCATCCGTCCACTAAGATGGATTCCAATGGTTCCGGCCATCTCTCTTTGTGAGCGAGCTCAACAGCATGCAATGCCTGTACTAGTAGACGCACCCCATTTTCAATTTGTTTCTCAAATGCATCCTTCAATTCACTAAATGACCTGAAATCCTTTGTTATTAGTCTCCGGATCAATTCCATTGTTTAGAGCTAATTCGAGACATTTAGCGAGATTTAGCGAGCCAGCGTTGCTCCATCCCCATGTTTTCCCAGGGATGGAGTTCTCAACGCAGCCTACAAATGCATAATTTCCCTCCGCCTCTTTTGGGGGTATACCCGCATTGATTAATGATTGGATACCGACATGCACATTAAAGAATTTTGGCTTGTTAGTCTTTGGCACGAGCTTAGCTGCCTTAAGCAGAAACTCATCGCTCATCTTGTTCGTCCAGAGTACCGCAACGTCTGGTTGAGGGAGTCTAACCTCCTCCTCTACTTCGAGCATTAACTCCGAAAGCTCATTTGCGGCGTCCTCTCCTTCAGGAGTTAATCCTCCCAACTCAGGGGGATCCGTTACAGGGAAACCAGCATATAGCCGCGCCCCTTTATTACTATATAATTTAAGAAGCTCACTGCACTTCATCCAAAAGGTGACCAATAAATCTTTAGCTTCATCTTTCGTTAAGGCGTGTTCTTTAACGCCATTTCTGAAATACGGATACAGATATTGGTCCATCCTCCCAAGCGTTACACCATAACCATTTGAATCTATGTGAAGGATAACATGGATCAGCCACAACGCCTGTAGAGCTTCATGAAACGTTCGCGCTGGTTTAGCCGGTACATGATCAAGTACCCTTGCTATCTGTAGCAAGTTTTCCCTTCTCAGCAGGTCTTTTTCATTCTCGGCCAGCTGCCCAGCAAGTTCTGCATACCGCTTAGCGTAAACCTTGACCGCCTCACAGCAGGTTAAACACGACTTGTAGAATATGTTCTTCTGAAAGTCCTCTGGGTCCTCTAAGCGCAAGGCGCTCATTCTATCTTCTATCGATTGTTCTATTCCGTTAAGACCCTGCCTCAATACTCTTTCGCAATTTGGTAAAAAGTGACCAACTCCACTAATTAACATGTTTTCAAAACAAATTAACCCCGAATCATTAGCTTTTTTAGAATCCTCGGGCATTACTGAAAGAGCAAGATCTTTCAGTGTTTTCCCAGACCACCATGAAAGTATCTCCCGCAACTTTTCTTTGACTTCCGCCGATACGATAAACTTATCTCCAGGCCTTGTTTCATATGTGTCCATTTCATTTAAAATATAATCTACGCCACCTTCTGGGTAAACGGAGGCAGATATGGGTTCAGGTCCTAAATTCCCTACAATGAGCTCATGAGGTTGAATATATATGGTCATCTCGCTCAAGATCGTCTCTAGCGCCTTTGCTCGTCTCAGTATCGCGGGTTCTCCCTCTGTCTCCTTATAGAGTTTTGTAATCAGTTCCGCCCTCTCTGAGGTCAGCTTGGGCTTTATCAGTCTTGCTAAGATCTTCCCTCTCGTTTGTTTGATCTCTTCTCTCGTTAGCAGCATTTTCGGGGGTCTTTCGCAAGATGGCTGATCATGTTTCTAGCGCCTCCTGTCGGATCTTGAGATAGAGCTATTCCAAGTCACGGTAGCCGCACGCCCTGCGGACGATTCGCTCGATGGTCGCGTTGAACGCCTCGATCTTTGCGCTGGTGATATGATGCTTGTAGAAGGCGAGTATTCCGTCACATGTCATGTCAAGACTGCGGGCGAACTTCTGGAGGGCCTCAATGCCCGTCTCCATTGCCCACGAGATCCACTTGTCAATGTACTTGCAGGCACTCTTGGTATACTTATGTCTCCACAACACCTTCAAGGCATCCTTGAGTATGTACACCTTGTTCAGGTTTTCATTCATCGCTAGGAGCTCTTTCAAAGAGGCCTCCTGCTCGGGCTTCAGGTTCTCTCTCGTTGCGGAACAGGTTGTAACGCTGCCCTTTGATGAAGGCTTTGTCCTGCTCCGCGGCAACACGCCACTTCGCTCGCCGGACCTTGTCGATCACCTCTGTTTCCTTGGAGGCAATCATACCAGACGACCTTCCTCAGACATAGCAATTTAGGTAGTGTACCTTCCCGCCCGCCACCATGCTCCCTTAATGTAAAATACTTCTCTTCTACTCCTACAGCATATGTTCTCTTTTTCTATTGGCGTAGTGCTGGTCGAGGCTTGCTGTGGCCGAACTACGGTTTTGGTCTAGTACTCAGTAGTCGCAACTGTGTCGAAGAGCGCTAATATGTTCTCTGGAGGTACGTCTGCCTGGATGTTATGTACTGCTCCAGCGACGTATCCGCCCCCCTTCCCTAGCATGGAGATCGTCTGAATAACCTCTTTAGTGATTTCCTGCGGAGTCCCGCGAGGGAGAAGATGCTGCGTGTCAATTCCGCCCCAAAAAGAGAGTTGATCTCCGTATCGTCTCTTCAAGGATTTGGGATTCATACCTCTCGCGCTAACTTGAACTGGGTTTATTATGTCGACACCCAAACCAACAAAATCGTCAAGAAAGCTTTGTATTGCCCCACAACTGTGAAGCATTAGCTTAGCTTTGGTCTTGCCTTTAATGAGAGCGAAGAAACTGCGGTGATAGGGCTTTATTAGGTTTTTGTACAAGGTTGGTGAAATGAGGGGACGGTCCTGGCCAGCGATGTCGTCACCAACAGCAACGACGTCGAGGTGATCGCCTACTTTGTTAAGATAATTCTCCATCTCAGCATACAGTACGTCGTGAACAGCAGTAAGGAGAGCCTGAGCCATCGCTCTATTGCGAATCAAATCTATGAAGAATGAGTGCATTCCTCGAAGCCGCCAACAGTTCTCGAAAATGCTCGTACTCCCCATATGCCCAACTAAAGCATAATTGGTTTCTTCTGTTAAGCGCTCAACCCTACTGCGCAATCCTCTTGTTCTCCCTGGATCATGAGGATCTGGCCAGTCATAATTCTCTATCTCCTCAATAGTCTTAACGTGCTGTAAAGGATGTGATACTATGTCGTAGTACAATACCTGTCCATACTGCTTCGCTGCTTTATACCCTATTCCCCACTCATCAACATATGATTCATCTGAACGTTGTTCACAGCTTCTCTTGTCTGGTGGGTTTCCCCACACTGGCCTTGTGTCAATATGTAGTCTTCTAAGAATTCCCTCATCAATCTCAGCAAGCTGGAAGGGCTGGCATATCACTTTCGCTTCGACGTCTAGAGTAATCCCTAAGTGCCTTCTCAACCTTTCATACGCTGCCTTCGTTATCCCCGTATTGAGCGTGCTTCCAAGGTCAAGTGGTGTCCTATCAGGCTGCTTATGATCTAGTGCAGTCTGTAGTCTCTCTCTAGGAGTGATCATAATTATTACCGTCTCTTATCAATTCCTCAATCCTTCTGTTTTGCCAAGGCTTGGATGACTTCCTTCACCCGTCTAACAACAACCTCAGCTTCTCCTTTTTCTAACATCTGGGGGTTCAAGATAAAGCCACCCCGCATCTGCTCTACCAAGATTCCTGGTGTTCCCTCTCTTAACGAACTCACAATCTCAGCAGCATTAGTGCCCAGTCTTTTCTCATCAACCTCAACATAAGCTCGCGGGATGCATGCTGGCTGGATGCTAGGTTGGGTTGGGAACCCTTTTCGGACGGACAGATAGGGTAGTTCCGACAACTCGGCAATAAAGTAGAGAACTTGTTTTTCCCATTCTTTCATCTCTGTGTCGAAGTCCTGTTCCACGTATAACTCCAATGCTCTTAGCAACCCAGCGATTGCCTCTTTCGAAACCTTCATTGGTCGACCAATACTGTAGTTCGGATTGCTATTAAGTGCACATGCCTCTATCAGCTTGCCTCGTCCTAGGATTAAGCCTGTGTTCTGAGGGCCTCGAATATCTTTTCCTCCACTGAAGATGACCAAGTCGGCTCCCATACCAGTGAACTTTCTCAGGTTGTCAGCTGGAGGGAGTTCAGCGGCGGCATTAACGATGACAGGCACGCATGTCTTTTTAGCAATTGCGATTACATCCGTCAACGGGAGTGAGCCTCTATAGGCATCTGCTTCAATCAGATAGAACACCGCGGCAGTCTTCTCGTTGAGTGCTGCTTCAAGTTGCGAAGGGAACGAGTGCTTGGGATAACCAACCTCCACAAGTTCGGCACCTGCTAACCTCATTGCCTGGTCGAAAAGCACGCGATGACTTCTCATCGTGACTATTTGGTTCTTCATCCCTTCTGTACATGGCAGACGTTCTATTTTTGCTCTGTCCGTTCCTGCTATGCATGCTGCAGCCGCAACTGCCATCCCTGCAGCTGCTCCGGAGGTAATGAATGCTGCTTCTGCACCAGTAATCTTAGCTATACGCGCTCCAGCTTTGAGGAGTAGTTCATCAATGTCCACAAAGGCTTCTGAAGCTTCTGTCATCGCTTCTAGAACTCGGGGGGACATAATAGAACCCCCAACACGGGTTACTGTCCCCCAAGCATTTATCAGTCTCTTTACACCTAGTTCCTCATAAATTCCCATTCCCATCTCCCCTCTCAAGCTTGAAGAGTTCAGCAAGGTTTTCCCCCAGAATCAGCGCCATGTCGGATTGGGGGATGAAAGTACAGTACTTAGTCAGATATGTCAGTGATTGTGTGTAAGTGCAGTACCTTTCAACATTTGGTGCATCTGTTCCCCAAACGAGTTTCTCTGGTCCTAACACATCGTACAAAAACCGCACTGCTTCCTGTGCAATTGGATAAGGATAGTCTTCCTCTCTTCCTTGACTAATTGGATATGCCAACTCAATAAGGATATCATGCTCCTGAATGATACTTGCTGCATTATCAGGGATGCTGAAACCTTCTTTAGTTTGGATTAGATAGACAGGAAAAGCCTGAGGTATTACACATCTTAACTGCGAGTACTTCTCTTTCCAAGCGCTAAGTCTTCGCAGAAGCGGGAAGAAGGTCTTCCTATCCGGAAAGAGAAAGATGAATGCGGGAATATCAAGGTTGACTACTTCTGACCAAAACGGGTCAAATACTTCTCCAAAAGACGATTCTGACGCGTAGAACCAGAGTCCCTTCAACCCCAGTTCAACTACCGCGTGCCTAAGACGCTCAATCTGGTCGTCTTCATAAGCCTTGTCTTCCTCTATGTCCACCAGAGGGAGGAAAGAGCGGGGGAACTCTTTCATTGCTTGAGCGAAGTATTCATTGAGCTTTCCGTAGATCTTCCCACACTGAAGAACAGCCTTATCGACCCCTGCGTAATCCATCATCGCCTTGAGTAGCCCCGGAGGAGCAGCCATATCTTGCAGACTAGGGGGCATGTATTGCCGGTAGTAGTCTTCGCCGTTCTTCGTCCATTCATACCGTCCGTATTTTCCAACTCTGAAGTTCACTGCATATCTCCCGGTCTCAGTTGGATCAGATGGATCCCATAGTGTCTCTTCATGCGCTATCGCGTTGTCTCTCTTTCGGCGAACCGGTTGATACATGTGTTTATAAATCATCCTCTGGCTAATCCTTAAATGTTCTTCGGAACTATTAAATCCTGCCTCTTTTCCTGCTCCCAAGAATGGGAAGATATGTGCATGGCTGTCGATGATCATTCTGTCACCTCCTTCATAGAGTAGAACATCCCCTCTTTGCTTCGTTGCTTGACGCGTTCAGCATTACTATCCTCTCCCTCCTTGGCGTTGAAACGGGTTCAATATATCATTCAACGCATCTCCAACAATCGCGATACTGAAACTTACGAGGAAGATCGCCAAGCCAGGACTCACTGCATACCACCAGTACCTAAAGTAGTTCCTTCCCATTGATGTCATAAGGCCCCACTCAGGGGTAGGGGGTTGTGCCCCAAGTCCCAAGAAGCTAAGCATTGCTAAGGTTCGGATCACTCTTCCAATATCAAGTGTCATCCGAACGACGATTGTGGAGATCGCATTGGGAAGTAAATGCCGGATAAGCACACGGACATTGCTCATGCCAATTGCTCTGCAAGCTTCAACAAAGCTTGTCTGCTTGAGATTCTTGATGTCTCCTCTGGAAAGTCTAGCGTATATAGGTATGTTTACAATGATTAAAGCAAGCAAGGCATTTCCTAGACTAGGACCTAGAGCGCCCACTATCACCATAGGAAAGATGAGATCGGGGAGACAGAGCAGAACATCTGCCGCTCTCATCAGAACCTCATCTGTTCCTCCTCCCACGAACCCGGAAACGCTTCCCAGCGCCACGCCAATCAATGCCGCAACAGAGGGCACTATGAAGCCTGACAGCAGCGATATCCTAGCCCCGAAAATCACCCGACTGAGAATGTCTCTTCCAAGGTAGTCTGTTCCTAATAGGAACTCTCGGCTCGGAGGGCGAAACCGGACAATCACATCCAATGCTAGCGGATCCTTCGGAGCAACTATCGGAGCGAATACGCCAATGAGAACAAAGAGAACTAGGATAGCTCCGCTCGCTTTCTCGAGGAACGTACTTCTGCGAAATACTCGAAATAGTGTCCCGAGTCGCTTATTCATATCTCAACTTTGGGTTCAACCTGACGTAAGCAATATCCGCAATCGTGTTAAGCAAAACGACAAAGACCAGGAGAACAACCACCGAACCAAGAATTGAGTAGTAGTCATGAAACAGAACTGACTGAACGATGTATCTCCCAAGGCCGGGCCAAGCGAATACTGTTTCAATAACGGCAAGACCGCTAATGAGTTTTCCTGTTTCGATTCCCCACGTGGTGACCAGTGAGACCAACGAGTTCCTGAGAGCGTGCTTCACTATAACCGTTGCCTCCCGCAGTCCCTTAGACCGAGCGGTCGTAACATACGGTTGTCCAATCACTTCAAGCATGCTTGCCCGTGTCATCCGGATACTCACAGCTACCTGGAAAAGCACGAGCGTGGTCACGGGGAGAAAGAGATGATGAATACAGTTTCCTAGGGTCGGCCAATTTCCGCCCAGAAGTGAGTCAAACAGCAACAAACCTGTGACCACTTTGGGAGCCGCGATATTAACATCCAACCTTCCAATGGCTGGAAACCAGTTAAGTTTACTGAAGAAAACGATCTGCAGTACTATTGCCGACCAGAATACTGGAGCGCTCGAACCCAAAAGGGCGAAGAATCTGCTAAGCGAATCGATGATGCCCTTCTTCGCCGCTGCCAAAGAACCTATGAAGATACCAAGAGGATAGGCTATGAGGACTCCTAAGAGTATTATCTCAAGCGAGGCAGGGAAGTATCTCGCTATATCCTTAAGTACTGGCCCTCGGCTCCTCAGAGAAGAGCCGAGGGTTCCCTTGAATAACCGCGACAGATACAACACGTATCTGACGTGCAGAGGTTTGTCCAATCCATACATTGCACGCAGATTCTCTATCTGTTCGGGAGAGGAACCATGTTCCCCCAACATCATCTGGATGGGATCCCCGGGCATCACTTCCATCAGAACGAAGATCAGGGCAGTAATTGCAGCAATTTGCACCGGAAGAGCAAAAAGACGAACGATTACTATTCTGCCCATTTTCCTTCACTATCAATTGACCGCACGCGCGTAGTTACTACTGCCAACTGGTCATGAGAGTCACGACCTACCCTCTTTCAAGCAATGAGCCATAGCCACAAATAGAACTCCTGACTCCAGCTATCTCAAGCATCTTCCAGAGGGTTGCTTGGTTGGAGGAAATGACGGGCTTCTCCAAATCTCGTTCGAGAGGATCCAAAATTTCAATGGACCTAAAAGCGGTACAGCTAATCAGTATACCGTCGACATCAGGCCCGTCAAGTTCTCGAACCATCTGGTAGGCGTTTTGTGGTACTACACTCTCAAGGCCTAACCCTGATCCAGTAATCATCCCAAGGTTCTGCATCTGAAGCACTTGGACGTCATGTTCAGCCAAAAAGGATCTCAGCCTGTCACTCAACCATTCTTGGTATGGAGTAAGAACAGAGATGCGTTTCAGCCCTAAAAACCGAATAGCATCTACAATTGCCTCCGAAGTACTTGTGGCTTTGGTCCTAGCCGCAGTGCTTATGAGATCAATTAGCTGTCTGTTGTACTCCGCACCCTTGTAGAAACTACCACCTGTGCAGCCAAAGGCAACAACTGCCGGGTTCAGTTCGGCAAGTTCTTCTGAGGCCCGAGGCAACTCATCTACCATCATATCGGTTCCCTTGACATCTGTGCCAATGTCCACACCTTGAAGGGACCATCGTCCAACCCGCGCAAAATGACAAGTAATCCCTTCAGGAAGTAGGGTATAGAACTCTGGCTCGAGTACCGCATTGGGTGAAGGAACTATGACTCCAAGTTTTCCCCTCCAGCTCATCGCCCCTCCTCGTTTTCTGAACGTTTGACCATAACAAGGTGAGCGGGGTGTTCGATCTGAAACACCCCGCCCCACTCTCTGGTACATGCGAACTGGATCACTACTCAACGTAGAACTCGTAGATTTGCCATGCGTCACACCTTGCACCATTGTAGACGTAACCCATGACCCAGTTTTTCATAGCAAGGTTCTCTACCTTCTTGACGACCGGGATTCGAGGACAGTCTTCGGCCACGAGAACCAGGATCTTCCGATACATCTCAAATCTTTCTTCACGATCAACCGTCACAAGAGCTTTCTCCAACATGCGGTCGACCTCCGGGTTGGAGTAGTATCCTGCATTCCGTCCACCAGCAGAGAAAAGCTGAGTTGAGTGATAGAGAGCATGGAGAAGTTGCCCTGGCTCAGGCGAGTAGGGATATATGCCGTGATTGCCGAGCGGAGGACATGTCTCAGGGTCTTCGGCAAGACTAAGGAACGTCCCCCAAGGCATTCCAAGTGGATTAATATCAACACCAACCTTAGCAAGCTCTGCCGTCAGAAGCTCTGCTGCTATTTGGTAATCTGAATCCGCTGTCCAGTAGATCAGGTCAAGAGTAGGTAGCCCCTCTCCTTCTGGGTAGCCTGCTTCAGCAAGGAGGGCTCTTGTTTTTTCCAGATCGTATTCATACGTGACCATATCTGGAGAGAAGTGCCCTAGCAAGACCTCGGGGAACGGTCCAACTGCTTCTCCTGCATATCCTCTTAATACGACTTTCAACTTTTCGTCAGGAAATGCATGAGCTATAGCTTTGCGCACTCTCGGATCCGTTGTTACCCCGACTTTGCAGTTTGGTATGAAGCAAAGCGTAACCAGACTATCATTTGTAACCACCTTCAGGTTTGGGTCGGCTTCAATCTGTGGTAGGTCATCAACTAGTATCGTTTGTGCAAAGTCAATTTGCCCACCTGTTAGCAGCATTAGCCTGGAGCTTGCCTCAGGAATACATTGCACAATAAGTTTCCCAATCTGATTTGGTTTCCAGCCCCTCCAGTAGTCATCAAACGCAACAGCTTCGAACTTCACGTTTGGTTCCCAGCCAACAAGCTTGTACGGGCCAGTGCCGATAGCATTGGTGTTCGCCCACTCTTGCGCCCATGGATCCTCTTCTGTAGCATTCTCCTGAAACGCTGTTGGACTCACGATTCTTACCCAGTAGAGGTTGTAGATAAACGAGGGTGTTACAGTGCTCAGTGTTACTCTGAAGGTCAAATCATCAACTGCCTCCATATGCTCCACATTTGTGAGGTACGTTGCAACTTCATTACCAATCGGTATGCCTCGCTCAAAAGAGTACTTGACGGCTTCAGCGTTCAAGTACGTCCCGTCGTGGAATTTCACACCTTCTCTTAGGAAAAACGTGTACGTCAGGCCGTCTTCAGATAACTCCCACCTTGTGGCAAGGCGGGGGACGGGTTCTAGGCTAGACCCGTCATACCCGATGAGCCCTTCGTATATGTTTTTCTGATAGAACCTCCCTGTTGGTTTTGGGTCAATTGCAGGCTCAAGGCTCCGGGCATTGTCCGCAACTGCTATAACAAGAGTATTATCCGGAACAGTCGAAGCTGGCAACCCAACTGTGGCAACCACACCGAGGAGAAGCACCAAGAAAAGGTGAATCCCCCCAACAACTTTGAAACATGTGCTTCTCTTCATCCTTACCTTCATGTTTCCTCCTTGTCTAATTCTAATATAGAGTTTCTTGCATGCTTGCTGGAATTGCCATCACCTCCCTTTAGATTGTGGATCAGCGGCTTTGGACATTGCTTGTTTCGATAACATCTTCTATCTAGCCTCTAGTCCAACCCCTCTTTTCGACCTTGTTCGTCTTGAACTTTGACAATCATCTCAATCTCAACGGGAATATTCCCCGGTAAGTTCGATGTTCCAAGAGCAGCACGGGCGTGGCGACCGTGATCAGCCAATAGCTTGATGAGAAGCTCAGATGCTCCATTTACTACTTTCGGCTGGTCATGAAAATCCGGGGCAGAGTTGACAAAGCCCCTTACCTGAACGATCTCTTCCACTGCATCCAAGGAGTCCACTACTAACTTAACCGCCGCTAGACAGTTCAAGGCACAGACCTGAGCTGCTTTATACCCTTCCTCTGCAGATACCTCTTTCCCTACTTGGCCCACATAAACCGGCTTTCCATTCTGGATTGGACCCTGTCCTGAAACGTACACAAGATTCCCTACACGTTTAGCAGGGACGTACTCTGCTACTGGCTTAGGGGCCACTGGCAATTCGAAACCTAGCTCTGTCAGCTTTTCTTTAACGCTCTGTTTGCGCATCGCCCGCCCTTTCACACCTCTGTGTGCCACCCCAGTTCCCGCGATATCTCTGTTGCAGTCTCCATAACTGCAGTAACCATCTCCTTCGATTCTTCTAAGCTATCAAACTCGCGCTTCAGCCCTGTCATACTGATCGCCCCCGTGACATCCCCTCCATATCCTCTGATTGGAGCAGCCAAACACTTTATCCCCTCTTCATGTTCACCATTGTCGATTGCATAGCCGCGCTCAGCGGTTAGTTTGATCTCCTCCAGCAGCTTGATTGGATCGGTGATCGTGTTTGGGGTCCGCTCTTCTAGGGTGACTTCTCGAAGCAGGGACACCACTTGGTCCGTGGGAAGTCCGCTCAGGAGGGCCTTCCCCACCCCGGTGCAATAGGCAGGGGCGCGGCTGCCAATCCTGGACATTATGGGAAGGGTCCTGTGGCTTTCGATCTTGTCGATGTAGACGACGTCTTGACGATCCAACACGCACAAATGAACGGTCATCTTGGTATCAGCGCTCAGCTTGATGAGGAAGGGATGAGCGGTCTCACGCAGAGGCATCCGCCGCAGCAACTGGCTACTTAGCTCTAGAATCTTGTTCCCAAGGTAGTAGCGGCTATCGCCGTCGCTTTGAATATAGCCCATGTCAAGGAGGGAATTGATGTATCTGTAGGCGCTCGTCTTGTGGACCCCGATGCGATCCGCCAGCTCGACCACGGTCAGCCCTTCCACACTCTCGGCCAGCTCTTCGAGAAGTTTGAGCCCCTTTTCCAGGATTTTCGCATTTGCCATAGCGAAAAACGCATCCTTCATTAGCGTTTACTAAAACCACTATAGCATAAAAAGCAACTCCTGTCAAGGGCAACGTGCCCGTGAGCCAAGACATCGTTACCAGGTAGAGGAGTTGGTGAGGAGGTGGCTGAAAAAGGCGAAAGATAAAGAAGAAGACAGAGTGCGAGTCGCCTCACGGGAGAGCCCTTTATGAATCACTACAAAGCGGACCACGACAGAGCGGCTTGTGAATCAGCTTAAAGGAAGGTCCCTTCTTAAGATAGACGCGCGCTTGAGTGGAAAGGCGTTAGGCGGATTTTTCCTTTTCTTCTTCCTTTTCCGCCTCTTCCTTCAGCACTTTGCGGATTTGCTCCAGGCGCGTAGCGATGCGGGCAAAGACTGTCCCTTCCGGGAAGGTGCCGTCTGCTTTCAGGGTTCCGGCAGGGATGCCGGTCAGGATCTCAGCCCCCTCTTCCACGGTGGACA
>Ga0315541_1002131_pt1 | contig 17003 bp, 14 predicted proteins | sample SalMarSW160190MG_FD_203095 | JGI IMG/M metagenome (GOLD analysis project Ga0315541, IMG submission 203095) | Salt marsh sediment microbial communities from the Plum Island Ecosystem LTER, Massachusetts, United States - Salt Marsh Sediment SW1601-190 ...
AGCTTCACAGCAGGATGACAGATTTGTGGGCCTATTAGACTGCCGAGCGGTACATCGGCAGTTATCAGCAGAAGTGTTGTCACGGCAGCAAAAAGCCGATAATATAACTGTAGGCTAATTGTAGTGAGCGAATTAGAGGATTAGTTAATTAGTTAGGCAATGGCATTCTAACTCACTAATATGTTCTCTTTTGGAAAAGATAAAAAGCTGGTCAGTGATAAGCAATTCAAAGCTGTTTTAGCCCGTAAGCTACGTGTCAGCAATGCTATGCTTACACTATATATGGCAGAAAATGAATGCGGCTATCCAAGGCTGGGCGTTTCTGTTGGCAGAATCTGCGGTAACGCGGTAGTGCGAAATCGATGGAAACGGCTGTTACGTGAGGCCTTTAGGCAAAATCAAAACAAGATTCCGGCTGGCTTTGATTACTTACTTATGATTTCATATCAATGGTTAAAAAAAACAGCTAAAGTAGAACAACCGTCGTTTGAACAGGTAAAAGCCTCGTTTTTGGCTTTGGTAAACGAAGCAATTGACAAGATAGGATAAAACTTGATTTGAGAATTACAAACTCTATATCCAAAATTCAAAATTCTTTGAGGTTAGAATTTGAGTGATAAACGCAAATTAGTACCAATAGGCACAGCAGCAAAAAAAGCTGGCGTTTCCCGGCAAACTCTGCAATATTACATTATGGTGGGCCTGATTGAACCCATAGAGGTTACGTCGAGCGGCAGACGACTGTTCGACGAAAGGAGCGTTGAGCGAATTAAACTAATAAAAAAACTCAATGGCAGCGGCTATCCCTTGCGTGCTATAAGGGAGCTTTTTCTCGAAGGCCGTCTCAACTCGAAAGGGAGTAAACAGTGAGTGACTACGAATCAATCCAAAGAAGGCGTAATATTATTGTTGGCATTTTTGTGATAGTAGCTATTTCCGCGCTTGTTTGGCTGATATTTAAGTTCGGCGATTTGCCATCCGCGGTAAGTAAATTCCGCTCCTTTGAGGTGTTTGTTCAGTTTCCTACCGCGCCCGGCGTTCAAAAGGATACCCCCGTGCAATTTTGCGGCTATCAAATCGGTAGAGTTACAAAAGTCATGGCTCCGGAGAAGTGTCGGGATCTGGTAACCGGACTTGAATATCATCAAACAAAGGTTGCTCTCAGCATTGACAAAAAATACGTTAATATTCCTTCCAATGTTGAAATCAAGCTAATGATGCGAGGTCTTGGCAGCAGTTATATTGAACTTACGGTTGATCCTACAAAGCTGCCGGCTCCGTCGACTGATCCAAACCAACCAGAAACAGTTTTTTTAGTTAATGGAATGCTCAAGCAAGGCTCAACCGGCATGACAAGTGAATTTTTCCCGGCTGAAAGCCAGAAAAAGTTCGAAGACATTGCTGAGAGCCTCAAAAATCTTATAGATGACGCCAGAGACTTCATCGGTGATCCCAATAGCAAAAAAAATCTCAAAGGAACTTTGGCCAATCTACATATAGCTTCGCTTGAGGCGAGAGAAACTATGCAGCAAGCAAAACAAACGATACAAGAGTTCCGAAATATGGCAGCGGCTGGTACCAGAACTTTACAAAGTGCAGATGCTAAAGCAGAAAGACTCGTAGCCTCTTTAATCAGCACCAGCGACCAGCTTGGTGAAGCAACATCGCACTTACGAGTAATTTTAGAAAAAGCCAACAGCGGCGACGGGACCGTTGCCAAGCTTCTCAATGACGGACAATTATATGAAAATATGATCGAGAGCACTGAACAGATGCAGATGTTATTAGAAGAGTTAAAGTCATTCCTGGCCAAATCTCAGGACAAAGGTCTGCCGATCAAGCTAAAGTAACATTATGTGTTACCGACATGCTAAGATATCAGCGGATCTTTCAGCATAAGCGCGTATAACTTTGGTATTGATAAAAAGCGGCCTTATGCCCGCCGCGCACAAGGCCGCTTCTTTAGCAGCCGGAGCATAGACTGTCTGTGCGGAATCCACAAACCGTGCGGTGAAAGCTACACGGTCCGATTATTCTGCCATCGACTCGCTCGATCACCAATCGCGCACGATCACTCCATCTTTGCCCACACAGTACCTCTCTGCATCTTTAATCTTAAGATTATAAACCTTGCCAACCAAGGGTGCCGCCCTCTTTACAACGCTCTTAATGCTGACGGGTCCCTTTAATGACATCAGCTTCAAGCCGGCTTTGAGGTTTTGGACTGGGACCCATCGCTGCGAATCAAGCAGAAACAGGTGAAAATCAGCCACGCTAATGCAGTCTCCGGTTTCAAGCACAACATCGAAACAATCGAACGTTCCCTCGTGCTCTTCTATACGTTCAATTTCCCGCAGTGTTACCGTTTGGGCCGAGCAATTCATCGCCCCAGCAGGCTCAAGCATGCTAACCTTCTGCCCTTGAATAACCTCTGAGATCCTAACCTGTGCCCCATTTACCCAAACGAGCGTATCAGCAGGAAAGCAGGACCTGCCAGTTTTGGTAGGCTCACCATCATGTACAAGGAGCGAGTCTTTCCTGTGGCCGGGCACACTCTGGAAAACTACTGGCACTGTGCCCATTTGAGGACGACCAATAGCCTGGGGCAGATGCGTGTAAATATTATCATCCTCAACGCCGCAATAAGCTCGCTTCTCAAAATCTACGTGCATGTCCATAAACAATACCTGCTGTCCATCATCCTGGTGAGAAGGAGAGTTGCCATATTTAGCCTGCTCGGCTGTGCCGGTGAACGTAGGAGGTATGTCCGGTTTGAAGCCCGCAAATATCTTAGCCACAGGAGCAACAGGTGAAGGAATCCACGGATTTCGGTCAGCCGCCACCGCCATACCCGGCTCGCTTGACGAAGTCAGAGCATACGCACTACCGTAAGGTTGATGATAGGTATAGCTGCAATGGTAACTGGCCGGATCTCCTCCCCCTGACTCACCACCAAAATCCCAGGCCTGGATGAGCTCTTCGACATTGGCAGCCCTACTAGGATAATCAACAAGGTTAAACTCTGTAGTTCCGGAATCACTCTTGCAGATAAACGACTTGGGTGTGACTTCAGCATACTTTACCAAAAGATAGAAGCTGGAGGAGATGGTAGCTCTTCCGCCGCTGCCGTCCGTACCTAAGCTGTAAGCCCTGATTCGGTCTATAGCATCCCATACAACGGGTGCACCCCAATCAGTGCCCCTACCACCGGCACGAGGAAGCTCATCCTCATAATCGTTGGCATAGATCAGCATTGCCTTGCCGATGCCTGAGAGGTTCGTCCCACAGGTCATCCGGAAGGCAATCTGCCTGACCCTGGCCAGTGCAGGCATCAGGATGCCCATCAACAGCGCTATGATCGCGATAACGACCAATAACTCAACTAATGTGAAACCTTTCGTTTTCATTTTTGTTCTCCTTCATTAATCCGGAGATTCGCAAGCCTGGCCGTTCTTAAGCACTCTTTTATTTACATCTTGATGGATAAATGCCTATAGCTACATAAAGGTAAAACCGCTAAAACCACTTCTGTCCGCGAATCTCCTTAACCATACATTTTTCGCTCAAGTACGGCCGGTTTACTTTCACAACGCCTTTTTCAATTGCGCGTATCGGATCAAGCCTTATAATTGAAAGCAACTATCGGCTTAACGACGCAAACCAAATTTAATTAGGATTTTCCAGACAGGTAGGTTTAGGATATATAGAAATGATACAGAATATGATAACGCACTAAATTATTATAAACTTTTAACCTACCGCTTTCTAATCTTAATACGTAACAATCACATACACTGTTCTAAAAAAACACCTTAAAGGTAAAAAAATAAGCAAATATACAAATCTGCTTACATCCCCGTCAATCTTGTTTGTTACTACGGCAAGACCTGCTTACGCATGCCATAGAAACAGAAAAGCGGCCTTATGCTCACACACAAGGCCGCCTTTGGATCCATTGAAATACGCCTGTTCCCTATCACCTTCGTGACGGTGCTGCTGTAGAAGTAGTTATATCATCATGTACAAGGAGCGAGTCTTTCCTATGGCCGGGTATACTTACGAAAGGTATAGGCGGCGTTCCTAACTGAGGATGACCAAGGCCCCCTTGCAGAAATGTATAAATGTTATCATCCTCAACAGCACAATATGAACGCTTTTCAAAATCTACGTGCATGTCCATAAACAATACCTGCTGTCCATCATCCTGGTGTGAAATAGCATTTCCATATTTAGCCTGCTCGGCTGTGCCGGTGAACGTAGGAGGTATGTCCGGCTTGAAGCCCGCAAATGTCTTAGCCACAGTAGCAGCAGGTGAAGGAATCCACGGATTTCGGTCAGCCGCCACCGCCATACCCGGCTCGCTTGACGAAGTCAGAGCATACGCACTACCGTAAGGTTGATGATAGGCATAGCTGCAATGGTAACTGGCCGGATCTCCTCCCCCTGACTCACCACCAAAATCCCAGGCCTTGATGAGCTCATCGATGGTGGCAGGCCTACTAGGATAATCAGCAAGGTTAAACTCTGTAGTTCCGGAATCACCCTTGCAGATAAACGACTTGGGTGTGACCTCAGCATACTTTACCAAAAGATAGAAGCTGGAGCTGATTGTAGCTGTTCCGCCGCTGCCGTCCGTACCTAAGCTGTAAGCCCTGATTCGGTCTATAGCATCCCATACAACGGGGCTACCCCAGACAGTGTTTCTACCACCCGCACGAGGAAGCTCATCCTCATAATCGTTGGCATAGATCAGCATTGCCTTGCCGATGCCTGAGAGGTTCGTCCCACAGGTCATCCGGAAGGCAATCTGCCTGACCCTGGCCAGTGCAGGCATCAGGATGCCCATCAACAGCGCTATGATCGCGATAACGACCAATAGCTCAACTAATGTGAAACCTTTTTTCTTCATTTTTGTTCTCCTTCATTACTTCTGAGATTCGCTAGCTCGACCGTTTTTAAGCAACGTTCTGTTCATTTTTAATAGATAAATGCCTATTGCTACATTAGCAAAAAAGACGCTAAATCTGCTTTTGCCCGCGAATCTCCTTAATAATGTATGTGCCGCTTAAATACGGTCGGTTAACATTCATAAGCCTTTATTCTATCGTGTATACCCACTTAAGCCTGATAGTTTAATGAAACCATCAATCCAATGGCGCAAATTATATAAAAAAGGTTTTCTAAACAGGTAGGTTTGTGATATGAATGATGACTCAAAATATGATAACAGTTACAATATTATGATAAATTTTGGAAAACTTACCTGTTTCTCTTTATAATAGTAGCACACAGGTATCTTTCTGTCAAACATATTTCTCGAAATTTTTACGACTTTTTTGAAAATTTTATATATTTATCTTGTTTTTTATATTTCGCGTTTAAAATCGCAACTATGGTTTCCCTAAAAACATTTGAAAAGACAAAAAACCTGTTGAAAAAGCACAAACAGGAACATCTTTTATCTTCCTGGCAGGAGTTAAATACTGCTCAAAAACAGCATTTACTGGCAAAAATTGAAGAGCTGGATTTCACCGAAATAGACTCCTGGGTAGCTAACATTATAAAAAAACCTACCTCGGCTGAAATGAGTACCGATTTAGTTCCTGCCATATCCTACAGTCCTAATCCTATCAATGCTGAGCAAAAGCACAAATATGAAAAAGCCATCCAACTGGGCAGACAGCTTATATCAGCTGGCAAGGTTGCCGCTTTCGTAGTCGCAGGCGGACAGGGAACCCGACTCGGATTCGACGGTCCAAAGGGAAATTTCCCTATTAGCCCAGTTAAAAATAAGACGTTATTTCAAATCTTCGCAGAAACAATCGCAGCGGTTTCAAAAAAATACCAAGCCACCTGCCCTTGGTATATTATGACCAGCCCCTTAAATTACGACGAAACTGTAGAAATTTTCCATAAAAACAGGTATTACGACCTGGACGAAAAAGATGTGTTTATATTTAAACAAGGAACACTGCCAAATTTCAGCCTTGATGGCAAATTCTTAATGACAGACAAAGCAAATATTGCCTGCTCGCCCGATGGACACGGCGGAAGCCTCAAGTCGCTTTACAAAAATGGGGCTATAAAAGACATGAAAAAACGCGGCATCGAATACATCGGCTATTGGCAGGTGGATAATCCATTGGTAAAGCTGTTTGATCCATTATTTATCGGTTTCCACGCTCTCGACGGGGCTGAAATGTCCTCAAAAGCATTGATAAAAACCGGCCCAAAGGAAAAAATCGGCAACTTCTGCCTGATAAATAACAAAGTTACTGTTATTGAATATAGCGATTTCCCTGACGAGCTTGCTGAAAAAAGAAATGCCGATGGCTCGCTGACCTTTGCTCTCGGCAGTATCGCCATCCACATTATAAATACAAGTTTTGTAGAAAAACTAAATACTAAGGGCTTTTCTCTTCCCCTGCACCGAGCCGTCAAAAAAATCCCGTACATCGACCACGATGGAAACCTTGTAGAACCTGCTGAGCCGAACGGCGTTAAGCTTGAAACCTTTGTTTTTGATGCTGTGCCGTTGGCCTCTAAGTCGATGATCCTTCAGACCATACGTAGTGAGGAATTTGCCCCCACCAAGAATGCGACCGGTGTAGATAGTGCCGAGATTACACGTCGTATGATGGCCGAGCGCGCCGCTAATTGGCTTGAGTCAACTGGCATTACCATCCCGAGAAAACCTGACGGCACCCCAGATTGCCTGCTCGAAATCTCTCCAAGCTTTGCACTTGATAAAGACGATATTAAAGCAAAGCTGAATCAAATACCCCATATAAAACCTGGAGACAAAATCCACCTCGACTGAGCTCAGCCTTTTGTAGAACGTACAAAACCAAAATTATAACCGCTACTTTGTAGAAAATTTATGCACGGTTACTGTTTGGTATTTCTCGCCTGGCTTTAGAACAACCGATGGAAATTGCGGCTTATTCGGCGAATCCGGGAAATGCTGTGTCTCTAAGCAGAACGCATAGTGCTTCTTATACACCTTGCCGGATTTGCCGGTTATGGAGCCGTCCAAAAAGTTTCCGGAATAGAGCTGGATCCCTGGTTCGCTGGTATAGATTTCCATAACCCGTCCGGTGGTCGGCTCATACACCTTTGCAGCCAGGGCCAGCTTGCCTCCGCCGCTGTTTAGTACGTAATTATGGTCGTATCCTCCTGTAACCTGGCTGATTCTCGATCCAATCGTCATCGACTTGGTGAAATCCATCGGCGAATCCTTGACTTCTTTAATTTCACCGGTCGGTATCAAACCTTCATCAACTGGAGTGTACTTATCCGCGTTGAGCGTAAGCTCATGGCCGAGAATATCACCGTTGCCCTGACCAGCTAAATTCCAGTAAGCATGGTTCGTCAGATTCACTATGGTTGTCTTATCGGTTTGTGCCTCATATTCAATCTTGAGTTCATTATCTTTTGTCAACGTGTAGGTAACGCTGCAATTAAGACTACCCGGATACCCTTCTTCACCATCCTTGCTAAGATAGCTCAACTTCACCGCTGCCGTGTCGTCTGCGGCCTTTACATCCTCGACATTCCATACAACCTTGTCGAATCCTTTGATACCGCCGTGTAGATGATTTGCTCCGTTGTTCGCCGCCAGTTTATATTCGACGTCGTTGAGTTCGAATTTGGCTGCGCCTATACGATTAGCGTATCTGCCGACTATAACTCCGAAATATGGGTGCTCTTTAAGGTAACCATCGAGCGTATCGAAGCCGAGGATAATATCAGCGATATTGCCGTTCTTATCCGGCGTTTCCAGCGATACTAAAATTGCCCCATAACTGGTAATCTTGGCTTTAACGCCATTAGGATTCGTCAGCGTGTACAGGACAACTGTCTGTTTGTCAGGTGTTTGACCAAAAGATTCCTTCGTTATACTCATTTTCTTTTTCTCCTTGACTTCCGGTTTTTCTGCAGCGCCTGCCTCTTTTTTCTCGCAGCCGAACATAATTACCGCCGTTACTGCCAAAACGAGATTTAATAAAACTCTTGTCCTCATTTTCCAACTCCTTGTTACAGTCCTAAATATATATTCTTACGCATCGAAAACCCTTAGGAAATCTACTAATGCTTAACCGAAATGTCAAATAATTTATTTTACCCGTCATGTTCCATTAGATGCTTCTAAACAAATCTTGTAACTTTAGCTGGAATGGTTATAATTTGGTCGGTTTTACAGCGGCATAAAACATGAGTTGGAGATGCATTGTAAGTTACGGATTATAAAGGGGATACGTAAATGGCACTATTATTAGGCTACGATGTCGGAAGCTCGTCGATAAAAGCAACCTTGATGGATTCTGTTACGGGTCAAGTGCTGGCAACAGCAACTTCACCTGAAAAAGAGCTTGAGATTATCGCAGAAAAACCAGACTGGGCTGAGCAGCATCCTGAAGTCTGGTGGGACCACGTTAAGCTGGCCACGGGAAAGATTAAAGACAAAGCAAAATTTGAAGCTACAGATGTCAAGGCAATCGGCATTTCCTACCAGATGCATGGTCTTGTCCTGGTTGATAAAAACAAGCAGGTGCTAAGACCTTCGATAATCTGGTGTGACAGCCGAGCAGTACAAATCGGACAAAAAGCTGCAGCGAAGATCGGTGAAAAAAAGTGCCTCGAAAATCTGCTTAACCTGCCAGGCAACTTCACAGCCTCCAAATTAAAATGGGTTATGGAAAACGAGCCGGGTGTCTTCTCCAGGATTTATAAAATAATGCTGCCCGGCGATTATATCGCAATGAAGATGACCGGCGAGATAAAGACGACTCCATCCGGCTTATCTGAAGGAATAATGTGGGATTTCAAAAAGCAGGGACTCGCTAACTTAGTGCTTGATTATTACGGAATCCCGGAAGAGTTTATTGCTGAAGTTGTACCGACCTTTTCGGTGCAGGGTGAGTTGACCAAAGAGGCAGCCGAAGAGTTAGGTATAAGAGCTGGCACAAAAATATCCTATCGAGCGGGCGACCAGCCCAATAACGCACTATCACTTAACGTCTTAAATCCGGGCGAGATAGCAGCTACAGCAGGCACTTCCGGAGTTGTGTACGGGATAACAGAAAGGAGCGATTACGACAGCAAGTCAAGGGTCAACACGTTTGTTCATGTTAATCACACACAGAAGACACCAAGGTATGGCGTGCTACTGTGCGTGAATGGAACGGGCATTCTCAATAGCTGGCTGAAACATAATGCTTCTGGCGGGCTGGATTATGATGAGATGAATAAATTGGCCGGCAGCGTCAAGGTTGGCTCTGAGGGACTTTCGATTCTGCCATACGGAAATGGAGCTGAGCGAACACTGGAGAATAGCAATTTAGGCGCATCTATACATGGTTTGAATTTCAACATTCATACAAGAGCACATCTGCTGCGGGCTGCACAGGAGGGAATTGTTTTTGCGCTCAATTACGGGCTTGGAATAATGCGTCAAACAGGAGTTGTAGTAAAAACCGTCCGAGCAGGCAATGCAAATATGTTTCTTAGCCCGTTGTTCGGTGAGGCCTTCGCAACGGTTACGGATTCTACCGTAGAGCTATATAATACTGATGGCTCGCAAGGCGCCGCCAGAGGTGCAGGTATCGGCGCAGGTATTTATAAAAGACCTGAGGAAGCCTTTGTCGGCTTAGAGCCGGTTAAGACAATCGAGCCTAATGAAAACTTGACTTCCATCTATCAGGAAGTGTATAAAAGATGGGAAAATATTTTAACAAAGCAAATAGAAAGGTAAGAGCACAAGGCACAAGTATTTATTTACTCTTTGGCACCTGTGCTCTTGCAGACTGAGAAAGGAGCAGAACAAATGGCTGAGAAATCATTACATAGTATATGCAGGTGGACGTTCAATCCAGGTAAGGGCGGCTTTGTGCCGGGTGATATGCGGCCGGAATGGGGCGGCAAGTTTGGTACGCCTGAAATGATAAAGCTCGTAGCTGACAAGGTTTGGCCTCGAATACCGGACAATATCGAGCTGGGTATTGAGATGCACTATGACGCGGAAGTCGATGATAAAAATGCCGCTGCTGTCGCCGATGCGCTCGTGGACAATAAACTTCATCTGGCGATGATAACGCCTGGTGCGCACACTCACTTCGCCTACGGCGGAATAGCGTCACTTGATCCGAACGAGCGAAAAGCCGCTGAGGATTTAGGCACAAAAACAGTGGACCTGGCCTACGGGACTCTAAAGAAAGCATGGCATCCAGACATCAATAAAGCGCCGGCATTGGTCATCTGGAACGGCTCCTTCGGCTATGATGTTGCTACGGTCGGCATCAGGCAGATGTATCAAAATCTCAAGGAAAGTGTCGCCGAATTGAGCAAATATGAACAGAAAAAAGGCGGCAATCTTCATATCGGCTTTGAGCCAAAGCCCAACGAGGGGCACCCGGCTATGCTGATCCCAACTGTGGCAAGCGCACTTTTATTCTGGAGAAAAATCGAGGAGGAATTCGGCGTTTCGAGGAAAAACAAAGGCGTCAACAAAGAATTCGGTCATTCGGAAATGATAGGCCTTGACCATGTTTATGACACTGTCGAAGAGCTGGATAATGATGCGATGGTTCACATGCACCTTAACAGCCAGGGCTACAACGATGGCATCATCCTGGGCGGGCCGGGAAAATATGACATTGACCATGGGGCCAGAATCAACGGCATGAATATTGCCATCGCAGGTCTTATTCAGCAGGCAGGCTATGCCCGTTGGAAAGGACACGATATGCAAACACGGGCTTATGATAATGCAGAGCAGGGAATCGACAGGGTCATCCGAAGCGTGTTGAGCTGGGAAGCGTGCGAGAAGGCCGCAAAAGAGCTTGATACTAAAAAGCTAATGGCTGTGCTTGCCAAACGCGAAACTGCCAAGGCCGAGGATATGATGCGAGCCGCGGTTGTAGCTGCCCAAGGGTATTTCGACAAGATGTATAAGTAAGAGCGAATTTACTCTGTAATATCTCAAGTGACGACGTCATTGCGAGGGAACCCCGATACTTCGGGGTGACCGAAGCAATCTCATACATGTATAAAAGAGAGATTGCCGCGCTTCGATAAATCGGAGCTTGCAATGACAAATCATCAAGTCAAGTTTTATAAAGCTTTAGAAGCTGCAAAACTTGTAATTTAGCTATTATCCAGAAACAGATTCATTAGATATCGGCCTTGCTAATTGTTCGAGGGCATCCAAGCGATTCGTTCTCCAGCTATGAAAAAAACGTAAATCACCCCCCTGCATCCATGACGATACGTGTAAAATTTTAGCAGAGGAAGTCATGACCAATAAAGTTCTGAAATACACAATTGCATTGGGGTTCGCTGGCTTACTGCTTGCATGCGTGATTACTTTTCTTATAGTAAGGATGCATCACACGCAATCGGCAACAGAGCTGCCTTTCCTTGAGCATAGAAACGAGACAGAACCATCTGAACGTCACTTGGTCTTGGAGATCTTGGATAGGTGCTCAATGCGTGACACAATGCCAGCAGCCAGGGAAATAACATGGGAGGAATACTGCAAACTCAAAGCAGAATACGTGCGGAGACATGAGCAGTGGAAACCTGGATACGCGCTTACCTACCGGCGCAAGGAAGGCGATAGCTGGCGGTCATATCGGCTGGAGCTTGAATCTTTTAATGATGATACGGTCTGGGTTGCAGAGCTAACACAGTACAAGAGCATGGGATGGGACTGGGTGGCAAGGTATCAAATTCAACGAAGCCCACAAGTCAATGAGGAATTCAGAATTGTCCAAATCCTCGAACATCGTTCACGGGTCATAGGTGGAATTAAGTATGGAATGACGGTTCGGGAGGTAATTGCCAAGAAAGGAAAACATTATAAGATTCATCATCACGCGGAATTTGGCTCGGCAGACCTTGTGTATGACGATGTCAAAGTGAGCATACGCGGATGGGCAGGCGACAGAGAAGGCCGAGTAGTAGGAGTAGAACCAACGAAAAAAGAAACTTTGGAGTTTCTGAAAGACCAGCCGTATGAGGACGAAAAATAGAGATGATCCCGGATGTGTGACAAATCTTCACAGCAGGTTCGTTAATCGACAGACATTAATTTGAACCAAGAAACCATTATATTCCCAATCACTTTACTACAAAAGGCGATAACTCGCGGAGCTGGTTGACGATTTGGGGCATCTTTTCAATGGTATAATCGACTTCCTCTTCAGTGTTGTATCTGCTCAAGCTGAATCGAATCGAGCCATGCGCGGCGGTGAACGGCACGCCCATCGCCCGCAGTACGTGGCTTGGCTCTAATGAGCCGGATGTGCAGGCTGAGCCGCTACTGGCGCAAATGCCGAACCTGTCGAGCATAAGCAGAATCGCTTCACCTTCGATATACTCAAAGCTAATATTACTTGTGTTCGGCAGTCGATTATCTTTATCACCGTTGAGCCGGCAATCAGGACAACTTTTTAATATTGCATTCTCTAATTTATCCCGCAGATACTTCACTTTCCTGTTTTCTTCTTTGATGTTTTTTGCTGCCAATTCGCAGGCCTTACCGAGGCCGACGATTCCCGGCACATTTTCTGTCCCCGCTCTTCTGCCACCTTCCTGATGGCCGCCTAACATATAAGGCGACAGCCTTGTCCCCTTGCGGACGTAAAGAACTCCAACGCCTTTCGGCCCGTGCAGCTTATGTCCCGACAGGCTGAGTAAATCAATATTGCTTTGGGATAAATTTAGCGGAATCTTACCAACCGCCTGCACCGCGTCCGTATGAAATACTACCCCCCTGCTTGCAACAAGCTCTACTACTTTATCCATTGGGAATATTACGCCTGTCTCGTTGTTTGCATACATTACCGTAACAAGAGCTGTATCATCGTCAATACTTTCCTCCAGTTCTGCAATGTCGAGCCGACCGTATTTATCTACGCTAAGCTCAATAACGGTGTAGTCATGATTTTCGAGTTCTCGGCAAACCGCCAGCACAGCCGGATGTTCAACTCGGGTGGTTATTACCTTGCGTTTATTCGGAACAGCAGCAAGTGTTCCATTGATCGCGGTGCCGTCACTTTCGGTGCCTCCGCTGGTAAATATTATCTCGCTGGGGTCACAGCCGATCAGCTCAGCAACTTGCTCACGGGCGCGACGAATCTTATGGCCGATTTGGCCGCCAAATGTGTGCATGCTCGATGGATTGCCGTAAAGCTCACAAAAGAAGGGCTCCATTTCCGCAAATACTTCTTCAGCTACTTTTGTTGTCGCGTTGTTATCAAAGTATATGGTTTTCATCGTTTATTCCCTGTGATTATGCGGCACCTGTGCGGAGTCCTTATCTTCCTCGACAAAAAGCTCCTCATCGACAAATTCTCTTAGTTTTGCTTCGACCACATCTTTCATTGTAAACTCAGTCAGCCTGCATTGCGCACACATACCTCTAAAGGCAACAATAACCTTATTTCCCTCCACATCTATCAGCTCGATATTGCCGCCATGAGCACGCAGGGCAGGTCTTATCTGCTCATTTATCGTCTGCTGGATGAGCTGTATTTTTTGGATATTGGTCAGCTTGCCGGCCCATTTAGGTGCTGCTTCGGTCTTTTCTTTTGCCTTATCGCCCTGAATTCTATCTATTATCTTTTCAATTTCGCCCTGACATCCACCGCACCCTCCGCCTGCCTTGCAGTAATTTGTCACCTGCTCGACGGTTGTCAGATCGTTTTCTCGGATTACCCTTTCTATCTCTTTTTCAGTGACACCAAAACAAGTACAGACGACCCTACCTTCAAGCTCGTGTTTCTTCCTGCCGCCTGTTCGATAATTTTCAATCGCCGCCTCAAGTGCTTCTCTTCCCATAACGGAGCAGTGCATCTTTTGCTCCGGCAAACCGCCGAGATAATCGGCGATGTCCTTGTTTGTAACCTTTGCAGCTTCTTCCAATGTTTTGCCTTTTATCATCTCGGTCAATACCGATGATGTTGCTATGGCACTTGCACAGCCGAAAGTCTTGAATCTTGCATCTTTAATCCTGCCGTTCTCATTGAGCTTGAACGTCAGCTTCAAGGCATCTCCACAGGCTAATGAGCCAACTTCGCCCACGCCGTCGGGATTTTCTATTTCGCCAACATTTCGCGGATTAAAAAAATGGTCTCTAACTTTATCCGTGTAATCCCACATATTCTCATCCCCGTATAAATCCGAAATCCGAAGCACGAAAAAAAAGTGCCTAAGGTGAGCTAAAGTGTCTAAAGTGAGCTAAAGTTACAATTTCAATTTTAGGCACTTTAGGCACTTCAAACTTTAGCTCACTTATTCTGTTTCGAATTTCATATCTACAATCCACCAATCTTACTTCTGACTCGCCTTCAGTGCATTCTCAAAATCGTTTATTATATCATCGATATGTTCAGTTCCCACCGAGACACGAATATAATCTTCCGTTACGCCTGCTGCAAGCTGCTCCTCTGGGCTTAGCTGCTGATGGGTCGTACTGGCTGGATGTATCACTAACGTCTTACTGTCACCGATATTGGCAAGGTGGCTGGCTAACTTCACACTATTGATAAATTTAATTCCAGCTTCTCTGCCCCCCTTAATCCCGAAGCCGAGTATTGCACCCTGACCGTTAGGTAAATACTTTTTGGCAAGTTTATAATCCGTATGCGATTCCAGCCCCGGATAGTTCACCCAGGTAACCATCTCTTGTTTTTCGAGCCACCGACTGAGTTTCAGCGCGTTTTCGCTGTGGCGGGGCATACGCAGATGCAGGGTTTCCAGCCCCTGCAAAAACAGAAAAGCGTTAAATGGCGACATACAAGAGCCCATGTCCCGTAAAAATTGTGTTCGAGCTTTTATTATATACGCCAATTCACCGAACGATTCGATGTATTTGACGCCGTGATAGCTCGGGTCCGGCTCGGCCAGCTCAGGATATCTACCGTTTGTCCAGTCGAATTTGCCCGAATCTATAATAGCCCCGCCGATGCTCGTACCGTGTCCGCCAATAAATTTAGTACAGCTATGGACAACTATATCGATACCGTGTTCAATCGGTCGAAACAGTATAGGCGTCGTGACGGTGTTATCACAGATTACCGGCATATTGTTTTCGTGGGCGATGTTAGCAATCTTTTCGTATTGTAGAATATCGTTTTTGGGATTGCCGATTGTTTCAATATAAATCAGGCGGGTATTGTCCCTAATTGCCTTTGAGAAATTCTCTGGCTTTTTGGGATCAACGAAAGTCACGTCAATACCCAATTTTCGGAAGGTCTGGCTAAACAAGGTTACAGTTCCGCCGTAGAGCGAGTTGGAAGAGACAATGTGCCCCCCTGCCCCACAAATATTGAAGATACTTACATAGATAGCCGACTGACCCGAGCTTAAAGCCAAACCGCCCACGCCACCTTCCAATGCTGCCAGCCGTTTCTCAAGAACATCAGTCGTAGGATTCATAAGTCGAGTGTAAATATTACCGAATTCCTGTAAGGCAAATAACCCTGCAGCATGGTCTGTATCCTTGAAACAAAAGCTGGTAGTTTGATAAATAGGCACAGCCCTGCTGAGTGTATCCGAGTCCACCTTCTGGCCAGCGTGCAAGGCCAACGTCTCCAGATGATATTCACGTTCTTTTGCCATTTCCCTAAACCCTTCTTATTGACCTCTACTTTTCAAAAGGCCAAATAACCCCCCAATAAATTGGGGGGCTAAATATAAACAACCTATTTTGCAGGTAAACCCCGTTAGAATTTTTTTTCTGTATCATATTTTATTGTCCCCTTGTAGAATTTCTAATGGGGTAAAATCTCAACCATTCTATCGATCGCCTTTTTCGCTTTTGTCCTTATCTCTTCGGACACCATGACTTTGTATTGCAAATCTTGCAACGAACCAATTATCTTATCCAATGTAATCTTTTTCATGTTTGGGCAAATCGCCCTGTCACTTGCGGCAATAAATTCAGCCTGCGGATTTTGCTTTTTCAAAGCGTGAATCATTCCTATCTCGGTTGCTATTATAAACTGCTTCGCATCGCTTGTTTTGGTAAACTTGAGCATTTGGCCGGTGCTAAGTATCTGATCTGAGAGCTTTTTGACCGGCTCTGTGCATTCCGGATGCGCCATCACAATCGCATCGGGATATTTTGCTTTTGCATTTTTTATATCCTCTACGGTTATTACAATATGCGTTGTACAATAGCCCGGCCATAAGACAAGGTCTCTGCCGGTTTTCTCAGCGGCAAATCGGCCAAGATGCTGGTCCGGCACAAAAATAACAGGTCTATCAGTCGGTAAAGAACTCACTACCTCAACAGCATTGGCACTGGTACAGCAATAATCGCTCTCAGCTTTTACCTCTGCTGAACTGTTTACATAACTGACCACTAAGGCATTGGGATTTTTCTGCTTTAGCTGCCGCAATTGTTCCGCAGTTATCATATCAGCGAGGGGACAGCCGGCAAATTTATCCGGCAGAAGAACCGTCTTTTCGGGCGAAAGAATAGCAGCGGTTTCTGCCATAAACTGCACGCCGCAAAATACGATTACCTTCGCATCAGTTTCTGCTGCCTTTATGCTCAGCCCTAAAGAATCACCGCAAAAATCAGCCAAATCCTGTATTTCGCCCGGCTGATAATTATGCGCGAGTATTACAGCCTTACGCTTATCTTTTAGCCGTTTAATTTTTTCAAGTAGCCGCTTATCCAAACTCATATCTCATATATCAAGTTGCTCTGTTGAAAATGTCCCACGTCATTTCGACCGAAGCCCCTGTGCCTTCTGTCGAAGACAGAAACAGGGGCGAAGTGGAGAAATCTGTTAAAAAAAGATTTCTCGACTCGCCTTTCGGCTCGCTCGAAATGACAACCACGGTGTTTTCTACAGAGCAATATCAGGTTTCAACCTTTTACTTTTTACCTTTTTTGTGTTTTGTATAAACCAGATCAGGATGAGGCGTTGCCACGGTGACACCAGCCGGTACCGATTCTTTTATCCAGACATTGCCACCGATTACTGCAC
>Ga0315541_1002134_pt1 | contig 17000 bp, 17 predicted proteins | sample SalMarSW160190MG_FD_203095 | JGI IMG/M metagenome (GOLD analysis project Ga0315541, IMG submission 203095) | Salt marsh sediment microbial communities from the Plum Island Ecosystem LTER, Massachusetts, United States - Salt Marsh Sediment SW1601-190 ...
TTTCAGCTTTGCCTTTAATTCTGCACGTTCCGGGCTGCCAGGAGCATATTGCATGATGGGTTCATTTTTAGGTTGGGGAATGTGAAATATTCCGTTAAACATAATTTCTGTCTCCTTGTATTAAGAATTCCGATGTTTCTCTACGAACGAAAAAAGACATTTTCCCGCATTACCGTAAAAAAGTCAACAATCCCGCAATCTTTTTCCCTATGCTTTTCACTGTTACTCTGAGCGATTATAATGCTTGTCGCATCAGATTTTTGCAGCAAACAGGTGAATTCTGCCGAAAGGTTAGTTGATATGAATAGCAAGTGCTCCATTATCCTGCTGATTTGCTGTCTGTTTGCTGTTTTGGTCTTTGCCGGCTGTGCCGAGCAGGTAAGCTATCCGGAATTCGTTTCACCCGAGCTACTGACACTACCGGAACAACCTTTAATCCTGCCTGAATATCGTATCATTGGGTATTCCGTTCGTAAAACACCGATTCTATGCACTATCATTGGTCACGGCCAGGATGTAACCTTAATCCTGGCGACTATTCACGGAAATGAGCCCGCCGGAACACCGCTCGTGCAACAACTGTCAAAATATCTTCAGCAAAACACACAATTGTTAATTGGAAGAAAGGTTGTTCTTTTGCCCGTGGCTAATCCCGACGGCATGGCCTACAACAGCCGTTTTAATTCTAATGGCGTTGATTTGAACCGCAATTTTGCAACAGAGAACCGCATTAATAACAGCCAGTTTGGTTATAATGCGCTTTCTGAGCCGGAGACGCGTGCTATCGAGCAGCTAATCCGAACACATTCTCCGGACCGTATCGTTAGTATTCACCAGCCGTTGGCCTGTATCGACTATGATGGCCCTGCTTTTTCCTTAGCTAATCGAATGGCTCAGTATTGCGATTTGCCTCTTAGAAAGATTGGCGAAAAGCCCGGCTCGCTCGGCTCGTATGCAGGCCTGACCTGTGGAATTCCTATCGTCACCTTTGAAATGACACAAACCGACTCATCACTGGATTCAGATGCCCTCTGGCAAAAGTACGGTAATGCCCTCCTCGCTGCAATCACCTATCGGGCTACGGTGGGCTCCGCCCTGACGAGCCCCCAAATCCTCACATCAAAAGAGCTGAAACTACAATTTGACCGACTATAAACCGATAAAATCAGCCTTAAATCTGTTTTTTCCCTTGAAATAAAATAGTATGGCGGTATAATAATTTTATATCCTTTAGGAGGAGGTTTTGTGAAAATGAAAATATCGTCAATTCTCGTATTAGCAATCGTAGTAATAATGCTGACAGCTTCGACAGTACAGGCCGACCTGGTTGCGACCGTGAGCACTTCAGCTACTTACCAGACTATTGCAGATTCAGATTCTGACACCAGCTTCGACCCTGCGATTCCTGCTGAGGCACACGCTTATGCTGGTGTCGATGATTGGGACTACGCCAGGGGTGAGGCCTTGGCCGAAATAGGCGGCTCAGTAAAAGCCTCTTCAGCGGTTGTCGGTGCATCAGGGGGAGCTCTTTCAGCCTCGGCTAATTCTTCCCAGACAACAAAATGGCTCATCACCTCCGAGACTTTATCCATTGGTACGCCTATCTCCGTACTTATTGACATCAGCTTTAATGGTCAACTCGCAAGAAGTCGTAATGTCAACAGCACCTCAGCCAATGCATGCCTTGTTCTTGATGAGACTGAGTTGTTGTACGAGGCAGGTGGGAATTACGGCAGTGAGATGGTTTCCAGTGGTGCCTGGACTGATGACTTCTCGTATAAGCAAGATTTTGATATTTTTTTGCGCTATTACGTTTTAGACACAACCGACAGAATAAGTTTTAATGCTGAGGTTGGTCAGATAATTGACCTTGAGCTGTTACTTCAGACAAATGTTATTGTACCCGATGCGCTCGAAGATGGTGCGCTTGCTGATTTTTTCAACTCCGGCTCATATACATTTGGCGGTGCCGAGGACCCCGCAAATCCTGGAATGATGCTTGATGTCAGCTTTACAGTGGTTCCAGAGCCAACAACGATTTTGCTTCTTGGCCTTGGCGTAGTGCTTTTGCGAAAAAGACGCTAAAACCCTTTTGTGGCTTTTTTCACCTAACCATATTTACTATCTCCATACTCTAATTTTCCCGTGAAATCTGTGCAATCTGCGGTTAAAATAAAAGGAAGTGGATTCCCGCTTTTGCGGGAATGACAGCTCGGCTGTCTCTGTCCTGCTCCGGCTTCGGCCTACGCCGAGACGAGCGCTCTCTGTGGTGAAAAAATGGCTGTATTCAAGATAAACAAGGAGTTTGACCCTGCTGGAGACCAGCCGCAGGCGATAGAACGGCTTGTAGAAGATCTGCACTCCGGCAAAAAGTTCCAGACGCTAATGGGCGTTACCGGAAGCGGTAAGACCTTCACTATGGCCAACGTAATAGCTCAACAAGGCCGGCCCGTGCTTGTTATATCCCACAATAAGACCTTGGCAGCCCAGCTTTATGAGGAGTTCAAGGAGCTGTTTCCCGAAAATGCGGTCGAATATTTCGTCAGCTATTATGACTATTATCAACCCGAGGCCTACATACCGCAGCGAGATATATATATCGAAAAAGACGCCTCCAAGAATGCAGACCTCGACCGCCTACGGCTATCCACTACCACCAGTCTTTCAGCAAGGGATGATGTTATTATTGTTGCTTCTGTCTCGTGCATTTTCGGGCTTGGCTCACCAGAGGATTATAAAGCCAGCGTTGTTGCCATCCGCACCGGCGATACCGTCGATAGAAATGTCCTGCTTGGGAGATTGGCTGATATCCAGTACAACCGAAACGATATCGATTTCCAGCGGGGGACATTCAGGGTTCGCGGCGATGTGGTTGAATTGCATCCTTCTTATGAATCTTTTGCCATTCGCATTGAGTTTTTCGGAGAAGAGATAGAAAAAATAAGCTACATAAATCCGGTATCAGGTGAAATTCTGGCAGATGAAGAACAGGTTTTTATATATCCTGCTGAGCACTATATTATGCCTGCTGAAAGGGTCGGCTCTGCGGTAGAAGGCATAAAGGCAGAGCTAAAGCAGCGGCTGGCAGAACTGCGAAGCCAGGGAAAGCTACTCGAAGCCCAGCGCCTTGAAGCCAGAACAAAATACGATATTGAAATGATAGAGGAGGTTGGCTATTGCAGCGGGATTGAAAATTACGCAAGACATCTCTCAGGACTACCGCCTGGAGCAAGACCTTATACGCTGATTGACTATTTTCCGAAGGATTTTCTTTTATTTATCGATGAGTCCCATGCCGCCATACCACAACTGCGTGCAATGTGGGCCGGTGACAGAAGCAGAAAAGAGGTACTTGTCGAGCACGGCTTTAGATTACCCAGCGCATTGGATAACAGGCCCTTACGCTTCGAAGAGTTTCAGGAGAACTGGTCCAGGGTAGTTTTCGTCTCTGCCACACCGGGACCTTTCGAGCTGGAAAAATGCGATAATGAAGTTGTCGAACAAATCATAAGACCCACCGGACTTTTAGACCCTGAAATTTTTGTTCATCCGGCAAGCAACCAGGTTCCACATTTATTGGGCGAGATTGAAAAGCGTGCCAAAATAAAAGAGCGAATGCTCGTTACAACGCTGACTAAAAGGATGGCCGAAAACCTTGCCGGATTTATCACCAAAAAAGGGTTTCGATGCCGTTACCTGCACAGCGAAATTGATACCTTCGAAAGAATTGAAATACTGCGTGACCTGCGTAATGGCCAGTTCGATGTGCTGGTGGGGATAAACCTGCTGCGTGAAGGTCTGGATTTGCCGGAAGTCTCGGCAGTTGCCATCCTTGACGCTGACAAGGAAGGATTCCTGCGAAGCCAGGTTTCGTTGATACAAACCATCGGAAGGACCGCACGAAATATCAATGCTACCGTCTTTTTGTATGCCGACACCGTTACCAAATCGATGCAAAAAGCTATTGACGAAACGAACAGACGGCGTAAAATTCAGTTAAAATACAACAAAGAGCATAATATTACGCCTGAAACGATTAAAAAGGAAATCCGCAGGAGCTTAACAGAACAGATAAAAGCACGGAAAACCGCCCAGCAGGCAATTCGCTTCGGCGAATCCGAATATGACAAGGTACAATTGGCATCACAGATTGAGCAGGAGATGCTCGAAGCGGCAAAGGAGCTTGATTTCGAACGGGCGGCTTTTCTGCGGGACCAGTTGCGCGAATTAAAAGAGCTGCCGGAACTGGTTATTGCAAGCTCCCGGAAAAAGAAAAGAGATTTTTTAGAAGCAAAAAAACAAAAACGTATCAGAAAAAAGAGGCCCTGACTAAACCAATTTTAGCCTTTTAACCGTTTGTGGACTTGGATTATCAAATGAGAAAAAGAAGGAAAATACAAAAACTGAATATAACACAGGCCCTGCCCATAATCCGAATGGCGATTGAGGAGGACCTCGGACAGGGCGATATGACAAGCGAGCTTCTATTCAAGCACGATACCATTGACAGCGCAAACATTATATCGCGTGAGGAGATAATCGTTTGTGGAATGGATGTCGTCAAAGAAATTCTCAAAGAATATAACGAGCGGCTCAAACTAAGGATTTATGTAGGTGATGGCCAATCTGCTCACGTTGGCTGTAAACTCGCTACTATCGAGGGGCCTTTGCGTTCTATGCTCAGTGCCGAGCGAGTTATGCTCAATTTCCTGCAACGGCTAAGTGGTATTGCTACGACGACCGGTAAATACGTGCGGGCTGTTCAGGGCACAAAGGCAAAAATCTACGATACCAGAAAAACACTGCCCGGCTGGCGAATCCTCGAAAAGTATGCTGTCCGCTGCGGTGGTGGACATAACCATCGGCTGGGGCTTTATGATGGCGTACTGATTAAGGACAATCACCTGGCACAGCTCGGAAGAAACTTTCAGCCGAAACTTATAAAAATTGTTTGCGAAGCAAGAAAGGTAAAGGGCGTAAAGTTCGTTGCCGTGGAAGTTGACCATGTCGACGACCAGCTTAATTATGTATTGGAGATTCCGGGCATTGACATTGTGCTGCTTGATAATATGGGGCAGTGGCAGTTGAAACACGCTGTCGAAATGCGAGATGAAATGTACAGTAAAGGTAAAAAGCCACTGCTTGAGGCCTCAGGCAACATTACGCTAACCAACGTTTCAGCTATCGCTCAGTGCGGCGTCGACAGAATCGCAGTCGGTGCAATCACTCACTCCGCAGCAGCGGCTGATATCGCCCTCGACAGGTAAGTAAAAGCTATGATGGAAAACAACCTTTTGGACCCGGACAAAATAAGAGCAAATCTCAGAACCGGGCGCATCGGCAAGAAAATCCTCGTTTATAACAGCACTTCAAGCACCAATGATATCGCCGCTGAATATGCTGTTAACAGCAAAAACGACGGCCTAGCTATATTCGCCGAAGAGCAAACGGCCGGGCGAGGCCGGGCCGGTACAAAATGGATTAGCGGACCGGCAGACAGTATCCTTTGTTCAATCGTTCTGACCAAAACCAAATGCGGCGCCGAGCTGCTCTCACTGACCATGGCGGTTGCAGTTGCCGAAGCTGTTGGCAAATCTGCAAAAATAAAATGGCCGAACGATATAATCTTAAACGGCAAAAAGGTAGCAGGTATTTTGCTCGAATCAAAAACCTTCGACAGTAAAACCACCTATATTCTCGGCATAGGAATAAATTGTCACCAGAAAAGGGATTCTTTCCCGTCCGAACTGCAATCAATCGCCACAAGTATCGACATCGAAAGCAAAACAATATGCGATAGAATCTCGCTGGCAAAGAGATTGCTTTATTCAATAGATTATTGGCTGGAAATAATGGCAAAAGACGGCACTGAAATAATCGAACAATGGCGAAAAATGAGCACCCTGTTAGGTCAAAGACTTATTCTTATTTACAACGGGACCAAGTTTACCGGAAATTGCGTCGGGATTGACCCTGAGAAGGGTCTTATCCTACAGCTGGAAACCGGCGGCGTCAGAATGTTCGACGCCGTCCATACTACTATCGCAAAATAACTCAAACTGTATAATCGTATGTGAGCTTAAAGATATGCCAGAGAAATTCGATGTTGCGGTCATTGGCAGCGGCCCCGGTGGTTATGCCGCCTCTATCAGATGTGCGCAAAGAGGAGCATCAGTAGCTCTGATAGAGAAAGAATTCATTGGAGGCACCTGCCTGAATTGCGGATGTATCCCATTGAAGACACTGCTTGCATCAGCCCATACTTTACTTTCTATAAAGCACGCTGCGATGATGGGAGTTGACGTTACACAAGCTACTGCCAACTGGTCAAAAATGCAGGAAAGAAAAAACGCCGTCGTTTCCGGTTTTCGCAAAGGTCTGACGGGGCTAATCCAGACCAATAAAATAAAAATACTCCAGGGCATGGGCATTGTTACAACACCAGGTCAAATCAAAATCGATTCTGATACTGCGCCGGCACAAATACAGGCGGATAAAATAATCCTCGCCACCGGCTCACAGCCGATTCAGCTTCCAAATATACCCTTTGATGGACAAACCATTATCAGCAGCAAAGAAGCACTGGAGCTAAAGCAAATTCCAAAATCGATGGTCATTGTTGGTGGCGGGGTAATCGGCTGTGAAATGGCCTGTGTGTATGCTGCTTTAGGAGCAAAGGTAACTATCGTTGAGGCCCTTGACCGATTGATACCGATGGAGGACGAATGGGTCGGCCGATTAATTGCACGCGAGTTAAAAAAACTCGATATCGATTGCCAAACCAGTCAGAAGGTAATTTCAGTCAAAAAAGGTAATGGCTCGGCAAAGGTGTCTCTGGAAAACGGCCAGACAATCGATGCGAAAAAGGTGCTGGTTTCTGTTGGCCGAAGACCGGTTGTCGATAAAGAGACCGTCGAATCCCTTAATCTTGAAATGTCTGATTCTGCAATTAAAGTAAACGAGAAGATGGAGACTAACACCACCAATGTATATGCCATTGGTGACGCAGTAGGAACAACGTTTTTGGCCCACGGCGCATTCGCAGAAGCTGAGGTCGCAGCGATAAATGCTACAGGTGAGGATGAAAAAATGCGCGATTACTCGCTTATTCCCCGCGCCGTTTACACGTTCCCGGAAATCGCCTCTGTCGGAAAAACCGAGCAAAGCTGCAAAGAGCAAGGTCTCGATATTTCTATCGGTAGCTCGTTCTTCAAAGCCAATGGCCGAAGCGTAGCTCACAACGAAACAGTCGGCGAAATCAGGGCAACAAGAGACAACGCCACGAATAAAATTGTTGGTGTTACAATGGTTGGTGCTATGGTAACCGAGCTGATAGCTGCAGCCAGGATGCTGATAGGAACAACTGAGAAGATTACTGAGATAAGCTTTCCGCATCCAACTGTTTCCGAGGTACTCAAAGAAGCCGCCGAGGACGCCTTCGGCCTGAGCTTACACAATCCGCCAAAGGTATAATAATTGTGAATTAAAATGCTAACTGTGACTTCGAAAACTGATTGTCGTCTTTTAAGTGTTTATGATTGTGGTTTGAGCGATTATCGGCAGGTCCTACAGCTTCAGCATGAGTTACGTGAAAAAAGACGCCGAGATGAAATACCGGATACTGTCTTGATTGTTGAACACTTCCCTGTCATTACCCTCGGTGCCCGGCAAAGCGCAAACAAGCTGCAGGTAAGCCGGGAGGAGCTCATGCAGCAGAATATCGATGTGGTCCAGAGCCGCAGAGGCGGCGGTATTACCGCCCATAATCCGGGCCAACTGGTCTTTTACCCGATTCTAAATCTGCAGCAGCTCGGTCTTGACATCAGCGAGTACATCAGAAAACTCGAAGAGACAGGTATAGAACTACTGGCCCAATTGGACGTCGATTCTTCAAGACGCAAAGGCTTCCCGGGTCTTTGGGTCGGCAAAAAAAAGATTGCTTCAATCGGTGTACGCGTATCGAAATTCGTTACCTATCATGGTATGGCCATAAACATCCAAAACGACCTGAGCATCTTTGATTTCATTATCCCCTGCGGCCTGGATGATATAGAAATAACCTCGGTTCTAAAAGAAACCGGCGAACACCACCAAATGAATAAGGTAAAGGAAAAGTTGAAAGAGCTGCTTATAAAGCATTTTTCCAATGGATATACTTTTCATCCAACTGTTAAACGCAATACGATTAGCAAGCTACCTCCATGGCTTCACAGACCCCTACCAGCCGGAGAAGATTTCAAACGTACTGAGCATCTTCTAAGCTCTCTTGGTCTGGAGACTATATGCAACAGTGCAAACTGTCCCAATCGTGGCCAGTGCTGGGAAAGGGGTACCGCGACAGTGCTGATACTGGGTAATATCTGTACACGAAATTGCAAATTCTGTTCGGTAGCCGTGGGTAAACCGGCACCACCTGATGCATCCGAGCCGGTACGTTTAGCCGAGATGGCAAAGCAAATGGACTTGAAATACATGGTAATTACAAGTGTCAATCGTGATGATTTGCCCGATGGCGGCGCCGGCCATTTTCGTGATTGCATCAAGATTGTCAGACAAAACTGCCCCGATATGAAGTTTGAGATACTAACTCCGGACTTTCGTAACTGCCATGGCAAAGCCATAGAAATTCTCGGCGCCGCCTTGCCTTTTGTATTCGCCCACAATGTTGAAACGGTTCCTTTCCTATATCCGGCTGCGCGAGCCGGAGGTGATTATCAGCGTTCTTTGAGCCTGCTTAAATCAGTCAAAGAAAGGTATGATAATATTCAGACCAAATCTTCGATTATGCTCGGCTTAGGAGAAACTGACGCCGAGGTCAAGCAGGTCTTAAGAGACTTACGCAATGTCGGATGTGACAGAATCACAATCGGCCAATACCTAAAACCGTCAAAAGATTCCCTCGACGTTGTCCGATATATCCCCCCTGCCGAATTCGACCTCTGGCGACAGAAAGCGGTCGAGCTTGGATTTTCGTGGATTATCTCATCGCCCTTTGCCCGCAGTTCATATTTTGCGGAAAAGGAACACACTTAGTAACATTTCAACCTGAACACACGCATTTTTATCGGGCATTTAAATCCAGGTACTATATTTCCGGCATTCTTTGGCCTGCTGTTTTGTTTTTATGCAGAACGTTTTTTATATTTTAAATGGTACTATAGAAGTTGTTCCTATTTCATTTACTGGGGTGTTTTTCCGGTGGGGAGAAAATGAGACCTGCAAAAAAATCAATCTATCTGAAGCGCCGCGGTGCTGCCCTTATCATATCTATGATATTTGTTCTGGTATTTTCCGCCCTGGCTGTATCGATAGTCTCATTGTCCGGCGCCAATCTACAAATTGCAGATAATCAACGCAAAGTCAACTCAGCTCTCTCTGCCGCCGAGTCCGCCCTGGAATGTGGAAGATTCATCGTAGCCAACACGCCTATGCCGAATACCGCCATCAATATAGTTACTACAACCCAGGCCAACCAGGTCTGGAGCGCACTCTGTGCACAGGTTCAGGCCCAGCCCTGGGTGGCTGGACAGGCAGAACAAACAGAAAATGAGATTATCACACCCGTTGTAAACTTTGGAGCGACAAACGCTTCTTTCCGGGTCAGGTTCTACCGGGATGATACCCACACTATTCGGCTTGAAGGAATGGGAACTGATGGGCAGGTCCAAAAAAATGTCAGCATAGATATGACTATTACAAAAGATAACGAGATACTGAATTACGCCATCGCCAGCAAAGGCCGAATGTGGCTCACCGGCGAAACGACCATACACGGCGATATCTTCAGCTCCTGGGATCGTCCTGAGATATCACCTTATAATATGACCAGTGACTCAGCCGTATTGGGAACAATTAATACTGTCTTAACACTCGACCAGATTGAAGCACAAAGTTATCAGTTGGAAACTCTTAACGATGATGGATATCCTATCGATTCAAATAGCGACCCGTTAGGCACTAACTACGAAGACCGCTATTACAGCCCCGGCGACGAGATTCAGGCCTACCACGAGAACGTCAACTATGACCAGCCATACGAAGATATACCCGGTATGGATATATCTGACTATGATACCGATGGTTATAACAGCGGCCTTACTAATATACCTTCGTGTCCGAGTGAGGACAGAGAAGTTGAGTACTTCCCACATGCAGCGGGTAATTATAACTACCCACGGGACGGGACACCATACTATACCCCAAACAGAAAACTGACCCGTTACGTTTATGACGGTGAGACCTTTAGCAATGTGCGGCTTCCCGATAATTATAATGCATTGTTCAGGAATTGTACTTTTGAGAACACTTTATATATCGATTGTTACAAAAGTGGCAGTACTGCATATAATAACGTTCGCTTTGAGAACTGCGCTTTCAACGGCGTGATTGTAACCGATGTGCCTGAGGTATTTAAATGGCAGAACAATTGTCTATACTTCACCGGTGAAGCAACCTTCGACAACACCTCTGATGTCCAGGAAGCTACCATTCTTGCCCCGCACTTTAACGTCAACCTCGGCAATACCAATCCTGCTCAGAATGATAACAACGTGCTGACTGGTGCGATTGTCGGCGGTATTGTGGACGTCCGCGGTAACGCACAAATCTACGGGACAATTATTTCTATGTGTGATACGACACAGTGGAGCTCGGGATATGTAACCAATATCGGTGCCACACTGGATGACGGCGGTTCTGAAACGACGGAGTTGGGTGATATCGGAGTCATCAGCATCACACCCGAGGAAGATAAAATGCTGCCCAGCGGTATCACCAGCCCAATTATTATTAAACCATTGCAGGAAACCTATTCAGAAGGAGTATAAATTTGGTGGATTAGAGGTTGGTATAAACCAAAATTCTGAGCTATATCAAAATAAGGAAAAACAAAATGAAAAAGCTAATCTTAAACATACTGCTGTTCACATTTCTCCTGATGTTGTTATCCACAGTCGTGGTAAATGCAAATTTAGCTGCTTTTGTAGGCAATAAAATTGTTTACCTCGATGATGACCCCAATGAGCCGCAGCCGGAAGCCGTGTTTATTTACTGCTCTGACGAAGACCCTAACGAACCGCAGCCGGAAAGCATGCTTACCAATTGTTCGATTGAGGACCCGAATGAGCCGAATCCGGAAGCTGTGTTTAGCTGCTCTGACGAAGACCCTAACGAACCTCAGCCGGAAATTGCTTTGATTAACGGCTTGATTGATTGTTCTGACGAAGACCCAAACGAGCCGCAGCCCGAAAGCACTTAACCTGGGCAGACTCTATAGCGATATGTTTGACGACACTGTAAGGTGATTTTACCATCAAATATTATATTTCTGTCCACAGGAATAAAATTCCTGCCAGAGGCAAAAATAGGACCTCTCCGAAGTCAAAATGGCCTAAAATTCAAATTTACCAAAAACACTAATGAAGTTCTAAAACTTGCTATTAACACTGAATAAACTGATTTGCAAGCCACTTTTTATTTGCCTTAATAGTCCTGCTATGGTATTATCATATAGTAGGAACTATTATTTAATCTTTTGCTTTATCAAAGTGGAGCTTCAAAGTGGCGTTAAGCACGAAAGAAAAATCGGCTCTCAAGCAGCTAAAAGCGAGCCTTGAACAAGCTCTTGGCTCTCAGTTAATAGAGTTAAGATTATTCGGCTCGAAAGCCCGCGGCAACGACCAACCTGATTCTGACGTAGATGTGCTGGTTATTGTTGCAGCCGACGATTGGCGCATGCGTGATAAAGTCTACGATGTTGCGACGGATATATTACTGCAAAGAGACGTTTGCATATCACCGAAGGTTATTAGCAAGAATATGTTTGACCAGCTTTGCAAAGAAGGCACCTCTTTTATGTGCAATGTTAGCAGGGATGCGATCACCGTATGAATGAACTATCGCAAAAAGAGTTAAATCGAGCCAGAAAAGCCCTTCTGGCAGCAAAAACTTTGTTGGAAAATCAGCTTTACGAGGACTGCGTTTCGAGGTTCTACTACGCAGTCTTACATGCCGCCAAAGCTGCTTTAGCTCCTATTGGCATAGAGCCTGAATCGCACCACGCTGTCCGGCGGATGTTTGGCCTGCATCTTGTCAAGACCGGAAAAATCGAAAGGGACTTTGCACGAATTCTCACTGCCGAGCAGGAGGACCGAGAAATCAGTGATTACGACATTCACATCGAAATTGAGCAGGATACAGCCGCCAAAAGAGTCCTCGATGCAGAAAAGTTCGTTCAAAGAATCGAAAAATACCTTGGGGCTTAAATCGCCCTGAATACCAAATTCAGCAAAACAAAGTGAGTGGTAATTATGAAGGTTTTTCCTGAACGTTGGGGACCGGGAAGGTGTGCATTCGTCGGGTTTATCTTGACTGGCTGTATACCTGTCTTTATTGCGAGGCCCCTTGACTTTAATTTGAATCCTAAGACAGGGCCAGCTATAGTTTTCTGCTTTGGCCTACCTGGTGCGCTTCTTGGATGGCAGGCAGGCATCCGTCGCCGACAGGCGCTGCGGCAGCTTCAATGTCCAAAGTGTGGAAGTAAAAACATTGCTATCGGGGGAGGAAAGGCTAAGTCTTTCAGACGTAGACCCGACAAGTGCAATGCCTGTGGAAACGAATGGTAGCACCACCGGGCTTCCCTGAAGAGCTATCATCAGTATGCCGCAGATATTCAATTGGTGATGGGAACATACTCGACTTCCTTAAGAACGTACGGCCTGATGTAAGGACTGATTGATTCTCCGGTAACAAGTTCTACCCTGCGGCCTAACAAGTCCTCCAGCAAAAAGCATGTGTCAATAAAATTATCAAAAGTTTTTTTCGCCTCATCAAACTCCACCAGTATATCGACATCGCTCTTTACCCCGCCTTCTCCCCGGACAAAAGACCCAAACAGCCCTATGGACCTCACACCCAGAGAGAATAACTCCGCTCTGGATTTGCAAATAGCATCGATTATCCTTTCCTTTGTCAGATTTTGACTCACCATAAGTTACCGCCTTTTCGGCCCCGTCTCGGTGCTTCGCCGAGACGAGTTTCCAAACTTTCCGGGCAATCCCCGGTAAAAAATCACGAACGTTTGTTCTTCATAGTATATTACACCCTTCAAATAACATATCAAGAATTATCTTCACCGTTTTTTGAGTAGTGCATTTATTACTTTTACCACGTCAACCATTTCAGCTACATCGTGGACGCGAACGATTGAAACCCCTTCTGCCACACACAGAGCCACCGATGCAGCGGTTCCGAATATCCTGTCTTCGGGATTTTCTTTACCGGTGAGCTTGCCGATAAAGCTCTTACGGCTTGTACCAATTAATACCCGATAGCCGGAAGCAACAAATTTATCGATATTTCTTAAAAGCTGTAGATTATGCTCCAACGTCTTGCCGAATCCAATCCCCGGGTCAATAAAAATCATATTATTTGGCACACCAAGTTTCTCCGCTCGCTTTGCCCGTTCTAATAGAAACTCCAGAACCTCGCCAACCACATCATCATACTTGGGTTCGGCCTGCATTGTGGCAGGTGTTCCCTGTATATGCATCAGGACAACAGGCACCCGCTGCTCTGCTGCGAGTTTTCCCACTCGCTCTTCACTTAAAGCTGTTATATCATTGAGCATTGCAGCACCAGCTTTTAGAGCTGCTTCAGCAACCTCATAATTGTAAGTATCAATACTAATCGGAATATTTATCTTGTTGGCAAGTGCTTCTATAACAGGAATTACTCGCTTTAACTGCTCTTTAGTAGAAACCGGCTCCGAGCCCGGCCGGGTCGATTCACCGCCTATATCTATTATCGCAGCCCCATCAGCAGCCATCTGCACTCCATGCTCGATGGCCTTATTAGTATCGAGGAATTGCCCGCCATCACTAAAGGAGTCCGGCGTAACATTCAAAACTCCCATCACGATACAGCCAGCTGAAAAATCCAGCTGTCCCTTCGGCCATTTTAAGAGCATATCATTTCTCATATCAAACTCTAAATCCAATACCACCCAGCTTAGCTGATAACGAATCGCTCGGGTTTTCTAAAACAACCTGCGTGTTTTGGAATTCCCTTCGGACAGGATAATTCTTTCTCAAATCATCAAAGAGCTTACCCTTCTCGTCTTCCGTTACCATCGCTATTTCTCTTGTATTAAAATCGTCCCTGTTAATCACGTACACCCGCTGGACTATTCGATGAAGTATTTGCTGCACATCACCGCTTACTTCTTCAATCCTGATTTCAGGGGTCTCAGGCTCAGGTAGAAAATCCTCCATATCATATTTTGCTTCAAGTTTAAAATATTCGCAAGTTGCTTTATAAATCATAATCATTCCGACAATTTTGCCGTCCAACGAATAACCTGCAATGTGTGGTGTACCAACATCCACCATTTCCAGCAGTTCGGTATCAATTGCCGGCTCACTTTCCCATACATCCAGAACCACAGCTTCTAATTTTTTCGATTTTATGGCATATTTAAGGGCGCTGCTGTCAACAACACCGCCGCGCGAGGTATTGATAAAAACACAACCTGACTTTAATGATTTGAAAAACTTCTCATCGGCCAAATGAAATGTCTTATCAATTCCCTTTAAAGTCAGCGGCGTATGAAACGTTATAAAATCACAATTGTAAAGCTCTTCTATCGGCAGATATTTCGAATCTCCTGTTTGTCTCTGCAAAGGCGGGTCATTCAGATAAAGCTTCATTCCCAAAGCATTACATTTTTGAGCCACCCTGCTTCCGACGTTGCCAACACCTATAATGCCTATTGATTTGCCTTCGAGGGTGATTTTGTGCTTTTGTCCGATTTCGAGTAGCACTGCAATAACATATTCCGCTGCGGAATTGGCATTTGAGCCAGGTGCCGAGGCAAAGCCAATGTTGCGGCTTTTTAGGTAATCGACATCGACGTGCTCAAACCCGATTGTTGCAGTGGCTACGAATTGAACTTTACTGCCTTTTAATAACCCTGAATTGACCTTTGTGATACTGCGAACAAGCAGGATATCAGCATCACTGACAACATCCGGCTTCATGTCTCGTCCGGATATCGTTACTACCTCACCTATCGAGGAAAAACACTCAGCAACAAACGGTATATTCTCATCAGCAATTATCTTCATAATAAGGCCCAATAAACTTTGTATTTTTAAAGAATTTGGGCTATTTTAACTAAAATTCAGTTATTTGCATCAATTTTTCCTCGCTAAGTCCTAATATGAGCATTTTAAGAGGTACTAAAAAAATTTCACTTTTTCCAAATTTTTACTTGAACTGTTATGAGCATATGCCCATAATATATATAGAGCTTTCTCTTAAAACATTGAGTTTTCTTGAAAGGAACTGAGATGCCAAGAGGAAATGGGACAGGGCCGGGCGGCCAGGGACGCGGTGGTGGTCGAGGTATGGGGCAAGGTCAGGGCCAAGGTAGAGGTCGAATGGGCGGACCATTTGCAGCAGGGCCAGGCGGAAACTGTGTTTGCCCAAGCTGTGGAACTACCGAGCTGCACATTGCAGGACAGCCTTGTAATCAGAAGGTCTGCCCTAAATGTGGAACAATAATGACAAGACAATAACTTATAATTAGCCTATTTTATGAAAGGAGAATTATTATGCCACGTGGAGATGGAACAGGTCCTGCTGGGATGGGACCAATGACAGGTAGAGCTGCCGGTTTTTGTGCCGGCTATCCGGTTCCAGGGTATATGAATCCAGTCGGTGGACGCGGCTACTGGGGCTGGGGGCAAGGCGGCGGTCGGGGCCGAGGATTTGGACGCGGTTTCGGCCGGGCAGGAGCAGGCTTCGGTTACCCCGCCTTGGGCGTTGCAGTTTGGCCGAATGAGCCTTATTTTACAGCCAGTGCCCCACAAGTAACTGCACAACAGGAGCTTGACGGCCTAAAGCAGCAAGCCGAATACTTCCAGGATGCCCTCGATGAAATTAAAAAACGCATGGAAGAGCTCGAGAGCCAAAAAAGCAGCAAAAAGTAAAAAATAAACAGCCGCAGATTTGTGGCTTTCTGATGCAGTTCCGAGACTTCGTGGAGATGTTGTGCGCCTATGATAACCGAAGATGATAATCTACAAAGAATGTTTTGATTGCCGGAGACATTACTATATGGAAGTTTTGGTTAAGTATGAAAATGGATTCCGTTTTTCAGCCGTTTGCAAAAAATATACCGTTACAACCGGACGCGGTTAAGATGGCAATGACAAGCGGGACGGGATGTGGCCGGCTCAGCTTTTCGAAGCATCTATCGGAATGTGCATCGGCGGCTACATAGCGAAGTTCTGCAAGGAGCAAAATATTTCTTACGACGATATAACAATCGAATTGAGCCGCCGTACAGAAACCAGCTCATCAGGTACCACCCCATCGGAGGCTAAACCATCACACACCGCAAGAATAGATGCCAAAATCTGTCTTGGCGCAAAACTGTCCCAAAAACAGCAGCAAGGTATCTTGGAAGCAGCAGACAGCTGTCATATAACTAAAAGCATTGAACAAGGGATGCAAATTGTTTGTTCTTTAGCTGACGCTTAGGTAGATACCGTATGAGAATAATCTAACAAGGAGACTAAACGATGCCTATATTCGAATATAAGTGCAAAAAATGCGGGCATATAACCGAATTTCTGGAAAAAAGCAGCACCCACCGCAAACACATCTGCGAACAGTGCAAAAGTCCGGACTTGCAAAAAATATTATCACCTTTTGCCGCAGGGCACAGCAGCAGTTCAACATCACAGAACAACGGCTCCTGTCCTACCGGCACTTGTCCAATGTCTTAAGAAAGGATAAATTATGAAAATTGCGATTACCTCAACCGGAAAAACACTGGATTCACAAGTCGACCCACGCTTCGGAAGAGCTGCATGTTTTATTATTGTTGACACCGAAACGATGGGTTTTAATGTGATTGAAAATGAAAATGTTGCTAATGCCGGCGGCGCCGGCATTAGCTCTGCCAAGGTGGTAATTGACAGCGGTGCCGGTGCTGT
>Ga0315541_1002139_pt1 | contig 16981 bp, 17 predicted proteins | sample SalMarSW160190MG_FD_203095 | JGI IMG/M metagenome (GOLD analysis project Ga0315541, IMG submission 203095) | Salt marsh sediment microbial communities from the Plum Island Ecosystem LTER, Massachusetts, United States - Salt Marsh Sediment SW1601-190 ...
GTTCTTTCCTCATACTTCGTTCAAAAAAACCCAAGTCAAGGTGAAAGACCATAAAAATAGTCTAATTCTTTGTCGTTCTATGTCAAGACCCTCTCACTGACACTCTGATCTTTCTTTTCAATTTCTCTTAGTTCTACTAGAATATCCAGAGGGGTAAGACAAGGCTTTCTATCTCGTCTGAGGGTTTCTTAATCCTCAAGTTATGATATTGCCATCTTGCCCTGCCTAAATTTTTAGCTCTTTGACTTCTCTTGATGATATTTATGATAGCTAACTCTCTATCATAAGGCTCTCTGGTTTTCATCCTTTTGTAGACAATATCTGAGATTTTTTGGGGTGCTTGACTGCAAATTCCAAATGTGCTAGTTTAGCAAGATGCATTCGGTGTTTAGGCAGATCTAGAAACGGAGAGAGGAGAAGGGCAAGAATGAGCAACAGCCAATTAGGAGAGATGTTTAGTCGTTACGAGGGAAATCCGATCTTGACGCCAGCTTGCTGGCCTTATGAAGTGGGAGCCACCTTTAATCCCGGAGCAGTACGATTCAACGACGACGTCTTGCTCTTGGTGCGAGCAGAGGATAAGCAAGGGTACTCACATTTAACCGTCGCTAGGAGTAAGGACGGAAAGACGGATTGGCGGATAGATCCTGAGCCAACGTTGAGATCGGATAGGAACTACGGCGAGGATGTCTTTGGTTTAGAAGATGCGAGGATTATTTGGTTAGAGGAACGTCAGGAGTATGTGATCGCTTGCGTTTCTTTTTTTGCTGGGATCGTGGGCGAGCCTCCTGGCATCTCTCTCATAGCAACGAATGATTTTTCTACCTTTAGGCGCATGAGTTGTCCACTAATGCCGCCTAACAAAGACGCCTCTTTGTTTCCCAGGACATTCAAGGGTCGTTATGCTCTTGTACATAGGCCCATCATTGAGGGTCGAGCTGATATCTGGATCTCCTTTTCGCCAGATTTAAAGTACTGGGGTGAACATCGGCCTTTGATTCATGCAAAACACCGGGCCTGGGATTGCAACAGAGTGGGATTGGGCCCTCCCCCCATTGAGACACCTGAGGGTTGGCTAATTATCTATCACGGATCACGCATAACAGCTTCTGGCGGTATTTACCGGATTGGAGTTGTCTTGCTAGATCTGGAGACCCTCGAGATAACTCACCGCGGCAAGGAATGGATATTCGCTCCAAGGGAGCCCTACGAGAAGGTGGGGCAGGTCGACAACGTTGTTTTTCCTTGTGGTGCTGTGGTTGACGGAACGACGAATGAACTCTTGGTTTACTATGGGGCTAGTGATTCCGTGGTTGGATTGGCTGTCGCTAATCTCAAGGACGTAGTTACCTATTTGAAATCCTGCGATGGTTACGGTCAACCCCATTATCTAAAATAGGAGTCTACCAGCTATTTCGTATGGTGTATGCACTCTCTTTTAATTGACTACATATCCCTTTGGTAGCTGCTGCTCTGCATTTCCTATGCCTTTCTGTGATTCTAGAATATAAAGTTTTAAACATTGAAAGTCTTACTTTTCATCAATGGTATTTACCTTTCCAGGCTCTCAACCCTGTCAACCATCTCTTAGTATTGCTTGGCTCCCCGGACTGGACGATGTTGATAACAAGCCTGAATAGCTTCCCAAGAGTCTTGTTCTGAACTTTTCAAAAGTCGAAACTTTGAAGGCCGGGAACTTTCTGATATCTACGAAGACTCTGACTGCTCCCCCGCTTCTTTCTTGAAGAATAGAAATGTTCTCAGCGAACGGCATCGATCTAATAAAAAGGTATGAGTAAGCAGAATTCGGGCGAAGTGAAACGAAAGCCTTTACACCGGGAGGGAATACTTCTGCGAAGCACATCATTTCTCTTAGCTATTTCCTTTACTCGCATTATTTTTCACCTCTTCCACTTTTTTCTGAAACAATAACTTAGCTCCCGGATTTCTCTTTAACTGACCCAATGGACAAAGCCCGTACCTCCTTACTTCCTCCAAACTAACTGTAAAACATACCCGACTATCAGATATCTTTTCCACACATCACCTCCACAATTTTTATTTTTCGGAAATTTAGACTGGTTTAAGTAGGTACTAAAGGTAAGATTTTTAAGGTGCAAATCTCTTTAATGTAGAATTATACAGGGTTAGAGAGAATTTTTCAAGATAAAATTGACATTTAGTAATAAAGTAGTATTTTCAAAATATCAAATGAGTTCCTTAAAAACTTGGCACAGAAGGGCATGAATGAGATTCCAACTATTCCCCCCAAAAAGCAGTAAATCAAAAGTAATTGCTTTAGTCCTATCTACTATTTTTCTATCATCAATTGCTTTTTCTTTTGCGAATGCTCAGTTATGGGGTATAAAAAAAATTAATGAGGAAGAATTTAAAAAAATTATCTCAAAATTACTCATTTATAATGATCCTAATTTTCCTTCCTATAACGAGATTTTCAGACTATACTACACTGATCCCAACAAATTAATAGATGCTCTTAATGCAAAGATAAAAATGACTCCGGAAATAAGGAAAATAGTAGGTACAGAAGAAGACTTGGATGATTTAACCTACGGAAGGTACATCCTCAACGCAATATATGAGGAGGAATTAATAGAGGAGGGTGCAAGGATAGCTTTTACACCTGACCAAGCAAATGGGAAAATTTTTGCTAACCTTGCAGACAATCTTGCTGACTGGAAGTCCCAATTAGGTAAAATTCTCCTAGAAAAAATACTTGAAGGTGCTTTTTTGGTAATTGGATCACCTGGTGTCAGCATTGGGGTAAGTACTTTAGGATTGGCCACACAACTTTTTGTCATAGGATCTGGCATTAAAAAAATAAATGAGCGACTTTATGAGAGAGGACTATGGCATTATCTCCAGTGCCGTAAACAACTCAATTATGATCATATTTCAGCATGGGATATAGCGAAATTAACCGGTGCAGGTGCAATAACAAACAAAAACGAGATGCAAACAGAAGAATACTTTAAATCCCTGTGGGGCAGGTACGGAGAAAACATTTCAGATGATGGCCTAAAAGAAGACTTTAAAACCAAGCAACGCAAGAAACTCAAAACACTTTTTCTTTATGCTCTTGGGGCTGAGCCCCATCCTGTCATTAGCTCACCTTTAAAGATCTCTCCTCGACCTTATTATGTAGGAGATAAAATCACTGCTGAATTTACAATTACGAATAAAGGTGTGCTACCTATTACTTTTGATACGTTGACAGTAGGTGGCCGGGATCCTGATGACCAAATCGCTGATTTTACCTTTAGACGTAACATCACACTTGATCCTAATCAATCCTATGACTACAAAGGAACTTTTACCTTAACTAAAGCTGGAAAATATCATTTCTTCTGCGCTTATCAGACGCCCGAGGGTAAGTGGAACACAAGCATTGATTTAGGTTCTGGGCTTACTGATAAAGATAGAGTAGAAGGTATTGATGTTAAGGAGAAAGAAGAAAGCTTTTGGCCAAAAGAGAAAGTTCCTTTACCTAAAAGTCTTATAGTGGGAGAATACTTTAAAATTACAATAAAATCTTGTGAGTTTTTAAGAGAAGGTAACTTGGAGTTCGATGTTATTTTTGAGAATTTAGCCGAGTTTTCAGCTATGGTTAACCCTACATGGACTTTCTTCCCAGAAAGAATGCCTTTAGTTGATAACTTAGGAAATAGCTATCCAGTTTTTGTGCTTTTCCCTCTTGAGAAAAGAACATTATCACGAGATACGCCATGGGAATTTCATATAATTTTTCCAAAGCTAAAGAGAGAAAGCGAAGCTGTGGTATTGTATACGGGAACTTCTTCCGGCTTTGGTGCGGGAACAGGATTTCCCCAAGAATCTGGCTTAGATTATGTCGGGCCTATAAAATTAGAAAATATTCCAACAGGCAAACAATCTCTTCAAATGATTTCTTTGCCTAAAACTTTCCTGACAGATGACAAAAATTGGAAAATTATCGTTGATTCTTATCAAATCCTCGAAGGGAGGAATTTAGAGTTCACACTTTTTATTGAGAATTTACAAGAGAAAATGGATAAGTGCAAAATTGCAGACATCACGTTTCTAGTTGATAATGTGAACAACAAATATTATCGCAATCCCCTTATATCCGTAAAGACCTATAAAGAATTTGCTCCTCATGTACCTACAAAGGTCTATGTGAATTTCCCTGAATTTGATGAAAGAGCCGAAGCTGTCACTCTATATCTATCTTTTAAATCTTATGAAAAGATTAATGAAGGTTGGATTTTCGGTCCTCTAAAAATGAAAACATAAATTTTCTCATAAACTCTTCTAACTTTTTACCCTTAGACAATTCTATTTTCACGAAATTTAGACTGGTTTAGGGGTAGGTGCTGAAAGGTAAGGTTTTTAAAGTGCGAATCTCTCTAATGTAGAATTATACAGAGTTAGAGAAAGCTTTGCAAGGAATTTGGCTAACCAGCTCTTTTGACTAAACTAATCTTAGAGCAAAGAAGATAAGGACGCTCTCCAGTGAAGATCGAAAGGTTTAAGGCAACTTTTGTACTGGCAACGATAGTTTTAATGGTAGGGTGTATTAACCAAGCTAAAGCAGGAGCCCCATCGGAACTAGCTCGGATAGGAGATTTCTCTATTAAACTTATTGAGACCGAACGGGAAGAAAACACCACCATTTTGCGTTTCGCCATTACAAAAGTAAGTGAGACTAACTCTGGACATCAATCTTTACAAGTCATCCTGATAGATGACCATGAGAATCAGTATAGCGTCAATTTTAACATCGACTTAGAAGGAGCCTCTAATGCTGTTTTAAATGCTCTTCCAAAAGGCTTTACCTATGTTGATATGGTAAGCATCTCTATGCCGAAAATAGCTCCAATTGAAACAATAAAACTAGGAGATATTAGGGAGATAGCTTTTAACAAAATCAAATTTGGCAAGCCCCAATTTATGAAGAACTTCGACTACCTTGCTATTGCAAAAGGACAAAGTGTAGCAGTTTCCAAGTGGCTTTCGTTCACAATGGAACAAATACTTCCTGCCCCCGGTCACTGGGAATTACCCATAACAATAGAAAATAGAGAATACAATCCCCTGCCCGCACACGTGAAAGTTGGAGTTCAGCATGGCAATGGGACAATTTCTTGGAGCCACGATGAATCTATAACTGTACTGGCTCTTTCGAAAACCTCAGTAAAAGTGGCCATTCCAATCCCAAGCTGGGTAAAAGTCGGACCACCACAGCCCAAAGTGCTGCTGAATGTCTATAGCGATAGGTCCCCTAATGAAGGTAAGGCAGTTCTTAGAATATTTCCAATGACTCTCGGTGATTTACCTCCATTGGTTGGTCAAGGCCCAGAGGAAATTGAAGATGTATTTCTTCAAGCATATAAGCGAAATGACGCACAGGAGAAAATGGGAAATCCCTTAGATCTTCCTCACTGGTTTGTTAAAGGTGATAAGCCTAAAGATGAGAATGATGTGCTCATTCAGGAGTTTCTAAGCATCTCTGATTCTCGTAAATCGGCGATAATTTGGGATAGGCAAGATGGTGCTACAAAGGCTTACGTTCTCTATGGCGCTATATGGCAAAAATATTCAAGTCTCGGAGGACTGTACTACACCTCCAAAACCCAAAATGTCTCTATCGGGGCTCCAACAAGCGACACGATAATTATCAAACGCGATGATTCCTATCTCGGAACCGAAGGCAGCTATAATACCTTTGAAGGAGGAGCGATAACTTCACAGCGTGGGGAGGCCTTTGTTGTTCTCGGTAAGATCTATACAAAGTGGAAAGAGAAGGATTATGGGGCAGGACCATTATTAGGTTTTCCTGTCGAAGAGGAGCGGCCTTCTGCCATTTCAGGAGCGGAGGGATTTAACACATCTGGATTAATTCAAGATTTCGAGGGTGGTCGTTTCTACTATCACATGGCAGGAAAGCTAGCAGGGCAAGCCTTGGAAATCCGCGGTGATATTTATACGCATTATCTACAGATGGGATGTGAAACAAGCTGGCTTGGGTTCCCTGTCACTGAAGAATATATTGGCGCCGGCAAAAAAGGATTCGTCCAAGTTGAATTTGAAGGAGGCTACATAGGAAGCCCGGATGGGGAACAATGGGAAGCATTCCCATATGATACAGGACAAATAGCATTTGTCTCAAATCGTGATGGAAACAGGGAAATCTACATTACGGATACAAAAGGGGAAAACCAAGTTAATTTAACAAACAATCCAGCCAATGATTGGAATCCGGCGTGGTCCCCTGATAACTCCAAAATTGCCTTTGTTTCCGACCGAAACCCAATAGGGATTTATTTGATGGATGCGGACGGGAGCAATCAGAACTTTTTGGCAACTGGACGTGATCCTGCTTGGTTTCCTGATGGCTCAAAGATAGCATTTACCTTCAATATTAAATTTGAAAAACGCTATATAGGTGGTGGCATTGAGAAAAGAAGTAAAGACCGAATTTTTGTTATGGATCCTGACGGAAGTAATCAGGTAGAATTAACTCTTGATGCGGGGAAATATTTTGATGGTTACAATCACCGATATCCTGCTATATCACCCGATGGTCGTCAGATTGCATTTCAGGTTGGTGGTAGCCAGGCTTCGCCTTTTGTTGCCATCATGGATTTAGACGGAACTAATGTGACCAGAGTCTATGAATTACATAGTAACGTTATGGGACGTCGTCCCCAGCGAGATCCTTCGTGGTCTCCAGATGGTGGGGAGTTCAGCACTGTTATTTGTAATCTACGTAGTGCTTGGAGACGCGATTACCGCCACTCCCCGGATGCTATTTATATAATCGGCTTTCGTACAGCATCCTTAGAAGAACTCGGAGTATCCGGTGGAGCAACTTCTTGGTCCCCTAATGGCACGAGAATCGCTTTTTCAAACGGGAAGGACATTTATATCATACATTCCGACGGTAGTATGGGGAGAAGGGTCACCAAGGGCGAAGGCGACAATTGGGACCCCTCATGGGGGACACCTCTCCTTAAGACTGCAGTTAAAATAAATTAATTAGTTCTTTATTGGAGGTATAAAGATGAAAACAAAGTACTATGTGATTATTGGAACTATTGTAGTTGCACTTATCGGAGGAATATTACTGGTGAGAAGCGTAATTTCACCATCGGCATCTCCATCGGCAACTGTGAAGGCTTTTTACAGAGCTTTGAATAAAGGAGATATCAAAAAAGTTGAGGAATATGTATCTCCAGGTGCAAACATAGAAGACTTTCTACTCACAGGAATTATTACGAGGAGTCCTAGGAAATATTATAGAGAGGGATGGAAATCTCTTGCTGGTAAAATTCAAAAAATAGAGATAAAAGGAGAACAAACAGGAAAAGCATCCGGTACTGATGTAGCAGAAGTGGTAATCCAAGTAGTTTTGAAACCAGGCGTTGAAGACCAAGCTGAAATCAAGAGGATAGAATTTATTCGTACTCATTCAGGATATCCTTTTGGTAATTTTGATGATAAAGTCCACAGCGAGGCAGCGAAATACTGGTTTATGGCTATTTACTTTTCAGAAGAACAAACCTGTGGTTTAGAAAAATGGCATGGAAAATGGAAAATTGTTTTTATTACACGCACTCGTTAAGTAAAAAGCCCAAAGTGACCTATAAAAATTTAAGAGCTATTATTGGATCGAATCCCGAAAAGGAGGTGATAATAAATGCAAGAAAAAGAATTATTAAGAATCAAAGTGGAGAAGGGCTAATAATTTTCGTCATTAAATTGTATATCATTACCAATTACTTTGTATTCGATATATTTCAAAGGTAGACATCTACCATTTCTGGTATTAAATTCTTTAAAACTGTCAGTAATATCATTATAGGCAATCTTTGTTTTATTTTCAATTCTCTTCGAAATTAAGACAGGTTGCACATCACTAATTCTATTAGGAATATAGTATTGTTCAAGCCAATCAACGTATCTTTGGATTTGAATCGTATTACTTGTCGTTGCCTCTGTTGCCTTTAGTTCAATAGGCATAGTAACTCTCGTATTACTGCCTATGAGAGACAACATAACATCTATTCTCTGCATCCCCACCCCACAAGAAACTTCATTGCCAATCCACTCAATTGGCAAATCATCTAGCAGACAACTATCTAAACTATGATTTGTATTTCTCCCTATATTTTGAATAATGTACGCCTCTAAATGTGTTTCAAAAGCCTTACCATTTTGATATTTATTGATAAGTCTCGGTAATATGTTAATCGCTTCTTTTCTACCTGCATAAGTGTGAATTGTTGAATCAAGAGTAATTTCCTGTTTTTTCAAGTCAAATGTAAAGCTATTTGCGTTACACTCATTCCTATTGTTCTTGTCCCGTATTAGTTTGAAAAGTCTCTCACTTTCATATATGGTAATCATCGTATTGCCTCTGTTTCCTTTTAGTTTTCTATATATCAAACTCCATAGCATTTGGTTTGGGGAATGAATTTGTTTAATTTCGTCAAGAGCTTCCCATTCTGTTACTCCTTTTGGGTAGACTTGATAGGATCCAAGTAACGTTCTAAATGTTAAGGATTTTTCTAATTCCTTTTTCAAGAATTGCTGTTCATCATTATTATCAAGAAATGACAGGCCTTCTTTGATTCTAAATATTCCATAAAACTTGCCTTCAAATACTCTTTGAGAAAAGTTTTGTTGTAGATAGAAAATTACATAATCACCTTTCCTGACTCTTTGGGAATCAGCAATCATTCCCACTAAATTATTTTCTGTTGTGTGATACAACTCTGTAGTAGGAGTTGCATTAAAATCTATATAGTTGTCTTTTGCGCCTGTACCTGCAAATTGATATTCTAAATGACATTTAAAGGTGTGTGTATCCACAATAAAGACATGTGTTGTCGCCATTTCATTTCTCTTTCTTAAATAATAAAATATACTCGTGCTTAAAGATGTAAAAACCACCTACAAGCGCCCGGTACTCCCAAAGCTCTTTTTGATTTCTTTTTCCTCTCGTCTCTTCAAAATTTTTAACAATTATGCTTTTTAATAGAAAGCCCCTTCGTAAAACTTCACTCATTATATAAAACCCTAAGGGTATCCATTCACCTCTAGAATACTTATCACCGACTACTACACCAAGATACCTCCCTTTATCTAAAAAGGGGATAGTGTTATCAACTACATCGTTAAACATCCTAATAAATTCTTTCGTAGTTTTAGCATTGGACAAATCATTAGGATTTCTGCTAAATCTTATTATGTCGTGATAAGGTGGATGCATAATCACAAGCTGTACCTTTCTTACCCTCTGTCTATCTAAAATTTCTTTTAGATTAACATATCTTGAATCTGCTGTATTTACTTCGGTTATTACATCATGAGTATTCTTTTCTTTCCTTATTAGCTCTTTTGCTTTTCTTGCTACTTCTGCATTAAGTTCTATGCCAATCCCATTTCTTCCTAACCGCCTGCACTCTATTAATGTAGTCCCACTACCGACAAAGGTGTCAATTACCCATTCTCCCTTTTTAGTATATCTCATCATTAACTGATGGGGAATCTGAGGAATGAAATTCCCCCAATACCAACCAAGATGAGCCCCAGAGGTATCTCGTTTATCTAGAATCCACAAGCTATCAGTGATTATATCTGTATATTCTTTCCATCTATATAAGTTTATATCGTTAATCTTGTTTGTCTTTCTTTCAGTTAATCCCTTTAATAATCTATTGATATAATATTTAGTTCTTTCTAGTGTTTGAGTGTTTACTATTTGATCCAACTCTTTTTCGAGATATTTACTGTTTATATTTATTGTTTGACCATTAGATACAATATTTAGCAGTCCCAATCTGTCTGTTTTGAATCCTTTTAGATTATTCTTCAATTCTCTGATTCCCTCTTTTATTTCATTAAGTTCAGTTTGAACAAACAGTTTTCTTAGAGACTCTATAATCTTAGGTTGATTAATCATCATTATTGGCTTCTCCTAATCATAGATAAATCACTTTTGTTTGCTTCTCTTCATATTGTGGTTCTTGCATCTACTCCCCATCTGGAGTGTATTCAAGCAAGTCCCCAATGGAGCAATTCAGAAACTCACAGAGTTTTTCTAAGGTATCAAACCTTATCCCTGAAACCCTCTCATTGTACAGGGATGAAAGAGTGTTCTTGTTTATCCCGGTTCTTCTAGCAACTTCTGAGGCACGAAGCTTCCGCTCGCCTAATAACCTTCCTAAATGAACTTTTATAGGCATATTTTCCTCTCTTTTTATTAAAGAGTATATCATTTAACTAGGATATTTGTCAAGTAGAGTAGTAAAAAATATTTATAGAATAATATAAAAGCCCTTGACAAAGTATTAGTTATATAGTATAATGTATCAGTATAGTGATATATAATATGTCTTTAATAATACGGAAAAAAGGAGGTGAAAAAGTCTTGATTATTTTATCTTCTGAAACGAAACGTATGAGTGAGTTGGATAAACGAAAATTGGCTAAGGTTATTGAGGTGATAATTCCGATGCTTATTGAGTCAAATAGAGTAATATCCTCGATGAGTCAACGGATCCGGTTAGAGAGTCGGTTGATATTGAGATAGGGGGCAGCTGCTAAGTCTTGCGAAAGGAACACAGCAACTGCCCGTGCACAAGACCCGGAGGTCCCATGCATTTTTATTATAGCAAATGGGGCCTCCGGAGTCAAAAAAACTCTGGAGAAAAGAATGTATGAAAATGAGATCATCGAAGTAGTAGATGGAAGAGTAAATAAGGAATTGAAACAGTGGTATGATGCCAAAGTGAAAGACCTGGCTTTGCTATTGGTGGAGAAGTTAGGATCTCAGAGTATTGAGATTGAAAGACTCGAGCTAGAAAAGGTTGTACAAAGATTGGAATTAGAAAATGGGATGCAGAAGCTGTCTCTTGAAATCTCAGAGGAGGTGCTGTCCAAATGAAAGTCGCACTCTACGCCCGAGTCTCCTCTGATCAGCAGGCAGAGAAGAATAACAGTATTCCCTCTCAATTAAGATTACTCCACGAATATGCCCTCAAGCATAATATGGAAGTGGTCAAAGAATATGTGGACGAAGGAGAAAGTGCTTTATCAATCAACAGACCAGCCTTTTTGGAGATGATTGGTGATACGAAGAAGAGGTTCCCATCATTTCAAGTAATCCTGGTATGGAAACTATCAAGATTTGCTAGAAATAGACAGGATAGCATTCTCTATAAATCTATGCTTAAGAAAAGAGGGATTGAAGTCATATCTATATCAGAACCCATTGATGATACTCCTCAGGGACAGTTGATGGAAGGGATGATTGAGGTAATTGATGAATTTTACAGTGCTGTTTTGGCGCAGGAGACCTTAAGAGGGATGGTGGAGAATGCACGGAAAGGCTATCGTAATGGAGGATTCCCAATTTATGGCTACAAGAATGTGAGAGTTTTTGATGAGAAGACGAACCCAAAGACTAAGTATGAAGTAAATGAGGCTGAAGCAAAAGGCGTTAAACTCATCTTCGAGTTATATGCGAAGGGGAATGGCTTGAAGAACATTGTTATGGAATTTGCCAAAAGAGGAATTAAACCCCGGTCTGGTGCCTACTGGAGTAAATCTACTGTGGCGAATACTCTCCGAAATGAAACTTATATTGGCTGGACAGTTTTTAACAAGAGAAATAAAAAGACTATGGGAAAACAGTTTAAACCTAAAGATGAATGGATTGTGATAAAGAACACCCATAAGCCAATTATAAGTGAGGAGCTTTTTAATAGGGTACAAGAGCTAATTGAAGAAAGGCAGCCTAAAAACACACCAGCTCAAGTTACGGCCAGTAAATATCTTCTCTCAGGACTTATGCGCTGCGGAAGATGTATGGGTGCCTATGGGGTTACTGGGTACGGTAGACAAAGAAAATATGCCTATTACAACTGCATAAACTACTCCAAGAAAGGCAAAAAGGTCTGCCCGGGACGAAGACTTAGAGCTGATGAGCTTGACCGAGAAGTAATCGGAAGAGTAAGGATACTGGTATTTTCCGATGAGAATATGAGGAAATTGCTGGATGACATCAATATAGCTACAAAGGCCCTTAGAGTGGATTATAGTAGAAAGATTACAGACCTCAAGAAGAAAGTCGCTGACTTGCAGTTGAGAGCTGCACGACAATACGAGGCTATAGAAAGTGGGAAAATTGATTTGTCTTTGGTGGCTGAGCGACTTAAGGAGCTAAGAATCCAAAGGGATAATATTCAGAAAGAAATTGCGTATTATGAAAGGTTGAACTCTCAGTACCAGCCTGCCTATATTACTAGATCCACGATAGAGTCTTACCGAAACGAAATGGAGAAGGTGTTTGTAGGAACTAACGTTCAAGAACAACGAAGTTTTCTAAAGAAGTTTATTGAGAAAATTATTATAAAGGACGGAGGAATTGAGATTGTCTATTATACACCTGGAGTTAAGTTTCCTTCTTCAACTCTTTCAGACGATTGAGAACGTCATCTATAGTGATATCACCTTCAGTTTTACAGGCTTTGAGGAATTTCTCCATCTGGTCAGCCATTTTACGAGCTAAGTTGATCATGGGTTCATTCATGATAAACCTCGAAGAGAATAAAGGTGAAAGCATAACCTCCACCTTCACTACGAAATAATCTGTTATCAATATTGAGAACTAACTTTGAGCACCCTGCTGGGGTCGCCTTGGAGGTTGTACTGGCAGCACTTGCATTGGAATAGTCTTTACTAATCTGATTAAAGCGTCTCCTTGGGAATTCTCAAAAATCTTATAAGCTCCTGTGGTTTGAAAAGTCACAACTATCGAGTAATAAACTCTCATTACCCTATCGTACAATTGTTCATCCTTATTGATAATATCAACTCTCACTCTTTTGGCTCTAAGCTCCTTGACGCCTATTCTAGCTGAATGTGATTTAAACAAATTGTGGTCTCCTAAATAATCAACCAACTCTTTTGACAAACTGTCTTTGTTCTTCCTTTTTCTAAACATCCATTTCTTTGTCCATTCTTCGACATATCTCTTGGACAATTCGATCGCATCCTTGCATTGTTGATATAAAGCGGGGCCGTACTGTTGAAGTATCGGCATCCAGGCGATTAGTTTGTTTCTATCCTCTTGAACTATTTCTTGTGCTTTTTCAAATTGATCAATTATCGCTTGGGCAGGTGCATATGTAGAAGACCCGTCGCTTTTTACAAAATTAAATTGAGGATCAATAGGGCCAAGTTCTGCATTTCTCTCCATCAGAAGCTTATTTCCAGACAAAGCAAACATAGTTGCAGCACTCTTCGCTACAGAGGGAATAATGAATCTTATATGCCTAAATTTTGATCTCACTATTTCAACCAATGAGTCCGTAGCCTCTGGCAGTCCACCAGGACTATGTAATAGAATATCCACAGTCTTCGATTCTACATTTCTTATTACTTCATTAAAACCATCCTTGTCGTTAAGGTCTATTTGGACATCCCCTTTACAAGCTTGGACTTTTGCTCTATTCAAGAAATCTGTAGCGTATACAATTAGAGGTCTTTCAGTATATTGTTGAAGTTCAGAATACTTCTCCCTTCTGTAACCGTCAGTATCCATTTTGTTATCAGCTGTCCTTCTTTGCTGCATTTCACCGTTTACCTGATTCCACGAAACCATTTATTCCCACCTTTCATACACGTGTTGAAGAAGCAGTTATTGTTCTAACTCCGTAGGCAGCCTCCAGCGCCTTAAGATATTCTTCAGAAGACACTCTCAAAATGTCAAGAGCTTCCATAATATCTGCATTATCTTTCCTAAATTCTCCTATATGTTGTTCTAAAGTTTTCTCTTCCATTATTCCCTCCTCCCAACACGTATGATTATATATTTACTGTAATTAAAAGTCAATTACACGTCACGAACCAGATATATGCAAGAAATGTTTGCGAGTTTTAAGGGAAGGACTATGTATGTTATCAACATTGGGGTACGTTGGCTCCCCGGACTGGACTCGAACCATCAATCTCATAGTTGCAAGTTAGTTAATATTTAAAGGTTAAGAAATCTTTCGGGAAGATCCTGCTTGAATAGATTTGACCCATTATTCTAAATAATCTATACTTAGCCTAAATCGTATTCATACGCTAAATAATGGGATGGAGAAGGATGCGTTTGAAAAAACAGGGTGTCATAGAACAAGAAGATTGCAAAAAGATAAAGTTCAATAAAGAAGTCATCTGGAGACGTAAATGAGTACTATTGAAGTTGACAAACTCACCCGCAAATTCAAAGATTTAGTAGCTGTGGACCATATTTCTTTTAAGGTAGAAAAAGGGGGGCTTTTCGGACTGCTAGGGCCTAATGGAGCTGGGAAATCCACTACTATAAGAATGCTTTGCACTCTTCTCAGGCCCACCTCTGGTGAAGCGAAAGTTGCTGGATTTGAAATAGTGAAAGAAGCAGGAAAAGTAAGAGAACATATTGGATTGGTAGCAGAAAAGATTATCCTTTATGATAGACTAACAGCCAGAGAAAATCTTAAATTCTTCGGCCGGCTAAATCACATCCCGGAAAAAACAATCTCAGAGAGAACTAAGAAGCTCTTTAAGCTGGTCAAAATGGAGAAATGGGCCAATAGTCTGGCCGGTACATTCTCTACTGGAATGAAACAGAGAATAAACCTGACCAGAGCGCTTCTTAATATGCCAGAGATACTCTTTCTAGACGAGCCAACCCTGGGATTAGATCCTCAGACTACCAGAGCCATTAGAGACTTCATCAAGGAATTAAACAAGGGGGGCATTACCATCATTTTAACTACCCATATTATGCAGGAAGCGGATATCCTGTGTGATATAATTGGGATTATTGATCAAGGCAAGATTGTTGCTCTAGATACCCCTCAAAATCTGAAGAGTGCTATCTCACAGCAAGGAAAAACTGCTTTTGACTTGAATATTTCCAATCCGTCTGCTCAAATAGTTTCCCAGATTGAGCAACTGGAAACTGTCTCTTTGGTCAGCCAAAAGAATGACTATAATTTAAAAATATACGTAAATAGTGAAGAGGCAATCTACGAAGTAATGAGTGTTATAAAGAAGAATAAGATTACTATAAAAAACATCACTACCCTTGCTCCCAATCTGGAAGACGTTTTTCTTCACTTCACCGGCCATGAGATGAGAGATAAGGCAGACGAAAAGGTACCTTTGGACCATCACCGCCACGGCGGATTCAAAGCCAGGTCCAGAGTGAGATAACTTGTTTAGAGGAGTAATTGAAATGATACAGGCTTTCAAAAACACATTACAAATTGCAGGCAAAGATTTGTTAGATTTCTTTAGAAACCGAATGGAGCTTGTTGCCTTTATTATCATGCCCATCTTTATGATGGTGATGACTGGTTATATCTTCCCTTCCGGGACTTCTTTAAAAAACATAGCCCTGGGTGTGGTAGAAAATGATAAGGGAGAGATAAGTCAGAATATTGTTACCGTACTGGAAAATATGAAGCTAGGTGACAAAAATGACAGTATCTTCCTGCTTGAGAGACAACCTGGCAATCTGGAAGGAGCCAAAGAAGAATTAAAGAGGGGTAATTTGAACGCTATTTTAATCATACCGGAAGGTTTCTCTTCCAATATGGAAAGAGGTCAACAGGGTATCCTTACCCTAATTATTGACCAATCCAATCCTCAAATATCCTCTATCCTTACAGGAATAATAGAAAGAATTATTGATGGACTGGCAAGCAAAGTAGCCATAGAAAAGTTGGTGGGAATGATGGCAACTGAACTTCCCACCGATAAACCGGCACCTCGTGGCTCCACAATTGCGCCATCCCTTCAATCCCAACCAAATCCTCAAGCTCTAATAAAACCATTTATCATCAAAACAGAAGGATTAGTACCGGGTGAGCAGAATTACTTCCAGTTTATGGCTCCTGGTATCATTGCCATGGTGGTAGTAATGGCAGTGATGATTGGGCTAGCTGCCTCCATCAGCCGAGAGAAAGAGCTAGGCACTCTGGATGGAATCCTGGTTGCTCCTATTCCCAGGCTGTGTATCATACTGGGAAAAGCTCTCTCTCAGACAACCAGAGGTCTATTGCAGGGGTCAATAGTCCTGCTTCTCTCTATCTTTCTTTTTGGAGTAAAGATATACGGAAGTATACCTTTAGTAGTGCTTCTACTATTTCTGGGAGTCTTTTCTTTTATTGGATTAGGTATTCTCATCTCCGCTCTAGCCGCAGAACAAGAGACAGCTATGATGATAATGATGACTTTAACCTTTCCTATGATTTTTCTTTCTGGGGTGTTCTTTCCTATTGAGCAGATGCCTGGCTTTATGCAAATTATCTCCAGGATTCTTCCTTTGACCTACGCTATAGAAGCTTTGAGGAAGGTGATTATTTTGGGAGCAGGGATTTCCTCCCTGGGAAAAGAATTAATCATTCTGATAACTTTTGGGACAATTACCTTAGCTATAGCTGTTCCAACGTTTAAACGGATAATTACCCGCTAGAGGTAAACTAAATCTACAATTCTTGCTCAAAGCCATTCTTAAAAGCCTCTTCAAGGACTTCCAGATACCTTTCATATCCTTCTTCATACAGTTTAATATTTTCATCTCGAGGAGCTATAAGGGTGGGCTTTTGCGGGCTAACTTGAATACCTCTTTCAAATAATCTGGCCGACACCTTCTCCACTGGCTCATCAAGCAATCCTGCTGCAGCAATGTAGGCCGCACCCACCGCCGCACCCTCAGTATGAGGATTGATAAGTTCTTTACCATAGACATCTGACCTTATCTGACTGGCTTCCTCTCCCTTGGCTCCCCCGCCAGTAATGGTAATTCTTTCCGCCTCAACTATTTCCTGTTTTCGCATGCCTTCTCTTAAGAGTTCAAAACCATATTTCATAGCATAAGCTACCCCTTCCATTGCTGCTCGAATCAAATCTTCTTTTTCACCTTTATTCGGAGCAT
>Ga0315541_1002141_pt1 | contig 16960 bp, 13 predicted proteins | sample SalMarSW160190MG_FD_203095 | JGI IMG/M metagenome (GOLD analysis project Ga0315541, IMG submission 203095) | Salt marsh sediment microbial communities from the Plum Island Ecosystem LTER, Massachusetts, United States - Salt Marsh Sediment SW1601-190 ...
ACTCTTGACCCTATCAGCCTGCGCGGCGGTTTGACATCGCCGGTCGGAACATATAAGTTGACGGGGACATAAGCTCGGAACTGAGGGTATGGTGAAGGCTGTGCGATACGGCTGCTTCGGTGTGTTTGCGGTGGTGACGCTGGGGGTGGCGGCGTGCGCGGGCCAGACGGGCCGGTCGAACCTGACCGCCGCCCAGCAGTTGGAGCTGGCGACGCTGAAATCGCAGTTGACCGACCCGGCCCGGACGGCCAAGACCAAGCGCGAAGCCGCCCAGTTGCTCCTGAGCCGACCCTATCCGGAGGCGACCGACGCCCTGCGCCAATTCCTGGACGACCAGACCAATCGACCGGCCCAGATCGCCGTGGCCGAGGCCGTCGCCCAGTCCGGGCGGACCCACGAGGACTTCGTCAAGCCGCTGCTGGCGATGCTGACCGGCTCTGAGCCGTCGGTCCGCGCCCCCGCCGCCAACGCCCTGGCCGCCTACCGGCAGAGCGAGGTGCTCTCGGAGCTGATCAAGCTGATGGCGGACGCCAACGGCGACCGGCCCACGCGGCTGGTGATCGTCGCCGCCATGCATCGGGTCTTGGACAAGCGCGCCATCAACGCCCTGGTGGGGCTGCTGGACGACCCCGAGGAGACCATCCGCGACGCCGCCTGCGACACCTTGACGAGGATGACCAACATCCGCGCCTTCCGGCGCGATCGCGGCCGGTGGAAGTTGTGGTGGGCGCGGAACAGGGACAAGCCGCGCTCGGACTGGCTGGCCGACCTGGCCGAGAGCCTCGCCCGGGGCAACCTGGAGCTGGAGGCGGGAAACAACGGGCTTCGTCGCCGGCTGGTCGAGGTCATGAACAAGCTGTATGCGGCCACGCCGCCGGGCCAGAAGGACGCCCTGCTGGCCGAGATGCTCAAGGACGCCCTCTCGGAGATCCGCCTGGCGGGGATGCGCCTGACCCAGCAGCGCCTGCCCGCGCCGGAGCCGCTGCCGGAGCCGCTGCGTCAGCAGGTGCGGCTGCGGCTGGCGGACGAGACGCCGGGCGTGCGGCGGGTGGCGGCGCTGCTGCTGGCCAACATCGGCGACCCCCAGGCGGCCAAGCTCCTGTCGGGGCGGCTGAAGGTGGAGCAGGCGGCCCAGGTGCGGGAGGCCATCTACCAGGCTTTGGGGCTGCTGCCCGATCCGGGGCTGTGGGATGAGCTCGTGGCGGGCGTGGGCGAGGACGACGGCAAGGTGGCGGCGGCGGCCGCGGCGGCGCTTGCCCGTCTGGCCGAGAGGAACGCCGCCGACGAGAAGCGTCGCGCCCGGGCGGCGGAGGCCTTGACAGAGCGCTATGCGGCGGCGGCGGGGAGCGATTCGTCCGGCCTGCGGGAGGCCCTGCTGGGGGCGATGGGTGCGCTGAAGGACGAGCGCTTGGCGGCGCTGATGACGGCGGCGCTCAAGGACCCGGCGGCGACGGTCCGCCTCTCCGCGGTCAAGGGCTTGCAGCGGCTTGGTCTGGGCGAGAGCGCCGCGGCCGTGGCCCCGCTGGCGGGCGATGCCGACCGCGGCGTGAGGCTGGCGGCGATTCTGGCCGTCGGCACCCTCGGCGGCAGCGAGCACCTGGAGACGATTCTGGCCCGCACCGACGCCCGGGTGGAGCCGGACGCGGCCGTTCGGCAGCAGGCGTGGTCGGTGGTGATGGGCCTGCTGGCCAAGGCCGACACGGCCCGTCTGGCGGCGCTGGCGGATCAGTTGGCCAAGCGCGAGGACGCCGGGGAATACCTCATCAGCGTGCTGAAGCTCTGGGTGGAGCGAATCCCCGCCGAGAAGGTCGATCGGTGGGCGCCGGTGCGTCTGCGCCTGGGCGAGGCCCTGCTGGCGCGGGACAGGCCGGCCGAGGCCGCCGGCGAACTGGAAAAGGTCCACAGCGCGCTGGCCCAGGGCGGAAGTCCCGAGGCCAAGCGGATCTGGCTGAAGTGGATCGACGCGCTGCTGGCGAGCGACGCGGCCGGCGCCGTGGCGAGGATGGCCGAGACCAAGGACGAGGGGCAGTTCGCCGCGGCCGCGGCGGCGCTGTTGAAACGGCTGGAGGCGCTGAAGGCCAGGAAGGATTGGGACCGCCTGGTCGCCCTGGCCGGGGCCGCCCGGCAGCTCCTGTCGAAGCGCCTCGCCCAGGCACAACGGCAGGTGCTGGAGGCGACCTTCGAGCAGGCTCGCGAGCAGCAGCGGCTGGCCGATCGCCAGCGCGTCTCCGAGCTGTTGGCGCGGCTGACCGGACCGGACGAGACGGCCCGCGCCGACGCCGGCAAGGAACTTGCGGCCATGAAGGATCGGGCCGTAAGGCCGCTGGTGGACGAGCTGCGCAGGGATGTGTCCTCGGAGAAGCCCGACCCGGCCGCGGAGCAGGCCATCCTGGAGGTGCTGAAGGCCTTGGCGCCGCAGCTCAAGGACTATGATCCCAAGGCCGCCCCGGCGGAGAAGGTCAAGGTCCTCGACGGCTGGCGCACGCAGCTCGGCTCGTAGCCGGGCCTGGGCACGGGGGTTTCCGGAAGGGCAGGCGATGGCGCGGTTTTGTGTCGGAATCGACCTCGGCGGGACGTTCATCAAGTGCGCCCTGCTGGATGAGGCCATGAGCATCCGGGGCGAGCTTTCCTCGCCCACGCCGGCCGAGAAGGGCCCGGAGGCGGTGATTGAGGCGATGGCCTCCGGCGCGGAGCGCTTGATCCGGCAGCAGGGCCTTTCCCCTCAGCAGATCGCGGGGGTGGGAATCGGCTCGCCGGGCCCGCTGGACCTGGACGCGGGCGTGGTCATCGGCACGCCCAACTTCGCGAACTTCGAGAACGTTCCCATCCGCGACAGGCTGTCGGAGCGGCTGGGCCTGCCGGCGGTGCTGGAGAACGACGCCAACGCCGCCGCCCTGGGCGAGTACCTGGCCGGCAGCGGCGCCGGCACCCGGATCATGGTGCTGTTGACGCTGGGCACGGGCGTCGGCAGCGGGATCGTGATGGACGGCCGCGTGCTCCACGGCGCCCACGGCGTGGGCGGCGAGGCCGGCCACCTCATCGTCGACCCCGGCGGGGAGAAGTGCGGCTGCGGGCAGCGCGGCTGCCTGGAGCGGTACGCCTCGGCGACGTACCTGGCCGGTTACGCCCGCCGGCTGATCGAGCGCGACGGGCGCGAGAGCGCCCTTGCCGAGGTGCTCCGCGAGAAGGGCGAGCTGGACGGGGCCGACGTGAACGCCGCCTGCCGCGCCGGCGATGCCCTTGCCGCGGAGGTCTGGGACCGGGCGGTGCGCTTCCTGGCCATCGGCTGCGTGGACCTGTGCCGTCTCTTCGACCCTGACCGGATCGTCCTGGGCGGGGGCATGGCCAAGGCGGGGGACGACCTGATGGCCCCGCTGCGTCGGCACTTCCTGAAGGAGCACTGGACGCTGGCCGAGCCGAAAACGGCTTTGGCGCTGGCCCGACTGGGCAATAGGGCCGGCGTCATCGGCGCCGCCGGGACGGCGTGGGAGAGCTTCGGAGGCTGACCGGCCGCGCTGCGCCGCGGTAAGTGGCAAGGAGACAGTGATGACCAAGCGGCTGTTGCTGGGATTGGGCGTGGTGGCGGCGGCTCTGGCCGCGCCGGCCCGCGGCGAGATGGTGGTCGAATGGTGGGGCGAGAAGTACTACTGCCGCCACCAGGAGATGAAGATCGAGCTGTCCAAGTACGGCAAGGAGGGCATGATCAACCCCCAGATGGGCAAGAAGCCCGTCGAGGGGATTCACGCCCTCACCTTCGACCTGTCCAACATCAAGCGCGGCACCAGGATCTACCACGCGTCGCTGCGGCTGCACGCGCCGGAGAAGCGCATCCGCACCGACAAGCGGGCGTACATGAGCATCGGCAGCGGGCACTGGTACCACGACCCGCTGCGGCTGTACGCCGAAATCCCGCCCTGGAAGCCGATCGAGATCTACGTGGCCAGGAAGGGCTCGCGGCCGGGCAAGGCCGTCTACGACGAGGCCGGCCGGGTCAAGCTGGAGCCGCCGCAGTACAGGTCCTTCGACGTCACCCGGGCCGTGCGCGACTGGGTCGGCCGAAAGCAGCCGAACCTCGGTTTCGTGGTCCGGCAGTTGGACCTGTGGGACTGGGCGCCGGGCCGGACGGTGCTGGAGGTCCGCTACGAGGGCAAGGTCAAGGACCCGCCGCCGCAGGCCGGGGACGTCAAGGTCTTTCACCGCAAGGGGCAGACCTTCATTACCTGGAGAGAGACCGAAAAGATCATCGACGCCGAGCGGATCTACTGGAAGGAGTTCGAGGCCACGTTCAAGAAGCACGGCCCGCGGAAAGGCAAGTTCTATCGCATCTACCGCGCCGACAAGCCCATCACGGCCGGCAATCTCCACCAGGCCGAGCTGATCGACGAGATCTGGCCGCTGTCCGGCTACGACTTCCGCATGCACGAGCACACGACCCGCGGGGAGGACTGGATGGGGCTGAACCCCAAGGCCCTGGTGCCGAGGTATTGCATCCAGGCCCCGCCGGCCGGGCCGCTGCCGCCGAACGGAAAACATGGCTCAATGAACCAGTGGTACGGCAAGCAGCTTCCGCTGCACACCGGCCTGTACGTCTACCAGGCCCGGAAGGCCGGCAAGGGCTACTACGCCGTGACCGCCTGCGTGGACGGCGTGGAGAACACGCGCGACGTGACCTCGGCCAACGCGACCGCCCGGCCGGTGACGGAGGCGGTCGCTCCCGGCGGGCCGCTGCTGTATCGCTGGCTGGATCAGTCCCGCGGGCGGGGGCGGGGGCGAGCCATCCGCGAGACGCAGTTCTTCCTCTACTGGGCCGCCCCGCCGTACGCCAACCAGCCCCGCCGCCCGATCCACATCATGGTCGGCCTGCAAGGGGCCAAGCCGGGGCCGAACGTGAAGATCCGCTACACCGTCGGCGACATGTACGGCAGCGAGATCAACGCCGGCACGCACTTGTATCAGTGGAGAGGGGCCGAGAGGATCTTCAGCATCATCGACGACGCCGCCTTCGGCAACAAAGGCTACTGGTCGAGCTGGAACACGCTGCTGAGCGGCGAGCAGGCCACCCGGCAGAACTACACCGAAAAGATGGTCAAGATGTTCACCCCCTGGGCCAAGAAGCTCGCGCCGCGCGCGCCGGCGCCGTCGGCGCAGTAGGCGGATACTCTAAGCCGTCGCGTGCGGCGCGTGGCGGCCGGCAGCCGGACCGGGCGGGTCAGTCCAGCGCCCCGCCCGCCCAGAGCATGCCGCGGGTGATGATCGTCAGGGCCTCGGGCACCTCGAAGTCCTTGGCCACGTGTCCCAGGGAGGAATAGAACACGCGTCCGGCGCCGGACATCCGCTTCCACGCCACCGGCATGGTGCAGCCGTTGACCTCGAACGTGGTGGTGGCCAGCACGTGGTTGGACGGGTCGACGTGCATGTAGTACTGCTCGGAGTGCATGTCGAAGTGGTCCAGCCCGGCCGTGACGCAGTCGAGGTGGTCGACGACGTGCACGCGGTAGTCGATGATGCCGCCGGGGTGGGCGACCCACTGCCCGCCGACCATGAACTGCCACTCGCACGCCTGGCGGAACGCGTCGCCCATGCCGCCGTGCACGCCGGCGATGCCCACGCCACCGTTGACCGCCTCCAGCACGCCGGCGAGCTGCTCTCGTTCGATCGTGCCCATCGTCCATTGCGGCACGATCAGATCGAGCTGCTTGAGCTTGTCTGCATCCTTGAACGAATCGAGCGTGTCGGAAACCTCCACCTCGAAATCGTTCCGGCGGAGCTGGGCGGCGAAGATCTCGGCCACCGGCTGCGGCTCATGCCCGTCCCATCCGCCCCAAACGATCAATGCCTTCTTCATCCCAAAAGCCTCCTATGAGGGACCGGCGAGGTACTACCACGTTTGGGCGGCTTTGCCAAGGGCCAATCGGGCGGCGCCGCCCCGCCCTTGGTGACGGGCGGGGCCGCCCGCGTCGAAATGGGCGGCCAGGGAATGTTGAATTCGCCGCCGGGAAAGGGGTAGTCTGTGCCTTTTGCCGGGCGGCGAGTGCCCCGGACGCACCCCCCGGCAGTGAGAGAGAACATGGCTGAGCCGTTGGATGAAAAGCTGAGACGGACGCACAACTGCGACGAGCTGCGCGGCTCCGACGTGGGCGCCCGCGTCCGCCTGTGCGGCTGGGTGCGCAGCTACCGCGATCACGGCGGGATCGTCTTTATCGACCTGCGCGACCGCGAGGGGATCACGCAGGTCGTCTTCGACCCCTCCGACAACGCCGATTGCCACGCCCTGGGGCGAACGCTGCGGAACGAATGGGTCATTTCGGTGGCCGGGGCGGTCCGCCCGCGCGGGCCCGATCGCGTCAACCCCAAGCTGCCCACCGGCGAGATCGAGGTCCTCGCCGACGATCTGCTCCTGCTGAACCGGGCCGACCCCGTTCCCATCGACGTGGAGGGTGGCGATCCCGTCTCGGAGGAGCTGCGCCTGCGGTATCGCTACATCGACCTCCGCCGCTCGGAGATGATCCGCAACCTCCGCATGCGGCATCGCATCTGCCAGGCCATGCGCCGGGTGCTGGACGAGCGCGGCTTCATCGAGGTGGAGACGCCCTTCCTGACCAAGTCCACCCCCGAGGGCGCCCGCGACTTTCTGGTTCCCTCGCGGCTCCAGCCGGGGCACTTTTACGCCCTGCCGCAGAGCCCGCAGCTCTTCAAGCAGATTCTGATGATCTCCGGGCTGGACAAGTACTACCAGATCGTCCGCTGCTTCCGCGACGAGGACCTCCGCGCCGATCGCCAGCCGGAGTTCACCCAGTTGGACCTGGAGATGTCCTTTACCACCGAGGCCGACGTGATGGAGGTGACCAACGCGGTCTTCGGCGAGATTTGCCGCGTTGCCGGCAGGCCTTTCCCCGAGCAGGTGGCGGTGCTGTCGTACGCCGAGGCGATGGACCGCTACGGCGTCGACCGTCCGGACATGCGCTTCGGCATGCTGTTGTCGGACGTCAGCGAGATCGTCAAGGGTTGCGGGTTCAGGGTCTTCTCCGACGCCGTCGAGGCCGGCGGCGTGGTCAAGGGCCTCACCGCCCCCGGCGGGGCGAAGTTGACGCGGAAGGAGATCGACGGCTACATCGACTATGCCGGCCAGTTCGGGGCCAAGGGGCTGGCCTGGTGCAAGCTGTCCGGCGACGGCCTCTCCGGCGGGGTGGCCAAGTTTTTCGACCCGACCGCCCAGGCCGCCCTGCGGGAGCGGCTGGGGGCCGGCGACGGCGACATCCTGTTCCTCGTGGCCGAGAAGGCCGCCGCCGCCAACAAAATCCTGGCCGGCTTGCGCAGCAAGCTCGGGGCGGACCTGGAGCTCTACCGGCCGGAGGAGATGGCCTGGTGCTGGGTAACGGACTTCCCCCTGCTGGAATGGAACGAAGGCGAGCAGCGCTGGGACAGCGTCCATCACCCCTTCACCTCCCCCAGGCCGGACGACCTGGACAAGCTGGCGTCCGATCCGGCCTCGGTCCGCAGCCGGGCGTACGACATCGTCCTCAACGGCGTGGAGCTGGGCGGCGGCAGCGTGCGTATCCACTCCCCCCGGGCGCAGAGGCAGGTCTTCGAGCTGCTGGGCATCTCCCGAGAGCAGGCGCAGCAGCGGTTTGGCTTCTTTCTGGAGGCGCTTCGCTACGGCGCCCCGCCGCACGGGGGCATCGCCCTGGGCCTGGACCGGATCGTCATGATGATGGTGGGCGCCGGCTCGCTGCGGGAGGTGATCGCCTTCCCCAAGACGCAGCGCGGCACCTGCCCGCTGACGGGCGCGCCCGCGCCGGCCGACGCCGGGCAGTTGGGCGAGCTGGGCATTCGCCCCTCCGCCCGTCCGGGGCCGCCTGCCGACCCCCGAAAGAATTCAGCGCACTGTTGACAAACGCGGCCGGGTATGGCATAAGCACTCGCGCGTACAGTAGAGGGTCGTCGGGTTTGTTTCGGGGAAGCGTTTCCTGGCCCGGCGATGGACCCCCGTGGCGTCGGGGGCCTGTTTGCAAGTCAAGAGTAAGGGTTTTTTGGGTTCTCCCGGTGAAATGCGCTTGGTCGGCAGAGGCGTCGGCCGCCGGCCAGGACCATCAGATCCGGGCGAGCCCGGGCATCTGGAGGCGGCCTTCCGCGTTCGGTGCCTCTTGCACTTCCGACGGAGCGGGAATGAATACCTCCCTCTTGGTTGCAGATCCGTAGATGCCGTTTGATTCACAGGGAGGCCGGAATGCCTACTGGAAAAGTAAAGTGGTTCAGCGACTCGAAGGGTTATGGGTTTATCACCTGCGATGAGGGGGGCGACGCGTTCGTGCATTACGCCGATATCGCCGGCGAGGGCTTTCGTAGCCTCCAGGAAGGCCAGGCCGTGGAATTCGACGTCGAGCAAGGCGACAAGGGCATGAAGGCGATCAACGTGCGCATGGTCTGAAGCGACAGGTTGAGCAATGTTGCCAAACAGGGCGATCCGGGCGCGTCGGGTCGCCCTTTTTGGTTCGGCGGGCGGGCGCCGCCCGGGGGGATTTGCGGGCGTCCGGCGAGGTGCCCGCTGGCGCGGGCAGCGGTGTTGAGGGCGGCCGGGACAGGGCGTAGAATCGGGCCCATGATTATCCGAACCAAGATCGTCGCCACGGTGGGCCCCGCCTGCCAGGACCAGCCGGTGTTGGCGGAGATGGTCCGGGCGGGGGTGGATGTCTTCCGCATCAACTTCTCGCACGGGGACGAGTCCACGCGGGCGGCCGCGCTGGAGGCCATCCGCGGCGTCGAGGCCGAGTCGGGTCAGCCGCTGGCGGTCATGGCCGATCTGTGCGGCCCCAAGATCCGCGTCGGCATGATGGCCGGCGGCGGCAGCCAACTCGCCACCGGCGGCCGCGTGGAGATCCGCCGCGACCCGGTCGCCGGCGACGCCGACGTGATCTCCACCACCCTGGGCGAACTGGTCGACAACGTCCACCTCGGGCAGACGCTGCTGCTGGACGAGGGCGGTATTCGCCTGCGCGTGGCCGAGGCGCACCCGCCGGAGAGAATCGTCTGCCAAATCGTCCGCGGCGGGCTGTTGGGAAGCGGCAAGGGCGTGCACCTGCCGGAGACCGAGCTGAAGCTGTCGGCGTTGACGGAGAAGGACCGCGCCGACGTGGCCTGGATCGTCCAGCGCGACTTTGACCTGGTGGCGTTGTCGTTCGTGCAGCGCCCCGCCGACGTCCGCGAGCTTCGAAGCCTGCTGCCGGAGCAGATGTGGATCATCGCCAAGATCGAGAGGCCCCAGGCGCTGGAGCGGATCGACGGCATCGTGGAGGTGGCCGACGGGCTCATGGTCGCCCGCGGCGACCTGGGGGTGGAGATGCCCCTGCCGCAGGTCCCGCTCGCCCAAAAACGGCTGGTGGGGCTTTGCCGGCGGCGGGGCAGGGCCTGCATTGTGGCCACGCAGATGCTGGAGTCGATGACGCGCAGCCCGCTGCCGACGCGGGCGGAGGTCAGCGACATCGCCAACGCCGTCCTGGACGGGTCTGACGCGGTGATGCTCTCCGGCGAAACGGCCGTGGGTGCGTATCCCGTGCAGGCGGTGGCGATGATGAACGAGATCGCCGCGGCGGCCGAGGTGTATGAGGCCGAGCACCCCTCCGACGTCCGCGTCGAGTGCGCCCCGTCCCCGACGACGGCGGCGCTGGCGGCGGCGGTGCGGGCGGTGATCGACCGGGAGCCGATCGCGGCGGTGGCCGTCTTCACCGCCACCGGCACCACCGCCGGGATGCTGGCCAAGCAGCGGCTGGCCGTGCCCATCCTGGCGATGTCGCCGTCGTTGCGGGCGGTGCGACAGATGAACCTGTTGTACGGCGTCCGCCCGGTGCGGGAGGCGGCGCCGGGGCACACGCGGGAAGTGCTGGCCATGGCCGGGGGGCACCTGAAGGCGATGGGCCTGGCCAAGCCCGGCGAGAAGGTGGCGGTGGTCTCCGGCCGGCCGATCGGAAAGCCCGGGGCGACGAACACTCTGGTCATCCACACATTGGGGTAACGCGTGCGGAACGAACCGACTGAGGGAAGGGCTGGGGCGCTTTCATCCGCCGCCCGGAGCCACCTGCTGGCGGCGGGGCTGACGCTGCTGGGGCTGCTCGCGGCCGTCATCCTGGCCCTCAGCAGCGACGGGTTCTATCACGACGACGACGTCACGCACTACCTCTTCGCCCGGGACGCCTGGTCGCAGCCGGCGGCCCTGTGGCACTGGTGGGCGCGCCCGGGCTATAACCTGCCGGCGATGCTGGTGGCGCACTTCTTCGGCGTCTTCGGCTGCCGCCTTTTCAGCGCCCTTCAGACCGCGGCGGTTGCGTATCTGTCCTACCGGATCGCCCGCCGGCTGACTCGCAGCGTGGATCTTCCCGACTCCGTGGCGGCGCTGGCGCCGGCGCTGGTGTGGCTCCAGCCGATGGCGATGACGCTCTCCTACACGACGCTGACCGAGACGCCCGCGGCCCTGTACCTGACGTTGGGGGTGTTTCTGTACCTGCGCGGCAACCGCGTCTGGGGCTGCGCGGCGTTGAGCTGTATGTTCATCACCCGCTATGAGACGATGGCGCTGACGCCGGTGCTGGCGGCGGCGGTCGTTTACGACGCCCTCCGCGCCAACGGCTACCGCGTGGGCGGGGCGCTGCGGGCGCTGCGGGCGCGGTGGGCGTGGGCGTGCATCCCGGCGCTGCTGTGGGCCCCGGCGCTGCACGCGGCCGCCTCCGCCATCGCCCAGCTCCCCCCGCAGGACTCGATCCTGCACATCTTCACCCGGAGCTACTCCGGCGAGTACGGCCGCGGGGCGTGGAGCCACTTCCTGGTCCGCTGGCTGCTGGCGGCCGGCGCGGGCACGCTGGCGCTGGCGGCGGCGGGGGCGCTCCGGCTGGGACGCCGCGGGCTGCTGGTGACGGCGATGGCCGGCGGGCTGGTGGTCGTGCACACCGCGATCTATCTCTTCGGCTCGTTCGCCTCCGGCGGGTACGAGCGCTTCCTGGTGCCGGTCTGCGGAATGGTGGCGGCGCTGGCGGCGGTGGGGCTGGGGGCGGCTTGGTATCAGCCCCGGCGGCACGGCGCCGAGGCGGTGGTGATCGTGCTGAGCATGTCTTTGTTCACCGTGCCGCAGTACGCCCCCTACGTCAGCCGGTTCGCCCCCTGGCTGGGCCCCTGGCCGAGCATGGACCGGGTCATCGCCGTCGTGGGGCTGCTGTTGCTGCTTCTCGGCTGCCTGATGCTGGCTCGGGCGGGGGCTCGCCGGGCGGTGCTGGCCTGGCCGGCCGCCGGCCTCGCCGTGGCCCTCGTGGCGGTGCAGGCCGGCGCGATGATCCGCCCGCTGACGTTTGCCTCCAGTCCGCTGAGCACGGCCGTCAAGCGCTGCGTCGAGGAGGTCCGCCACCTGCCCGGCGGCGGCAACGCCGCCCTGAGCACGCACGTGCTGGTCCGGCTGCTGCGGGACGACGTCCAACTGGTGGCCGACGTCGCCGACGCCCGGCGGCGGTGGCGCCGCGCCCGCCCGGGACCGCTGTTCTACTGGGACAGCAAGTACGGCGGCGACCCCGCCCGCCAGGACCACAGGACCCCGCTGTACCGGCAGTTGGCCCGCCGCGCCCGGCTGCTGTCCGAGCACTGGGTCCAGCGCCGCGGGGCGGTGGTCTTCCTCCGCCTTCCCGATCCGCCCGCCACCGGCTCGGCGGAACGGTGAGCGCCGAGCGGCGTCTCATCCGATCCGGAGAAACTCCACCGTGTCGCAGTCGCTATCCAGCAGGGCGGCCGTGGGCGATTGCCCCGAAAGCGCCCCGGGGTTGATCACCCGCGTCGAGCCGATCCGCTCGTCTCGCCTCTCGTGCGTGTGCCCGTGGCAGACGTAGGCGAACCGGCCGCCGACCAGGAGTTGCTCCAGCGTCTCCGCGCGGTCGCCGTGGGTGAGAGCCAGGGAGCCCTTCTTGCCCAGCGGGATGACGATCGTGTCTTCCTCGAAGTGCACCCCGGCCTCGCGGGCCTCGGCGGCCAGCCGCCGGAGGTGGCGGTCCATGTTGCCGGCAACGACGTGGGCCGGCAGGTCGGCCTCGCCCAGCGCGGCAATGCAGTCGCGGCTGCCGACGTCGCCGCAGTGCACGATGGCCTCCGCCCCGCGCTCCGCCAGCGCCGCCAGCGCCTTTCGGAGCCGGCCCGCCTTGCCGTGCGAGTCGGAAATAATGCCGATCTTCATGGGATATCGAACGATCGCCTCGACCGCGGGGGTCTCGGGTTCTTTGTCCTAACTTTCACACCGCCGACGGCTGCCGCCGCCAGCTTTCGGCCCGCCGGGCGGTAAGCTGCCCGTCGTAGGCGACCACGCGCAGCCGCAGCGTCCAGGATTCGCCCTCGGGCGTGGCAATCGCCTTCCGCCAAGTGGGGTTGTACAGGGCCATGCCGTAATCGCGGAGGAACCACGGCCCGCGGACGCCCTCGTCGAGGATCGTCATGAGCACGCCGAACCGCCCGCCGGCGGCCAGGCCCGCCTGCCTTCCGCCTGCCTGCCTTCCGCCTGCCTGCCTTCCGCCCGCCTGCCTTCCGGAGGTGGGCAGGGAGGTGGGCAGGGAGGTGGGCAGGTCGTTTTCGTAGGCGACGAAGTCGGAGTCCTGCTCGTGCGCGACCTCGGCCGTTCCCCGGCGCCCGCCGTCGGCCAGGACCGCCCCGCCGGCCGCCGGCAGCAGCCGAGGCTCGACGCGTATGCCGACGCTGCCGAACTTGCTCTGCGGGAACTCGGCCGGTCCGTAGCGGGCGATCTTTTCGCTGCAAACGTCGCAGACGGTGGCGTCCTCGCCCGCCCGGAAGTCCACCGTGCGGACCTCCTCCAGCATCGGCCGGTCTTCCTCGTCCAGCCAGCGGAGTTTGAAAATGAACTTCACGCCATGCTGGTGCGGCTCGATCCGCGGCGGGTCGGGGGTCTCCGTCCGCCCCATGTCCGCCCCCAGGCGGTCGTCCCGCCCCCGGAGCGGCGGGGTGGCCCAGAAGTTGCCCACCCGCCCGGAGACAATCACCGGGCTCTGGGCGACGAACAGCCCGTTGTGGAACGGATGGTCGAAGGGAAACTCGCGCAGGACGGTCACCCCCGCCGGCGTGTACAGCGGAAAGACGAACGTGCGATAGAAGTTGCTGCCGACGGCGCCGAGGCACCGGCCGCTGCGGGCGTCGGCCACCAGGTACGTCCGCTGGTTGACGATGACACGGAAACGATCGCTCATGGTCGCTGCCTGCACACGCCCTCTCGGGCCCGCTCCGATCGCCGGATCGACTCGCGGCCCGCCCAAGTATACGGGCTTGCGGGCGCCGGGCGCAAGCCTCATTGCCGGCACTGAGGCACTTTCGGCGCCGCCTGTCGCGGCGGCTGCCGCCGACGGTTACAATGCCGGCGGGTCCGCGGCCGTGTCCGGAGCGGCACCCTCGGTGAGTTTCGATTACAGGAGAACGCTGATGGAAAAGGTTCGCTACTCGGAAATGCTGCCGCACGAGATCGTTCCCCGCAGGAAGCGCTTCCCGGCCGCGTTCATCGGCCTGGGAGGGCTGGAGTGGCACGGCGAGCACCTCGGCGTCGGCAACGACGCCCTCAAGGCGGAGAAGCTCTGCGAGCTGGCGGCGGCGGCCTCCGGCGGCTTCGCCATGCCCACCCTCTGGTACGGCGAGCCGCGCACGGCCAGGCTGATGGAGGCCAACCACAACGCCGGCGGGGGCATCACCGACAAGATGGAGCTGCCCAAGCGCAACTTCACGACGACGCACTTCGGCGTCTCCACGGCCGACCAGATCGCCTTCTACCAGCGGCTGATCTATCACGTGCTGGTGCAGATGAACACGCTGGGCATGCGGGCGGTGTGCCTGCTGAGCGGGCACTACCCGCTGAAGGCCTGGGCCGACAAGGCCATCGCCCGCTTCCACCGCGTCAAGCGCTACGCCGGCACGCGGGCGTACTGCGGAATCGAGTTCGACTACGTCACCGGCCGGCAGCGGCGGCTCGTCGGCGGCGACCACGCCGCCCACTGGGAAACGTCTTACCTGTGGTACCTCCGCCCGGACTGCGTGGACCTGTCGGTCTTCCGCGGGCGGGAGGACGAGCCCCTGGTCGGCGTGGGCGGCAAGGACCCGCGCCAGTTCGCCACGGTCGAACTCGGCCGGCGGGCGTGCAAGCTCATCGTCCGCGGCATGGTGACCAAGGCCCGCAAGCTCACCGCCTCCGCCCGGCGGAAGTGACCGCGACTGGCGACTACGGGATGATTCCGTGCTCGCGCAGCGTCCGGGCGACGGTCTGCCCGTGGTTGACCAGGACCGCCCGGATGCCCAACCGCCCGGCCGCGAGGACGTTCTCCTCGTTGTCGTCGAAGAACAGCACGGCCGCGGGCGGCAGGCCCATCCGCTCCAAGGCGAAGTGGAAGATCTCGGCGTCGGGCTTCTGCATGCCGATCTCGCAGGAGGCGTAAAAGCCGGCGGACAGTTCGTACAGCCAGTGCCGGCGCAGCCACCCAAAGTGCAGGTCGTTGACGTTGCTGAGGGTGTACAGCGATACGCCTTCGCCCAGCGCCTCGTAGGCTTCGCGGACGCCGGGGAAATCCTCGCCCAGCATGGCCATCCACGCCTCGGTGAACTGGGCGTAGCTCACGGCCGAGCGGAGCGGCTCGCGACTGTGCTCGTACGCGTCGCGCATGCTCCACTGGCCGGTGTATAGGCGGTCCACCACCTGCGGGCAGGTGACCAGCAGCGGCGGGATCTCTTCGGGCGCCAGGCCGGCCATCTCGGCCAGGGCCCGCATCGTCCGCTCTTCGTGGACCCTCAGCACCACCCCGCCGATGTCCGTCAGCACCGCCTTGATGTCGGAGGTTTTTCCCACTGGCTCGGAAGCTCAAGAGGTTCTCGGCCGTGCATTGTACCGGCCGCAGGCCGAATGCCCAGCTCCCGATGGGATTTGCGCCACGCTTCCCCACAGGGCGTAGGGTGGGTTGCTACGCAACCCACCTTTTCGTCTCTGCATGCGGAATGGGTGTGGGCTGGGTTGCTACGCTACCCACCTTTTCATTCTGCACGCGGGATTGCTGGCGGTAGGCTCGCTTGCTAGGCAACCCACCTTTTCCGAGATCGGTTGACCACCCTCGCACGCTCAAGCCCACCCCCGCTTGAGCGTTGCACCAATGCCGGCCGCGGACGCCCCCGGCCGGGGGACGATCGAACGCCTCCGCCTGACCAGGGACAAGCAGCGCATCGCCTGCGGCTAACGTCAGGATCGAGGTGCGGTGGCCGCCTCCGGGGCATCCGCAACAGCGGCGGCGGCGTTTGAAAGAAGTTGCAGAGTCCGCGCTTTAGCGGACGCTGTATAGTCGGAAACGCGAATATTGTCGGTCGCGCCTGGGCACCACTTCCGGTTTACCATGGGTTCAATCCCGCCCCCGTATCCCTCCAGCATCACCTCAGAAATGTCTGCGTGTTGGCATTCCCCGCGGAGCTTTCGCAGGATACTCACTGCGTCTATGCCCGGCTCCTCGTGGAGCACAACGCCCAGTGGGGAACCGAGTGGTATTTCCTTCGCCACTTTCGGAAGGTTGGCTTCGAATTCCTCGAAACCAAGCTTGTACACGAGGTTCAGCAGGTGGCCGAAAGTATCGGCGGCATTGACGCAGGCGGCGACAACACCGTCAAACGCGATTAGCATTAAGAGCCGGCCAGTCTCGCCGGTCCTGACTCGGATCAGATGTCCCTCCCTCCGGTTTCCGAAACGGATCTCAACCGCGTCCTTCGCGTCCTCCTCCTTGGGATTGCTCAGTCCGCTGAGATCATCCCACCGGACGTCTGAGAGCAAGTCACAATGGTGGTGCAGGAAGCGCGTCTTCCAGTCTATGCTCTTAACGTACTTCTGGACATCCACAAGACAGCTTGAGTCCGGCCCTGTCTCTTTCCATCGACAGATCGCGCGCTGCATTGCCTGTAATGCTTGGATGGTCCGTTTCATTCGTCCAAGAGTTCTTCATCCATAGCCATCGATTCCCGTATCTGGCGTTCGAAGTAGTCGGCCAGATCCCCGTAGAATCGTGCAACGGCAAGCTCCTCACGGTATTGGTGCGCCAATCTCTGGGCGGACTGCTTATCTTGGACGTACCTGGGCGGGGCTTTGCCCACTCCGCTGCTGACGACACCCGAGATCGCTACGCTAAAGAAAGCCGAGCGGACCCTTCTAACGCAGTCTTCACCAAGTCGCTCGGCGTTCCGCACCGTACTGGCAACGAACTCGTGGTTTGTGAAGACAAACGCGTGTTCGGCTTCTCGTGTAAGATGCGCTGCCCCGGCAACGTGATCCGGTTGATCCGAGAGCGCCCACTCGCGAAGCACGTCCATAGCAGGCTGGCAGAAACCGGCGGCGGCCAGGCTGTACAGCCTTGGCACCCAGTGACGATAGACCCAATGATCCTTCAGCACTTCCTGGCGGATCTCCCGCAACAGATCCTGGTACTCCGCCGTTTCTGCCAGTGCGCCTACCCCTTTGTGGAAATCGACGTGAGGGAGGGGCTGGGAGTCGCCAGCGTGGCCGTCCGGAAGAGACGCAGCATACCCTATCCTGGCTAACAGCATACGGACGAGATCCACCGGACACATCCTGCTCGCGATCCCGAGGAAACCATCGATATGGTAGGAACGATGCTCCAACTGTGGCAGTTGCTCGACTTGCTTCAGCAGCTTGCGCACATCGTCTCCCGTGAGTACTGTCGGACTGATTCCGTGGGTGGAATCGACCGCCAATAGAGCTTCGTCGAGTAGCTTGGCATCGCCCCCACAGTCGATTGAGACCAACACGTCCATGGCCTCACGTTCACAGATGCCCTTGGCCCACCAGAGCGAATGGGCAGCCAAGTGTCTGGCCGGCGTGAAGTGGGATCCAAGGAGGAGTTCGATGTTCTTGAGATGCTCCTTCCAGTAGTCTTCGGGCTTGCCGAACCACTTGCTG
>Ga0315541_1002144_pt1 | contig 16946 bp, 23 predicted proteins | sample SalMarSW160190MG_FD_203095 | JGI IMG/M metagenome (GOLD analysis project Ga0315541, IMG submission 203095) | Salt marsh sediment microbial communities from the Plum Island Ecosystem LTER, Massachusetts, United States - Salt Marsh Sediment SW1601-190 ...
GCTTTTTGGGGGTGTTTAAGAGGGGGCAAAGCCCCCTCTTTTCCTTAAAGAGGGTAGGCGGGCGGGAATAGATATAAGGGGGGGGGTATAAAGTTATTTCACGTTATATTTCTTGCGCAGGCTATCTTTAATTATTTTAGTTGTGTTGTCCAGTGTTTTAATTAAAACTGGTTGTATCCGATTGGCAGGAATTGCTAGTGATATACCGCTAGGCCATAATTGGCCTGATTTACTCTCCATAGTCTTTGAAGATAACATTCCAACAACTTGACCATCAGCCGCTAAAAATACAGGAGAACCACTAAAGCCCCCAGCGTATGCCGAATCTAAAGCTAGCCTAAATGTCTCCTCTCCGCCCTCCAATTTTAGCTCTAGACCACCAGCTATTATTGTCTTACTCCAGAGAGGCCTGATTATATTACCCTGAAGTAAATTGCCCATTGGGAAACCTATGACACCTACTTCGCTACCCCACGGATAGGTTTCTTCATGTGATAAATGTAGAGGTGGCGTCGGGACTCCGATAGCACGATATATGCATACGTCATTTTTCTTATCTGAACCACGGAACCATGTACCCTCTTCAATCTCCTGCCATGTATAAGTATCAATCTTTGTCATGCGAGCTATTCTAATTTTGTTATCTATTAGTTGGTATTTCTCCTCCAATTCTTCTTTTGTTAGTTTATTAAGAGTGTCTTCTGTCTCTGCTACGTGCCAGCAGGTGGCAAAGCATTCTGGTACTTCGAGTCCGAACCCTGTTCCAACGATATTTGGTTGGTTATCTAGGTTTTTCCCAATAGCTATTGCAATCACAGACTTTGCTACAGAGCTTGACGTTTTTTCGTAACTATATACTTCCATCCTTTTTTACCTCCTCTCACATCTCCATCAAATCAAACCCGCTTTCGGGGTCGGGCAGGCGGGCGGCCTTAGCCCCCAGAATCTCATAGATTACAGCCTCCCCCACCAGCCAGGTGGCCACGCCGGGGCGCAGGCAGCCGGTGAGGGCTTTATCGGAGCGCCCCAGGGAGGCGTGGATGTGGAGGGTGGGCTTGCCGTCCTTATCCGGGGCGATTATGCCGACGCCGACGACCTCGTGGGCGCCGTTGACGGGGAGGAGAACGGGTTCAGGCGGCATTTCCTTTGAGTCTTCGGGGCCGACGACAATCTTACCGCCGCCGATGCCGCCAATAAGCACCACCTGCCCTACAGATATAGCTTTTTCGGCGGCAAAGCGCTCAATGCAGTCGGGGATGACATCGCCGTCCTCAAGGCGCAGGACAAAGACCCGCCCGATAGTGCCTTCACTGGCCTTCATCGCTTTCTCCTGCGGTATCTACTTCCTCGGCTATGCCGATGCGCTGCACCGAAAGCGGCACATAGTTTACCATCTTGAGTTCTATCAGGTCTTTCAGCCTCTTTTCGTCCTCGGTAAGGCGCGCCTTGCCCGTCTTCACCTCAATGAAATCAATGCCCTCATCGTACTTAACGCCGACGAAGTCCACCGGCTCGCCCAGGTAGAAAAGCCTATCGTACTTGGTCAGCTCAAAGGTTGCCAGCAACTCGTTGAGCTTGCCGGTGCGCTTGCCCAGGCTGCGGGTTATCGATTCTAAAACATCGTGGGGCAGCTCTTCCAGGGCGTCCTGAATCTCCTTGACCGAGGCCGCTGAGGCTAAAGCAAACCTGAGCTTGGCTTCAAGCTCGTCTATGGCCGGCAGCTGCACCTTGCGGGGGCGGAAAAGCAGCACCAGAATCACGACAAGCAGAATAAAAATTACGACATAGAGAGCAATTTCCATGGGGGACTCCTTTATTTGGCGGTGAAATACCCAAGCGCCAGCCTGATTTTTTCTTCGAGGCTCAAATTCGGGTCGGGGGGGAGGGCGGCCACGGCGTGGGAGGCTTCCCTGACCGAGTAGCCCAGGGAGGTGAGGGCGGCTAAAACCTCGGTGTTTTCTTCGGCAAACTCGGGGGGTGGGGTGGTAAGCCAGCCGGCGGCTATCTTCTCTTTAAGCTCTAAAATAATGCGGTTGGCCGTCTTCTTGCCGATGCCGGGAATCTCGGAAAGCAGGTCGGCGCCGCCGCTGGCGATAGCCATGGCCAGTTTCTCCACGCTCATCGCCGAGAGCATGGCCAGTGCCAGCTTAGGGCCCAGTCCAGAGACCCCGATAAGGGTCTGGAAAAGCCCCAGCTCTTCGGGGGCGGTAAAGCCGTAGAGGGTGGCGTTGTCCTCCCTGAGATGAAAATGGGTGTGTAGTTCTACTTCATCGCCGATTGCGCCCAGCGTGGACATGGTGGAGGTGGGCATATAGACCCGGAAGCCGATGCCGTGAACATCAATGACGGCCCCGTCGCCGGCCAGCGCCTGGAGGGTGCCCTTGAGGCTGGCTATCATTGCTGCCCTCCCTGAGCCAGCAGGCTTTCTATATGAGTTTCTTGGAGGTGGCAGAGGGCCACCGCCAGAGCGTCGGCGGCATCGCTGGACGGGGGGACTTCGGCAAGGCCCAGCTGGAGCTTGACCATCTCCTGAACCTGCTCCTTGGTGCTGGCGCCGTAGTTGGTCACCCTTTGCTTTACCTGGGTGGGGGTGTATTCAAAGGTTGGGATGCCCTTATCGGCGGCGGCCAGTATGGCGATTGCTTGGGCGCGGCCCACCGCCAACGCCGCCTTAACATTTTTGGCCATGAAGGGTTGCTCTATGGCCACGGCATCGGGCTGGTGGCGGGAAATTATCTCCAGGAGGCGGTGGTACATAAAGCTGAGGCGCTCCCCGATAGGGGAGCGCTCCGTGACGGTTAAAGCATCGCTTTCAATCAGGGTTGTCTTATCGTCCCGGGCCTCGATGACGCCATAGCCCATATTTATCGTTCCCGGGTCAATGCCTAAAATCCTCATCGGGGCGGGCTCATGCCTGGTATTTCTCCAGAATGGCGTCGGAGAAGTCGGCGTTGCTGGAAACATGCTGAACCTCGTCCAGCTCCTCCAGCTTGTCCAGCAGCCTTAAAGTTTGCAGGGCTACCCTTTCTTCCAGCTCGACCGTGGTCTTGGGTATCATGGACAGCTCCGCCGAGGCGATGGTTATATTATTCGCCTCCAGCGCTCCCCTGACCTTCTCCAACTCTGTGGGTTTGGTATAAATCTCCACGTAGTTGTTCTCTACATTGACGTCTTCGGCGCCGGCGTCTATAGCCTCGAGGGCCAGCTCTTCGGCATCCTTGCCGTTAGTTTCCACCGTAATCAGCCCGCGGGAGTCGAAGAGCCAGGCGACACAGCCGGCCTCCCCCAGGTTGCCGCCGTTGCGGGTAAAGAGATTCCTTACCTCCTGCAGGGTGCGGTTGCGGTTGTCGCTGAGCGCCTGCACCAGAATGGCCACCCCGCTGGGCCCGTAGCCCTCTAACGTCATCTCCACCAGGCTGGCGCCTTCGGCCTGACCGCTGCCCCGCTTGATAGCCCGTTCTATATTGTCTAGGGGCATGTTGTTATCGCGGGCTTTCTGGATTACCAGCCTGAGCCGGAAGTTGCCTTCAGGGTTATCGCCACCCTCCCGCACCGCCACGATAATCTCGCGGGCGAGCTTGGTGAAGATCTGCCCCCGCTTGGCGTCAGCCACCCCCTTCTGCCGTTTAATCGTTGACCATTTGGAGTGTCCCGACATAGTTTGCCTCTTGCTAGAATTCTAGCATTTTAGCTGGCCAGGGTAAAGGGGGTGGGGTTGATTATCTGGTATCCCCGCTGACGAAGGCGACAGCATATTCCCTGGAGTGGGAGAGGGTGACCGCCAGCTTATCCAGTCCCATCTTTTCAGCCTGCTGCTGCGTCCTGCCGTAGAGATTGACCACCGGCCGGCCGCCGGGGTCGGACAGTACCTCAATCTCTTTAAGGCTGATGCCCTCGGCCGGTTTGCCCAGGGCTTTTACCGCCGCTTCTTTTGCGGCGAAGCGGGCCGCCAGCGAGGGCAGCTTTTTGCGGTACAGCTTTAGTTCCGAATCTGTATATATCCGCTTCAGGAAGTCTTCCCCGTGGCGGGCGATGGCCTTTTCCAGGCGGCCTATTTCAACTATATCAACGCCAATGCAGTGCATATTAACCCTGTTAACATAAATAGCTTGCTCTGGGATTATAGTTTATTTTGGGGGGTGCCTTCAAGCCTAGTAGTACCTCCTCGTTTTAGAGGTGTGTCTTGCTTCCCACCCTCCCGCCCTATAGAAGTGATACTTCTGTCAATTTCTTTTTTACGGGGGATGTGGGGAGTATTCCCTCCTAAAGGGGGTGGGGTAAAAAGGGCTTTAGCTATGAATTCAGGGGGTTTAAGGGGGACGAAGTCCCCTTCCTTAAAGGGTGGCGGGTGGGAAAAGATAAAAAATGGGGTGGGGTTAAGAGAGTCCAAGAGGGTGAAACCCCTGTAGGGTGGGAGGGTATGGGAAATTGAGCATTCTTTAAAAGGCAGTGCCGCAGTACTGCCTGAGCCTGTCTGATTTGGAAATCTACCGCCTCTAATGCTAAAATTAATGGATAGATATGGAGGACTGATGAAGTATAAGCTGTTAGTGATAGATATAGATGGCACCTTACTGGGTAGAGAAAGGAATATCTCGGCCGAGAACAAGGAAGCGCTGGACCAAGCCCGAAAATCGGGGGTGGGGGTTGCCCTGTCCACCGGGCGGGCGCTCCTGGCCTGCCGGTCTATTTTAGACCAGCTGGCGCTGGACGGCCATCATATCTTCTTTGACGGCGCTTTAGTCTCCGGCCTGGGCGAGGAGGTCTATGCCGAGCCGCTGGATAGTGAGGTGGTCAGGGAGGCGGTTGATTTTGCCCACCAGCATAAAATAGAATTTGAGCTTCATTCGGCGGGCCAGTACTTTGCCGAGCGGGAGAACTGGTCAACCGATGCCCACCGGCATTACTTCGGTATAGAGCCTACCATCGTGGATTTCAAAGACCTATGGCAGCGGGAGAGAATTATTAAAGGGGGATTGACCTCGGTCAATCCCGAGCAGTTGGCTAAAGCCAGGCAGTTTTACGCCCGGTTTGAGGGTAGCCTTCACTTTTCCCTGGCCCGGTCGCCGGCTTTCCCCGATGTCGAGTTTGCTAACGTTGTTGCCCTTGAGGTATCCAAGGGGAAGGCACTGGAGGCGCTGGTCCGGCACCTGGGGATTTCCTTGAGCGAGGTGATGGCGGTGGGAGATGGCACCAACGATATTACCCTGCTTTCCCGGGCTGGCCTGGGGGTGGCTATGGACAACGCCCCCGACGAGGTCAAGGCGGTAGCCGACTATATAGCCCCTCATGTTGACCAGAGCGGGCTGGCGGTAGCGATTGAGCGCTTTTTGCTTTGAGCCAAGGAGATGGGTTTATGATAGTTAGAAATATTGACCACCCGGAGGTAATCCAGACCCGCTACTTAGCCCATAATGGGGCTGAAGCCTGCATGCTGCTGGATAGGCGGTTACTGGAGGGCCTTTTGTTCTTTGCCCACGCCGTTCTGAAACCGGGTAAGGAGATAGAGACGCACCTAGACCCCTATGAGGAGGTCTATTACCTGCTTTCGGGGCGGGGGGTGATGACGGTCGGCGATGAGCGACAGAAAGTAACCGCCGGTGACGCTATCTGGCTTCCCTGCGGGGTGCCCCACGGCCTGATAAACGATGGGGATGAGGACTGCGTAATACTGGTGGTGGCAGCGGCGATTTAGCGGTTTTAGTTACAGTTTGGTATCTGGCTGACGGTATCTAGAAGCCGGCGTGGGTGCCGATGAAGGAATTGAGCGGCCAGAGGTCTATTATCAAGTAAGCGGCTGAGTTCCACAGGACAATGCCGAAAAACGCGAAGTTCAACAACCACAGGAGTTTTTCTTTCCCGAAAAAGTAGAGGGCGCAGGCCAGCGCTACCGCTATCAACCCCTTGAATAGCAGGCTACCGCCGATGCCCGTCATCAGCGGGTTAATCTCTATTGCCCCCGCCGCTAAACTTATCTTGGTTAGATAAGCGTCCGCAATATTCAGTGCTACGAAGGTTACCGCTGGCATCATATTTAAACTCCAGCTTCCTGACTGACCGGACGGGGGTACCTAGTAAAATGGTAACCCGCCAGATAGCCAGGGTCAAGGTGCCTTTTCCTATCATAAGCGACTGCCTTGGAACGGCAGCGGCGGGCTTGACCATGACTATTTTCCTAGTACTAACGTATCCCTGCATAGGTACTTTCAGGTGATTTACAGTTTGCCTGGCTATAAAGCATAATTTGAGCAAGATTGACATATACCAACCCGTTTTTAGCGGTTTTAAAGGAGACTTAAACTATGCCGGTTAGTATCAAGGGCGAGACCTACTATAGAACCTCGGAGGCCTGCCGTATGGTGGGGATAGGTAGGTCTACTTTCTTGAGATGGCTTCGAAAAGGTACCCTGAATGATGCCTCCCACCGGGATAAGCGGGGATGGAGGCTGTTCACAAATGCTGATGTTGACAGGATTGCCAGGGAAGCCAACCACATTACATAGGGCAGGCCAGGGTAGGCCAAAAAGGAGGACGGTCATATGGCAAATGTAATTGATGAGGCAGCGAAGGAGCTTACACAGACGAGCGATGTTTCCGATGAGATAAGGCAGAGGCTCAGCCTGATTATTGAGGAAGAGGGGAGCAGGATGAGGAAGGAGGCGGACCGAAAATCAGCGCACATTATTGCTGGGGCTAGGGATGAATACCGACAGCGGTTAATCGATGTTCTGGCACAGGAGCGGGAAAGGATCAGGAGAGAGGCAGAGCAAGAATCGGCGGCAATTATCGCCAGAGCCAAACAGAAAGGGGAGCACCTGATTACTGAAGCCAGGACAGAGGCTCAGAGTCAATCGGAACAGATTGTCACTGAGATAAGAGGGCAAGCTGAGCAAGAGGCACAGAGGTACATTGACGAAACCAAGGAGAAAACTAAAGAGGTAGTAGCTGAGTTCGAGAGTACCATTAAGGAACAGACTGAACAGAAAGCGGAAGGGATTGTTGCTGAGGCTGAGGCGAAAAGCGCGCAGATTATTGCCGAGGCTACGGAGAAGGCAAGGAAGCAAGCCGAGCAGGAAAAACAACGGGAGAAGAAACTCTTTGTTGAGCGCGCCAGGGAGGAAGCGGCTGATATTATTGCCAGAGCGCAGCGGGAGGCCGAGAAGGAAGCCAGCCAGATATTGACTGACGCTCAAAAAGAGGTTGAGGAAACGGCTAACAGAATTCTCAGTGAGGCTAAAAAGTCAGCCAAGCAGGTTACCGGCGAAGCCAGGGGGATTGGTAAGAAGCAGGCGGAGGAAGAGCTAGCTAAGTTCAGGGCTGAGGCCAAGCGCGAGTCAGAGTGGGAGGCGGCTCAGATTATTTCGGCGGCTAAACGGCAGGCAGAACAGATTATCCGTGAGGCCAAGAAAAAGCAGAAATAACCGCTTTAATATTTTTGAATAGATATTTGGAAAGATTGAGAGGGGACTTTAAGTCCCCTCTCTTGTTTTTTATTTTTGATTAGTAGTAGTCACCGCCGCCGCCCCTCCGGCCGAGCCAGAAGCCTACGAAGAAGAGCACCAGCGCCCCCACCCCTATGAGGACATAAAGCAACCAGCCGCCGCTTAGATCGAAGTCAAAGCTAAAGCCGAGGGTGAAGGTGCCGGCGCCGGTCCAGTCGCTGGCATTGGAGGCGGCATCTACCGCCCTTACCCTCCAGTAGTAGTAGGGGGTTTCTTTACTGGTTTTCTCCAGCGCCTCCTCTTCGGTGAGGGTATATTCCGAGGTCTCAAGGCCTGTCTTATTGGCCACTCTATTGGTGAAGTTCTCGTTGGTGGATACCTGGAGGTCATAGGTTATGGGCAGGCTCTGTTCGACAACGCCGTCAATATTGGCGGTGACATCTTCCCAGTCAAAGTATGCCAGTGATTTCGCTTTACCGTCCATGTAGGGCTCCAGGGGTTGCGGTGTCGTCGGCGGTGTTGACTCCATGAAGAAGTTTACTGACATACTGCTGACGCCGTCACTGGCGGTTATGGTGTGCTCGCCGGACTGGCTGGGGGGAACTTCTAAGGTATAGGAGAAGCTGCCGTCCGATTCACTGGTGGTGTAAAACACAACTGGTGTGCTTTCGTAGGTGATGGTTATCTCACTGCTGGGCTGGAAGCCGGTGCCGCTTATTGTTAATTCATCGCCCACATAGCCGGGGGAGGTGGTGGTGGTGGTTGGGCTGATGCTGACATCGGTGCTTATGGTGAAGGTAGCGCTGGCTGAGTTATTATCATCGTCTTCAGCCTCGACATCATATTCTCCGGCGCCCAGCTCGGGCACATTAACATGAGTCTCAAAGCTGCCGGAGCCACCAGTCGTATCTCCCCCCACCTCCTCGCCGTCAAAGGTGATGGTAAAATCCTCCATACGGGCGAAGCCGGTACCGGTGACCAGTATCCTGTCATTTACCGCCCCCTCTACGGGGTCAATCTCTATATCGGGCTCAACGGTGAAGTCAGCTTCGGCCTCGTCATTGTCAACCTCAACGGTTACGGTGTGGTCGCCGGCGACGCTCTCGGGGACGAGGAAATAGCTGGTGAAGGAGCCGCTGCTGCTGGTTTCATCATCGCCCTCTATATCATCGGTCATATCGGTGGAGCCGAACTTTATCTCAATGCTTTCTCTATCCTCAAAACCGGAGCCGGTAACCGTGACCCTGGTGCCCACCGTTCCCTCGTCGGGGCTTATGGAGAGGCCGATGACGATGACACGGAAGTCATCCTTGGCGACTATCACGTCATCATCAGCGTAGGCGGCATAGACATAGTATTCGCCGCTCTCGACATCTTCTCTATCGCCATCGATGAGTCTATCGGGCACGTCGAAATCAATCTCGAATGCCGAGTCGTGGTCGGCATATTCTATGGCTATAATCTCGTATGCATCGAGGTCGTTAACTTCATCATCTACATCAATCTCTTCGCCGGAAAAGTAAAAATAGACGTCTTCCGTTAACTCAGTAAAACTAGAGCAGTTGATTTCGATATAGTCGTCGATTTCACCGCTGGTCGGGGTAACTGTAATACGTTCCGCCGCCAGTACCGGACTAACCGGTATGACTGCTATCAGCATAGCCAGGATGATTGCCGTCGCCAGAATTCTTAAAAATCTGTTACCTTTCACCATCTACCTCCATCATTTTTAAAACTGCCTTGAGGGTTTGCCCCATATTTATAACGAATATAACAAGAAAAAGTTATGAATTTGTTAAGAAACCCTAAAGTATTTTGGGACGTTCCAAACTTTGGGGTAATTTCCGCCGCTTCCATCTTTTTCGCCAAACTGCAAACCTGCCTAAATAATAAACTATGGCTTGCTACCCTGTCAATGGTACTTGTAGTACTAAAAGGGCGACAAAATGTCATTGACCGATTAGAACAAATGTGCTAATATCTCATCACGCGGCGTTTTAGGAATTAGAGATGGATTTTGACGATTTTGAACTGGATTTGCCGCCGGAGTACTGCCACTACCAGGATAACGGGTGTGAGTTTGCCGATTCCTGCCTTGACTGCCCTTTTCCCGAATGCCTCTATGCCCAGCCCGGGGGCAAGTAGCGGTGGCTGAAAACTTTAAGGGACGAAGCGGTGTTAAGGCTGTTTACCGACCAGGCTAAGAAGGTGAAGGAGCTGGCCTTGATGTTCGGTGTCAGCCGGCGCACCATACAGCGCATATTAAAGCAGGCTAAGGATGTATCTACCCCAAATTTAAGATTTCAAAGGGGGGCTAATGGATAAGAACTCTATTACCTCACAGTTGAACCGCCAGGATATTGACCGGCTCCGGGGCTACCGGGAGCGGCTCGATTTCTACCACGGGAGGCAGTGGGAGGGGAGAGAGAGGCGGGGAGAGAAAAGGCTGACCTTTAACTACGCAAAGGTCTTTATCGATAAGGTTACCTCTTATCTTATGTCCGGGGTTAACTTTGCCGTGGACGCCATAGAGGATTCGGCTGAGGCTGAAGCTAAAGCCCGGAAGGCCGAAGCCGCCCTGCACCAGGTCTATGAGGAAAACAACCTGGAGCAGTTGGACCTGGAGACCGAGATTGACTGCGCCGTCCTGGGCGATGCCGGCTACAAGGTTAGCTGGGATACCGAGGCTAAAAAGGTGAGGGTTACCGCCCCCGATATCCAGGGGGTATATGTCTGGTGGCTGGGGGACGATACCTCCCGGGTGTGGCGGGTTGCCTCCAAGTACAGCCTGACCGTCGAGGAGAGCCAGTTACTCTACGGGGTGAAGCCCAGGGGCAAGCAGGCGACTGTGGTTGAGCTGTGGAGCGACGGCGAATTTGAGCTTTACCTGGATGACGCCCTCATCGAGAGCAAGCCCAATCCCTACGGCTTTATCCCTTTTATTATTTACCCCAACCTGAGGGAGCCGAAGCAGTTCTGGGGTATATCTGATTTATCGGCGATTATGGAGTCCCAGCAGGAGCTTAACCGGGCGATGTCGCAGCTATCGAGAATTTTAGAGCTATCGGGCAACCCCATTGCCGTGCTGGAGAATGTGGAGGAGGCCGAGGATATCGCGGTAAGGCCGGGGGCGGTCTGGAATATACCCGAGGACGCCAAGGCTTACCTGCTCGACTTATTGCAGGGGGGTGGGGTGGAGTTGCACATAAACTATATCAACCTGCTCTATAGAATCCTGCACGATATTTCCGAGTCTCCCCGGGCCGCCTTCGGCGGCACCGAGCGCGACCTGTCCGGGGTAGCCCTGGAGATTGAGCTTAACCCGCTGCTGCACAAGGTGAGGCGGAAGCGGATTATCCGCACCGCCGCCTATAACCGGCGCAACCGGATGATTCTAAAGCTGCTGGAGAAGTACCAGGGAATGGATTTTGGGGAGAACCGGCTGCGGGTAATCTGGAGCCCGATACTGCCCCAGGATATAGCCCGCCTGGTTGCCAACGAGCAGACCCTTGTCCAGAGCGGTATTCACTCGCGGCGGGGAGCCATGGAGGAGGTGGGCATCAAGGACCCGGAGGGTGAGTTCAAGCGGTGGCTGGAGGAGAGGGAGACTATTTTAAGGATGAATAAAACGAATAACGCCAGGTCTACCAAGGGCGGAGAGGGAGAGAGAGCTTTAGCCGGGGAGACAGGCGCTAGCGAATCTCCACCATAAGGAGGAAAAATGGCAAAAGATAACAGTTTACCCCAAAAAACAGGATTTTCGGGGGCCCCAGAGAACAATCAAAACCAGGAGCAAGAGCCCGACGGGGGGGGAGTTGGAAGCGCGGCTGGCTGAAAGCGAGGCGGCGCTGGCGGAGAAGAGTTCCCGCATCTCCGGGCTGGAGCAGGCTCTGGCCGAGAGGGACGACCAGATTAATACCTTAAAGCAGTCGCTGGCCGAGCTGGAGACGCAGTTGACCGGGTTGAAGGACGGCCAGTCTCAGGCGATAGCCAACTACCGGGCGCTGGTGGTCAGGTCTAACCCCGAGTTGCCCGAGGAGCTGATAGCCGGCGACAGCGTTGAGGAGATTGATAAGTCCCTGGCTGGTGCTCAGGCTCTTATCGATAAGGTGAGGCAGCGGCTGGAGACCGAAATAGCCGGGGCCAAAATACCGGCGGGGACACCCTTGAGGACGCCGGCGGACTTATCCGCACTGTCCCCGCAGGAGAAGATTCAATACGCAATGGGTGAAAGGAGATAGAAAATGGCTTTAACATTGGATGAGGCAGCCAAGCTGTCCAACGATATGCTGCTCCAGGGGGTGGTCGAGACCATCGTCAAGGACTCGCCCGTCCTGCAGCAGATGCCCTTCATCGAGATTGTGGGCAACGTCATGACCTACAACCAGGAAAAGACCCTGCCCACCATCGATTTCTACGACGTCGGCGACTCCTGGTCCGAGTCCACGCCGACCTTCGAGCAGAAAACGGCCACCCTGAAGATTATGGGCGGCGACGCCGACGTGGATAACTTCCTCAAGGCGACCCGCAGCAACATACAGGACCTGGAGGCAGCCGTGGTCGAGCTGAAGGCCAAGGCGCTCCGCGACAAGTTCGAGGAGACCTTTATCTACGGCGACTCCTCGGTCAACGCCAAGCAGTTCGACGGGCTGATAAAGCTGATTGACACCGGCACCGCCGGCGATCAGCTCATCGCCATGAGCGACACCGGCGCCACCCTGACCCTGGCCAAGCTGGACGAGCTTATCGACGCTGTCAAGGGCGGCAAACCCGATGTGCTGCTGATGAGCCGCCGTTCCCGGCGCAAGATTAACGCCCTGGTAAGAGCCGCCGGCGGCATGATTGAGACCGATAGAGACCGCTGGGGCAACGTCGTCCAGCTCTGGGACGGCACCCCCATCGGCGTCAACGACTGGATACTGGATACCCATACCCTGAGCGGCGGAGTGGAGACAGCCACCACCGGCGGCACCTGCTCCACCATATACGCCTTCCAGATGGGGGAGGGGGCGCTATGCGGCCTGACCGGCCCCGGCCACCTTACCGTGGAGCCAATCGGCTCGCTGGAGACCAAGGACGCATCGCGGACCCGCATTAAGTGGTACTGCTCGCTGGCCCTGTTCAGCTCCATCAAGTCAGCCGCTTTAATCGGGGTCAAGGACTAAACTAAAGCTAATTTCGGGGGAGCCGAGATGAGGCTCCCCCACGGGAGGAGAAAATGAAGAATAAAGATGCAGCCCGATGGCTCTGCCGCTACCGGCTGAGCAAATACCGCCAGGACATTACGCCCTACCGGGGGGCGGAGGCGGCCTTCCATGAGCGCTTCCAGCCCTACGAGGTAATCGAGGGCGAGGGCAACTGCCTGCTTAACACCGGCATCGACGAGATGTGGGACCTGATTATCGGCGATTCGGCCAATCACTTCAGTAATAGCTACGCCCAGGTGGGCGTGGGCGATTCCACCACCGCTGCCAACGCCACCCAGACCGACCTCCAGGCGGCCACCAACAAGACCTACAAGGGTATGGAGAGCAGCTATCCCACCTCTACCGCCCAGAAGACGACCTTTAAGGCCAGCTTCGGCGACAGCGAAGCCAACTACGCCTGGAATGAGTGGGTGGTCAAGCAATCGTCCAGCGCCAAGTGCCTCAACCGCAAGGTTGAATCCCTGGGCACCAAGTCAAGCGGTACCTGGACACTGGAAGTCAGCATAACCTTAAGCTGATAACCGCCGGCAGGCGATTTGGGATAGTGCCACCGGGTATTGGAGGGATAGAAATGCCACCAGTAGTAACAGCAACATTCAACGGCTCGGGCACACATACTAAAAACGGCTGGCTCAAGGTGAGGTTTGATTTGTGTTACGGTCAGGGGAGTAAGACGTACCCTCTCCACTATGTTGACCACTTTGACCGGGAACCGGTAGAGGAAGAATTAGCCGACGAAGCTCTGCTGGCCCTGATTCCAACTCACAAAGAACTTAACCCCACTATCTGCCACTTTATCACCATTGACCATGAGACTACCAGAGAGGAACTGGAAGCTAAGGTCAGGGAGATTTTTGACGCTGATACCTTGAGCCAGCTTGATAACCTGCTTTCCGACGTGGAGTGGCTGGATGCTATTAGATGGCGGGTTAAAGAAGTCAGTTTGAGGCAAGTTGTTCAACTAATGAATGCCAGTGCCAAACGGGGAAGCGGCGGGATAGTCCCGTACTCCACCGACACCAAACAGCTTATTGAGGAAGTTAACGCCCGTTTTGCCGGTTTGGAGGTTGAAGTTGGCAATTGATATTGGGCTTGAGGCGATTAATAGGGCTTCTGCATACTGGATGAGTAGAACTTATGTGGCTTTGGATAACCCTGCCAACGATTCAGGCTCTATTAATACGGTTGAAATTTACCTTTCAAGCAGCACAAATTCAGTCACAGCAGGAATGGTCTATCTTGTCAGTGGGACAACTTATAAAGTTAGAGATAGTGAAAGTATAGGGGACATAGCGGGTGGCTCAAAACAGGTAGTTACGGGGCTTGATATTGATTGTGAATCAGGCGACCTAATAGGGGCTTATTCTCCGAATTATTTCTATCTTAAGATTGATGGCACTGGATACTCAGGTGTTCGTTATTATAGTGGGGAGTGTATTGACCCCGGTGACGAGCAACCCTTTTCCCTCTTAGATGGCGATGGTATGTCCCTTTATGGGACAGGCGCATCGGGAGGTGGAGCAACTGAAAAATTCGGGGCTGATACTGGAGCCGGTGCCGATACCAAGGCATCGGGGAGTCCTTTAGCGGCTATCAACGGCAGCGAGACCGGCAGTGGCGCTGATTCGTTACCGGCCCGGGATATTGCCCTGCCCGAAAGCGGCTCCGGCGTTGACGCCCTGGTTTCACTGCAGACGCCGGCGGCCAAGACCGCCTCTGATACCGGTTATGGGGTTGACGCCTCTGTTTCCCTACAGGCGCCGGTGGCCAAGACTGCTTCTGATAACGGCTCCGGGGTGGAGGCGGTACCAGTGTCCGGGGCTTTCCTGGTGGGCAGCGATAGCGGCTCCGCTATTGAAGCCTTTATCGACCGGCTGTTGGCCGCCGCCGAGAACGGCTACGGCGCCGAGGCCAGTGAAATCGGGGGCGGGGGTCTGCTCAAGCACCTCTTTGCCAGCGAGCTGGGGGAGGGCGCCGATGGGCTGACCGCCAAGATTGAAATACCGACCAAGGGGGGAGGCATGAGACTATGGACTTGAGCACGATGAGAACTATTGTCAGGCGCGATTTGAAAGACGAAGACGCGCAGAACTACCGCTGGAGTAACGACGAGCTGGACCGGCACATCACCCGCGCCGTAAAGGAGTTTTCCGAGGCGGTGCCCTTCCCGGCCAAGGCTACCCTGCCCACCGCCGCCGACTCCAGGGTGATCGACATCTCCCCGCTGACCGATAGGGTTATGGTGGAGGCGGTGGAGTATCCGCTGGGCATTTTCCCGCCCAGCTACCAGAGGTTCGCTTTATGGGGACATGCCTTGACTCTGTTTAGCGATGAGACCCCCGATGGCTCCGACTGCAACGTCTATTACGGCATGCTCCACACCCTTGATACCCAGGGGTCAACCATCTCCAGCAGGCACGAGGATTTAATCGCCACCGGCGCTGAGGGCTATGCCGCCGTGGAGTGGGCGAGCTATGCCATCAACCGGGTGAGCCTGGGCGGCACCACCACTCCTAAAGAGTTCCTCGCCTGGGGTAACCAGCGGTTAAAGCAGTTCCGCAGCGAGCTGAAGCGGCTGGGGAGAAGGAACCAGGTCAGAATCCGCCAACTCTACCGCCAGTAAAGGAGGTTAAAATGAAAGTGAGAGAGGCCCTGGCTAAGACCAAAGACGATTTACCCGGGGAGGCGTTTGCCATTGTGGGCGACGCCGATGACCCCGAAACCTGGAAGCTGCCCCACCATAAGAAAAGCATCCTCAGGGCGCTCAAGGGGAGGCTGGATATAGAAAAGACGGTTGACTGGGAATTAATGCCGGCGGCGGTGGCGGCGCTTTCTCCCGGGGGCTACCGGGGGCGGCGGGTTGAAGCCAGCCCGGAGCAGATACTCCAGGCGGCCAAGCACCTGGCCGGCCACTACCTTAAAGCTGATAAAGCGCTGCCGGATACCCTGGCGGTGCTGGGGTAGGGGGGTAAAGATGATAGAAAGGTTATACAAGTGGCTCTGGAGCCGTATAGGAGGCAGGCCCTGGACCTATATCATGCGGGATAACCAGAAAAAACACCCCCTGCTGTGGCTCCTCCTGTTCGGGGCGCTGGGTATCGTGCTGGGGCATATTTTCTGGTAAAGGAGGCCCTGATGAGACAGCTCAGCTCGACACTGCTCACCGCCCAGAAAGAGGCTTCCCGTGTTCCCTACGTTAAGGTGGAGGCCTCAAACCGGCACGCCGGGGTGGCCAACCTGTGCTGGGAGAGGCTTTATAACGGCTCGGAGGACGACTACTACCACGCCCTGACCATGCCCGGCGACGGCTCCCTGATACGGGTCAGGGTAACGCCCCCCTCCGATGCCCGAAAGCTCTACCGCCAGCGGGTGGCTAGTCCCACCCCCCAGTCCGACTTCAGCCAGTGGGTCTATACCAGCCAGTATAACGTGGTCACTGTCGCCTGCTGCTCGCTGGGGGCTGAAGCCAGCATTTTCTGGATTAAGAGCGACCGCAAGCTCTACCACCTCAAGAGCACCGACTACGGGGCCAGCTGGGCAAGCCCCCAGTTGCTGACCTATACCCCCACCACCGCTATCAACGGACTGGCCTGCGCTTACAAGAGCAACGGCGATATCGCCGTCTTCTTTGCCGACCAGGCCACCCTCTACGTGATGAAGCGGGTAGATGATAGCTGGCAGGGCAAGGTTGCCTGGGACAAGTCAACCGGCGACCTCTCCGGCGTGGCCGCTGTTTATGGCGACGACTGGGACCTGTTTGTCACCGGCCAGGATAGCGACGACAATTTTAAGCTGTGGTCGCTGGTCTATGGGGATGGCGGGGACGTAACCGCCGGAAGCTGGTCGGAGCTCAAGGATTTTGCCTCGGCCCCCGCCGACGGCGATTTTGAATACCGCACCGCCTTTATGGACAAGCCCGATGTCTACCGCTGTTTCTTCGTCGAGAAGTTCGATGGTAATGAAGCCTACAGCCGCCCCGGCTGGTCAAGTTCAATCCCGGAGAGCAAATTCGTCGATAACCTGTGGCACGAGCCGGTACCTTTCGACCTTACCAGCCAGTACGGCCTGGCTATCGCCCATTATGGCGACTATTGCTGGCTGTCCAGCCCCTACGGGGTGTGGCGGGCCGAGCTTAACCCCCAGAGCCTTGATTTATCGGCCGATATAATTTCATTGAGGGAGGAGCTAAGCCCCGACGGGGGCAGTCTTAACCTGGAGCTGCGCAACGACGACGGACGCTATGCCGCACCGGGAGAAGGCGATTTATCTGTACTTGATATAGGCTGCCAGCTGGACT